>Ga0126307_10000054_pt1 | contig 62016 bp, 63 predicted proteins | sample Plot28_FD_89955 | JGI IMG/M metagenome (GOLD analysis project Ga0126307, IMG submission 89955) | Serpentine soil microbial communities from UC McLaughlin Reserve, CA, USA - Plot28 | ecosystem: Environmental > Terrestrial > Soil > Grasslands | place: USA: UC McLaughlin Reserve, Lake County... | reverse complement strand
GCCACGCCGGTGCCGCCGCGTGGATCGCCGCTGTGCTTGGCGAGTTCCTCGAGGCGGGCGATTTGCATCTCGCCCTCGCGCCTGACCGGGTCGTCCGCGGGGAGCCCCTCGATCAGCCGCTGGATCCGATTGCGGACCTGGAGGGCGAAGTGCGGTGTGGAGGGGCCGGCGAGCGCGCGGATGTCATCGACGGTCACCGGTCTCGTCAGCCGGTCGGGTCGCTCGGACTCGCTCACTTCTTGCCCTTCTGTGGAGAGGTAGGAGTGGGCTCGCTCTCGGGAGTGCCGGGCTGTGCGATCCCGCCACCGGTATTGCCCTGGCCTGCGGTCTCACCGATCGGCGCGAGCTCGGCCAGCTGGTCCACCGCCGCCTGCACCTCTCCGCCGATCGCGGTCGCGTCACCCATGAGCCAGACGTGGTTGTACACCGCCCGGGTCGGATCCGTCGCGTAGCCGGGCTTGATGTCGAGCAGGAAGCTCCGCAGCTCGGGCGGCAGCACGTCCGCCCTGTCAGTGATCAGCAGTGGTCCCCACTTGCCGCTCGAGGCGAGTGAGGCCGCGGCCGCGGCGTCGAGCGGCCGGTCGGCGTTGGCGAGCTCCATCCCGTGGCCCGGGTCGTTGAGGTTCCAGCCGAAGGTCCCGTCTGTATAGCGCGCGAAGAGTAGGGCGTTCTGGACGGCGCCGGTTGCCCCGACACGCTGGACCGTCGCGGAGACTCTGGCGATCTGAGACAGCGCGTCCTTCGAGATCACCGACTCGGGCCCGAGCACGTAGACAGCGGCCGCTGCGTGTCGGCGGAGGGCCGCGAGGGTCGCCCGCGGGACTCGGTTGCGCCCGCTGAACAGGACTGGGTCGCCGGAGCGTGCGGCCCAGGCCGCGGCCGGCATCGCGTAACCCGGCACATCGGAGCTGACCACGACGATGTGCTCGGGCTCCCGCTTCATCAGCTTCTGGCGGAGCTGGTCGATCGAGTTGGCGATCTCCGGCGGGGAGTCGCCGTGCAGCTGCTCGGACTCGACCCCCGATGGAACGGACGCGCCGCCCGCGGCATAGATGGCGATGTCACCCGATGCTCCTCCACCCTGGGGATCGAGCTGCGCGAGCGCCTGCGACGTGGCGTCCGGTACCGAGCCGCGTTCGCTGATCAGGACCGGGATCCGGCTAGGCGGCCCGGAGAGGACGGAGGCGGCGACGCCGGCCTGCCAGCCGTCGTCGGCGACGAGCACCGCCGCCTGAAGGGGCCTGGCACCCGGGGCGGGGGGATGCGCCGCGAGGGCGGCGGCGGCCGCGTCGGCCGTCGGGTCGGGCCCGCTGATCCTGGTGGTGTTACGGGTCGCCACCAGCGGGAAGCCGAGCGTGCCGACAGGCGCCTGCTGCGCGTTGTCGGTGGCGACCGCGATCGTCACCACCCGCGTCGTCCCGTCGTCTCCACCGCCGAAAGGGTTGACCGCCACCACCACGACTACCAGCGCGATCACCAGCGCGATCCCGGCGCCGATCAGGCCCCTCGTGCCAGCCCGGCGCGGCAGGTCGAAGCGGAGCCAGTCGGTGGTCTTCTCGATCGGGCTGGGGACGCGCACGGCGGAGAACGCTACCCCGCGAGCGTCGTCGGAGAGGAGCTACCCGCGACCGTTCCGGCGGAGGATCTCGATCGCGCGCACCGTGGCGTACCCCCGCCAGTCGAGCGATCCCGCCGGTGAGATCTTCAGGTAGTCGACCGTCCAGCCGCCGTCATCCCGCTGGCCCGCGGCGAGACGATCGAGATCGGCGGCGATCACCTCGTCAGTGAACAGGCTCCTCACGGGCCGATCGGGGGACGGGGCGATATCGAGCGCATGCAGCGTCTCATCCTCTGTGCCGCCGCTGACCGGCACCTTCCCGTCAGCCGGGACGAACTGGCTGAGACGTTCGAGAAGGCGCTCGGCGTCGCCCGGGCGGGTGTCATGCAGGGCATCCAGGAAGCGCAGCGAGAACGCCAGGGCGTAAGCGAACGGAGCCTCGCCCATGCCCTCGATCTCCGCCAGGCAGTACTCGATCGCCCGTTCGAGCCACGGATGCGAGGCGACCGCCGGGTCGTCGGCGGCGACGCGGAGGGCCTCGGCGGTGCTCACCGCCGTGATCTGCAGCGAGGAGGTGGAGAGATCCGCGTCCTTCCACCACGGACCCGACCCGGCGGCCATACCGAGGGGGAGAGCGAAGGGCAGCCCGCCATCCGGCCGGCTCACCGATTCGAGCCAGTCGCAGAGCGCTGCGGCCTGCGGAGCGTTGGCTGGCGCGATGTCGACGAACACCTCGAAGGCCTGGAGCGCGGCACCGGGCTGGCTCTCGGGCGAGCGCAGATCAGGCTCGAGACCCCAGCCATAGCCAGCGTCGCCGTTCCGGTATCCGTCGAGGGCGGCGAGTGCACCGGTCGGATCCGTCTCTCCCTCGAGCAGCTCGAAGCGCCGGCGGTCGAGCACGCGTGCGTGGGTGGCCATGAAGTTCCGGGCTGCCGTGAGGTCGATGCTCATGGTGGGGGTAAGACGCGAAGTCGGGGTCGAACTAATCGGGGAGTCTTCCGGCGAGTCCCCGGCCCGGCTTGAACGAAGCGGACATCTTGCGCAGGGCGGTAAGTGGCAGGTTCCACTTCCAGTAAAGTGGCTGACTGACCAGTCAATCGGTTTTAGCGTACGAAAGGCAGGCCGGGAAATGGACTTCGCCCTCTCCGACGAGCAGCTGCACACAGGGAGCACGTGCGGAAGTTCGCTCGCGAGGTCATCCGCCTCGTGGCGCGCGAGCACGACGCGGAGGAGAGCACGCCCTGGGAGGTGATCAAGGAGGCTCGCAGATGGGGACTCCAGGGCCTCGAGCACATGCAGCAGATGGGGACCGATCCCGGTGGGCAGTACGGCGTGATCACTGCAGAGGAGCTCCACTGGGGCAGCGCCGGGATCGCTCTCGCGATCCAGGGCTCGGGGCTCGCCGCAGCGGGCATCGCGGCCTCCGGCACCCCCGAGCAGATCACCGAGTGGGTTCCGCAGTGCTTCGGCACCGATGACGAGATCCAGCTCGGCGCCTATGCCGTCACCGAGCCGCAGGCCGGCTCCGACGTGAAGAGCCTGCGGACGACCGCGAAGCTCGACCGCGACGAGTGGGTCCTGAACGGCACCAAGGTCTTCATCACGAACGGCGGGATCGCCGACGTGCACGTCGTGGTCGCCACGGTCGACCCGGACCTCGGCCATCGCGGCCAGGCCTCCTTCGTCGTCGGCCCTGAGACGCCGGGCCTGCGCCAGGGAAAGAAGGAGTCGAAAATCGGCATTCGCGCCTCGCACACCGCCGAGGTCATCCTCGAGGACTGCCGGATCCCGGTCGAGAACCTGCTTGGCGGGATGGACAAGCTCAACCGCAAGCTCGAGAGGGCGCGCTCCGGACAGAAGGCCGGTTCGTCGAACGCGCTCGCCACCTTCGAGATGACCCGGCCGATCGTCGGGGCGTCTGCGCTCGGCATCGCCCAGGCGGCCTACGAATGGACACTCGAGTACCTAACCGGAGAGACGGTCGAGGGCGGCAACCCGGCGCTCGAGGAGCAGCGCATCCAGCAGGTCCTCGCCGACGTCGCCACGGAGATCGACGCCGCCAGGCTGCTCGTCCAGCGCGCCGCCTGGATGGGCCGCAACGGCATCCCGATGACCGGCGGCCAGGGTTCGATGTCGAAGCTGAAGGCCGGCGACGTGACGATGTGGGCCACGACGACGCTGATGGACCTGGTCGGCCCCTACGCGCAGACCACGGACTGCCCGCTGGAGAAGTGGTTCCGCGACGCGAAGATCTACCAGCTGTTCGAGGGCACGGCCCAGGTGCAGCGTCTGGTGATCTCGCGGATGCAGGCGCGGACCTACCAGGAGCGCTTCGCGGAGGCGGCGGAGGTCGCCAAGGCCGCGATGAACGGCTCCGGGGCCAACGGCGCCTCGGGGAATGGGGCTGAGCAGGAAACCGCCGCACTGTCGGGCTAGCTGCAACCCCCCTTTCAGTTCGCACCCGGACGGGCGTTCAACCTTCAGGCGGGATGACTCGATCGAAGCTGTTGATGTTGGCGCTCTGCGGCGCCCTGCTCGCCTGCGCGTGCGCGCTCGCGGGCGGCAGCGCATCGGGCAAGAGCCTCCAGGAGAAGCTCGGCGCCACCCAGGACAAGCTCTCGCACGTGAAGGCGCACGCCGGCGTGCTGACGACGAGGATCTCTCACGAGTCGGCCGCGCTCGAGCGGCTCACGGCCGAGGTCGCGAACCTCCGGAACAAGGAGGCCGCGGTGGCCGCGCAGCTGGCGCAGAAGCAGGCGGAGCTCGAGGAGGCGCAGGCGCGGCTCGATCACCTCAGGAAGCGGCTCCGCGAGGGCGTCGAGATTCTCGAGCAGCGGCTGGTCGCGATCTACGAGTCGAACGAGCCGGACCTGATCACGGTCCTGCTGCAGTCCCACGGCTTCGACGATCTGCTGGCCCGGACCCAGTACATGCGGACGCTGCAGGACCAGGACAACGACATCGTCGCCCGGGTCCGAGGGCTTCGCAACCAGATGCAGGCAACCGTCAACGCAGTCCGGACGGCGCGCGATCAGATTGCGGCGCGAAAGAAGCAGCTCGAGGCGACCCGGCTGAGCCTCCGGCAGCGGACCGAGGAGCTCGCCGCGGCGCGGCGCAAGCAGCACGCGACGCTGATGCAGATCCGGAACCAGCAGGACGACCTGGAGGGCGACGTCTCCGAGATCTCCCAGAAGATCGCGGAGCAGCTCGCCGCCAACACCGGCGCCCTGCCCGCCGGTCCGGTCAGGGCCGGCAGCGGGATGTTCATCTGGCCCGTCAACGGGTCGGTCGTCTCTGGCTTCGGGATGCGCTGGGGCCGGATGCACGAGGGCATCGACATCGCGGTCCCGACGGGCGCCCCGATCCGGGCTGCCGCCTCGGGGTCGGTCTCAATGGCGGGATCGGCGGGCGGCTACGGGAACTACACCTGCATCGACCACGGCGGGAGCCTCTCCACCTGTTACGCGCACCAGTCGCAGATCCTGGTAAGCGGAGGACAGGTCGCGCAGGGGCAGGTGATCGGATTGGTCGGCTGCACGGGGCACTGCTTTGGCCCCCACCTTCACTTCGAGGTCCGGGTGAACGGTCAAGCCGTCGATCCACTCGGCTACCTGTAAAGCAGTACGTCCCGGTCCGCGCTAATCAGTAGCTGCACGCTGCGGCTATAGAACAGACGTTTACCTCGCTATTGGGGTATTTATAGGCCGGCCGATCAGGCACGATTCTGTCACTGTGAGTGCGCGTGATTGGCGCGCCGCGCGAGATGGCGAGGCTCACGCGGCGAGCAGGACATCAGAGAGCTTCATCGTTGGCATCGGAGCCTCGGGCGGCCTGCTGGCCGGCGCCGCGATTGTCTTCGTGACGTTGATCGGAGTCGTCTCGTTCAACGTCTGGCCCTCGGCTGCGGGCATCTCGTCCAGCGGTGGGAACGTGGAGCTGAGCGCTGCGACGCCCCCGGCCACGGGCGGCGGTGGCGGCGCCGGCGGCACGGCCTCGCCTGTGAACGCGGCCTTCGGCCAGCTCGCCTCGGCCTCCGTCGAGGTGAGCGGTGGAGGCGGCGGCAACGGTGGTGGCGAAGGCGCGCCCCAGAACAACGGCGGCGGTGCGGGTGGCCACCTCGGCGCCGGAGCACCGCCACCCCCCAGCAACACTCCGTCCACTCCTCCCAGCACCGGCGGCGGCGGCGGTGGCGGCGGCGGGTCGGGCGGCGGTCCCCAGCCCGGGACCGGTGAGCCGATTCCCGGCGGCGACGACGACACGCCGAAGGCTCCGAGCGGTCGCGACGATGGTCGCACCGACAAGCCGATCCTGCCGGCCCTGCCGATCGACAACGGGCATGAAGGCAACGGCAACGGTGGCGGTGGCGGCAACGACGGCCATGGGCACGGTCACGGAAAGCCCGGTCAGTCGAGCGGCACCCCGGCCACTCCGGCGCCCTCATCGGGCGGGTCCGACGACGACGATCACTCGGATGACGGCAACTGCCGCGGCAGGCGCTCGCGCGGGCGCAGCAGTGACGACTCCTCGTCCTCCTCGAGCTCCAGCCGCGCTTCGAGCCAGTCGTCGAGCCATGGCAGGGGCCACGGCTCCTCCCGGCATTAGCGCCCGGCCCTAGCGAGCCGACTCGCCGGCGGCCAGCTCGCGCTCGAGCCAGCGCAGCGCCATGCCCTGAAGCTCCGGGTCGTGCTGCACCGTCTGGTGCGCGCCACCCGGGACGATGACGAGCTTGCGCGGTTCCCCGGCGCGGTCATAGAGGTCCTGGGAGTGATCACTGGGGATCTGCGAGTCGCCCTCGGCGTGCATCAGGATCAGCGGCCGCGGAGCGATCCGTTCCACCGCCGCGCCGACGTCCTGGGCGAGCAGCCAGGCCTCCAGCGCGACGGGGTCGCCGACGCGCATGTCCAAGGTCGCCCGCCGCAGGCCGTCGGCGAGGTGCTGCCGGCCGGCCGGGCAGATCGCGATCACGCCGGCGATTTCCGCCGAGGCCGCCGCCGCCGAGATGGCGAGGAAACCGCCGAGGCTCGAGCCTCGAACCCCCACCCGGCCCGCGTCGACGCCGTCGTGCGCTCCCAAGAGACGCGCCAAGGCGACCACGTCCTCCACCGCACCACCCGACATCTCCGGCTCGGACTCGCCATGGCCGGGGAGGTCAAAGGTGAGGGCGGCCCAGCCGGTCGCGGTGGCCAGGCGCGCGAAGTCGGCGTGGTTCTCCTTGCAGGAGCCGGCGCCGTGGACGATCACCACTGCGGGCCAGAAGCGATCCTCCCGCGGCCGTTCCTCCGGGGGAAGCCAGAGTGAGTATGCGAGGCCCCTGTGCCGGTCCTCGATGTCGGGGCGCCGTGGGGCGGAGCGCTCCATTGCGGCCATTCTGGCTGTTCCCGTCAGAATTGCCTTTCCGATGGGCTCACCCGATCAAAACCCGGGCTCCGTGGCGACCGCTGATCCGGTCGCCGCCTCGCCGGTCTATCCGGCTGGCTCGCGCGTGAACGAGCGCGGCCACCTGGAGATCGCGGGCTGCGACGTCGTCGAGATGGCCGCGAAGTTCGGCACCCCCGCCTACATCTATGCGGAGGAGGACATGCGGAGCCGGGCGCGCGAATACGTACGGGCCTTCGAGCAGCGGACCAATGCCTTCGAGGTGATCTACGCGAGCAAGGCGTTCCCCGCCACCGCTGCGTATCGGGCGATGCAGGAGGAGGGTCTCTCGGTCGACGTCGCCTCCGGGGGCGAGCTGCACGTGGCCCTTGCGGCCGGCTTCGATCCTGCCGACATCCACCTGCACGGCAACGACAAGACTGAGGTCGAGCTCCGCTACGCCTTCGACTCCGGCGTCGGACATCTGATCCTCGACTCCTTCGACGAGATCGAGCTGGCGGAGCGGCTGCTCGACCGCCCGCAGCGCGTGCTGATCCGGGTCACCCCCGGGATCAAGCCCTCGACGCACGACTACGTCCAGACAGGGCAGCTCGACTCCAAGTTCGGCTTCGGACTGGCAGACCGGCTGGCGGAGCGAGCGGTCGAGCGGGTCCGCGAATCGGAGCACCTCGAGCTGGTCGGCCTGCACGCCCACATCGGCTCGCAGATCTTCGAGCTGGAGCCCTATGTGAAGGCGATCGAGGTGATCGCCGACTTCTGCGACGCAGTCGACCTCGTGCCCGAGCTGCTGAACGTGGGCGGCGGCCTGGGGATCGCGTACCTCGACACCGACGAGCCCCCCTCGATCGAGGACTACGTCGACGTCAAGGTCCGCGGCGTGCGGCAGGTCTTCGACCCGGTCCCTCGGATCCTGGTCGAGCCTGGCCGCTCGCTGGTCGGCAACGCGGGGATCACGGCCTACCGGGTGGGGACCGTGAAGGAGATCCCGGGGGTGCGCACCTACGTGGCCGTCGACGGAGGCATGTCGGACAACCTGCGCCCGATGCTCTACGGCGCGCACTACGAGGCCCGGATCGCGGACCGGGCCGGGGAGGCTCCCGACACCCTCGCGACGATCGCCGGCATGCACTGCGAGTCCGGGGACGTCCTCGTCCGCGACACCGAGCTTGCCGCTCCCCGCGTCGGTGACGTGCTGGTCACCCCGGCAACGGGCGCCTACGGGCACGCGATGGCCAACAACTACAACGGCAAGCCGCGCCCGCCGGTGATCTTCTGCCGAGACGGAGAGGCAAGGGTCGTCGTCCGTCGCGAGACCTGGGATGACCTGCTCAGCAGGGACGAGTGATGGCGGAGCCGGTCAAGGTCGGGATTCTTGGCAGAGGGACGGTCGGCGGCGCGTTCCGCGAGCTGCTCGAGCAGAGGGCCGAGATGGTCGAGGAGGTCTCGGGCCGCCGCCCCGAGGTCGCCGGCGTGCTGAGCTCGAGGGATGGGGACTTCGAGCAGATCCTGGCGTCGAGCGACATCGTCGTCGAGCTGATCGGCGGCATCGACCCGGCGCTGGACTACGTCACCCGCACGCTGCGGCAGGGAAAGCACGTCGTGACGGCCAATAAGCAGCTGATCGCCCAGCACGGCGAGGAGCTCGTGGCCGCCGCGCGGGAAGGTGGCGCCCAGCTGCGCTTCGAGGCTGCGGTGGCCGGCGCGATCCCGGTGATCCGTGTCGTCCAGGAGAGCCTTGGGGCGATCCCGATCGAGAAGGTATTCGGGATCGTCAACGGGACGACCAATTACATCCTCACCGAGATGGCCCGAAGCGGTCTCTCCTATGAGGAGGCGCTGAAGCAGGCGCAGGATCTGGGCTACGCGGAGGCGGACCCGACCGAGGACGTCGGCGGGGCGGACGCCGCGGCCAAGATGGCGATCCTCGCCCGGCTGGCGTTCGGCGCGCCGGTACGACTGGAGGACGTTCCCTATGAAGGCATCGAGCGGATCAAGCCGGATGACATCGCCTACGCGAAGGAGCTCGGCCTCTCGCTGAAGCTGCTCGGCGTTGCCGAGCGGGTGGGCAACGGCGGGATCAGCGTGCGCGTCTTCCCCTGCTTCCTCTACCCGGGCCATCCTCTCTCACCGATCGAGGGCCCGTTCAACGCGGTGATGGTCGAGTCCCCGGCGATCACGGAGATCACCATGTCCGGGCCCGGCGCTGGAGGCCCCGAGACAGCCTCGGCCGTGCTCGGCGACGTCGTCTCCGTGATCGCCGGTGGCTCGCCCCTCTTCGAGGAGAACTCGAAGCTCACGATCGCGCGGGACGTCGAGATGGCCTTCTACCTGCACCTTGAGGTGGACGACCGCCCGGGGGTGCTTGCGCAGGTCGCCGAGGTCCTCGGCGACCACGAGGTCTCGGTGCGGAGCGTCGTCCAGCGCGGGCTCGGGGGCGAGGCGCAGCTGATCATGGTCATGCACCCGGTGTCAGAGCGACGGTTCGGGGCCGCCCTGGAGAAGATCGGCAGGCTGGACTTCCTGCGCTCGTCGCCACGCTCGATCAGGGTGATCGAGGAGGAGTTCGGCTAGGCCGCTCCCTCCCATGCCGACCCCGTTGATAGAGCGTTATCGGGACCGCCTCCCGCTCGAGGACGGGGATCCGATGGTGACCCTGAACGAGGGGTCGACGCCGTTGATCCACTCGCCGAAGCTCTCCGAGCGCGTGGGGGTGGAGGTCTATTTCAAGTTCGAGGGGGCGAACCCGACGGGCAGCTTCAAGGACCGCGGCATGACCGTCGCGGTCTCACGCGCGAAGGGGGCGGGGGCCGAGGCGATCATCTGCGCCTCGACCGGCAACACCGCCGCAAGCTGCGCCGCCTATGCCGCGCGCGCGGGGATGCGGGGCGCGGTGATCGTCCCGGAGGGGAAGATCGCGATCGGGAAGCTCGCTCAGGCCCTGATGCACGGGGCCCGGGTGATCGCATTGGAGGGAAACTTCGACCAGGCCCTCGAGATCGTCCGCGAGATCGCCGAAAAGCACCCGGTCGAGCTCGTCAACTCGGTGAACCCGTACCGGATCGAGGGCCAGAAGACCGCCGCCTTCGAGACCTGCGACGAGCTCGGCGACGCGCCCGCCGCCCTCGCCATCCCGGTCGGCAACGCCGGCAACGTCACCTCCTGGTGGGCGGGCTTTCAGGAGTACGGCGCCTCACCGATCCTCTATGGCTACCAGGCCGCCGGCGCTGCGCCGCTGGTCGAGGGCCATCCGGTCGAGAATCCAGAGACCGTCGCCTCGGCAATCCGGATCGGAAACCCGGCCCGCTGGGAGGAGGCGATGAACGCGTTCACCGCTTCGCGCGGTCGGGTTGCGGCGGTCACCGACGAGCAGATTCTCGAGGCCTACCATTGGGTGGCCTCGAGCGAGGGTGTCTTCTGTGAGCCGGCCTCTGCGGCCTCGGTGGCGGGGCTGCTCGCTCACGGCCTCCCAGTCGCGGATGGGATGGAGAAGCCCGAGACTGTGGTCTGTGTGCTCACGGGGCACGGCCTCAAAGATCCAGACAGCGCGATCGGCAAGGCCCCGGCCGTCACCGGATGCAAGGCCGACCTGTCCGCGGTCGAACAGGCCGTCTTCGACTAGGAGCCCGCTAGAGTCCTCGCGACCTCGAGGAAGGAGAGGGGAGGTTACAAGCCGGGCTTCGGCGGCCAGATGCAGCAGATGGGGGACATGCTCTCGCAGGCGAACGAGCAGCTCGCAGACCTCACCGACTCCTCCAGCGAACGGTCCCAGATCCTCGCCGGCGGGATTGCGGGCCAGGGCATGATCGTCGCCCACGGCACCCCGGAGCGCGGCGCTCAGTGGTTCAACCTGGACATCGACCTCGAGATCCACGTCAGCGGGCAGCCGGCCCGCGGCGAGGTCCGCCCCGCCGCCGGCGCTGAGTTCACGCCCGCGCCCGCCCCACCGCCTCAGCCTGGGGGCGGCGACCACATCGCCGAGCTCGAGCGGCTCGCGAAGTTGCGCGACTCCGGCGCGCTCACCGACGCCGAGTTCGAGCAGCAGAAGGCGAAGATCCTCGACCGCCATTAAATGGGTCGCGCCTTGCGGCGCGCCCTCGCATATATAGCCTGCGGCCAGTGACCGCGCGAAGAAGGCTGGTCCAGGTACCGGCCTCATCGGCCAACCTCGGGCCGGGATACGACGTGCTGGCGGCCGCTCTCGCCATGCAGCTCGAGCTCGAGGTCGAGGAGACCGGCTCATTCTCCGTCGACGCCGGCGGCCTGGACGTCCCGCTCGATCGGTCGAATCTCTGCGTGCGCGCCTTCGAGACGCTGCGCCCCGCGGACGGTATCGCCTTCCGGATCAAGAGTCAGATCCCGCTTGCGGCCGGCCTCGGCTCGAGCGCCGCCGCCATCGTCGCCGGGCTCCTCGCCGCCGACCACCTCTATGAGCTGGCCCATGAGCCGGAGGACGTCCTGGTCAAGGCCGCCGAGCTCGAGGGGCACCCCGACAACGTCGCGGCCGCGCTCTATGGCGGCTTCGTGGTCTGCGCCGAGAACGGCGGCGGCGTGACGGCGACGAGGCTGGATCCTCCGCAGGGGGTCGAGGCGATAGTCGTCGTGCCGCGGGAGCAGGTGCCGACCGAGGAGGCTCGGAAGGCGGTTCCGGACCAGGTCCCGCTCGCCGATGCCGTCGCCAACATCTCCGCCGCAGCCGAGCTCGTGCTTGGAATTCAGCGCTCCGACCTGACCCTGATCGGTCGTGGCCTGGCCGATCGGCTCCATCAGCCACACCGAGCGCACCTCTACCCGCGTTCGATGGAGATCGTTGCGGAGGCGCCGCGGATGGGCGCGATCGGGGCGACGATCTCTGGCGCCGGGCCGACCGTCCTCGTCTGGAGCTTCTGGCAGAGCACCGGCGACGTGATGAAGAAGCTCACCGACCGCTTCGGGGAGTGGGCCGATGTCCGCCGGGTCCCGTTCTCACCCACTGGCGCCGACGTGCCGGAGCTTTGAACGCTCACAACGACAGCTCCGCTCTCTCTCTTTGGTCTGAGGACTCCTATCTCTCGATCGCGTCGAAGGGCTCGGCGCTCTCGATCGCATCCGTCGGCTCGTTCGCCTCGATCGGCTCGATCGGATCAGCCGGCTCGGCGTTCTCGGTCGGGTCGGCAGCATCCGCGGGCTCGGTGATGTCCTTCGCCTCGGCGGGCTCGATCATGTCCGCGCGGGCCCGAGACTCGATCATGGGCGACGCGGAGCGCTCCGACGCGGCGCTGCTCTCAGCCGCCATCCTGGTGGCTTGCGGCGCTGCCGTGGCCGGATGGGCCATCTACCGGCGTTAGCTTCGGACGGGGACGGCCCCGCGGGCTAAGGAGTTACTGCGGGGCCGCCCCGCCCGAAGCTGGTCAGCCGGTGATGGTTGAAATCGTGGTGGTAGTGGTGGTGGTCGTGCCGCCCTGGAAAGCCGCACTTCTTGCCCTTCGTATTGGGCACCGGCTTCTTCGGGTGCTTCTTTGCCTTCTTTGTCGGACAGGGCTTGTCGTCGTTCGGAACGCCGCCCTTGAAAGCGGAGCTCATGACCGGAAATGCCGCGGCAATGCCGCGCCCCGCTCGCGTGAGGGATACGGGCGAGCGAGGATCAGTCGAGCAGGCCGACCTGGCGCAGGATCGAGACCGAGTCGGAGTAGACGTCCTTGCGCTTCACCCGGCCGTCCTCGAAGGGGATCACGTCGATCCCGCGCCACTCCACCGTCTTGCCGGTGGGCTCGGCGACCAGCTCCCCGCGCCGCATCGTGTTCGTGTGCGTAGCCGTGGCTGTCCATTCCTGCGTGACGACGCCGTCCCGGACGTAGAGGCGGCGGGTCTCGAATCGGATGTCGGGCCAGGTCTCGAAGATGGCGCCGATGTGCCCCCGTACCTCGGCGCCCTGGGCGGACTCGCCGGCGGTGTGGTTCTCAAAGACCATGTCGGGCGCGTGCATCGACATGATCGCGTCCAGGTCGTGGTCGTTCCAGGCGTCGTTGTAGCGACCGATCGCATCTTCGAGGCTCTTCGTCGAGTCCTCTCCCACGAGACGAGAGGATATGTTCGTAGTGGCCTGCGAGACAAGGGGAAACGCGAGGAGGAGGAGAGATGGCCGAGGGCTACACGATCAAGAAGGTCGACGAGTTCGAGGAGATGGAAGGGAGCGGTGGGGCCACCTGGCGCCTGGCGCGCAAGACCCTGGGCGCCGAGTCCTTCGGCTTCAACGTCGTGGACATCGAGCCGGGCGGCCAAATCCCACAGCACGACCACTCCGGCGACAACCAGGAGGAGGTCTTCATCATCCTGGACGGCCAGGCGACGATCGTCGCCGGCGACGACGAGCACGACGCGCCGGCCGGCACCTACTGTCGCTACGCCCCGGAGGTGAAGCGAACGATCCGAAACGATTCTGACGGGAACGTGCGCGCGCTGCTCATCGGGGTGCCGGTCGAGAGCGGCTACCAGGGGATGCCCTGGGGCTGACGGTCAGTCGGCCTAAATGTTCGCTGCACTTACCTGAACGCATATAGAGGCATAGGGTCGCGACCGTAAGCCAGGGAGTAGAGGAGAGGAAGTCTCATGTCAGGTCGTATCCGTGCGCTGCTCATTGCCGCGGCGCTCACAGCTGTGGCCGCACTTGTTGCGGCTCCGACTGCGCTGGGAGCTCTTCCTCTCGGATACGACGTCCAGAAGATCGACAGCCCGAATGTCACGGTCGGCGGCGACTTCGGTATCGCCATGGTCAGCCCGGGTGACTTGGACGGCGACGGCCAGGCCGACATCGTCATTGGAACCGATGAGCACGGTGGAAGTGCGGGAACGATTTTCGAGCTGAGTGGAGCCGACGGCTCCACTATCCGCAGCATCAGTTCTCCGGACGCAGCCGGTGACACCGGAACCCTGCCCAGCTTCGGAAGCTACGTCGGCGGTCTTGCCGACATCGGCAGCTGCGGCGGAGGAACCGCGGGTCAGACGTGTGGCCTCGCGACGATCGGCGCGCCCGACGGCGTTCCCGAGGTCCTTGTGACCGCCCTCGGTCAGGATGTCACCTTCCCCGATCCCGCCAACTCCGATACCCCGGCCACGCTGGTTGATGCCGGCCGCGCCTATGTGGTTGACGGAGCGACGGGAGCGATCCTGAAGCCGATCGACATGCCCCCGGCTGACCTCAGCCTGCAGCTGCATGCCCTGGGCGGTGCGAAGAAGCCGGCGCTCGGACGGACCATCCTGTCGCCCTCGAGTCAGTTCGGCGTGGCCAACGCCGCCCCGCCGGCGGCGGTGCAGGCCGGCGACGTGACCGGCGGTGGTGCCGCCGACTTCATCGTCGACGCCTCCGACTTCTTCGAAACCGGTGCGACGGCCAACCCGCAGTCGGACTGCGCGACCAACACGACCTTCAATGCCGATCCCGACCTCAATCAGTGCATCCAGGCCGGGCGTGGGTACCTGTTCACCGGCGAGTCGATTGCCGGTTCCGACCCGAGCGTCGCCCTGAACAGCCCGCTCTACACGGTGACCAACCCGGCGGCGCAGGCCGACGATCCGAACACACCTGTCAACAACAATCGCGAGAATCTCGGCTACTCGATCGCTCCCGTCGGCGATCTCGGCAAGTGCAACATCAACCCAGGACCGGGAATGGCCTGCACCAATGCCAACAGCACCGGTACGCCGGACGGCGTCCCGGACATAGCGCTGTCATCTCATCGGACCGACGACTTCGGAATGTTCGATGTCGGCGTCTTCATGCTCCTGGACGGCGTCAACGGCTCGGTGCTCTACACGTATCACCACCCTGAGCCGCAGCCGGCGTCACTGTTCGCCTTCTCGAACTACAACCAGCCGGCGTTCGGTGACCTCGGCCAGTCGACCGCGCCGGACATCTACCAGGCCGCGATGCGCCAGAACAACCCGTTCACGGGCGGCGGCAAGGGCTACGTGATGAACGGGGCCTTCAAGCAGGGCGGCAGCCCGAACTCGATCAGCTTCTCAACGATGGTCGATCCGACTCCGCATCCGAGCGAGGACTTCGGCACCTCCTCGGCCGGCATCGGCAACGTCTTCGGGGACGACCGCAACGAGCTCCTGATCGGCGCCTATGGGCCGCACAACCCCGGAACGGCAAACGACACGATCAATGACGTCCACATCTTCGACCCGATCCACGAGGCCTCGCTGCTGGATATTCAGGCACCAGACCAGCAGGCCGGCCTCGGCTTCGGAACCTCACTGGCTCCGCTTGGAGACCTGAACGGCGACGGCTTCCTCGACTTCGCCGTGGGGGCTGGGCTGTTCGATGAGGCGCACTCCGGTGGCGGCTGTCCTCCGCCGCCGGGACTCTGTGCCGACACGGGTCGGGTCTACATCTTCCGGAGCAACAACACAGCAACACCTCCGCCTCCGCCGGAAGAGCCGGCAGTGGTCCAGGCAGGGCGATCGATCACTCTGGCCGCCAACAAGAACAAGGTGAAGAAGGGCAAGAAGGTCCGTCTCAGCGGCAATCTTTCTTCGCCGGTGAATCCGAGTGGGTGCCAGGCGGGTCAGGCTGTGAAGCTAGAGCGCAAGAAGCCCGGCGCGGGAGGGTTCAGCCCCTTCGCCACCGCGACCACCGACGTGAGCGGGGCCTTCGGTCTGAAAGTCAAGGCCAAGCGCACCTTCACATACATGGCCCACGTCGATCCGACTACGACATGTGGAGGATCGGATTCCAACACGGCCAAGGTCAAGGTCCAGAAGAAAAAGAAGAAGTGACATAGGCCGAGGGCTCCGGTATCGTCGCCACAGATCCTCTGGATCCCGGGAAGGAGAGGTAGATGCGCTCACGGCTCGCGCTCGCGTTTCTGATCGCGGTTGCCGCGTGCCTTGCTTTCACGGCTTCCGCGTCGGCCTGTCCGAGCACGATTCTGGTGCTCTCTCCAAAAACCGCCGGGTCAGGGGAAACCGTCTACTACAGCATCAAGGGGATCGTGCCGGGTGCGAGCTACAGCTTCACGGTCGCCGGAAAAGAGATCAGCGGCAGCAACACGAGCAGCAGCGACAACGGAGTCAGTGGAACCTTCACCATGCCGGACCTCGGGAGCCAGGAGCAAACGCTCACCGCAGACGGCACGTGCAGTTGCCCGGATGGCGGCGATAACCCGGGACTTCACGACTGGATGACGTATCAGGTGCCCTCGCCCGTCAAGGCTCCCGCGACGCAGCCCGCTGTGAGCCCGCCGAACGAGTCCCCCGCCGCCGAGACCGAGACTGCCAACGTTCCAAAGCGGCACACCCACCCTCGTCCGCTTCCCTCGCTCGCGCTCGCGAAGCGAGAAGCGAAGAAACAGCGCCATGACTCGCCCGGAACGTCGCCTGCCGTGGGGGCAGCGCCCAGCGATGTGGTGGGGAGCGGGCTCGGACCGAGACAACCTCGCTCCGGCTCCGGAGCGAATGACAAATCGTCGCGAGAGTCATCGGGCGTTCCGAGCGAGGTTCTTGACGCGGTCGGCGGGACGACTTCAGTCGGACCGGCAAAGGTCCCGACGCTTGGCCTCGTAGCAATCGGTCTGATCCTGATTGCGGGGCTCGGCCTGGCGGGACTGGCGATTCGCATCTTTCGCAACGGCCCCGATCCCGATTCCGCAATCAAAGATCCAGCCCCACTTGGACCGGATCCGATCGAGGCCGAGCTCCAGCAGATCATCGCGGACGAGATGGCGCGGAAACTGGTCAGCGACCTGAACCTAGGCGGGCCGACCAAGGTCATCTCGAAATAGCGCCGAGCGCCTCCTCGCAGCACCTGACGTAGAAGCCGAACAGAAAGCAGCGCTTTGCCTCGCCGGGGGAGAGCTCGCGCGACGCCGGTGGCTTGCCGTTCGAGTAGCCGTGGACGATCTCGTCGGCCGCCGCCAGGGCGAGGAAGTGGCGGACGTGGCCGCCGGGGCCGGGGACCCGCCAGCTGCCTTGGCCTGGGTCGGGCTTGTGATCTGGCTCCGTCGCTGCGAGTTCCCGGCAGATCGGAGCCCAACCGGCCGGGTCCGATGCCGATCGGTCGGCGACCATCTCCTCGAGCCACGGCATCGGTTGCCGAGCCACGTCGAACATCTCCGTCTCAGCGATCCGCGCCGCATAGCCCAGGCGGCTTAGCTCCACCGGCTCTGGGCCATCGGCCAGCAGCGCGTCAATCTCTCCCGGCAGGCCAGCAGCGTGGAGCTCGACCGCTCGGCCGAGCACCCTGGAGACGAGCTGTTCCAGGACCAGCTCGGTCTTGACGCGCATTACGCCCGGCGACGGCGGCTCCTCGGACATCAATCGCTGGCTCGGTGGGAGACGACGTGGTTGATCCGCTTACAGCCGGGACAGATCCCAGCAAACGAGTCTCCGGAGAGCATCTCCTCGACGCGCTTCGGCAGTGAGGGCGGCTCCTTGCCTTCGGCTCGAGCCTGTTCGGCGAGCGCCTCGTAGCGCGGCTCGTGATCGTGCTGCTCGTAGCCGATCGGCGTCCCGCACCAGGGGCAGAACTGCGGATGCTCGGCCATCGCTCAGCAGATCCTCGGCAGCGGGTCGCCGGCGAGCATGTCGACGACGCGGGAACCGCCGAAGGCGGTCTCGAGGAGAACGAGGCCAGGCGGGTCGGGGCGAACGTCGGCAACGGTCACCGCGTCGGCGCCGAGCGGGTGCGACCGCAGCGCTGCCAGGGCCTCCTCCTCGGCCTCGGGAGCCACGATTGCAACCAGCTTCCCCTCGTTGGCGACATACAGGGGGTCAATGCCGAGGATCTCGCAAGCCCCATTGACCTCGGGCCGGATCGGCAGCGCGGCTTCGTCGATCGTGATCCCAAGCTGCGCCGAGAGCGCCATCTCGGCGAGGACGGTGGCCAGTCCGCCGCGGGTCGGGTCGCGGAGACACCGAACCCCCTCGGTGGCCGCAAGCAGACTCGACACGAGCTGATTGAGCGGCGCGGTGTCGGACTCGAGCTCGACCTCAAGGGCGAGTTCACCTCTGGCGATCATGATCGCCATGCCGTGGTCACCGATCGTGCCGGAGACGATCACTCGGTCACCGGCCCGGATTGAGCCCGGACCAAGCTCCAGGTCGTGTTCGATCGCGCCAACCCCCGAGGTGTTGATGTAGAGGCCGTCGGCCTTGCCGCGCTCGACGACCTTGGTGTCCCCGGTTGCCACCTGGACGCCCGCGGCCTCAGCGGCCCGCGCCATCGAGGCGACGATTCGCTCGAGGTCGGCCACCGGCAGCCCTTCTTCGACGATGAACCCGGCCGAAAGCGCCATCGGCCGTGCGCCAGCCATAGCCAGGTCGTTGACGGTGCCGTTTACGGCAAGCTCGCCGATGTCGCCGCCAGGGAAGAAGAGCGGGCGGACGACGAAGGAGTCGGTCGTGAAGGCGAGCGGTTCCTCACCGTTGCCGATCACGGCACTGTCGCTGAGCGGCTCAAGCAGGGGATTGCGCAGTTCCCGCAGGAAGAGCGCCTCGACCAGGTCGTGACTCGACTTGCCACCCGCGCCATGCGACAAGGTGATCTGCTGATCGAGAATCTTTCGGCGCGGCCGGCGGCGCCGCTCCTCGATCGCGTCGAGGACCTCCTCTTCGGAGCGTGCCTTTGGCGAGCCGTTCGCCTCCATCAGGCCGGCGCCTCCTCGCGCCGGCGACGCCCGGCATGGCGCCCGTAGTTGAAGTAGGCGGCGCAGGCTCCCTCCGAGGAGACCATGCAGGTCCCGATCGGATGATCCGGGGTACAGGCAGTCCCGAAGACCTTGCACTCCCAGGGCTTGATCACACCCTTCAGAACCTCGCCGCACTGGCAAGCCTTCGGGTCAGCTACCCGTACGCCGGGGATCTCGTAGCGGACCTCGGCATCCCAGTCGGCGAATTTCGGGCGGAGCTTCAACGCGCTCTGCGAGATAAACCCGAGGCCCCGCCACTCGAAGGTGGTCCGCAACTCCATCGTCTCGGCGATGGCCTGGAGAGCCAGCGGATTGCCCTCCTCCCGGACGACGCGGCTGTACTGGTTCTCGATCTCGGCGCGGCTGTCACGGAGCTGGCGCAGGATCATGTAGATGCCCTGGAGAACGTCGAGCGGCTCGAAGCCAGAGACGACGACAGGCTTGCCGTAGTCGCCGGCGATGAAGCGGTACGGCCGCAGACCGATCACCGTCGAGACATGGCCCGGACCGATGAAGCCATCCAGACGCAGATCGGGGGAATCGAGGATCGCCTTGATCGCCGGGATGATCGTGACGTGGTTGCAAAACAGCGAGAAGTTCTTGATCCCTTCGGCCTGGGCCCGCTTCAATGTCAGCGCGGTCGATGGCGTAGTCGTCTCAAATCCGATCGCGAAGAAGGCCACCTCGCGGTCTGGGTTCTCGCGGGCGATCTTGAGCGCATCCAGCGGCGAGTAGACCATCCGCACGTCGGCCCCGCGCGCCTTGGCGTCTAGCAGCGACCCATTGCTCGCCGGTACTCGCATCATGTCCCCAAACGTGGTGAAGATCACCTCCGGGCGCTCGGCGATCGAGATCGCGTCGTCTTGCCGGCCCATCGGGATGACGCAGACCGGACAGCCCGGGCCGTGCACGAGTTCGATCTGGTCAGGCAGAAGGTCCTCAACCCCATGCTTGTAGATCGAGTGGGTGTGACCGCCGCAGACCTCCATGAACTTGTAGTGGCGGCCGGGCTCGACTAGCTCGACGATCTTCTCGGCGAGGCTCTTGGCCAGATCCCCGGACCGATACTCGTCGACGTACTTCATCCCGTTGCCCTGCGTCGCGCTGCTCATGGACGGGCTCCGATCGCATCGAGAAGCAGGTGGTAGACCGTCGCCTGGGCTTCCTGAATTCGCGGAATGTAGTCGCTGCGGACGATGAAGAGGTGGTCGAGCCACCCGAGCGCAGCCATCCGCCCCCCGTCGTAGCCCGCGATGCCGACTGTGAGCATGTGCCGCCGGCGTGCCTCTTCCAAGCCAGCGATCAGATTGTCGGAGTTGCCGCTGGTCGAGATCGCCACCGCGACGTCGTGGGCACGTCCGAGCGGGATCAGCTGGCGGGCAAAGGATTTGTCGAATCCCACGTCGTTCCCGACGGCTGTCACCGTCGCCACATCATTGGTCAGGCAGATCGCGGGCCAACCTCGGCCGAGGGCGTCCGTGGCAAGGTCCTGAGCGTCGGTTGAGGATCCCCCGTTGCCGAAGCTGATCAGGTGGCCCCCGTGCTCGAACCGGTCGCGCACCTCATCTGCACAACTCAACAGGGCTCCGGGGTCGAGCGCGCTGCGAAGCTCGATCACATCGTCGGCCTTGCGTCTGGTGGAGGTCTCGACGTCGCTGAGCACCGCCTCGATGTCGGTCTCCTCGCGCTCCAGGAAGGGGTAGAGGAACGCGGTCGGATCGTCGCCGCCATTCGCTCCAGTCGCAGTGGGGGTGGACTCCTCGTCCTGGCCGGAGGTCAGCTTCTCCAAGGCGACGCCGGCGTGGCAGAGCAACAGATCCCCGACCTCGACGCCCCCGACGAGGTCGATGGCGACGTCTTCGCGGGCCCCCTCCTTCTCGATTGTCGCCGTGCCGTTGGTCAACGCGACAACCCGGGCCTGGACGGCCACGTCTCCGCAGGTGATGCAAGCGTCGTCGAGCAGGCCTGGGTGTTCAAAGAAGACATGGACCAGTTCCCAAAGCACGTGGTAGGCCGTTTCCTGGGCCTCCTGGACGACGGTGGGATCGTCGCTCATGACTGTGAAGGCATGATCGGCACCATCGATCGGAGTACGCCCGCTCATGGCAATCATCAGCAGTCCGCGCCGCCGGGCTTCGGCCACGAATTCAGCCACCTCCCCGTCGATGGGGCGATGGGAAATTGCGAGGGCGATGTCGTCGGGCCGGGCCAGCCGGGCCAGATTGATCGCACGGCTGGGATCGTTGCTTGGAGCGATTGCCGGTAGGGCCCGCTTTCCGACGATCACTGGGTGCATGAACTCAACAGCGGCGTGAGCGGCATCGGTGGTAGCCGGCCCAGTGGCGAATGGAATGAGCGTTCCCCCGCGTGAAAAGGCGCGGGCCATCTGATGGCAGGCGCGGGCAAGGTTGCCCGCCTCACGTTCGAAGAGGTCGCGGACGACGCGCTCTCGCTCGGCGATCCGCTCGCTGAGGCCGGAGGTCGCGCAGGTGTCGCTCGGGTGCTGGGTCACTCGATGCCGCTGGTCTTCAGTTCTGCCAGCTCCTGCTCGTAGGGCTCGCCGAGCATCTCGAGAAATTCGCGCGTCTGGCTGGCCTCCTCCTCGTCGATCTTCGACATGGCGAAGCCGACATGAATCAATACCCAGTCACCGACGCCGACCGCGTCCTCACCCTCGATGAGCAAGCCGATGTTGACGTTTCGTCTCACGCCAGAGACCTCGGCCTTAGCGATGTGATGGGTGTCGTCGACGATCTCGACGATCTGGCCGGGAATGCCTAGACACATAGGGCTCTCCTCCTGGCCGCGACCGCGGCCTGTCCGTAGCTGATCCCGCCGTCGTTGGGCGGGACAAGGCTGTGGGTCAGCACCCGGAAACCCAAGTTAGCGAGCCTCCTGCGGGTGCTCTCGAGCAGTCGAAGGTTCTGGAAGCTGCCGCCGGAAAGGGCGACGGTCCGAGGCTCCGCGGCATCAGCGCAGGCGAGCGCCGCGGCCTCAGCCACACCCTCGTGGAAGGCGGCGGCTATCTCGCTCGGCGGCCGCCCAGCCTCGAGGTCGTCGTGTACGGCGGCGATCAGATCGACGCCGTAGATCAGACCGTCATCGCGCCGGCATTCATACGGCTCGGCATCGGTCTCGCCCGCGAGCTGCTCGAGCTCGATCGCGGCCTGGCCCTCGTAGCTGACCTTCTCCCTGAGACCGAGCAGCGCTGCTGCTGCGTCGAACAGGCGACCCATCCCCGAGCTGAGCGGCGCGTTGACCCTGAGGCTCTCCCGGACCTGAGCCCAGCGCTCGAAGGGGACCGGTCGGTCGGCGAGCTCCAGGTAGGAGGCCGCCGCCCTCCATGGCTCGCGGATCGCGGCGGTACCGCCCGGTAGCGGCACCGGGGCGAGGTTGGCGACCCGCTCGAACCCGGCAAGGTCGCAGCGCAGGAGCTCGCCACCCCAGATCGTCCCGTCGGTGCCGTAGCCGGTCCCGTCGAAGACCAGAGCAAGGGCCGGGCCCGCCTCCCCGTTCTCGGCCAAGCAGGCCGCAGCATGGGCGTGGTGATGCTGGACCTCGACCCGCTCGACGTCCTGCTCGAGCGCCCAGCGGGTCGAGAGATAGTCGGGATGCAGGTCGTGGGCGATCAGCTCCGGTTGAGCGCCGAGCATCTCGAGATAGAGCGCAAGGTCGGTGCGGAAAGCTCGATAGGCCGCCTCGGTGTCGAGATCGCCAAGGTGGGGTGAAAGGAAGGCATCCCCTCCACGGGCGACGCAGAAGGTGCTCTTCAGCTCGGCACCGGTGGCGACCACAGCGACGTCACTTGCGTCGGGCAGCGGCAGCGAATCGGGGGCAAAGCCCCTCGATCGCCGCACCGGGAAGGCCGCTCTGACGACCGAGTCCTCACAGCGGCGGTGGATCGGCCTGTCGTGGCGAAGGAAGGCGTCGGCTACATCGGCGAGCCGCTCCTCGGCGTCCCGGTCCTCATAGGCGATCGGCTCGTCCGAACGGTTGCCGCTGGTCATCACCAGCGGTCCGCCGAAGTCGGAGCAGAGTAGATGGTGGAGTGGGGAGTAGGGGAGCATCACCCCGATCCATCCTGACCCAGGCGCGACCCCGGACGCAAGCGGGGCGGTGGCTCGCTTTCGTCCGATCACGATCGGCCGGCGCCGGGAGGTGAGCAGCTCACGCTCTCGCCGGGTGAGGTCCGCGACAGACTCGGCATCGAGGGCCATCACGGCGAGCGGCTTCTCCTCGCGCTGCTTGCGCTCGCGCAGCCTCGCGACGGCCGCTTCCCCGCTTGCGTCACAGGCCAGGTGGAAGCCGCCGATCCCCTTGACCGCGACGATGCGGCCCGCTTTGAGCAGTGAGACCGCGACCGCAAGTGCCTCCGCGCCGGTGGCATCGCCGAGCCGCAGTTGCGGACCGCAGGCGGGACAGGCGATCGGCTCGGCGTGGAACCGACGGTCGCCTGGGTCCTCGTACTCCGCCCGGCAGCGCTCGCACATCTCGAAGCGACTCATCGTCGTGTTCGGACGGTCGTACGGGACGCGCTCGACGATCGTGAATCGCGGGCCGCACTGGGTGCAGTTGATGAAGGGGTACCTGTGCCGGCGATCCGCCGGATCGAAGAGCTCCTCGAGGCACTGGTGGCACGTGGCGACATCGGCGGGGACCATCGCCGTCGCCTCGCCCCCGGCGCTTCGCTCGATTCGAAAGTCCGACTCCCCCAGCGGCTCGATCGGCTCCGCCGTGATGCCCTTGACAGTGGCGAGGGCTGGAGGGTCCTCGTGAACTCCACCTACGAAGGCCGAGATCGACTCCGGCTCCCCTTCGACCTCGGCGACGACACCCTTACCGTCGTTCAGGACGAATCCGGCGAGGTCATGGCGAGCGGCGAGCCGATGCAGGAACGGCCGGAACCCGACGCCCTGGACTACCCCAGTGATCCGGAGGCGGCGCCGCTCGATCGGGCGTGGCGGCGCTGTGGCCATGGTCAGGCCTCGGCCGGGCCCTCACCGGCGAGGGCCGCGCCGGGCGTCCCCGACTCGGTCGTCTCGGTCGGCGGCGGCGTCTGCGGGCCGACGACCGACTCGAGGGCGTCAGCGACCTGTTCGAGGGCGCTATTGATGTCTCGGGCCACCGGGCCGATCGGCTCGGTCTGCTTCTCGATCGCCCGTACCCCGAAGGTGACCAGACCGAGGGTCTTCGAGATCTTTCGCAGCGTGGCGGCGATGGCGATCAGGTAGACGGCCAGGACGACGACCAGGATGGCCAGCTCGGCCAGCGTCAGAACGATCAGCAGCGTCTTCATCCCTTTCTCCTCTCCGCCAACTCGCCGTGGCGCTTGACCTCTTCGAGCAACTCGACACCGAGTTCCTTCGTCCCCACAAGCATGTGCGTGGTCGCCGTGTTCTGGGCGACGCGCTTGCCCATCACCCAGACGTCGTCGACGGCGCGCTCGACCTCATTCACCGTTCGCCTAAGCCACTCGAGCAGAAACCAAACGACCAGAGCGACGACCAGGCCAACGCCGAGCGAGAGCCACCAGGCGGTCTCCACTGCGCTGGACAGGGCGAGCGTCACGGGAGCTCTCTCTTGACGACCTCGAGATAGGCGACGGCCAGGGGAGGCACAGAGGTGGCCAGATCGCGCGTCCGGGCCAGCTCATCGACGGCATCGAGGTTCTTGGCGATTCCGATCCCACCGTCGAGGATGTCGCGGGCGTAGCGGTCGATCTCCAGGGCCGGCCGGACGACACGGTTGAAGAGCGCCAGAACGACGAGCAGGATCACCAGGCCGAGGGCAAGCCCGATCAGGCTGAGGATGGCTGTGCCCGTGGAGACGGCGAGGGTCATCCGCCCAGGGCCCTTCTTGCCGCCGCGAGCCCGCGGTTGATCCGATCGAGGTTGATGTTGATCTGTTTGACGTCCCAGAGCGGGTCGGTGTTGGCTCGGGCGCCATCGAGCGCCGCGGTGATGTCGTCGGCCTGTCTGGCGACGCGACGGCCGAGGAAGATGATCGTGAGGAGCAGCGTGGCGGCGATCAGAACAACCGCGGCGCCGATCACCCAGCCGACGTACCACCAGGTCGACAGCGCCAGGGCCATCGCCTAGAACTTCTCCTCGGCGCTGGCCGCGCCCTCGTCGCGGATGGCGCTCTTGGCGAACTTCGCCAACGTGGTCGAGACGGTCAGATCGACGCCGTGCTTCTCCTTTGCGTGCTCGACGGCCTTCTGCAGGACGTCGTCCTCGGTTTCGCCGGTGATCTTGGCCCGGCAGACGACCCCGGCATCGGCGCATCTGAAGCTCTTCGTCAACCTCGCCTCCAGCCCCCAGAACCGAGCCATTTCTTGGCTCGCTCTAGGGCTATATGTACGATACACAGACCCGGCTGGTCAAACCGAGGAGAGACGCTGGAAGCAGGGCAGGAAACCGGGCTCAAGCTGGAGAAGGTGCCCCACGCCGGCGCGGTCTTCGGGGAGGACGCCCAGCGCGGCCTGGGCGGGCTCGGCGGCAGTGATGAGGGACCGCTCACCGAGGTGCATGTCTTCTGGCTCGCCGGCATGAGTTGCGACGGCTGCTCGATCGCTGTCACCGGTGCAACCGCTCCGTCTGTCGAGGACCTGCTCGCCGGAACCATCCCCGGCCTCCCGAAGGTCGTCCTGCACCATCCGGTCCTCTCGATCGCGGCCGGCGCGGAGTTTGTCCGTCCCCTCCGCGACGCCGCGGAGGGCAAGCTCGACGCGCCCTACGTCGTTGTCCTCGAGGGCTCAGTGCCCGACGATCAATCCCTTCCCGAGGACGAGGGCTACTACTCCGCGATGGGCGCAGGAGGCTTCGATCCGCCGAGCGAGGGAGATCAGCCGAACCGCGTCACCGGCTGGCTGAAGCGGCTCTGCCCGGGCGCCGCGGCCTCAGTGGCGATCGGGACCTGCGCTACCTGGGGCGGCATTCCGGCCGCCGCCGGGAACATCACCGGCTCGATGAGCCTGATGGACTTCCTCGGCAAGGACTACACGTCGGCCCTCGGCGTTCCGGTGGTGAACGTCCCCGGCTGCTCTCCGATCGGCGACAACTTCACCGAGGTCGTGGCCGCCGTGCTGATGTTCCTGCAGGGCACTGGCCCGCTCCCGGAGTTCGACGAGCTCGGCCGGCCGGCGTGGCAGTTCGGCGAGACGGTTCATCGTCACTGCCCGCGGGCCGGCTATTACGAGGAGGGAACCTTCGCGAAGCAGGAGGGCGATCCGGAGTGCCTGGTCGACGTCGGCTGCTGGGGTCCTGTCGTCCAGTGCAACATCACCGAGCGCGGGGCGATCAACCACATGGGGGGCTGCATGGTCGCGGGCGGCGCCTGCATCGGCTGCACGATGCCCGGGTTCCCCGACAAGTTCTCGCCCTTCTACAAGCGCGCGCCCGGATCACTGATGTCGGGGGGCACCTCGCGCGTCTACGGCTCGGCCATCAAGCGGCTGCGCCGCGTCACGATGCGCAACCGAAACCGCGAGCCGATCTGGGAGCGGTCCGGGGAAGTCCCCAGCCCGTATGCGACGGAGCGAGCCGGCCCTTCCCTCACCGCGAGGATGGAGGGGTTCTTCTATTCGAAGCTCCAGTACCGCGGCACGGTGAACCTCGCGAAGAGGAACAAGAAGCAGCCCAACCCGCGCAGCATGGACATCTACCGCTACGCCGGACCGGATGCGACCCCCGACGAATCCGTCCCGGCCTCGATTGATCGCTACGCGCCGCCTGATGCGCAGGGAGAGGACGCGGCCAAGCAGGTCGACGCCCACGAAGAGGAGGGGAAGGGCTGATGTGCTTCAAGAACCTCCCGGTCGAATTCGACGAACAGGGCAACGCTCGCCTCAAGGAAGGCGTCGCCGATCCGTACTCCTACGAGGTCACGGAAGTCACTCCGATCGAGCAGAACGAAGCCAAGCTGAAGCAGCTCCTGGAGCGGAACGGCCACGTCCGAACCGTCGACTTCGATCCGGTCACCCGTGTTGCCGGGGCCCTCGCCTTCCACACGGTCGTCGACCTGGAGAGCCGGCAGGTGCTCGAGACCGACTCGATGGCCACGCTGTTCCGCGGCTATGAGGTGATCCTCAAAGGGCGCGACCCACGTGACGCGATCTTCATCTCCAGCCGGGCCTGCGGGGTGTGCGGAGGTGTCCATTCCACCACCTCCGCCCTGGCGCTCGAGATGGCTTTCGGGATTCAGCCTCCCCCGATGGGAACCGTCGCCCGCAACCTGCTGCTCTCGCTCGAGTACCTCTACGACCATCCGCTCCACCTCTTCCTGCTTGCCGGGCCGGATTTCTCCGAGCCGGCGGTCCGGGAGACGAACCCGGAGATCTGGGAGCGCGCGCAGCATTCACCGGCCTCCGAGAAGGAGGTCCACGGCTACTCGACGATCGCCGAGATCATGACCGCGATGACCCCGCTCACCGGGGAGCTCTACGTCGAGGCTCTGCACATGACCCGGGTGGCGCGTGAGGCCTACGTTTTGATCGGCGGCAAGTACCCCCACCCACAGACGGTCGTCCCGGGCGGGATCAGCGCCACGATCGACACCGCCGACATGAACGAGATCCACCTGCGGATCGTGAAGTTCTTCGACTACGGGCAGAAGGTCGTGGGCGTCTACAACGACCTCGTCGATTTCTTCTACGAGGTCAATCCGCAGTACCGGGAGGTCGGCCGCCGCCCGACCAACCTGATCGAGACCGGACAGTGGGACGATCCCGAGGCCTACGACGGGACCTTCGCCAACGTCGACGACTGGGCCCGCCGGCGCTGGGCGCCCCCTGCGGTGATCCGCGAGGGTGAGCTGGCGACGAAGTCGATGACCGCCCTCAACATGGGCGTCGAGGAGTTCGTCGAGCACTCCTTCTACGAGGACTGGACCGATGCCGGCAATGGCAACGGCGCCTACCGCTTCCAGGAGGATCCAAACGGAAATCCGCTGCCCCCCAATCATCCCTGGAACAAGGAGACCATCCCGAAGCCGCAGGGCACCAACTGGAAGGACAAGTACTCGTGGTCGACGGCGCCGCGCTGGGACCGCATGGCGATGGAGACCGGGCCCTACTCGCGGCTCTGGGCAGCCGCGGTGGCGGACGACTACAGGCCGTCCAGGTTCATCGAGCCGACCGGTAGGAGCCTGAAGCTGAGCGTGCCGAAAGGGGCGCTCCCCGCCCGGGAGTACGAGTGGGTCGTTCCCTCTGAGAGCTGGGGAGCCTTCGAGCGAAACCGGGGCCGTGCCCACTCCATCCTGTTCACCGCCCTGATCGCCTACGAGAACCTGCTGCTCGGACTCGACATGATGCGCAAGGGCGAGACGGCGGTGTCGACCAAATACAAGGTTCCCAAGGACTTCCGAGTGGGGGCCGGCTTCTGGGGGGCCGGCCGTGGCTATCTGACCCATCATCTGGTGATGGACGACGGGGTGCTCGAGAACTACCAGATCCTCACTCCATCGACCTGGATGGCTTCACCGAAGGATCCCTTCGGCAATCCGGGGCCCTACGAGGAGGCCGTTCACGCGACGCCCCTACTCGAGAACTTCGAGAAACCGGAGGACTACAAGGGCATCGACATCCTGCGGACGATTCGCAGCTTCGATCCCTGCATGCCGTGCACCACCCACATCTACACAGAGAAGCGGGTCATCTCGCGTGACGTGGTCACCTGCGCCTGCGGAGTCGACGACGAGCACGAGCACTGAGGAGGGCGGTCCCGGCGACCGTCCCCGTGTGCTGGTCGGCGGGCTCGGCTATCGCAACCTGCGCGACGGCTCGGTCGGCATCCACGTGATCGAGCGGCTCGCCGAGCGGGCCGGCAATGGGGTGGAGGTCGAGGATGTCTCCTACCACCCGGTTGGTCTCACCCAGAACCTCCAGGACCGCCCCGGCTACGACCGCGTCGTCCTCGTCGCTGCCGTCGCGCGGGGCCGACCGCCGGGAACGGTCACTGCCTACCGCTGGGACGGCGAGCTCCCCGACAACGAGGAGATTCAGACGCGGGTGTCGGAGGCCGTCACCGGAGTAATCTCGCTGGACAACACGCTCATCGTCTGCGGCGCGCTCGGCGGTTTCCCAGATGACGTCTGCGTGGTCGAGGTGGAGCCCGGGAGCGAGCAGTGGGGCGAGGAGCTCAGCCCGGAGATCGAGGAGAGGTTGCCGGAGATCGTGGAGGCCGTATGGAGTTCGACAAGGCCGTAGCCGAACTCGACGCCCTGGTCCAGACGCTCGAGCGGGAGGGCGATGAACGTGCCCTTCTCCTCCTGCAGCTCGTCGACGCGATCCATCGCCCGGCGCTCGAGCGGATCGTCGCCGGCGACACGGCCGATCCGATCGCCCAGGCCCTCTTGCAGATGTACGACCTGGCCCCAGCCGAGGACGAGGTCCTGGTCGAGGAGGCGCTCGACGAGGTTCGGCCCTACATCCACTCACACGGGGGGTCGGTGGAACTGCTCGGAGTCTCCGGTGGTGTCGTCGAACTGCGAATGAGCGGGTCGTGCGCGGGGTGTGCAGCGTCGGCTATGACGCTGAAGCGCGGGGTCGAGGAGGCGCTCCGCGCGCACTACCCGGGATTCAGAGAGGTCATCGCCGAGGAGGCTGAGGGAACGCCCGCTGCTCAGCTTCTGCAGATCGAGAATCTGCGCAAGCCCGTCTTCGTCGATGCCGAGGCCGCGGCGCAACTCGAACCCGGCCAGCTCACGGCTTGCGAGCTCGATGGCATCGAGCTCCTGCTCGCCAACTACGACGGCGACGTCTACGCCCTGCGCGATGGCTGCCCCGTCGATGGCAATTCTCTAGGTGGAGCTCGACTCACCCCTGAGGGAGTGATCGTCTGCCCTTGGCATAACTGCGCCTATGACGTTCGCACTGGCACTCGTGTGGACGGAGAGGCCGGTGACGGTCTTTCGGTCGTCCCAGTCGCCATGCGAAACGGGACCGTGCAGGTGGCGGTCAACGTGGCATGAGTGCGAGGGTGCTCGTCGGCTGCGTCGGGAACGTTCTGCGAGGCGATGACGGATTCGGCCCGGCGGTCGCGCAGCGCCTCAATGGTCTTCCTGAGGGCGCCGAGGTAGTCGAGACGGGCATCGGCGGGATCGCCCTCTTGCAGGAGCTGCTCGCCGGCTGTGACGGGCTGATTTTGATCGATGCGGTCGATCGCAAGGCCGAGCCAGGAACCGTCTTCGTGATCGAACCCGAGGTCCCCGATGGCGAGCACGTCGCCGACGTCCACCTCGCTAATCCCGAGCGGGTCCTGACCATGGCCAAGTCGATGGGGGCACTTCCCAACCGCGTGCTGATCGTCGGATGCCAGCCGGCCGAGGTGGACGAGCTCGGGCAGAGCCTTTCCCCGGCCGTGGAGCGGGCGGTCGATGTCGCCATCGCCCGCGTCCAATCCGCAGTTCAGGAATGGCTTGGAGATCTGGTGGATGCGCGATGAAGACGCCAGGAACGATCGACGAGCTCCGCGAGGCCCTTGCCGACGAGCGGTACCTGACTGACGAGGGACTCGCGACTGTTGTCTTCCTGGCGCTGCAAATCCGGCGACCGCTACTCGTAGAGGGAGAGCCTGGCGTGGGGAAGACCGAGCTGGCCAAGGCCCTCGCTGCGGCCACCGACGTTCCTCTGATTCGCCTCCAGTGCTACGAGGGGATCGACCTTCACCACGCCCTCTACGACTGGGACTACCAGCGGCAGCTCCTGCACCTGCGTGCAGAGGAGCCAGAGCCTCTCTACTCCGAGCGCTTCCTGGTCCGCAGGCCGCTACTCGAAGCCCTTTCCAATCCCGGCTGCGTCTTGCTGATCGACGAGCTCGACCGTGCGGACGATGAGTTCGAAGCGTTCCTGCTGGAGTTCCTCGCTGACTTCCAGGTGACAATTCCGGAGATCGGAACTGTCGGGGCCGAAGAACCGCCAGTGGTTGTGATCACCTCGAATCGAACACGCGAGCTCCACGATGCCCTCCGCCGTCGCTGCCTGTACCACTGGATCGAGCACCCGGACCTTGCTCGTGAGACCGCGATCGTCCGCGCCCGCCTGCCCGAGGTGCCCGAGCAGCTGGCAGCTCAGACATGTGCCTTTGTCGAGCAACTTCGCTGGCTCGATCTCTATCGGGTGCCCGGGGTGGGGGAGACACTCGACTGGACCGAATCCTTGGTCGCGCTCAACGCTTCCGACGTTGAACCCACGGTCACCGAGCGCTCGCTGGGGTCACTGCTCAAGGCTCACGAGGACCTCGAAAGGGTGCGCCGCGAGGGAATCGGCGAGCTGATCGAGCGAGCCAGCCAGGGCGGTCCCGAGGGCAGGGGCCGGCGGGAGGCCGCATGAGCGGACCCGAGCCGCTCGAGGTCTCGGGCTGGCTCACGAATGCCGTCGTCGGGCTCGGGCGAGCTCTACGAACCGAGGGCATTCCTACGACGCTCGATCAGGAACTCGCCCTACAGCGAGCGCTCGTGATGGTCGATGTCCGTGAGCGGGAGCAGGTCCGCTGGGCAGCCCGCGCCTGCTTTCTCCGCGGTCCCCACGAGGGAGCGGCTTTTGAGCGGGTCTTCGAGCGCTTCTGGAAGGGGCACAAGCTCGATGGTCCACGTGGGCCGATGATCGAGCACGGCGAAACGGATCCGCGTATGCCCGGGCCGCAGCATGGCGGCGAGTCCTTGCCTCAGTTCCGGCTCGAGGGACGCTCGGGTCATTTGCTCGACGGTGGAACCTCACGCGCGGCGCAGGAGATCCCCACGGCCGGAGCCCAGGAACCCGGACAGGGCCGAAGACGTGGAGTCCTCGCCGCCTACAGCCCTGAGGAGATCGGGACCGAGACGCGCCAACTCGCCTACGAGCGCGACGAGCTTGAGGCCGTTCGGTCGCTTGGAGAGGCACTGCGCCGAGCCCATCCCGAGCGCCTCTCGCGCCGGCTTCGGCCTTCGCGGCGCCGCGGTCGGCTCGACCTGCGCCGGACGATTCGGGGTGCGCTGCGAACCGATGGGGAGGCCGTGGGGCCGGCCTGGTCCTCGGCCTCGGTGCGTCCGCGCCCTCTGGTTTTGCTCTGTGATGTCTCGGGGTCGATGGAACGCTTCTCACGGGTGCTTCTCGCCTCCCTGCGCGCCGCGGTTGTGGCCGGGATCCAGGCTGAGGCCTTTGTCTTCGCCACCGGCCTGACCCGCCTGACCCGGACCCTTGATGACCGCGACGTCGGTCGGGCCCTCGAGCAAGCGCGGGCCGAAGTCGGGGACTGGTCCGGGGGCACGCGGATTGGCGCGGCGCTGGCCGAGTTCAATCGCACCTGGGGTCGGCGTGGCATGGCGCGTGGGGCGATCGTGATCGTCTTCAGCGATGGATGGGACCGGGGCGATCCGCAGCTTCTCGCTCAGGAAACGAAGAGGATCCAATTGCAGGCTCGTCGGCTGATCTGGGTGAATCCGCGGCCAGCCGATATCGGCATGCAGCCTCTCGCCGTAGGCATGCGAGCAGCGATGCCCTACGTCGACGACTTCGTTCCCGGTCACGATCCGCGAGCGATCCATGGGCTCGCCGGCCTGATTCGTGGGGTTGGTGCCGCTCGACCGGCCCGCCGTCAGCGGCCGGTATCCTCGGTATCTGTAAGGCGCACTTAGCGGAGGAGACGCAATGAAGTTGGCGATCGCGGGCAAGGGTGGATCTGGGAAGACCTCAATCTCGGGGACGCTGGCGCGGCTGATCGCCCGTGATGGTCAGAGCGTTCTGGCGATCGACGGGGACACCAATCCGAACCTCGCCTTGACCCTCGGGATCTCAGCCGACCGGATCAACGACCTACCGGTTCTGCCAAGTGGCCTGCTCGAACGCGGCGACGATGGCTTCGAGCTCAAGAAGTCGCTGGCCGAATTGCGTTCGACCCATTCGGTCGCTGGACCGGACGGGGTGACCCTGCTCGTCATGGCCCATCCGCACGAGGAGGACGCTGGGACCGGCTGCTATTGCGGAATGCACGCCACCGTCCGTGAGCTGATCGAGTCCGCAACGGACGCCGACGCCGACGTCACCGTCCTTGACACCGAAGCCTCGCCCGAGCACCTCACGCGCGGGACCGCCAAGTACGCAGACGTGATGCTCACCGTGGTGGAGCCCTACTTCAAGTCCCTGGAGACCGGCCGGCGGATGGCGGAGCTCGCTCGGGGGCTGGGCCTGAACCGCGTGGTGCTCGTCGCCAACAAGGTTCGCGACAAGAGCGAGCAGGCGGCGGTCGAGGAGTTCGCCGCCAAGCATGACCTCGAGATCATCGCGACCGTCCCCTACGACGAGCGGCTCCTGGAGGCCGAGCGAGCCGAGACCGCCCCCCTCGACTTCGACGCCGACGCCCCCGCGGTTCAGGCGATCGGCGGAATCGCGAGCAGCCTTGGCGCCAACGGGGCAGCGAACGGGAGCGGCCATGAGTGAGCTCGAAGCCCTCCGGGTGCGCGACGAGGTGCTCCAAGCCATGTACTGGATGAGCGCCGAGGGCCTCGCCGATCGGTCATCAGCGATCGAGCTAGCGAGATTTCTGGCGGTCCCGGCACAGGTCCTTGGACCGTTCATGGCGCGTTTCGAGGAGGAGGGATATCTGGACCGAGACGGCGATCGCTTCCAGCTCACAAAGAAGGGCATCGAGCTGGGTAAGCGGTCGTTCGCCGACGAGTTCGCCGACCTCACCCGGCCGACCCACGGCGAGTGCGACGAGGATTGCTGGTGTCACTCATCGCCCGAGGAGGCGGCTCGCTGCCTGGAGGAGAGGGCCCATGTCCACTGAGCCGGCGCCCGCCCTGCCGAAGAACTTCCTGCGGCCTTGCCTGCTGCTCCATCTGAGAGAGGAGCCGGCCCATGGCTACGAGTTGCTGGAGCGTGTGCAGTCGCTCGGCTTCGATGGCTCCGACCCCGGCGGTCTCTACAGAGCGCTCCGGGCGCTAGAGAAGGAGAAGCTGGTCGGCTCGGTGTGGGAACCCTCCGAGACCGGCCCGGACCGTCGCACCTACGAGATCACTCGCGCCGGCATGGAAGAGCTTCACCGCAGCGCCAAGGCGATCGCTGCCGGGCAGGATGCGGTGGCGAGCTTTCTCAGTCGCTACCAGGAGTTCGTCGCCCTGCCTCGTTCTTCTCGTCCCCCGGCGAGCCGCGAGATTGCTTCCCGCTGAAGATCTCGATCGCAGGCAAGGGCGGGGTTGGAAAGACCACGATCTCGGCCCTGTTCGCCCGTCGACTCGCGTCAGGCGGAGCGGAAACCCTCGCGGTTGACTGCGATCCGAACCCCACGCTGGCCGAGGAGCTAGGGCTCAGGTCAGCGGATCTGCCCCGCTTCGGTGGAGAGGGCCTGCGACCCGCTGACGGCACATTGGAGCTGGCGCGGGAGCCGGACCTGGTCTCGATCGAACCCACCCTTCACCTGCTAGGTGGGCCCCCGAGCGAAACGCCTCTCTCCGACGCCGTCGCCAGGGGAATTGCGGGTGTCCTGATCGCTGAGAGGTTCCACTTCACGGTCACCGACCTTGGTGCTGGGCCGGAGCTGACCCGCGTCGCGGTCGGCGGCGTGCTGAACCCGGCGGATCTGTGTTTCGTCCTCACCGATGGAACGCGTACTGCGGAGCTGACCGCGGAGCGCGTAGAGGTCGCTTGCCAGCTCAGGGAGGTGCCTTCCGTTCGGGTGCTCAACCGGCGTGGAGACGCGGCCGGCGTCGCAAGGCGGCTGGCTTCGCGTCTGTGAGCAGTAACCGTGACGCGGAGTTTGCCCACGACTGAACCGTGAGGCGGAGTTTGCCCTCGACTGTGTCGGGAATTCGCGCTTCATGAACCGGAAGCTGCTCGGCATCTACCTGAATGACCATCTCGCGGGGTCCGTGGTAGGCACCCGCCTGGCGCGCAGGATCGCGAAACACAACGAGGGCAACCACTACGGCTCCGAGGCGTCACGGCTGGCGGAGGAGATCCAGCAGGACAAGGCCACGCTCGAGGCGCTCATGGAGCGCCTCGACGTTCGCAAGAAGAAGCTTCGGCTCGCGGCCGCCGCAGTCGCCGAGACGGCGGGCCGACTGAAGCCGAATGGCCGGATGGTCGGCTACTCGCCGCTCAGCAGGGTGATCGAGCTCGAGGCTCTTACGATCGGGATCACTGGCAAGCTCGAGCTCTGGCAGTCACTGAAGGCGACGGGCGAGAGGATCGACGGGATCGACCCCGAGCAGCTGATCTCGCGCGCGGACGATCAGCGTCGTCGCGTTCGGGACCTTCGCCTGCAGGCGGCTCGCGAGGCCTTCAGCAGCGACGATTCGTAGGGGCGGCGTGTCAAAGGCCGGGCTTTGATCGTCATGTCGACCACGGCCAGGATGAGCAGTAGCAGCTCGGTCCGGGAGACGAGAAAGATGCGTCGCAGCCTGCGCTGGTACTCGGCGTCCTCGGGACCGCGTTCGTCGACGAGCTTGCTGAGGCGACCCGATTCCGGGCCGAGATAGCCGGCGCCGACAATGGTCGAAAAGACCCAGGCGAGGAATCCGAACAGCACCCAACCCTGGCCCAGGTCGTACGCGCCGCTCGACTCGTGCAGCAGGATAAAGCCGAGGATCACGAGGGCGAGCGCCGTCGGCAGGAGGACCCGCGTCCCGGACCACTCCGCCTCGCGCGCGAAGTACATCACCCGGTCGGGGCCAGCACGCATGGCGCGGACGACGAAGATCTGGATCGCGGTGTTGCTGCCGACCCAGACCACGGCGAGCAGGATGTGGAAGGCGAGCAGCCACTTGTACGCGTCGCTGCCGACTACGGCGAGGCTCATGGGCGCGAGACCCTACCCGCGGCCGCTGTCGGAATGGCTCAGGAGAACTCGTCGAGCGAGCGCTTCTGGCAGCGCAGCTCGTGGTCCCGCATCTTCTCGGGGACGCCGGACTCGCCGGTCACGGCCTCGTTGTTCTTGACGTCGACGATCGCCCGGAAGCGCTCCGTCTCCGAGCCCGCCGCGGACGGCTCAGCCGCCGCCTCTTGCTCCCCTGCCTCTTCCTTGATCTGCTGCTCCATCATCCTTCTCCGTCAATCCCCAGCTTGTTGCACTTGTAAGGCGTTCGCTAGGACACTAGGAAGAACCGTTCTCCAAGCTGAAAGTAGCGCTGCAGCAGGCCGGATCGGGCGGGGAACGGCTTAGCAAATTGCGAAAAAGGCCCCGAACGGTCCCCGGAGACGGGAAGCTTTGCCGAGTGGGCAGCCACCTATAATCCTCCGGCCCGTCGGACCACCCCGTCGCGCGCCCGCTCGAAGAAGGCGCGGAACCGGAGGAAAATTGAGTCACTCGTCCCCAGAGCGTGTGCGCTACTCCCCTGAGCGCGCCTATCGCCCGCTAGTCGCTCCCCCGAGCGTCGAGGACAAGGACGCGTGCGCCCTCTACGCGTCCGTCCGTCGCGACGCCACGCCGGGCCACGAGCCGGTGACCCTCGCGCTCGAGTCCCTCCACAAGATGCTCCACCGCGCCGGCAACGTCGACGGCGAGGGCGACGGCTGCGGTCTTCTGGTCGACATCCCGACCAAGATCTGGGCGGAGGAGGTCCGCCAGGGCGGGCACAACCCGTCGCTCGCCATCGATGACGCCTTCGCGGTCGCCCACGTCTTCGTCGAGCGCTCACAGGACCTCGAGAAGATCCGCCACGACGCCCGGGAGATCCTCGGTGCGGCCGGTTTCCGGATCCTCGCCGAGCGCGTCGGCGCGGTCGACTCGGCGGCGCTCGGCCCGACTGCCCGCGAGGAGGAGCCCCAGTTCTGGCAGTTCGCGGGCCTGGTGCCCGAGGCCTCCGACGCGGATCGCACCCTCTTCAACCTGAAGGTCCGCCTGGAGGAGAAACTCGGCGTCCACGTCGCCTCGTTCTCCGGCAGGACGTGCGTCTACAAGGTGATGGGGAACCCGAAGGTCCTCGGCTCCTACTACGCCGATCTCTCCGACGAGCGCACGGAGACGATCGGTGCCTTCGGCCACAACCGCTACTCGACGAACACCTGGCCCTCCTTCACCCGGGTCCAGCCCTTCGGCGTCCTCGGCCACAACGGCGAGATCAACACGATCGAGCAGCTGCGCCAGGAGGCACGCATGCTGGACGTGCCGATCGGCGAGGGCAACTCGGATTCCCAGGACCTGAACCGGACGATCGAGACGCTGGTCCGCCGCCACGGCCTCTCCCTGGCCGAGGCCATGGAGATGGTGGTGCCGCCGATCGTCGACGAGATCGCGGGCCTCCCCGAGGACCTGCACTCCTTCTACATGTACGTCCGCCAGACGATGGGGCCGTTCGCACAGGGCCCGGTCGCGCTGATCGCCCGACACCGTGACGAGTGCGTCTTCTCGGCCGACGCGATGGGCCTACGTCCTCTCTGGAAGCTCGAGACGCCCCAGGACTACGTCTTCAGCTCCGAGCCCGGGGTCGTCCCGGTCGACCGAATGATCTCCGAGCCGCAGCCCATGGCGCCCGGGCAGAAGTACATGGTGCTGATCGATCGCGACCGCCACCGGGCGACGCTCCACCCGCACGCGGAGATGCTGCGCCTCGTCCGCAGGCGCTGGCTCAAGAGAGCCGGCACCGACGAGGTCGCTCCGTACGACCGCGCGCTCGAAACCGGCGGCCCGCTCGAGGGCCCCGAGGTCCCCGGCTACACCGACGCCGGCCCTGAGGAGCCCGTCAAGGTCGAGGACCGAGTTCTCGCCGGCTTCGGCTGGCAGCGCGACGACGTCAAGCTCGTCCAGCAGATGGCCGACAACGGCGCCGAGCCGATCGGCTCGCTTGGCTACGACGGGCCGCTCGCCGCGCTCTCTCCCGAGCGCCAGAACCTGGCCGACTATTTCAAGGAGACGGTGGCGGTGGTCACCAACCCGGCGATCGACCGCGAGCGCGAGATCGAGCACTTCTCAACACGCGCGGTCTTCGGCCGCCGGCCTCCGCTCGCCGACCCTTCGGTCGACACCGACACCATCGAGACGGACTTCCCGGTCATCCTCGGAGGACACCACGACCTCGCCCCGCTGCCACACAGCATCTACCGACGGATCGCCAGCGAGCAGGGCACCTACCTGCTCGAGGACCTCTGGGATGCCTTCGGCGACCGGTCGAAGGCGATCGACATCGCCCTGCTGGAGTCCGAGACCACCCAGGGTGCGATCGAGCGCCTTCGCCAGGAAGCGGTCAAGGCCGTCAGCGAGGGCTGCGAGCTCCTGGTGCTCACCGACCGCACGGTCTACGACGGTGACCGCCGGTACATCGATCCGCATCTGGCCATCTCCGCCGTCGACCAGGCGCTCAAGCAGTTCCGGGTCCCCCAGGGTGAGGAGAATCTGCGGCGCCGCTGCTCGATCGTCCTGCGGTCGGCCGCGATCCGCAACGTGCACGACGTGATGCTCGCCCTCGGGCTCGGCGCGAACGGCGTCTGTCCCTACGTGATGGTCGAGGTGATCTGCGTCGACGACTACGAGAACGACGTCGGCAACCTCTGCTCGGCGCTGCGCAAGGGGATCGAGAAGGTGATCTCGACGATCGGGATTCACGAGGTCCGCGGCTACGCGCGCCAGTTCTCCTCGATCGGGGTCAAGCCCGAGCTGGCCGAGATTCTCCACACCGAGGCCTTCGCGGCATCCGAGAAGGGCGGCGTCGGCTTCGCGCAGCTCGATGCGGACACGGACGGGCGCCAGAAGATCCTTGCCGGCGACGAGGAGTCGAAGCCCGCCAAGACCTTCCGCTTCTATCCAAAGGTCTACAAGGCCGCGATCGCGACCGCGAACGACAGCGCCGACTTCGCCGAGTATTCGCAGAAGGTGCGCGACCTCGAGAAGGAGAACCCGATCTCGATGCGCCACGTCATGGGCCTCCGCAGGGAACCGGATCGGGAGCCCGTGGATCCATCGCAGGTCGACGCCTCGGTCGGCCATCACGACTACCCGGTCGTGATCAGCTCGATGAGCTTCGGCTCCCAGTCGGAGCCTGCCTTCCGCGCCTACGCCGAGGCCGCCAAGGCGATCAACATCCTCTGCATCAACGGGGAGGGTGGGGAGATCCAGGACATGTACGGCAAGTACCGCAAGTGGCGCGGGCAGCAGGTCGCCTCGGGCCGCTTCGGGGTCTCCGCCGAGATGCTCAACTCCTCCTACGTCGCCGAGATCAAGATCGGCCAGGGGGCGAAGCCCGGCGAGGGCGGCCACCTACCCGGCAAGAAGGTCTCGGAGAAGGTCGCGGCCGCGCGTAACGCGTCACCCGGCACCGACCTGATCTCGCCGTCGAATAACCACGACCTCTACTCGATCGAGGACCTCGCGGAGCTGATCGACGAGCTCAAGACGGTCAACCCGGACCTCCGGGTCTCGGTCAAGGTCCCGGTGGTACCGAACATCGGCACGATCGGGCTCGGCATCGCCAAGGCGGGCGCCGACATCATCACCCTGTCCGGCTTCGAGGGCGGCACCGGCGCCGCGCGGCAGCACGCGCTTCGCCACGTGGGCCTGCCCTCCGACATCGGCACGCGCGCCGTCCACCGAGCCCTGATGGAGGCCGGCATTCGCAACCGAGTCGAGATCTGGGCGGACGGCGGCTACCGCCACGCCCATGACGTCGTGAAGCTCCACTGCATGGGGGCCAACCGGATCGCGTTCGGCACCCTGGCGATGGTCTCACTCGGCTGCACGATCTGTCGCGGCTGCCAGCTCGACACCTGCCATGTCGGCATCGCGACGCAGATCGAGACCGTCGAGCAGGCGCAGGAGCACGGTCTCAAGAAGTTCACCCCGCAGGCTGTGGACTCGGCCGCCGAGAGCTGTGCCCGTTTCTTCCAGGCGATGGGCGAGGAGGTCAAGGAGGTCGTCGCCTCGCTCGGCTACGAGCGCTCCCAGGACCTCGTCGGTCGCTACGACCTGCTCGAGCAGATCTCCCACAACGAGAAGATCGACCTCGCGCCGCTGATCACCCCGCTCGAGGAGTTCCTCGACCTCGAGCCGATCGACCTCCCGATGGAGGAGGAGGCGCTGGTCGAGGCCCGCGCCGAGGCCGGGCTCGTCCGCGCGAAGCCGCTGCGGATGGAGCCGAAGCAGGCGTCGGCGCAGATCGCCGAGGTCGCCGGCAAGGTCTTCGACGGTTCTTGTGTCAACGTCGAGTTCCCCCGCCGCACGGACGCCAACGACCGCGTCCTCGGCACCGAGCTCTCGGGTGCGATCGCGCGAGCCCGGATCTACGACGGCGCGCCCGAGGGGACCGAGAACGATGAGCTCGCCGAGCTGGTTTTCAACGGAGGGAGCGTCGCCGGCCAGGGATTCGGCGCCTTCAACGAGTGGGGCGTGATCTGCCGGGTCGAGGGCGGCGCCCAGGACGGCGTCGGCAAGACGATGCTCGGCGGCACGGTCTCGATCATGAAGGGCAAGAACTCCGACGGGCGGCGGGTCAACGGATCCGTCGGCAAGTCGTTCGCCTACGGGGCCCAGCGCGGGCGCCTCTTCGTCCAGGGCTCGGCCGACTCGCGCTTCTGCATCCGCCTCTCGGGCGCCGACGTCGTGCTCGCGGGCGAGCCGGAAGAGCGTGTCGACGACTCACAGGGCTGCGTCGTCGACCGAGCGAACGCGAAGGGCTTCGCCTTCGAGTACATGACGTCGGGCCGCGCCGTGGTGCTCGGCGACATCGGCCCCTGGGCCTGCGCCGGGATGACCGGCGGGCGCGTCTACGTCCGGGTCGGCGACGAGCTCGGGCTCGACCGCGAGACGATCGAGCGCCGCCTCGGCGAGGGCGCCAAGGTGAAGCTCGAGGGACTCGATGCCGAGGGGCAGCTCGATCTCGAGGACCTTCTCGGCCACTACGCCGACGAGCTGCGGGCGACCGATCAGGCCGACGAGGCCGATCGCGTCGCCGGCCTAGTCGCTGACGCCAAGTCCAACTTCCTGATGATCATCCCAGAGAAGGTCCAGGCGGATCCGTCGATCTCGACGGAGTAGACCGACCGAGCAGTTGCGGTAGACGTTGTCCGTTGGGTCATCCGCGCCCCGCCTGCTGACCTCGCCGGAGGGCGGTTGGCCTGTGCGAAGCTTGCCCTGAATTCGCGGGGCCGCCGGCAACCGCCATGACGCCAGAACGAACCAACCACGAGGAGCGCACCCAGGTGGCGGAGGACGAGGTCATCCGCCTCGAGGATGTCCAGCGGGTCACCGAGTCTGCTCTCGCCTACCTCGACCTGGACGATCTGCTCAAGGAGCTGCTCGACCGGGTCACCGACATCCTCGGGGCGGACACGGCCGCTGTTCTGCTCGTGGAGGAGGATGGGCGCACCCTCGCGGCGAGGGCCGCAAAGGGACTCGAGGAGGAGGTCGAACGCGGGTTCAAGCTGCCGGTCGGCCGCGGGTTCGCCGGCCGGATCGCCTTCACGAGGGAGCCGGTGGTGATCGAGGATCTCAACAACTCGCCGATCCAGCCGATCAACCCTCTCTTCAAGGAGAAGGGCGTTCGCTCGCTGCTGGGCGTCCCGCTGGTGGTCGAGGGCGAGGTGATCGGGGTCCTGCACGTCGGCTCGCTCACCCAACGCGACTTTCATGACCGTGACATCGAGCTCCTCCAGGTGGTCGCGAACCGCGTGGCGCTCTCGATCGAGCGCTCAAAGCTCATGGTCCAGGGCCAGATTGCGGCAACGCTGCAGCGCAGCCTGCTGCCTCGCCAGCTACCGCAGGTGCCTGGGCTTCGGATGGCGGCGCGGTATCTGCCGGCTGCGGTCGAGTCCGCGGTGGGCGGGGACTGGTACGACGTGATCGAGCTCGACAACCATTGCCTCGCCTTCGTGATCGGGGACGTGGCCGGTCACGGGATGGCCGCCGCCACCTTCATGGGCCAGCTGCGCAGCGCGATTCGCGCCTACGCCCTCGATACCACCGGGGCTGGTGAGGTCGTCACCAAGGTCGCCGAGTTCGCCGACCGGATGCATTCGCGCATGGCAACGCTCATCTACGCGACGCTCAACCTGAACACCTGGGAGGTGCGCTTCGCGCGCGCGGGTCACCCCTACCCGCTGCTGATCCACTCGGACGGGAGCACGGAATTCCTCTCGGATACCGGCGGTCCGCCGCTGGGGACGGTCGGTGGCCAGATCTACGCCGAGGAGGTTCTGACGCTGTCCGCCGGCGAGACACTTCTTTTCTACACCGACGGATTGATCGAGCGCCGTGGGCAGCAGCTGTCGGAGGGCGAGGAGGCGCTGGTCGAGGTGGCGTCATCGGCCCCTGACGAGCCGGAGCTCAAGTGCCAGGCGATCACCACTCGACTGACAGAGGACGCCACGATCGCCGACGACATCGCGGTGCTCGTGGTGCAGACGGTTGGCCTTCACGAGCACCTCGAGGTCGAGGTGCCCGCGGAGCCGGGACAGCTCGTGACGGCTCGGCGCCTGATCCGCCGTTGGGCCGAGGCAAATAACGCCAGCGACGATGACTGCGCGGCGTTCGCGATCGCGGTGTCCGAGGCCTGTGCCAACTCGATCGAGCACGCCTATGGCCCGGGGGAGGCAACGATCGATCTCCACGCCTCGCTGGTCGACGGGGTCGCGGAGGTGACCATCCGCGACCGCGGCCACTGGCGGGAGCCCCGCGGTGGAAACCGTGGGCGGGGCATCCCGATCATGCGTGAGTTCATGGACGACGTGTCGATCGAGGGCTCGGAGCGAGGGACCACGGTCAACCTGCGTCGGCGGCTCAGGGAGGGAAGTTGAGGCCCGAGCTCGCCCGGCTCAGGGTCGAGAGGCATGGGGAAACCGCGCTGGCGCGGATCGCCGGCGAGGTCGATTCCTCGAACGTCGGTGATCTCAGCCAGCGCCTGCTGGCCGCGGTGCCCAACCAAGCCCGGGCCCTGGTGCTCGACCTGAGCGAGACGAGCTACATCGACAGCACGGGGATCAGCCTGATCTTCGATGCGGCCGCCCGGTTGAGAAACCGCCGCCAGGAGCTGCGGCTCGTGGTCACACCGCGCTCGTTCGTGGGCGAGGTTCTGGCCGCGGTTTCGATGGAGCAGTCGGTCGCAATCGACCCGGCGCTCGATGAGGCCCTGCGCGCCGTCGGTGGGGAGCGGGACCGCCTCTAAGCGGTTTCGGTGTAGTCGCTCCTGCCTGCGCTCTCGATGACGCTCAGCGTGTAACGCCCGATCTGCAGCTCGTCGCCGTCGGCCAGCGGGCTCCAGTCCACCGGCTCGCCGTTCACCCGGATCCCGTTCATCGAGCGGTCATCCAGCACACGCAGATCTCCTTCGGGCGTCCGGACGATCACCGCGTGGCGCCGCGAGACGGTTGGATCGTCGAGCCTGATGTCGGCGGAGCGACTCCGCCCGATCCGCGACCAACCCGAGGAGAGCTCGATCACCCGCGTCCTGTCGTCCGCGAACATGGCGAGGTACTTGCCGGGCTTCGCAATTGATTCGCGCACCCCGTCCATCCAGTCCGCCGGCTTTGCCGCGGGGCGGGTGACCGCGATGTTCCGCAGCGTCGGCTGCTCGAAGAGCGAGGCGCGTCGGAAATCCGTGCCCCCGCAGTTCGGGCAGCGCGGAATCGACTCGGTCGGTTCGAAGGAGACAGGGAAGGAGCAACCCTGACAGATGAAGGAACCAACGCCGCCGGCGGTCTCTCCCGCGTGGTGCACGTCGTCCGCGCTCTGTTCGATGAGGGTCATCCCGGGGGTCGTTCGATGGTACTCCCAGTACTGCGTAATGGCTAGTCAGTTTTGTGCAGTAGTACGGAAAGTCCAGGTTTTCCAGGCAGGATTTCCGGTCCCGAGGTCATTCCGGTGACAGGGAGAGGGTGCAGGCCACACCACTAGAATCGCCCGCCCGTGGGGCCGATCACCGTCACCACCTCCATCGACGCCCCTCGCGAGCGGGTCTTCGACTTCATCTGCGACCTGGCGACCCGCCCGAGCTGGATCGACCACTTCGCGAGCGACTACCGGCTGGCGCGCATCCCGGCCTCGGGCCGCGGCGCGGCCGCGCGCTTCCGGGTCGGCGCACCGGCGGGTGTCGAGTACATGGAGACTGTGATCGCGGAGACCGATCGACCACACGAGGTCGTCGAGCACGCCCGCGGCGGCCGACTCGACCGGACTCCCATTCGACTCGTCTGGGAGATCGAAGCGGGCCCGACCACGACGGTGAGGCTGACCTTCTGGACGGCCCCGCCCTCGATCTTCGATCGGATCAGGGAGATTGGGCGGGAGCGCTGGTGGCGGAGACGGTGGGTGAGGGCCCTGAGTCGCATGCGGGAGCTGATCGAGTCGGGGGATGCGGTGCCGCGCGTTGAGATCGCCGGTGGTGATCGTGTCCCGAGCATCGCTGGATAGACTGCGCGCCCTCATGCGCCCCGGCCACCGGAGAGCCCTGGCCCTCGCGTTCGTCCTTGCCCTCGCGCTCGTGGGCGTGGCAGCGTGCGGCAGCGACGAGGGGCACGAGGCCGACGAGGGTGTGCCGATCAAGCTCGGCGATCTCGAGATCAATGTGCAGGAGACGCGTTTTCTGAATCCATCCCAGCGGGATGACCGCGAATACCTCGAGGGCCAGCAGCTGCCGACGCCAGCGGGCAAAAACTACCTCGGCGTGTTCCTGACGGTCGAGAACCAAGGCGACAGCCCAGTCCGGCTTCCGACCAATGCGCAGATCAGCATCGTCGACACGACCGGCGCTGCGTATGAGTCGACCCCGAGCCACACGCCGTTCGCGGCGCCGCTCGGAGCCGAGCTCGCGGCCGGAGCCGACATCCCCGCGCCCGACACCGCCGCCGCCAGCGGCCCGGTGCAGGGGGCGCTCGTGCTCTTCCTGTTGGACCAGGGTGTGAGCGAGAACCGGCCGCTGAAGCTCGAGATCGAGTTCGAGGGCGAGACCGGCGAAATCACGCTCGACATCTAGGTGCGCAAAACCCAGCTCCAGGCGCTGCTCGTAATCGGCGGCCTCGGCGCCGGGTTGGCCGCGATCCAGCTCCTCGGCGTCGCCGGCGGCCTGGTCGGGCTCGGGCTGATGATCTTCTCGACCGTGCTCACCGCGCCCGCCGCGCCCGAGCCTGACACAGGCGGGCTCAACTGGTGGGCGCTGCTCGCGGGCGGGACGGCGCTCGTTTTGGTCGGTGTGCCGGTGGGCCTGCTGCTCGAGGCGCCGGGCGGCCTGCTCACCGCGGTCGGCGGCGGGACGGCGATCGTGGGCATCGCCTTCGGCTATCCGACGTGAGGCGGGCGTGCGCCGCGAGGCGCAACCCGTTATTTGCGCAGCCCGGCGGTGATGATGTTGCGTGCGATCGGCGCGGCCGTCGTCCCGCCGTCGCCCGAGGCGTCGATCAGCATCACCGCGACGGCGAGCTTCGGGTTCTGGGCCGGCGCGAAGCAGATGAACCAGCCGTCGACGATCTGTTTGACGGTGTTCTCCTCGCCCGGCGCGGCGGGGGGCTGACCAGGCTTCGGTCCGAGCTCGGCCGTGCCCGTCTTGCCGGCCACCTGGATTCCGGAGATATTCGCGGCGACGCCCGTGCCCAAGGTGACGACGGCGCGCATCAGTCCGGTGAGCACCTTGGCGTTGTCCTTCGAGGTCACGGTGACGGGCTTCGTGTCGCTCTTCAACGCTGGGTCCTTGACGATCGAGGTCGGGCTGCGAACTCCGTCGTTCGCGACCGTCTGGGCGACGGAGGCCATGCCCAGCGGGGTGGCGAGCACCTGGCCCTGCCCGAAGGCCGTGACCGAGAGGTCGGTGTGGCTCGTGTCGTCGCTGAAGTCGGTGGGCATCGTCATTCCATTCGGGTCCGTGACCGCGGTCGCCGACGCGTTGTAGAGGCTCGGCTTCTGATTCCAGCCGTAGCGCTCCGCGGTCTTCACGAGGCGCTCGGCGCCGACCTTCACGCCGAGCGGCGCGAAGACGGTGTTGCACGACTTGGCGAAGGCCTGGACAAAGGTGCCGCCGCATGCCTCGTCATGGGCGTTGTGGACAACGCGGGCGCCGTTGTCTGGGTCCGGGTTGATCTCGGTCAGCACCGGGAAGGTGTCCGAGAGCTTCACGTCATGCCCGTCAAGCGCGGCCGTCGTCGTGATCACCTTGAACGTCGAGCCAGGCGGCTGCGGCGCGGAGTAGGCGGAGCCCGCGAGCGCGAGCACGTCGCCGTTCTTCGCATTGAGGACGACGGCGCCGCCCGACTGGCCTCCGAGCGCATTCACGGTGATCGCCTGAAGCCGCGGATCGATCGTCGTTCGGACGGGTTGGCCAGGCGTCCCCTGTGCGGCGGCGAGCGCCCGGGCCTCAGTCGAGCGCGGGACGTTGAGCTGCGGGCTGTCGGCCTTCACGGCGAGCAGCTCCCCACTGGACGTGCCCGAGAGCCTCGGGTTGAAGGCGAGCTCGAGGCCGCTGATCCCCGTGCTCTCGTCCGTGGGATACCCGGCGCGCTGCAGCTTCGCCTCCTGATCCGAGTCCGCGGCGCCGGTTTCGCCCGCCACATCGATCGCGTCGGATCCCAGTGGCGAGGAGCGACTGTCGACCGGGCCGGTGGCGAGGGGGACGTTGTGCTTCGCCATGATCGACGCTCGTCTGCCCAGCTCGAGACGGCGGCCGACCTGCTCGCCGGGCCGCAGGTTCGGAAAGGTCAGATGCGGCGCCCAGGCGACTTTGCCGCCCTCGATCGGCACCCTCACCACGCCATCCACCTTGCCGAACAGCCTGGTGCGGACGCCGACCTCGACGTCGACCACGTCAGTGCCGTTGACGCTCTTGGGCCCGTCGGCGTCGCCGGGGTCGATCGCGGTGGCGGTGGCGACCTGCTGGGCCTCGCGGTAGGCGTTGGTCAGCTCGGCGGCGGAGTACCGCGCCTTGGCTGAGTCCGAGAGCTCGTCGCGCATCGACTCGAAGTCCTGCTGGGCCCAGTCATCGACGAAGCGGTTCGCCATGTCCCGATCGGGATCCCCGGCGGCGCTGATCACGCCGAAGATGAACGCGACCACGGCGACGATCGCCAGCGGTAGCGCCCGCTGGCGGAGCCGGCGCTGGCGCTCGCTCAGAGGGCCGCGCGGCACCCGGTCGGGCCGCCGAGGCGGTGGGTCCTCCCGTCCAGGCCGCCGCCGTGACCGTGTCACGGGGGGATTCACGCGGGCAAAGGTAGTAGCTCGTGCGCTTGTATTCGGAAAACCGTGACCGGCCTCGACTGGCTGATCATCGCCTTCTCCCTGGCCATGGCCTTCTGGGGCTATCAGCAGGGGCTGATCGTAGGGGTGCTGAGCCTGGCCGGCTTAGCGATCGGTGCCTTTTTGGGCAGCCGGCTCGGTCCCGCCCTGCTGCCGGAGGGGTCGCACTCCCCCTACGCGCCGGCGACCGCGCTGGCCGGCGCGCTCCTGGTCGGGGGACTCGTGGCGGTCTCGATGGAGGGGTTGGCGATCGGGGCGCGCCGGCGCCTGCTCGGTCCGGTCGGCCGGCGCCGCGGGGTGGCGATCGCGGAGTCCTCGGGCGGCGCCGTGCTGCTCGTTGCGCTTGCCCTCGGGCTCGCCTGGCTGTTCGGGGCGGTCGCGCTCAATGCACCGGGGACCAAAGGGCTCCGCAAGGCGGTGCAGCAGTCGGCGATCCTGCGGGCTCTCAACGACGCGTTTCCGCCATCGAGCGCGTTGATCAACGCCCTCAACCGGATCGACCCGAGGGTCTCGATCCAGGGACCCAGCCCGGACGTCGCCGCTCCGGATTCCAAGATCGCGCGAGATCCCGAGGTCCGGGCGGCCTCCTCCAGCGTCGTCCGCGTGCTGGGCACCGCATGCGGCCTCGGCGTTGAGGGATCCGGCTGGGTGGCCGCCCCCGGCGTCGTGGTGACAAACGCGCACGTGGTGGCGGGGGAGGGCGACACGACCGTGACGCCCGCCGGATCAGACACGGCGCTCGACGCGACGGCGGTTCACTACGACCCGACCAACGACCTTGCGCTACTCCGCGTGAACGCGCTCAGCGACGGGGCCCTCTCACTCGCGCCGGAGGTGCAGAGCGGGACCACGGGCGCGGTCATCGGCTACCCGGAGAACGGGCCGCTCGCGATCACCCCGGCGAGGGCCGGGGCGACCGGTCCCGTGATCACGCAGGACTCCTACGGCCGGGGGCCGGTCTCCCGGCAGCTGACCGCCCTACGCGGCGAGGTCCACAGCGGCAACTCGGGCGGCCCGCTGGTAAACGGCGACGGCAGGGTGATGGGCACGGTCTTCGCTGCGACCACGCAGGGCAAGCCGGGCGGCTACGCGGTCCCGAACTCGGTAGTCGCGACCGCTCTCGGCGACACGACGGGCCAGGCGAGCACCGGTCCCTGCACGGGCTGATCCGTGGCTGACGCGCGGAGAAACCCGTTTGCCGGTCCCTTACCTTCGGTAAGCTCCAGTCGAGGTGAGATCTGAGAACGGCGTGGGCCGGGCAGGGGGAACGGCCAAGCCGAAACAAGTGTGTCCTCATTTTCATGGCGCCGTGGAGCTGATCGGCAGGCGCTGGGCGGGTGCGATCCTCTACGCGCTCACCAGCGGGCCCCTTCACTTCGCAGAGCTCAAGGAGGCGGTTCCCGGGATGTCCGATCGGCTGCTCTCCCACCGGCTCAAGGAGCTGGAGGAGGCCGGCCTGGTGAAGCGCGAGGTGCACCCCGGCAACCGCATCCGGGTGAGCTACGAGCTCACCGCCAAGGGGCACTCGCTCGAGCCGGTGATGGGCGGGCTGCGCGACTGGGCCCGTCACTGGCACCGGGCCTGATCCGAGGGCGCGGGCCGGCGCGACCCGTTCAGCGGGGGGCGTTTGCGCAGTCCGTGCGGCGCGCCGGTTTCACCAGGCTCGTGGGTTCCCGTCCGGGATCCTGTCGATCACCAGTTGTGCGTCGACGCGGTCTACCGGGTAGGGCGTGGTGGCCCGGTAGTGCTCGAGTTCGCCGGGGCCGAGCACATCGAATCCGGTCTCGACGGCCTCCGCGTAGGTGCGCAGGATCACGGCGTCCTCTGGCGGCTCGGGCGCGAAGTGGAAGGGCTTCGCCTTGTAGGTGACGACGCGCTCGGGCAGGTCATCGCCCTCGACCGATCCGGTGACGTCGAGGCGGTCGTAGCGGATCTCGCGAATGTCGAGCCGGTCCAGCTCGGCCTCGGTCAGCTCGATGACCACGCCGTTGACCGGGCCGGCCTCGTCCTCACCTTCCTCCACGTTGAGGCCGAGGATCCACTCCGGCCGCCATCTCTCGGCGCACTCGAAGGTCTTCTCGCAGGTCAGGTTGTCACGGCGCTGGGAGAAGCGCCGGCGCCAGTCGTGCAGCCGGACGGGCCGCAGCTGCCCGGCCGGCCGCCCCAGCGTCATCGAGGCGCTCTCCTGCAGGACGAGCGAGCCGTATCCGAAGAGCCCGAGCCGGCTCACCCCCCCTCCAGCAGCGTGAGCTGCGGTTCGGCGGACCCCGCCGGCGCGGAATCGCCGCCCGGCTCAATCGGCGGATCGGGCTCGTCGCGCATCTGCGCCGCCGTGTTGTGGCTGCAGAGACGCTGCCGCGCGGGGCAGTCCGCACAGAGGGCCTTGTGGGGGCGGTCGGTGACCTCGAAGCGCCCGGTGGCCAACCGCTCGAGCACGGACTCGACTCGGCCGCGCGCCTCCTCCAGCCCGGCCTCGTCGAAGCTCTCGCGCACCGGATCGTCCGGCCGCTCGAGGAACACGTACGCGGTCTCGACCGGCGCGCCGCGGGCACCTGCGGCCAGCGCGTAGAGGTCGCGCTGGATCGAGTAGCGGCCCGCGATCTCTCCCGAATCGCGACCGGCGAGGCGGTCGGTCTTGTAGTCGACTACCAGCGCCGGGCCGTCGGGGCGCACCGCGAGCAGATCGATCGAGCCGCGGATTCTGGTGCCGTCGATGGAGAGCACGAATGGGACCTCCGGGCTGACCCTCGCGTCGGCGATCTCCTCACGAAGCTGTGAGGAGAGGAAGGCCTTCGTCAGCGCGAGCACCTGTGTCATCGCCTCCTCGCCCTCGAGTCCCTGCTCGCGCAGGGCCGCCCGGACTCGCTCGTCGCTCGGTTCGCGCCAGCGGTTGCGCGCGCTCCACTCGAGCAGGGTGTGGACGGCGAGGCCCGGCCCGAATCGCCTGCGGACCTCGGGTTCGGCCTCCTCGCCGCCATCGACGGCAACCACGTCGGGCTCGCCGATGCCGAGTACGCGCTCGACGTAGAAGCGATAGCCGCAGTTCTCGAAGGCGGAGAGGGCCGAGTAGGAGAGGCCGCCGATCAGCGCCGGAGCGACCTCGGGCCGCCCGAGCGGGGGCTCCGCATCGCCGGCGGTCTCCTCGGGGGCCACGGCCTCGCGGGTAGCCAGCAGCTCGACCCCGGCCCCGGGCGCCGGCTCGATCACGCTGACCCGCATCCGCCCGGCGGGGTAGCCGTCGCCGGCCGCCGGGATCTCGAGCTCGCGGTCCGTGACGTCGCCGCCGAGCAGGGAGCGGATCAGCCGCAGGGCGATCGGCTTGCGGGCGTCGATGTCCTTTTTCAGGGTGTTCGGATTGAAGGTCCCGCTCAGGATCAGGCGGCGCCTTGCCCGGGTGGCGGCGACGTAGGCGAGCCGGGCCTCCTCCTCCGCGTCCCGTTCGGCGGCGAGCTCGGTGAGCTCCTGGTAGTCGTGGAGGCGCTCCGCGGGCCGGCCGAGGCGCCCGAGCTGGACGCCGACGCGCGCCAGCTCGGCCCCCTCCGGGCCCTCCTCACCGGGTTGCACCCGCAGGGGACTCCAGCCCAGCTGCAGGTTGCGGCCGAGGTCCGCGACCGCGACGACCTCGAACTCGAGCCCCTTGGCGCCGTGCACGGTCATCACCCGGACACCGGCGTGCCCCTCGGCCCTGGTCGCGGCTTCGGCCTCGCGATCGCGGCTCGACGCCCGCGAGTCGAGGTACTCGAGGAAGCCCCCCAGGTCAGGTCCCTCGCTCGCCTCGAACTCGCGTGCGAGCCGCATCAGCTTGCGGACGTTCGCCCAGCGCGCCTGTCCGTCGACTCTGCTCAGAGTCGCGAGGTCGTAGTCGAAGTCCGAAGCGATGCGCTCGATCAGCGTCTCCAGGCCGCCTTCCGTCGAGCGCTCTCGCAGCCCGGTGAGGACCGCGGTGAAGCGGCGGAGCCGCTCCAGCTCCTCCGGAGGGATCAGGGCCGCGGCCTCGGCGTCGCCGCGGCTCGGCGCGCCCGTCTCCACCAGGTCGCGGACGAGCGGCCAGATGTGCCCGTGGCGCTCGCGGTCCCGCTCCTCGTCGCGCCAGGTCGCGGCTCGCCGCAGCAGCCAGAGCGTGTCCGGGAGGACGGCGCAGGCGGGGGAAGCGAGCGCGCCGAAGAGCGCCTCGTCGTCGAGCGGGTTCGCGATCACGGCGAGCAGGCAGCGCAGGTCATCGATCTGCTGCTGCGACCAGAAGCCGCGGCCGCCCACGACGTAGGGATCGAGCCCGGCATCCTTGAGCGCGGTCTCGACGGCCGCCACGTGGGTGAAGGCGCGCATCAGGACGACGATCTCGGCCGGGTCGACTCCCTCCTCGTCCACCAGCCGCCGCAGCCGCCCGGCGAGCCTGCGCGCCTCCGCGACCTTCGAGCCCGAGCTGGGGTCGTCGTGCAGCCGGGGCAGCGCGGTCTCCTCCGCCTCCCATCCCTTCTTGTCGTCGACAGTGAGGAGGAGCTCCACGGCGGGACCGCTCTCCGGCTCGGCTGCCACGAAGGCCGTGAGGGGCTCGAAGCCTTCCAACAGGCCGCGGCCGATCGCATTGGTCGCCGCGACGAGCTCAGGTGCGGCGCGGAAGTTCCCGGTCAGCGGCAGCGCCTCGCCGTTCCCCTCCACTCCCTCATCGAAGCGGCGGTGCTGGCGGCGGTAGACCTCGACGTCCGCATGCCGGAAGCCGTAGATCGACTGGAACTCGTCCCCGACCAGGAAGAGCCGGGTTCGCGGACCGCGCAGCTGCTCGATCAGCCGCAGCTGCAGGCCGTTCGTGTCCTGGAACTCGTCGACCATCAGGTGGTCGAACTGCTCCCGTTGGCGGTCCCGCAGGGCCTCCGAGCCGCTGAGGAGCTCGACCGCCTTCAGCTGAAGGTCCTCGAAGTCGAGCGCCGCGCGGTCCTCCTTGAGCTGCTCGTAACGCGCCCCGAATCTGGCCACCAGCTCGCGGAGCTGCTCGTAGGCGGGCCCGAGGACATGAGCGGCGACCGCGGCCTGGGCTCGCCGCAGCGACTGCGTGTAGCCCTCGCACGCCTCACCGGCGAAGGCCTTCGCGCCCGATCTGATCTCCAGGTCGCGGAGGGACTCGAGGAGAGCGTCCTCGGGAGGCAGCGCCGGATCGAGCTCTATCGCGCGGGCGATCCGCTCGCGGCTCTCCACGGACTTGCCGCTCGCCTCCTCGCACTCGCCGTGCGCCGCGCGGGCGGCATCGACGAGTGCGGCGATCGCCGCCGCGGTGTCGGGCGGCGCGAGCTGGGGGAGGGTGGGATTCGGATCGCCTTGGCTGCGGAGCTCGTCGTAGGCGCCGCGCGTCATCTCGAGCAGGGTCCGGCGGCGGTTGGCGGCGGCGAGCTCGAGCGCCTCCGGCTCGCCCGACTCGACCATCTCCGCGAGCGCGTAGTCGAAGGCCCGGATGGCGAGCCTCTCGGCCTCCGCCTCGTCCACCACCCGGAAGCGGGGATCGATGCCGGCGGCGGCGGGATGGGAGGCGAGCAGCCGGCGGCAGAAACCGTGGATCGTCGAGATCCACGCCCGGTCGGTTGCCTCGAGGGCCGCCTGCAGGGCCTCTGGCCGATCGCCCTCGGCCTCGCGGACGCCGGCCGAGAGCTCGTCGCGGATCCGGCGCCGCAGCTGGTCCGCGGCACGCTCGGTGAAGGTGAAGGCGAGGATCCTCTCGACCCCGCCCTCCGGATCCAGGGCGGCGGCGCAGAACCGATCGACGAGCACGCTCGTCTTGCCGGTCCCCGCCCCCGCGCGGAGGAAGATGTCTCGGTCACGGCTGGAGACCGCCGCCGCCTGCTGATCGGTCCTCTCGGTGCTCACTCCTCCTCGCCCTCCTCCGACCAGGGCTCCTCCTCCGGCAGCCCCCGTTCCCGGCGGCAGATCGGCTGAAAGCTGCAGTAGTCGGGGCAGCTGCCCCCTAGCGGGTCGCGGACAACCTTCCCGGAGTGGATCGAGGCGATGATCTCCTCGGCCTTCTCCTTGGCCTCGTCCAGGGTCGCCTCAAAGGTCTCGTCGTCCAGGTGGTCCTTCGGGCGCGGGTCGAGGCCGGCCAGCTCGTCGGAGAGCTCCTTCCGAAGCAGGCCCTTGGGGGAGCGGTCGCCAGTCGCGCCGAGGGGCCGGTAGAGGCCGCCTGCAAGGTCGTGACCCCAGAGCTCGCGCGCGGCGAGCATGTAGAGCTGGAGCTGCAGCTTGCCCCGCTTCTGCAGCATCGCCGCGCCGCCATCGACCTTGCCGCCCGACTTGTAGTCCTGGACGAGGGCCTCATCGCCGGGCCCGAGGTCGATCCGGTCGATCTGGCCGTGGACCCCGCCGCCCTCCAGCTGCAGCGGGCCCTTCTCCGAGTCCTCGAAGCCGAAGGCCGCCTCGGTGTGCGCCGGCATGAACGCCGTTGCGGTCGCGGCCTCGTCCGCGAGGAATGCCAGCACCAGTCCCTCGACCCGCCGCAGCGCGGCCGCCGTGTCGGCGATCTCCGGCGGCAGGCGCTCCGCGCCCACCTCGGCGATCAGCTCGCGGGCGCGCCGGCGCCAGGCATCGAGCGTCTCGGGCGTCGGCCGCGGCTTCGACCCTGGCGGCTGCTCGTAGAGCGACTCGAGAACCTTGTGGGCGATGGAGCCGCTGGTCAGTGGCTCCTCCTGAGGGCCGATCCGCTGCGGGTTGAGCTCGTGACCGATGAACCATCGGTACGGACAGAGCGCGTACTCCTCCAGGGTGGAGGGGCCGAACAGCTTGATCTCGCGCATCCGCTCGAGCACCGGCTCGAGTCGAAGTGGACCGGGTCGAAGCCTGCCGTTCTGCGCCCTCGGGCCGATCGCAGCCTTCGCCCTGGCGAGCTCGCGCTCACTTGGTGCCGAGCCGGGGGCGAATACGGATTCCGCCAGTCCCCGGCCGCCCGCCTCCTCGGCGATTGCCTCGTCGCGCTCCTCGAGATCCTGCGGCAGGTCGGGTGCGAGCAGCTCGCGGACCTCGTCGACGTACGGCGACCTCGAGGTCGCGCCGCCCTCGTCGTCCGCACTCCGCCAGGAGAGCCAGAGCCGCCGCTTCGGCCGCGAGAGGCAGACAGAGAACAGATAGCGGTCCTCGATCTCCGCCTTCTTTCGCTCGGGCAGACCGAGCGCCCGCCGGGCCTCGTCCGAGAGCAGCGGCCCGCCGGTGTCGCGGCGGGCGAAGTCCCCGTCCTGCATCGAGCAGACGAACATGTGGGAGACCCGGCGGGCACGGGCGCGGTACGGGCTGATCACGCGCACACGTCCCTCGGTCGGACCGCGCCAGATCGGCACGTCGAGACCCGAGATCGCGGCGATCACGTCCTGAGGCGCGTGGGGGAGGCCGAGCTCGGCGAGCTCTGCGAGGGCCTTTTCGATCTCGGCTCCGGCCCGCAGCTCGAGCGCCCGATCCTCCTCGGCCACGGCGCCCCGCCGGCGAACCGCCGACTCGGCGATCCAGCGGGCCTGCCTGCCGGCCTCGCGCAGCAGCGCGGCCCCCGACCCCGCCTCGTGAAGCTTCGTGACCTCCCGCAGCCCTCGGTCGCCGTTCTCGCCCGCGGGCGCCCAGGCCTCGAGCGCCTCGTCGGTGGTCCGCCTCCGCCGGCGCAGGATCTTACGCTCGAACCAGTCCACCTTCGACTGAGAGGCGACGCCGGGCGTCCGCAGGTAGGCGAGCAGGTCCGACGCGCCTCCTCCCCCGACCGCCGCCCGGAGCAGGGCGATCAGCCCGGCGCCGGTGGTGGTCCGCGTGGCCGGCAGGTCCGCCTGCACGGCAACCGGGATGCCGAAACGCGTCAGCACGCGGCGGTGGAGCGGCCCCGCCGAGCGCGGGTCGCGGAGCACGACCGCAATCTCCCCGGCCGGGACCCCGTCGTCGAGGAGGCGCGCCACCTCGGCACCCACGGTCTCGACCTCGGCGAGCTCTCCAGCTGAGGCGAGCAGCGCGACGCCACCGTCGTTCTCGATGGGTTCACCGTCCTTCCGCTCGCCAAAGCGGCGCTCGACCTCGAACAGGGTCGAGCTCTGCGTGAAGCGCGGCTCGGAGCCGAGAGGCTCGATCGTCACCCCGTCGAAGTCCCTGAGCTCCGCGAAGAGAGCACCGCGCGCCTGCGTCAACGACTCACGGTCCTCCCATGGCAGGGCGACCGTCACGTCGGTGCTCGCGGAGAGCTCGCGGACCAGCTCCAGCTGCTCGACCGTCAGGTCGTCGAAGCCGTAGAGGAAGACCGGGCGCATTGCCCAGGCATCGGGCCGTTGGCGAAGGGCGGCGGTCGCGGCCGCGGCGAGGGAGTGGTCGTCGTGGAGTCCGAGCTCGTCGCGAAGGGCCAGATACGAGTCGTAGAGCGCCGCGATCTCCAGCTCATACGGCCCCGCCTCCGCCGCACGCTCGCGGAGCGCGACGGGGTCGACGAGCGCGGCCTGCAGCTCCGAGACGAGCTCGTCGAGCGCGGCCGGGAACCCGGGCCTACGCGAGGACGCCACGAGGATGCGCAGCTCGGCCCGTGATCCGGCCTCGCGGACGAGCCGAAGTCGCTGGGTGCGGCTCAGGGCCGGCCCGGCCGGCGCGTCGGTCGCACGCGCCACCAGCGCGAAGAGCTGGTCGAAGGTGCCCACGGTCGCGCCGATCACCACCTCGCCGTCTCGAGTCAGCTCCTCCTCGAAGCGCTCCACGTCGTCGACGGTCGGCACCACCAGGACGGGGTCGCGGGACGACGTTCTGAACGCATCGAGCGTCTTTCCCGTTCGGCCCGAGTTGGGGGGCCCGACGATCAGTTTCACGCTCATGCGACCCAGCATAGGTCGGGACTCGGCGCGGACCAACCCGTCAAAACCGCGTTGTTTCGCGCATAACGCGCGGAAACCGCAGGCGACTTTTTTCCGCCGGGGGCGAGTCTAAGTTGGGCTGACTTCATACCTCCAGAGCCGAGAGCGGAGGCTCCGAAATGACACTTTGCTTCGTAGACCCAGCAGACGCCATCAGGGCGATCGCCGACTCCGTCGGCCGTGAGGCTCGCCGCCAGCTCCTCGGCGAGGCGGTGCGCGCCTGGGTCGACGAGATCCCGGACGGGGAGCTCCAGGAGCACTACGCGAAGGCGATCTCCGAGCTCGACGAGCACGACATCTCGATGCTCGCCGCCTGGCACGGCTCGATGGAAGTCGGCCAGCCGGTCCCCAACCGCGACTTCCTGATGGGCGCCTTCGACTCCCTCGGCGACAACCGCCGCGAGGCCCTCAAGCTCGCCGCCGGCTTTCGCGGCGAGGAAGCCTTCGAGGAGGGCATCTCGGAGGAACGGGCGCTCGAGCTGGTGCTCGAGTGGCTCTCGCCGCCCCGCCTGATGGAGCTCTGCCGCGAGGCGATGGAGCTCTACATGTGGGACCGCGGCGGCTGCGACAACTAGCCCGCGGCGCACATCAGGGATTCGGTCGCTTCGGACCGCTATAGCGAGCCAAAACTGACCAAAAGCTTCGCTCAGAGGTCGAGAGCGCCGCGAATCTCGCCGATCGCCTGGTCGTTGCCGCGGTAGTGCACAGCTGACATTCCGAGTTCCCGCGCCGCGTCGCAGTTGACGTCCGTGTCGTCGATGAAGAGACACTCCCGCGGAGCGGGGCCGCCCATGCGCTCGAGTGTGAAGTCGTAGATCTCGCGGTCCGGCTTGCGCATGCCGACGAAGCCCGAGTCCACGACGACCTTGAAGATCTCGTCGACGGGCAACATCGTCCGCCAGAGCGGCTCCCATTCGCGGACGTTGTTGGTGAGCAGGCCCATGAGGAAGCCACGCTCCTTCGCCTCTCGCATCAGGTCGATCATCGGCTCGTTCGGGTGGAGCGCGTCGAAGTAGATCTCACGAAAGCGGTGGAGCTCTGGCCGGTGCCCGAGGGAGGGCTCGAGGACGTCGCCGAGCTTGCGGAGGAAGTCAGTCTCGCTGAGCCGGCCCGTCTCGAGCTCGAAGAGGGGGTGGCGGCCTTCCTGCTCCTGGATCATCGACATGCCGTTGACGAGCTCCTCGAACGGGACGCCGGTCTCGTCCTGGACCGCGGCAAAGGACTGGATCAGGGGCGTGGTGAGGACCCCCCCGAAGTCCGAGATCACCGTGGTGATCCGGTCTGGTTCGCTCATGCCCGCCAGATCAGGTGGCTGCCGATGCCCTCGGTGCCATCGGTGTGGCATCGGAACAGCCCCGCCCAGGCGTTTCCAAGCGCCACGCCACCAAGGGATGAAGCAGCGACGCGAGTGGCCGCGGCCCGGCTCGCCCGCTCCGCCTCCTCGGGCCAGAGCTCGAGGCCGAAACGGGTGGGGTCTCCGCCGCCGTCGTACTGCGTCGAGATGAAGGTGTCCTCGAACCTGGTCTCGTCCTCGCCTCGGATCAGCCAGGCGGTGCTTCGCTCCTCGCCGTGATCGCCGCCCGGCTCGCCGCGCGATTCGGCGATCAGGAGCGCCTCCTCGCCGGCGTCGATCGCGAGGTGGCGGAAGGTGCCTGCACCCTCGAGGGGGTCGGCGCCCCAGCGGCTGATCTGTCCGGCGCATCGGATCGCCTGCGAGCCCTTTGGACTCACGTCCGCGACGCAGACGAGGACCGTGAGGCCGTCGCCGAGGGGGAGCTCGGCGGTCCGTGGGCTCATGGTGGCCTCGACCGTCGCATCGCCGGCGGTGAGCTCGAGCGTCGCGGCAGCGCCACCCTCCTCCAGCGCGAAGGTGGCGGATCGGACCTCGCCGTCGCCCAGCAGCAGGGCGCCCGGTTCGCCGAAGTCCCAGGCCAGACCCCCAATGCCGGTAGCCGCATCGCCGAAGCCGCAGACGAAGAACCCTCTGGCGAGGTCGGTCATCCGCTGAAGGGCTCCCGCCCGGGCGGCAGCTCGTCCTCGTCTTGGATCTCGTGGCCGGTCCCTTCGATGTCGTCCGGGTGCGGCCCGGTACGCCGTGGCGACGCGGGCGGCTCCTCCCAGTCGAACATGTCCCCGGGGGAGGGCTCACGCGGTGGCCCGGAGGCCCCGCCGGGCGCGGGCCGGGGGCGGCCCCGTCGCCGGGAGGTCCCGAAGCTCCAGAGCGCGCCTCCGAGTGCGAGACGTCGCCGGACGAAACGACCGGACATCGCCCTGATCAAGGCGCGCGTCGGCGGGATCAGGAGGATCAGCCCGACGATGTCCGTGAGGAACCCGGGGGTAAGCAGCAGCGCGCCCCCCATGATCACCAGGACGCCGTCGAAGACCTCCTTGTGGGGAACCCGCCCTTCGGCGAGCGCTCGGTTGAACCGAATCCACGCGGCGCGACCCTGGTATCGCAGCAGCATCGAGCCGAGGATCGCGTCGGCGAGCAGGAGCACCAGGGTGGGCACCAGGCCGATCGCCTCGCCGACCTTGATGATCACGTAGAGCTCCGCGATCGGCACGAGAATGAAGATCAGGACCAGGAAGATCACGGCACGCAAGGCTACTCAGGGCGGCCCCCTATCCTTCACTTGGATGGCAACAGGAACCGCAACAGAAGAAGACATCTACGAGGCGCTCGAGGAGGTCATCGACCCCGAGCTCGGGCTCGACTTCGTCTCGCTCGGACTCGTCTACGACGTCGAGATCGAGGGCGGCGAGGCGTACATCACCTTCACCTTGACGACGCCTGCGTGCCCGATCGGGCCGCAGGTCTCGGAACAGATGAGGGAGTTCGTCGGCCAGCTCCAAGGCGTCGACAAGGTGCACCCGAAGATGGTCTTCGACCCGCCCTGGTCCCCGGAGATGATGTCCGAGGACGCCAAGTTCGCATTGGGTTACTGACCACGAATCGAGGGTCAGGCAGGTCATTCCGGGTCACTCCCGTACCCATGCCGTACCCACGGAGGCACCCGGCGCCGCTGGCCGGAATAGCGCCGCTTTTTCGTCCAAAGCACAGTAGGGGCAGTGCCCCTACTCTCGGCAGGCATCGGGGTAGCTCGCTTTGCCCCGCGAAATCCGAACGCGACGGCGAGCAGCGATTTCAATTCGCGCCGGTGAGCGCTGGCGCTACTACTGGAAGCAGCCCTCGATAGAGCCACCATGGAGCCGGGAGAACTCGCTCAAGACCGCTCCCACCGGGACGCCGCTCTCCGCCGCCTCCTCGAAGGCGTCTTGCAGTTCCAACGCGCGGCCTCCGGGTTCTCCGGCAAAGCTCGAGCTGACAAGTGCCTGGCAGCTGGCGTGCGGGTCTGCGGCCGATGCCGGGCCACTCAATCCAAGCGCTAGCGCCAGCGTCGCGAATACAGCAACCAATATCCGCTTCATTGGGGTTCCTTCCCTCAGGGATAGGGAATCCACCGTACTACCGGGTCCCAGCCGTCTGCAACATCGCCCACGCAGAATCTCTCGGGAACCGCGCGGCTTTCCATGCAAAGCAGCACTCCGGAAGTCGACGCTTCTGACCACGGCGCTCCCTAAGATTTAACAAACCTAAGTTCGCAGAAAGCTCCCAAGCGAACCCCAGCCACTACGGGCCAGGAGCAGACTAACGGAGGTTCCCGTAGCGGCTACATCAACTAGAGATACCGCGAGCAAGTCGAAGTTCTACCCCAGCGCCACGCTCGACGAGATGGAGGCCGCAGCCGCCGCCGTCCAGGAGCGCGTCCGTGAGCTCGAGCAGGACTACGAATCGAAGCGCCGGATTCTGGAAGGGCGCCTAGCCAGGAGGGGCGAGCCACAAGGAATGTTTGCGGCCTGCCCCTCCCCATGCCACCGGGAGCGGCGGTGTCTACTCTCCAACCGCCGCTCTGCCTTTTCCCGGTAACTGCGCTACGGGGACAGAGCCTTTAGGGATTGTTTTTGAGAGCGGTGCTAGCCGACCGCCCCGGCGAGGCCTGGCGAGTCGCGCCACCGAGCCGGTGGGCCGGCGATCTCCAACGCCGAGTAACCGAAGGCCCTCCCCGGCCGGCGGCTCGTAGGTAGTCGCCCGCGCTGATCCTCGTCGGCCCGATTCCTCCCCGCTCGGCCGCAGTCGGTTCGCCGGCGAGTAGGCGGGTCGATCTCCGATCCAACGAGTTGGTCGGCGCCGGCCTCCAGGCGGCGGTTGAGCGTCGTCTCGTCCAGCCTCAGGTGACGCCCGTCCATGAGCAGATCGATGTAGTTCGTTCCGGGCGTGGCGAAGAGGCCTCGTAGGCGAGCCGCGCACTTAGATGCAGGTGATTGTTGTGCAGCGCGGGGACGTACTCGGCACTCAGATTCGGATATGCGTCGACGGCCAGCCCCCTGTTGACAAGGCGCGCGCACCGATCATCGCGAGACTCAGAAAGAGCCAGCCTGCGGCCTTGGAAGGCCCTCCTTCCGGCAGGGTCGATGCAATCGTGCCCGACACTGTGATTGACCTATCCACCCTCGCGGCAGGTCTGGGTCGATAGACGCCGAAAGTGCTCTCCGGATCTGATTGTGGAGGCGATCCGCGAGCAGATTGGGCGCGACGCCGGCTACCGCGACATGGAGACTGACGGCGCTGCTCGGGCGGCTCGGAACTTCGCCCGAACTGCTGTAGAGCTGAACAGGCCTAACCGGAGGATCCCGTCGTATAGCGCCAGGTAGCCGGATTGGCGAGCGTGTTGCCCTCCAGGTCTTTTGCAGCCCCGGAAACGGCCGCCGTGTATTGCGTTCCAGCCGCCAGGGCAGCATCGGGCTTGAAGATGAGCGCGTTCCCGTACCAGCTGAGGCTTCCGCTCACCGCGGACCCGTCGCTGGATCGCTTCAGCGAGAAGGCGGCCTCGGTTGAGGCCTTCTCCATGGCCTTGTTGAAGATGGCATAGGTCACGGAGCTGGGAGAAACGCCGGTCGCACCGTCGGCCGGATAGACCCTGTCGATGATCGGGCGGTTGGTCGTCGTGAACCGCCATGTCTTCGCGACCGGCAGCGGGTTCCCGGCGAGGTCCTTGGCAGCCGTGGAAACGCTTCCCGTGTATTGCGTCCCGGCGGCCAGGTCAGTGTTGGGCACGAAGATAAGCGCGTTCCCGTACCAGCTGAGGCTTCCGCTCACCCCGGCCCCGTCGCTGGTTCGCTTCAGCGAGAAGGCGGCCTCGGCCGAGGGCTTGTCCATGGAGGTGTCAAAGGCGACGACGATCGGTGCGTTGGGCAGCACCTCGGCGGCATCCTCAGCCGGGCGGACGAAGTTGACCGTGGGTGAGGTGCCCACCCGCACCATCCTCGCCACCGAGGGCACGCCGTTCGCGTCGATCACGAAGAGCATGTAGACGCCCGGCGGCGCGACGTTGGCGTTGGCCGGGGCGGTGGCGTTGAGTGCTCCGGTGCCGGCGGTGAACGAGAGCGGTACGTAACGTTGCTCCATGTTCACCGAGTGCGTGACCGCACCCAGCCGGACCAGCGCCACCTTTCTGATGGAGGTCGCGTTCGGCGTTGAGATTGCAAACGGCGCGTTGTAGGTCACCCGGTCGGGGGCGGAGCTGATCTGGGGACGCGGCGCGAGTCCGCCGGTCTTCTTGAACAGGTAGGGCGGGGAGAACACCTCCGCGTTCTTCGCCAGATAGCCCACCGCGTCACAGGTGCCGCAGATGCCGCCTCCCGCCGAGAGCACGCGCCCATCTGGCAGGAGAAGCGCGGCCGAGTGATACTGGCGCGTCACCCGCATGGCCGCGAGCGTCCGCCAGGTTCCGGTTGCTGGATTCCACAGCTCGGCCGGGTAGACGCCGTTGTTCAGATCCACGAGCGGGGTCCCGGACGAGTTGCCGCCGGTGGCGAGCACCGTGCCGTCCGCCAGCACGGTGAGGTTGTGTTGGCGGCGGCCGTACGCCATCGGCGCCGTGGCAGATACCTGCGGCGTTCCCCCGTTCACGTTGATGACGCTGCCATTCGTGCTCGAGGACCCTCCTCCCGCGACGAGGATCTTGCCCACGTCATAGAGGGCATGGCCGCCGTAGTCGCGGTACAGGGAGTCGCGCTGGCCGTAGCTCTGCCACGAGCCTCCTCCGGCTGCGTTGAGGCTCCGCATCGTCTGGTCGGGACCCGAGTAGAAGGCACGGCCATCGGGCGCCACGTCCAGCCACGGATACAGCGGCAGGTTGAGCGAGGCCGTGTTGAGCGCGCGCAGGCCACCGTCGATCTTGCGTACCTCCGGCATGTCTGGCCCGCCCTCGGTGATCAGCATCTCCCCGTTGGCCAGGGGGGTTACGCTCGGATACCAGCGTCCAGCCGCCATATTCGGCCCAAGGCTCCACGTATTGGTGTTCGAGTTGAAGATGTGCGTCTGGACGATGCCGTTGAGCTGGGTGTCCTTGTTCCCACCGGCGACGAACAGGGTTCCATCCATGAGGTGGGCCAGG
>Ga0126307_10000053_pt1 | contig 62058 bp, 54 predicted proteins | sample Plot28_FD_89955 | JGI IMG/M metagenome (GOLD analysis project Ga0126307, IMG submission 89955) | Serpentine soil microbial communities from UC McLaughlin Reserve, CA, USA - Plot28 | ecosystem: Environmental > Terrestrial > Soil > Grasslands | place: USA: UC McLaughlin Reserve, Lake County... | reverse complement strand
TCGATGATGATCTTCGGCTGGCGCGAGCGCGAGGAGACGCTCCGGCTGCTCGAGATGATCACGGGCCTGCGGATGAACCACAACTTCATCCGCCCCGGGGGCGTCGCCGCCGACCTGCCCGACGGCTGGCGCGACGCCGTGCTGCGGGTGCTCGACCTCGTGACGCCCCGGCTCGATGAGTACGACGTGCTGATGACCGGCCAGCCGATCTGGCGCGACCGGCTGCAGGGCGTCGGCGTCATCACGCCCGACGAGGCGCTCTCGCTCGGGGCCACGGGCCCGATCCTGCGCTCGACCGGCGTGCCGTGGGACCTGCGCAAGGCGTCGCCCTATCTGTTCTACGACCAGATGGACTTCGGCCTGGTGGTCGGCAGCTACGGCGACTGCTTCGACCGCTACGCCATCCGCCTCAACGAGGTGCGCGAGTCCATGGGGATCGTCCGCCAGATCCTCGCGGCGATGCCGCCCGGCGACTACCGCATCCAGGACCGCAAGGTCACCCCGCCGCCCCGGGCCCGCATCGACGAGTCGATGGAGGCCCTCATCCACCACTTCAAGATCTTCACCGAGGGCTTCAAGGTGCCGGCCGGCGAGGTGTACCGGGCGGTCGAGAGCCCCCGCGGCGAGCTCGGCTGCTATCTGGTCTCCGACGGCAGCGCCGTGCCCTACCGCATGCACATCCGGGGGCCGTCCTTCGTGAACCTGCAGGCGATGCCCCACATGCTGCGGGGCGGCTTGATCGCGGACGCGGTGGCGGTCGTCTCGTCGGTCGACCCGATCATGGGCGAGGTGGATCGCTAGTGGCCCGTCTCACGGCCGAGAACGTCACGATCGCCGCCGAGATCATCGCCCGCTACCCCGTGCCCCGCTCGGCGATGATCCCGCTGCTGCACCTCGCCCAAGAACAGGACGGCCACCTCACCGACGACGCGATGGAGCACATCGCCGAGCTCATCGGCGTCATGCCTGCCGAGGTGCTGGGCACGGCCTCGTTCTACGAGATGTTCAAGCTGGAACCCGTCGGTGAGTACGTGGTGAACGTGTGCACGAACATCTCCTGCATGCTGCAGGGCGGCGAGGAGCTGCTGCACCACCTCGAGAAGAAGCTCGGCGTCAAGGCCGGCTCGACGACCCCCGACGGCAAGTTCACGCTCGAGGACGTCGAGTGCATCGCGGCCTGCACCGAGGCGCCGTGCCTCCAAGTCAACTACCGGTACTTCCACCGGGTGAGCGACTACGCGGCCGAGGTGCTGATCGACGACCTGCGCGCCGGTAGGAAGGCGCACGAGGTCCCGCGCCACGGCACTCTCAGCCGCATCCGCCAGCGCATTCCCGCCGACCGCCGGGCCGGGGTGGCGCTGCCCGACGACCCACGAGAGCCAGTGTGGCTGGCGCGGGACCGCAGCGACGACGAGGAGAGCGCCTGATGTCCGACGCCCACGACGACCGCCGGGGCCAGATCCCCGCCATCGTCTCGTCGCGCTGGGGCCTGGACCAGAGCTGGACGCTCGACGCGTATCGCCGCAGCGGCGGCTACGAGTCCCTGCGCGCCGCGCTCGCCATGACGCCGGCCCAGGTGACCGAGGAGGTCAAGACCGCCAGCCTGCTCGGCCGGGGCGGTGCCGGCTTCCCCGCCGGGGTGAAGTGGGGCTTCTGCCCGCCGGGCGTGTTCCCCCGCTACGTCGTGGTCAACGGCGACGAGTCCGAGCCGGGCACCTACAAGGACCGCATCCTGATGGAGCGCGATCCGCACCTGCTCATCGAGGGCGTGCTGATCACCTGCTACGCGATCGGCGCGACGCAGGCGTTCCTCTACGTCCGCGGCGAGATGGCGCTCGCCCAGGAGCGCATCGCCCACGCGCTCAACGACGCCTACGGCGCCGGGCTCGTCGGCCGGGGCATCCTCGGCTCCGACTTCTCCGTCGACGTCGTGCTCCACTGGGGCGCCGGCGCCTACATCGTGGGTGAGGAGACGGCGCTGATCGAGTCGCTCGAGGGCAACCGCGGCATGCCGCGGCTCAAGCCGCCGTACTTCCCGGCCGCCAAGGGCCTCTACATGCAGCCGACCGTCGTGAACAACGTCGAGACGCTCGCCAACCTCCCGTGGATCATCAGCAACGGCGGCGCCAAGTTCGCCGAGCTGGGCGCCGAGCGCAGCCTCGGCACCCGCCTGTTCGCCGTGTCCGGCCACGTCGAGAACCCCGGGGTCTACGAGGTCGAGTTCGGCACGACGACGTTCCGCGAGCTGCTCTACGACGACGACTACGGCGGCGGCATCCGCCTCGGCCACGAGCTGAAGGCGTTCATCCCCGGTGGGGCCTCGGCGCCGTGGTTCTACCCCGAGCACCTCGACCTGCCCCTCGAGGCCGGTGTCGTGGGCGCCGCCGGGTCGATGCTCGGGTCGGGCGCCATCGTCGTCATGGACGAGACGACCGACGTGGTGAAGGCCGCGTGGCGGATCGTGCGGTTCTTCGCCCGCGAGTCGTGCGGCAAGTGCACGCCGTGCCGAGAGGGCACGTCGTGGCTCGAGAAGATCTTGCGCCGCATCCTCGACGGTCACGGCCGGCCCGAGGACGTCGACAAGCTGCTCGACATCTGCGACAACATCAGCCCGGCCATCGCCTGGCCGCCCAGGCAGACGACGATCTGCCCGCTCGGCCCGTCGGCGGTCTCGCCGATCGCCTCGGCGGTGCTGCGCTTCCGTGACGAGTTCGCCGCCTACTGCGGCGGCACGGCCGAGGTGACGGTGCCGATCACGGGCAAGGCCTACCTCTCCACCCCCGACACGGTCGGAGCCCGCAGGTGACCGATTCGACACCCGACACCCAGACGGTCAGCGTCACGATCGACGGCCGGACGATCGACGCCCGCAAGGGCGAGCTCGTCATCGACGCCGCCGAGCGCAACGGCACCTACATCCCGCGCTTCTGCTACCACTCCCGGATGAAGCCGGTCGGCATGTGCCGGATGTGCATCGTCGAGATCGACACCGGCCGCGGTCCCGCCCTCCAGCCCACCTGCATGATCGAGTGCGCCGACGGCATGTCCGTCGCCACGGGGTCGGACGTGACCAAGAAGGCGCAGGAGGGCGTGCTCGAGTTCCTGCTCGCCAACCACCCCCTCGACTGCCCGGTCTGTGACAAGGGCGGCGAGTGCCCGCTGCAGGATCAGACGATGTCCTACGGCCCCGGCGAGAGCCGCTTCGTCGAGGAGAAGCGCCATTTCGAGAAGCCGATCCCGGTCAGCGACCTGGTGCTGCTCGACCGCGAGCGCTGCATCCTCTGCGACCGGTGCACCCGCTTCGCCAAGGAGGTGGCCGGCGACCCGCTGATCCACTTCCTCGACCGGGGCAGCCAGACCCAGGTCAACACGTTCCCCGACCACCCCTTCGCCAGCTACTTCAGCGGCAACACCGTGCAGATCTGCCCGGTGGGGGCACTGACGGCGACGCCGTACCGGTTCAAGGCCCGCCCGTGGGACCTCGAGGCCACCGAGTCGACGTGCACGAGCTGCTCGGTCGGCTGCCGGGTGGTCATCGAGTCGAGCCGCAACAAGGTGCTGCGCTACCAGGGCGCGGACGTCGACCCGGTGAACTGGGGCTGGCTGTGCGACAAGGGCCGCTTCGACTTCGAGGCCGTCAACTCCGACGAGCGCCTGGGCAGCCCGCTCGTGCGCGACGAGGGCCTGCTGCTCAAGCCCGGCCCCTGGTCCGAGGCGCTGCGCCGCACTGCGACCGCCGTGAAGGAGGGCCTCGGCCGCAGCGGCCCCGCCGGCCTGGCCGTGCTCGGCGGTGCCCGGCTGACCAACGAGAGCGCGTACGCCTGGACGAAGTTGGCCAAGGGCCTGATAGGCACCGACAACGTCGACGCCCAGATGGGTGACGGGCTGCCGGCCGAGACCGTGCTCGGCCTGCCCCGGGCCACGATCGACGACGCCTGCCAGCCCGGCGGCACGGTCATCCTGCTCGGGGTCGACCCCAAGGAGGAGCTGCCGGTCCTGTTCCTGCGGCTGCGCCACGCCGTCGAGAACGACGGGGTGAAGGTCGTCGACATCGCCTCGGCCGGGGGTGCCACCAGCCCGCTGGCGTCGGCCTCGTTGCGCTACCGGCCCGGTGGGCTCGTGCCCGTGGTCAAGGCGCTGCTGGCCGGCGACCTGGGCCGCCCGGTGGCCGACGTCGAGCCTGCCCACGTGCGGGCCGCCGCCGCGCTGCTGGTCGAGCGCCCCGTCACCGTCGTGCTCGGCCGGGGCAACCTGGCCGAGTCCGCCGGCATCGTGGCCGCCGCCGCCTCGGTCATCAACGAGTGGCGGCCCGAGATGCGGTTCCTCTCCGGCCTCCGCCGGGGCAACGTGCACGGCGCCCTCGAGCTGGGCATGGCGCCGGGCCTCCTGCCCGGCCGGGTCACGCTCGACGCGGGCCGCGACTGGTTCGGGCGGGTGTGGTCGACCCTGCCCGAGGGCCGGGGCCTCGACACCGCCGGCATCCTCGAGGCGGCCGCCGAGGGCCGGATCGACACGCTCGTCCTCGTGGGCGCCGACCCGCTCGCGGACTTCCCCGATCGCGACGTCGCCGAGCGGGGCCTGGCGGGGGCCCGCACGGTGATCGCCGTCGACCAGTTCCTCACCGAGTCCGTCAAGCAGGCCGACGTGGTCCTGCCGGCCGCCGGCTACGCCGAGGTCGAGGGGACGACGACCAACATCGAGAGTCGGGTCAGCGTGCTGACCCGCAAGGTCACCTCCCCGGGCACGGCCCAGCCCGACTGGGTCATCGCCGCCGACCTGGCCTACCGCCTCGGCCTCGACCTGGGGCTCGAGTCGCCCGAGCAGATCTGGAAGGAGATCGAGGCCGTCGCCCCTGCCTTCGCCGGGGTGACCGTGGACTTCCTCCGCTCGAAGGAGGGCCGCGACGGCGTGGTCGTCCCGTTGCCCCGCCCAGCGGCCGCTCCCGCCGATGCGCTCGCCGACGGCGGCGGAGGGGCCGGTGCGGCGCCCGAGGGCGAGGTCGTGGCCGGGACCACCGACGGCGTCACCGAGGCCGGGGCCACGGCCGCCCCCGGCGACCCGGACGCGGCCACGCCCGACCCCGGGGCCGCCGCCGACGCGGCCGAGGGCGCCGGCGGGCCGGGCGTTCCCGAGCCCTACGTGCCGCTGCCCGAGCGGGGCGAGAGCGACGTGCGCCCACTCGACGCGTACTCGTTCCGGCTGGTCGTGACGCGCAAGCTCTACGACGGGGGCACGCTGGTCCGGCACTCTCCGTCGCTGGCCGACCTGGCCGAGCCGGCCACGCTGCGCCTCAACCCGACGGACTTCGACAAGCTGGGCATCTCTACCGGCGACGACGTGCGTGTGACCTCGAGCCGCGGCCACATGACTCTCCCGGTGCGGCCCGACCCGACCGTGCCCCACAGCTACGCCGGGCTGTACGCCAACGCCCCCGGCGCCCGGGCCAACGCCCTGATCGACGGCAGCGCACCGGTCACCGACGTGCGGGTGGAGCGGCTCTGATGATCGCCCTCGACCCGCTCCTCAACGACGGCATCGGCCTGACCGAGGTGCTCCTCGTGCTGCTCAAGGCGGCCGTCGCCTTCGGCCTCCTGCTCGGCTCGGTGATCATGATGATCTGGTTCGAGCGCAAGCTCATCTCGGACATGCAGAACCGGATCGGCCCGAACAAGGCCGGGCCCTGGGGGATGCTCCAGACGCTCGCCGACGGCCTGAAGCTGATCCTCAAGGAAGATCTCATCCCCGACGAGGCCGACCGCCGGGTCTTCAAGCTGGCGCCCTACCTGTCGGTGGTTCCGGCGTTCGTGACGTTCGCCGTCGTGCCCCTGGGCGGCGGCTTCACCGGCGAGCGCTCCGGCCTGGTGAGCCTGTTCGGCCACGACACGTACCTGCAGCTGGCCGATCCGCCGGTGGGCGTGCTCCTCGTGTTGGCCATGTCGTCGATCGCGGTGTACGGCGTGCTGCTCGCAGGCTGGTCGTCGGGTTCGAAGTACCCGCTGCTCGGCTCGGTGCGCGGCTCGGCGCAGATGGTCTCCTACGAGGCCGCCCTGGCCCTCACCGTGGTCACCGTCGTCATGCTCACCGGCTCGCTGTCGACGCATGAGATCGTGGCGCAGCAATCGGGTGACGGCTACGACTTCCTGGGCATCGTCCCGCTACCGGGGTGGAACGTGCTGGCCACGGGCCTGGTGCCGTTCATCATCTTCTACATCGCCGCCACCGCGGAGCTGAACCGGCCGCCGTTCGACCTGGTCGAGGCGGAGCAGGAGCTCGTCGCCGGCTTCTCGACCGAGTACTCGTCGTTCCGGTTCGCGCTGTTCTACCTGGCCGAGTTCATGAGCTCGATCACGATGTCGGCGGTCATCGTGACCCTGTTCTTCGGCGGCCCGGCCGGCCCGGCGCCCGTGGGCCCTGCGTGGATCTGGGGCATCGTCTGGTTCTCGGTGAAGCTGCTCGCCTTCCTGTTCGTCCTGGTGTGGATCCGCGCCACGCTGCCGCGCTTCCGCTACGACCAGCTCATGAACCTGGGCTGGAAGGTGCTCATCCCCCTCGCGCTCGGGTGGCTGCTGCTCCTCGGCGCCATCAACATCGGCCGCGACGAGGGCTGGAACCTCTGGCTGGTCGGTGGCCTCGGGGCCCTGGTGCTCGTCGCCGGGTGGGGTGCCCTCACCGCCGCCGTCTCGGTCGCCCGCAAACGGCGCGCCGACGAGGAGCTGTACGCCTGATGGGATACCTCGACGGGTTCAAGGTCACGTTCAAGAAGCTGTTCGAGGAACGGCTGACGCGGGACTACACGAAGGACGAGGGCGGCAAGCGCCCGAAGGCCGTCCGCATGCACGGCCGGCACGTCCTCAACCGCTACGAGGACGGGATGGAGAAGTGCATCGGCTGCGAGCTCTGCGCCGGTGTCTGCCCCGCCGACTGCATCTACGTGCGTGGCGCCGACAACCCGCCCGACGACCCGATCTCGCCCGGCGAGCGCTACGGCTACATCTACGAGATCAACTACCTGCGCTGCATCCATTGCGACCTCTGCGTCGAGGCGTGCCCGACCGAGGCCATCACCGAGTCGAAGCTGTTCGAGTTCAGCTTCGCCAACCGGGCCGACGCCATCTACACGAAGGCCGAGCTGGTCGTGGCCGACGACGGCACTCCCCAGCGCCTCCCGTGGGAGGACTGGACCGACTTCGACGAGGTTGTGCCTCTGACATCGGCTTGGATGCGGGCAACCTCGCCGTCGGGCGCCGCCGCCTACGAAGGCCGGACGGCCTGGTCCGGCGAGCTCGGCTTCGGGGTACGTGCCCCGGAGAAGGGCCAGAGCGAGGCCGACCTCCCCGGGCCGAATGCCGAGTCCTCGACTCTCTTCGACCACCCCCACGAGCCGCACGGCCACGAGGCGGCCGACGCCGCGCAGGCCGCGCACCCCACCCCCGACGACCACTCTGCGCACGGTCCCGCCAACCCCGAGGCCACGGCCGACCCGGCCCGCCCGGTCGCCGACGACGACGGGCCACGCCGGTGATCGAGCTCATCGTCTTCGTGTTCGCCGCCGCCGTGTGCCTCGGCGGGGCCGTCGGCGTCGTGGTCAGCCGGAACCCGGTGCACTCGGCGCTGTCGCTCGTCGCCACCCTGTTCGGCATCGCCGTGCTGTTCGTCGCCCAGGAGGCGAACTTCCTCGCCGCCGTGCAGGTGATCGTCTACGCAGGCGCCATCGTCGTGCTGTTCCTGTTCGTGATCATGCTTCTCGGGGTCGACGAGTCCGACGAGCTCGAGGTCGAGCCGCTCGTCGGCCAGCGCACGGCGGCCGCCGTCGTCGGCCTGGCCGTCTTCGCCCTCCCGGTGATGGCGTTCATCAGCACCGACTTCACTGCCACCGGCATCCTGGGCGACCGCGACCCGGACGTGGCCGACATCAAGGCGCTCGGCGAGCTGCTGTTCACCCGGTACCTCTACGCCTTCGAGATCACTTCGCTGCTACTGGTGATCGCCGTGGTCGGCGCCGTGCTGCTGGCGAGGCGCCCTCCGGGCCGCGTCGACGAGATCGTCGATCCGGGCCAGACCGAGCACGAGGCCGCCCTGGCCGAGCGCTTCGCCCGCGCCGAGCTCGACGCCGGGTACCTGCCGAAGGACTCGGACACCGAGGAGTCCGCCGCCGAGTCCGACGCCGAGGGCACCGGCACCCGCCCCGAGGAGGTGCGGTCGTGATCGCAGCCGTCGAGGTCACGCCCGCGTACTACCTGGTGCTCGGCTCCGCGCTGTTCGCCATCGGCGCCGGCGGCCTGCTCGTGCGCCGGAACCCGCTCGTCATGTTCATGTGCGTCGAGCTCATGCTCAACGCCGTGACGCTCACGTTCGTCACGTTCTCGCGCATGCTCGACGACGTCGGCGGCCAGGCGGTCGTCGTCTTCGTCCTCGTCGTGGCGGCCGCCGAGGTCGTCGTCGGCCTCGCCATCATCGTCGCCCTCCTGCGCAAGCGACCTGGCGCCACCGCCGACACCGCCGCGCTGCTCGAGGGATAGGAAGGCGCCTCACCGTGTTGGAACTGGTCTGGCTCGTCCCTGCCCTGCCTTTGGCGGGCTTCGTGCTGCTCATAGTGGCCGGGCGCCGGCTGGGGGAGCCGCTCGCCGGGTGGGTGGCCACGCTCACCTGCGGCGGCAGCTTCCTCGCCACCGTCGTCGTCTTCGCCGGCCTGCTCGGCGAGCACGGCGAGGAGCGCTCGTTCACCCAGACGCTGTTCACGTGGCTGCCGGCCGGCGGCCTGCAGGTCGACCTCGGATTCCTGGTCGACCCTCTGTCGATCACGATGGCGCTGTTCGTCACGGGCGTCGGCACGCTGATCCACCTCTACGCGATCGGCTACATGCACGGCGACGCGGACTTCTCGAAGTTCTTCGTCTACATGAACCTGTTCGTGTTCTCGATGCTCATGCTGGTGCTGGGAGAGAACCTGCTGGTCACGTTCCTCGGGTGGGAGGGCGTGGGCGCCTGCTCCTACTTCCTCATCTCCTTCTGGTTCACCAGTGAGGCCAACGCGGCGGCGGGCAAGAAGGCCTTCATCACCAACCGCATCGGTGACTGGGGCTTCATGGTGGCGATGTTCCTGGCCTTCGCCACGGTGGGCACGCTCAGCTACACCGAGCTGATGGCGAACGCCGACCAGCTCGCGGCCGTCACCGCCACCGGCCTCGGCCTGCTGCTCTTCGTCGGGGCCGTGGGCAAGTCCGCCCAGCTCCCGCTCTACATCTGGCTGCCCGACGCCATGGCGGGCCCCACGCCGGTCTCGGCGCTCATCCACGCCGCCACGATGGTCACCGCGGGCGTGTTCCTCATGACCCGGGTGAGCCCGATCCTCGCCGCCGGCTACGACTGGGCCCCGTCGCTCATCGCCTGGGTGGGCGCCATCACGGCGCTGTTCGCCGCCACCATCGCCGTGGCGCAGAACGACATCAAGAAGGTCCTCGCCTACTCGACGGTGAGCCAGCTCGGCTACATGTTCCTGGCCGTCGGCTCGGGGGCGTACGTGGCGGCGATCTTCCACATGGTCACCCACGCGTTCTTCAAGGCGCTGCTGTTCCTCGGGGCGGGCTCGGTGATCCACGGGGTCCACGAGGAGCAGGACATGCGCCGCATGGGCGGCCTGCGCAAGTACATGCCGGTCACCGCCGCCACGTTCATCGTCGGCTGGCTGGCGATCGCCGGGGTGCCGCCGTTCGCGGGCTTCTGGTCGAAGGACGAGGTGCTTCTCTTCGCCTGGGCCAAGTCGCCCGTGCTGTGGGCGATCGGGCTGGTCACGGCCGTGCTGACCGCGTTCTACATGGGCCGCCAGGTGTTCATGGTGTTCTTCGGGGGCGAGCGCTGGCGCGACGACCACGCCACCGACGAGGCGCAGGCCGCGCATGTCGTGGCCGACCCGGTGGGCGACGGCACGACCGACGACGCGGGTGAGGCCGTGGCCGCCGCCGATCCGTCCACGGCCGCCGCCACCTACGCCCACGATCACCCCGAGCCCCACGAGTCGCCGTGGCTGATGACGCTGCCGCTCGTCGTGCTGGCCGTGCTGTCCCTCGTCGGCGGTGGGCTGAACTTGCCCTTCTCGGGCGACACCAAGGTGCTCGAGAACTGGCTCGAGCCGGTGATCGGCGAGGCCGAGGTCCACCTCGACGTCGCGACGGGCACGAAGGTCGGCCTGGCCGCCGTCGCCGTGGTGGCCGCCCTGGCGGGCATCGTCATGGCCGGCGCCGTCTACCTGCAGCGCCGCCTGCGCCCGGTCGAGCCCGAGGTCCTGGCCCACGGCTGGTACTACGACGAGGCGGTCAGCGCGTTCGTCGACGGTCCCGGCCGCGAGTCGTTCGAGGCCGTCGCCGCCTTCGACCGCACGATCATCGACGGGGGCGTCACGGGGGTCGGCGGGGCCGTCGCCTGGTTCGGGCGGGGCCTGCGGCACATCCAGACCGGCTTCGTCCGGTCCTACGCCCTGGGCGTGGCGGCTGGTGCCGTCGTCGTCCTCGGGTACTTCCTCACGAGGCTGAACTTCTAGATGAGCGTCGTACTCTTCGCCGCAGAGGGCGGGCACGCACCCGACTTCCCGGTCCTCTCCGCCCTGGTGATCCTGCCGGCCGTCGGCGCCCTGCTGATGACCGTCATCCCGAAGGCCCGCGTCGAGCTGCCCAAGCTGCTGGCCCTCGTGTTCTCGGTCGGCACCGGGGCCCTGGCGGTCTGGGTCCTGGCCGCCTTCGACGCCGGCGACGCCGGCTACCAGTACGAGGTCAACCGCTCCTGGATCGGCGACTTCGGCATCTCCTGGCACCTCGGGGTCGACGGCATCTCGCTGTTCCTCGTGGTGCTGACCGCGCTGCTGTTCCCGGTCGCCATCCTGGCCACCGACCCCCACCACGACGCCAAGCCGTACTACGCCTGGCTGCTCATGCTCGAGGCCGGCTGCCTCGGCGTATTCGTGGCGCTCGACCTCTTCCTGTTCTTCGTGATGTTCGAGATCGTGCTCGTGCCGATGTACTTCCTCATCGGCGGCTGGGGCTACGGCAAGCGGGTCTACGCGGCGACGAAGTTCTTCCTGTTCACGATGTTCGGCTCCGCGTTGTTGCTCGTCGGCATCGTGAGCCTGGCGTTCCTGCACCGCGACGCGTTGACCGACGCCAACCGGGCCGAGGCTCAGGCCCTGCTGGCCGACGCCGACCCGCAGACCGGCCCGTCCGAGGACGTGCAGGCCCGGATCGACGAGTTGCAGGCCGACGTGCCGCTCAACTTCGACCTGGTCGAGATCGCCGAGGCCCGCACGATCGTCGACGACTCGTCGAGCGCCAGCCCGTTCGACTGGTCGGCGGCCCGGTGGCTGTTCCTCGCCTTCGCCATCGCCTTCGCGGTGAAGGTGCCGTTGTTCCCGCTGCACACGTGGCTGCCCGACGCCCACACCGAGGCGCCGACCGCCGGGTCGGTGATCCTGGCGGGCGTGCTGTTGAAGCTTGGCACCTACGGGCTGCTGCGCTTCGGGCTCTACCTGTTCCCCGACGCCGCCACCTTCTTCGCGCCCGCGCTCGTGACGTTGGGCGTCGTCGGGATCATCTACGGCGCCGTCGTGGCCACCATGCAGAAGGACCTGAAGCGCCTGGTGGCCTACTCGTCGGTCGCCCACCTCGGCTTCATCGTGCTCGGCACGTTCGCCATCACGACCCAGGGCCTGCAGGGCGGCATCCTCCAGAACGTCAACCACGGTCTGTCGACCGGGGCGCTCTTCCTGCTCGTCGGCATGATCTCCGACCGCCGCCACACCCGCGAGATCGCCGCGCTCCGCGGCCTGCAGAAGGTGGCGCCCGTCTTCGCCGCGATCTTCACGATCGTGATGCTGTCGTCCATCGGGCTGCCGGGCCTCAACGGGTTCGTCGGCGAGTTCCTGGTGCTGATCGGCTCGTTCCTGACCGTGCGGTGGTGGACGGTCGTGGCCGCCGTCGGCGTGATCCTCGCCGCCCTCTACCTGCTCTGGGCGTACCAGCGGGTGTTCCACGGCCAGCCCGACGACGACAACGCGGGCTTCGCCGAGATGACCTGGAAGGAAGGCCTGGTGCTGGCGCCGCTGCTCGGGCTCATCGTCTTCCTCGGCGTCTACCCGAGGCCGGTGCTCGACCGCATGGAGCCTGCGGTCGACCGGCTCATCGAGCACGTCGAGTCCAACAGCGACTTCACCGAACCGGCCGTCGCCTCCGAGGGGCCCGCCGACCACGGCGGCTCCGGCGGCGAGGCCGCCGAAGGGGCGGAGGCCCAGCCGTGATCGCGTTCCTCGCCGTCCTCGCCCAGCCGCTGCCGGTCGACCCCGATCCCATCACCCGGCCCGGTGTCGACTGGGGCGCCGTCGCCCCGGTGCTCGCCCTGGCGGGCGGGGCGTTCGTCATCATGCTCGTGTCGTCTTTCGTGCCCAGGCGCACGTCCACGGTCGTCTACACGGTGCTCACCTGCGCGGCGGCGCTCGGAGCCATCGGGGCCACCGTCCCGCTGTGGCGGGAGGTGCACGACGCCGACCGCGGTCCGTTCTCGACTCTCGCCGGGGCGGTGGGGGTCGACGGCTTCTCGACGTTCCTGACCGTGGTGATCGCGGCGTCGGTCGTGCTGGCGGCGCTGCTGATCGACGACTACCTGCGGCGCGAGGTGCTGCAGGGGGCCGAGGCGTACGTCCTGCTGCTGCTCTCGGCAACCGGCGGCGTGATCATGGCGCAGGCCAATGACCTGATCGTGCTGTTCCTGGGCCTCGAGATACTGTCCATCTCCGTCTACGTGCTGGCGGCCATGCACCAGCGGCGGTTCACGTCGCAGGAGGCCGGCATGAAGTACTTCGTGCTCGGCGCGTTCTCGTCCGCGTTCTTCCTCTACGGCATCGCCATGATCTACGGAGGCACGGGCACGACCAGCCTCGTGCGGATCGTCGAACTTTTCTCCAGCAGTGCGCTGACCGAGGACGGGCTGATCCTCGCCGGCCTGGCGCTCATCCTCGTGGGGCTCGGCTTCAAGGTGGCGGCCGTGCCGTTCCACTTCTGGACGCCGGACGTCTACCAGGGCGCCCCCTCGCCGATGGTGGCATGGATGGCGTCCGGCGTGAAGGTCGCCGGCTTCGCCGGGCTGCTCCGGGTGTTCGTGCTGGCCTTCGACGCCTACGCCGTCGACTGGCAGCCGATGATCTATGCCGTGGCCGTGGCCACGCTGCTGGTGGGCTCGGTGCTCGCCGTCGTGCAGAGCGACGTGAAGCGCATGCTGGCGTACAGCTCGATCAACCACGCCGGCTTCATCCTCGTGGGCGTGCAGGCCGCGACCGACGACGGAGTGGAGGCGGCGCTGTTCTACCTCGCGACCTACGCCTTCCTCGTCGCCGGGTCGTTTGGCGTCGTCACGCTGGTGGGGCGCCGAGGCGACGCCCACCACGCCCTCACCGACTACCGCGGCCTGGCGCGGCGCCGGCCCGGCATCGCGCTCACCCTCACCGTGTTCCTGCTGGCCCAGGCCGGCGTGCCGTTGACGTCGGGCTTCTTCGCCAAGTTCTACGTGATCACCGCTGCGGTGGACGCCGGATCGACCAGCCTCGCCATCGTGGCGATGCTCTCGTCGGTGATCGCCGCGTTCCTCTACCTACGGATCGTCGCCAGCATGTTCATGGCGGACGAGGACGAAGCCGTCGCGGGAGCGCCCATCGGGCTGCCCTTCGGGGCCGGCCTCGCCCTGGCGGTGTGCCTGGTGGTGACGCTCGGTGTCGGGGTCTGGCCCGGGCTCATCACCGAGCCCGCCAGGGACGCCGTGCCTGTGCTGAGCGAACTCGGCTGACCACGCTCGATGGTGGGGTGGTTCCAGTGGGGGCCGCCCATGTGGTGGAATTCGCACGGTCGCCGAGTCGTTGCGGGCGCGTCATCGTCCGCAGGAGCGCCTACCGCCTGTGCCCTTCCACCGCCTGAGTGACGCACGTCTGATCCGCCGGTCCCAGCAGGGCGACCGCGACGCCTTCCTCGCGCTGGTCCAGCGCTACGACCACCGACTGCGCGGTCTCGTCTACGCGTTGGTGACGAGCGAGGCGGCCATGGAGCGGGTGCTGCGAGCGTCGTATCTGCGGGCGTGGCGCGAGATCGTGCGGGCAGACCCCGACGACGACATCGGAGCGTGGCTGTACCGAATGGCGTACAACGCCTGCGTCGACGAGCTGCGCCGACAGCGGCGCCACCTCGAGGGACCCGACGCCGCGATGGTGCTGCGGGCCAGCGAGATGGCCGAGGTCGACGACCCCCTCGTGATCGCGTTGGCGGCGCTCGACCCGGAGGACCGGGTGGCCGTCGTGCTCGTCGACCGCGAGGGCTTCTCGTCGGCGTCCGCGGCACGCATCCTGGGCCTCGACGACGACGGCCTCGCCGCCCGCCTGTCCGCCGGCCGGTCGGGGCTGGCGGCCGCCATGCCCACCGCCGCCCCGCGCCGCCGCAACGCGCCCGTCGCCCGCCGGCGCCGCACCCCCCGCCCTGGCGCCGCCCCGGCGGGTGGCTCGCGTGCGGGCGCCGGGGCTCCGTCCCGCTCCGGCGCCGGCGTGCCCAATCCCGGCACGGGGGCCGCGCCCGATCCCGGCTCCGGTGCTGCGCCCGGTCCCGGCTCGGGTGCCGATGCCTCGGCCGGTTCCGGTCCCTCCCCGTCCGCCACCGAGGCTCCGCCCGCCGCCGCTGATCCCGACCCCGGCGACCTTGCCGCCGGCCACGGTCCCGGCGCCGGCCCTTCCGCTCCGGCGGCTGCCCAGGGCGCTTCGGCTTCGGCGGCTGTCGGGGGCTCCGGCGGTTCGGCTCCGGCGGCTGTCGAGGTTTCCGGCGCTTCCCCTTCGGCGGCTGCCGGGGGCCCCGGCGGTTCGGCTTCGGGGGCTGCCGATGGCTCCGGCGCTTCCGCTCCGGCGCCCTTCACCGACGCTCCCGCGACCTCGGAGTCCGGCCCAGGCTCCGCTGCGGCGCCGCCGGCCGCAGACGACCGTCCCGCTCCGGTCCGCACCGCCGACCCCCTCCCCGACGTGCGGGCCCGCGGGGCGGCGTCGGCCGCCCCCGCCGATCCCACCCGCGAGGAGGACACCGGACACCGCACCTCCACGGACCCGGTGCCGCCGCTCCCACCGCCGGCCCGTCCGGTCGGGGACGAGGGGCAGCAGCCGCGGGCTCGCCGATCCGACGCCGCAGACCCGGCGGCCGCCGCCGCCGAGCCAGTCGTGGGCGGGAACGGGACGGGCGGAGCCGAGGGGGTGGACGGCCCGGGCGACGGGCCTGCCATCCCGAAGCACATGCACCAGGACGACGTGCTCGAGGCGCCGCTGCCCACGCCGCCGCACGGGCACGAAGCTCCGGTCGAACTGCTCCCGCCGCCTCCGCCTCCGCCGCCACCGCCGCCGCCGTCCCACGGTGAGCCCGCGTCGGACGAGCCCGACCGCGAGCCGAGGAGCGTCTCCCGGTGAGCCGCCGCAGCAAGAACGACAAGAAGCGCGGCGCCGGCCTCCGGGCACCGACGTCGGGGCGTGTCCCGCCCCCGTCGGGGTCCGCGCCGACGCCGGGACGGGCGGAGGCCGACGTGCCCACGGCCGAGGCAACCCCGGTCGTCGGTCGCGACACCGCCAAATCGCCCCCCGTGACGCCGGAGGCCGAGGCCCCGGCGGCCGAGGCGCCGATCGCCTTCGCGGAGCCCGACGCGTCCTTCGCCGCCCTCGGCCCGGAGACCGCCGACCTCCCGCCGCCCCTGGGCGTGTCCAGCCGGGACGCGACGAATCGCGGCGTGGAGGCTGTCGCCGGTGCGCCTGCAGCGCAGCCCACGGTGCCGGCGCCGCCGCCCGTGGGTGTCTCCAGCCGGGACATGACGGCTCCCGGCGCGGAGGCTGTCGCCGGTGCGCCTGCAACGCGGCCCACGGTGCCGGCGCCGCCGCCCCCCGGGGACGGCGCGCCCGGGTCGGCGGGCGACCCGTCAGCCGGCCGACCGCCCCTGCCGCAGCCGTCCGCTCCGCCCGAGCCGTCTCCGGCCGCCTCTCCGGCATCGTCGGCCGCCGCGCCGACATCGTTCGCCGGGCCGACCTCGCCCGCCTTCCCCGCTTCGCCGCCCCCGCCCCCAACGTCCCCACCGCCCGACCCGAGTCCGGACCGGGGCGAGACCGAGGAGGAGGCACCCGCCGCGGCGAGTCCGAGGCAACCAACCGTCGCCGCGCCCTCCGCTTCCGACCGGCTGCCACCGGCGCCCCCACCCCCTCCGCCACCGCCCGCCACCGTCGCGGCGCCCACTCCGCCGCCGGTCGGAACCGACCGCGCCCCGGCCCCGGCACCCAAAGCTCCTCAGGGCGCCACCGACTCCGTTCCTGTGCCGGCGCCCTCCGAGCCGTCGGCCGCGAGCCACTCGGCCCCCGTCCCGGCACCGACGACGCCTTCAGTCCCGACCGACCGGGGCCCCGGGCCTGACGCCCGTGCGTCGGTCCCCCTCCCCGAGCCTGACGTCCGTGCGTTCGACGCCGGTCCTGAACGCGAGACCCGTTCGTCGGCCCTCGCCGAGCCGGGCCCCGCACCGTCGGCCACGGACGTCCCCTCCGGTCCCAAGGGGTCGTCACCCGGGGACGTCGCCGAGGCGGCGGCTCCTGCGCCCGACGCCCCACGCGGGCCGAACACGCATGGCCGGCCGGCACCGGCCGGGGCGGGCGGCGGAGCGCCGAGCGCCGCCGCCCCCGATGAGGCTGCGATGCGGCCCCGTCCGGCCACGCCGAGCGAAACGGCACCGGCGGGAAGCGGTCACGGAGAGCCGGCTCCGGCGTCCGCCCCGGAAGCGCCGGGCATGCCGGCCGCGGAAGCGTCGAGCCTTCCGGTCGCCCCGGAAGCGCCGAGCGCGCCGGGCGCCGCCGAAGCGTCAGGCGTGCCGGCCGCGACGGAAGCGCCCAGCGTGCCGGCCGCGGCGGAGGCGTCGACCGTGCCGGCCGCGACGGAAGCGCCCAGCGTGCCGGCCGCGACGGAAGCGCCCAGCGTGCCGGCCGCGACGGAAGCGCCCAGCGTGCCGGCCGCGGCGGAGGCGCCCAGCGTGCCGCCCGCGGCGGAAGCGTCGAGCGTGCCGGCCGCGCTGGAATCGCCCGGCGTGCCCGCCGCCATGGAAGCGCCCAGCGCGCCGCCCGCCGGTGATGCGCGGGCGACGCCGGCAACTCCTGGAGCCTCCGCCGCCCCGGGTGCAGCAGCTCCAGCGAAACCGCCCGGCCCGGGTGTCGGCGATCGGGCGACGCCGTCAGGCCCGGCCACGGCCGCGGACGAGCCCGTGGCACCCGCAAGGCGCCCGAGGCGGACCTCGGTCCGGGACAGCGACATCGCCCTGGCCAAGCTCGCCAGCACCGGCTACGGCGGGGTCAGGGGTGCAGCAGGCGGGACCGGGCCCGCGGGCACCCGACCGAACGACGGCCCCTCCGCGCGCACGCCGGGCACCCCAGGCACGCCGGAGGCCCCAGGCACCGCGGATCCGACCGTGCGACGGACTCCGCGGCCTGGGGGCGGTGGCCCCCAACTAGGCGTCGACGTCGCCCTCCGCACGCTCGTCGTCCCGGACCACGACAGCGCCTTCTGGGACGACCTCGGCCAGCGCCTCACCGACGAGCCGCAGCTGCGCCTGCGCCCCCGCGCCGCCGTGCGGCCCATCACCCAGCCGCCGCCGATCATCGACGACCGGCCGCCCGAGGACCTCGCCACCGGGGGCGGTCGCACCCGCCGCTCGACGCGCTCGCGGGTCGGCCTGTGGATCGTCGCTGCGCTCCTGACCGCCGTCGTCGTGGCGGGCTTCATGCAGGGCTCCCGGGACCGGCCCGGCGACACCCTCACCGGCGACGCCAGCACCACGACCGCGGCGCCCACGACCGCCGCCCCCGGCGACCCCGCCGCCACGCCGACGACGCCGCCCCCGGCAGTCGACCCGGCCGCCCCGCTGTCCCCGGCGGGCGTCGGCCCGCTGACGGTCGGCGCCACGATCCGCGACCTCAACGGCGCCGGCATCGTGCCGACGATCGACCAGTCCACGTTCGACGGCACCGGCGGCGCCTGCTTCGACGGCACCGTCCCGAACGTCGGCGACCTCCTCGTGCGCTTCCGCAGCCCCGACGGCACCGCCGGCGTCACCGACCCTGCCGACGCCGTGCTGGCCGTCGTGGCCGTCGACGCTCAGCTCGGCTCGCCGCGCACGACCGAGGCGGGCATCGGCCTCGGGGCCCCCGAGGACCAGGTCCGCGCGGCCTACCCCGGCCAGCTGGTCGAGTCCCAGCACCCCTACCTGCCGGGTGGCCACATCCTGACCTACGAGGACCCGTCCGGCAGCGACAACGGCATCGCGTTCATGACCGACGGGGCGACCGTGGTCGGCATCGTCACCGGCGCCGGCGACCTCATCGGGTACCCCGAGGGCTGCGGCTGAGCTCTGGCCGGCACCGCCGGGAAACCGCAGCCCGGGCGCCATCTTGGCCCCTCGTGCAAGCGATCACTATCCTCCGGCGACGTGTCGGACCTCCTCCGCTCGTACCTCACCGTCGGGGTCTTCGGCCTCGTCGCGGTGTCCCTCGTGTACGGCATCCTGGCGCTCGGCAAGCTCGTGCGCCCCGACCGCCCGCAGCCCGAGAAGTACATCAACTACGAGTCGGGCGTCGACCCGGCCGGCTCGATGTGGGGCCAGACGCAGGTCCGCTACTACATCTTCGCCCTCCTCTTCGTGCTCTTCGACGTCGAGGCCGTGTTCATCTTCCCCTTCGCCACCCGGGCGGAGGCTTACGACTGGTTCGGCGTCATCGAGATGGGTGTCTTCATCGTCATCCTCGCCTTGGGCCTGCTCTACGCCTGGAAGAAGAAGGTTCTCCGCTGGATCTGAGCCGGGTCCGCCGCCAACCCGAAACGACGATCATGACCGCACAGGACAAGACCTGACATGGGGCTCGTCGAGAGTGGCAAGCTCCCCAAGCCGCTGACCTCCCTCCTCAACACGGCGCGCAAGTACAGCCTCTGGGCCTACCAGTGGGGCCTGGCCTGCTGCGCCATCGAGATGGGCGCGGCCTTCGCGTCGCCCCGTTACGACGTCATGCGCCTCGGCGTGATCCCGCTGCCGGCCAGCCCCCGGCAGGCCGACGTCGTCGTGATCTCGGGGACGGTGACCGACAAGATGGTCCCCGCCATCAAGCGCCTCTACGAGCAGATGGCCGACCCCAAGTACGTGATCTCGATGGGCAGCTGCACCAACTGCGGCGGCCCCTACTGGGACAGCTACTCGGTCACCAAGGGCGTCGACCAGATCGTCCCCGTCGACGTCTACGTCCCCGGCTGCCCACCCAGGCCCGAGGCCCTTCTCGAGGGGATCGTGCTGCTGCAGCAGCGCATCGGCACCGAAGACATGGCGTCACGCTGGCGAGGCGACCCGATCGTGGTGTCCTAGATGGCAGACGACGCGACGACGACCACCGACGCTCCCGCCGCCGACGACACCACCGCCCCCGAGGTCGACGAGGTCAACGAGGCCCAGCTGGCCACGCTGACCGAGTCCCTCGGCGCCGGGGTTGTCGACAGCCGGATCGCCAAGGGCACGCTCTGGGTCCGCGTCGGCCTCGACGCCTGGGTCCACGCCCACGAGGTGGCGAAGGACCGGCTCGGCGCCACCTGGCTCGACTTCCTCTCCGGCATCGACTGGCTGCCCTCGCCGTGGGGTCGCTACGAGGAGGCCGCCCTCGACACCGGCCTCAGGCACGCCGACCCCGACGCCGCGTTCGAGGTCGGCGTCACCGGTGGCGAGACCCGCTTCCAGATCTTCTCCCGGGTGGTGAACGTCCGCCTCCACCGGGCCGTGATCTTCAAGGCCGACGTGCCCGAGGACCTGCACGTCCCGACCATCACGCCCGTCTACGCGGGGGCGAACTGGCACGAGCGCGAGTGCTGGGAGATGTTCGGCATGGTCTTCGACGGGCATCCGTCGCTGCGCCACCTCTACCTCCCCGGTGGCTTCGAGGGGCACCCGCTCCGCAAGGACTTCCCCCTGCTCGCCCGCCTGGTCAAGCCGTGGCCCGGCATCGTCGACGTCGAGCCCATGCCCGATGTCCCGGGCGAGGGCGCGGACGGCGGCGAGGGCGAGCCCGCCGAGGCCGGCCCAGGAGGCGACTCATGACCGCCATCACCGAACGCCAGCAGCTGCTCTACGCCGAGCGTACGGCGGCCGAGGTCCGCGTCAACGTCGAGCTGGAGACCGACGAGGGCATGACCCTCAACATCGGCCCGCAGCACCCCGCGACGCACGGCACGCTCCGCATCATCGCCAAGCTCGACGGCGAGCAGGTCGTGTGGGCCGACGTGGCTCCGGGCTACATGCACCGCGGCTACGAGAAGCTCACCGAGGTGCGCACGTACCCGCAGGTGACGACGCTGGTCAACCGCATCGACTGGCTCGGCAGCTTCGCGAACGAGGTGCCTTTCATCCTCGCCGCCGAGGAGCTGATGGAGATCGAGGCGCCGCCCCGGGCCCGCCACATCCGCACGATCCTCTTCGAGATGGCCCGCCTGGCGAACATCGTGCTGTTCCTCGGCGACCTGGGCGTGCAGCTCGGCGCCGTCACGCCGGCGTTCTTCGCGTTCCGCGACCGCGAGCACGTGCTCGACCAGATCGAGGCGGTCACGGGCGGCCGGTTCCACCCGAACTTCGACCGCATCGGCGGCCTCAAGGACGACCTCCCGAAGGGCTGGATCGCCGACACCAAGGCCGTCATGGTGCGCATCCGTGGGTTCTGCGACGAGATCGAAGCGCTGCTCTTCGGCAACGAGATCTTCGAGACCCGCACCCGCGGCGTCGGCGTGATCCCGGCGAGCGTGGCCCTGTCCTACGGCCTGAGCGGCGCCAACCTGCGCGCCTCGGGCGTCGACTGGGACCTGCGCCGCGACGGCGGCATCGCCGGCCTGGCCCACGGCGACGTCGACTGGAGAGTCTGGACCCACCCCGACGGCGACAGCTTCGCCCGGTGCTGGGTGCGCCTCCAGGAGACCCGTGAGGCCACGAAGATCATCGACCAGCTCTGCGACGGCCTGCCCGGCGGGCCGATCATGGCCAAGGTCCCGCGCATCATCAAGGTGCCGGCGGGCGAGGCCTACGTCGAGACCGAGAACCCGCTGGGTGCCATGGGGTACTACGTGGTGTCCAAGGGCGACGTCGGGCCGTTCCGGGTGAAGATCCGCTCGGCCAGCTTCTCGAACGTGTCGGTCGTGCCGTGGCTGCTCCGCGGCGTCTACGTGCCCGACATCATCACGATCCTCGCCAGCCTCTACTTCATCCTCGGGGACATCGACCGGTGACCGCGCTGACCACCGCCGTCGAGCTGTCCTACTGGCAGCAGACCCTCCTGCGAACGGTCGGCGTGCTGGCCGCCGTGCTGCTGCCCGCCGGCACGCTCGTCTACGTCTTCCTCTTCAAGATGATGAGCTTCATGCAGAGCCGGCTCGGCCCCATGGAGGCCGGCCCCTACGGCTCGATGCAGCTGCTGGCCGAGGTCGGCAAGTGGATCCAGAAGGAAGACATCGTCCCCTGGCGGGCCGACCGCAAGCTGTTCGCCCTGGCGCCGTACATCATCGTCCTGTCGGTCTTCATGACCTACGTGGTGGTGCCGTTCGGGCCCGACGCCTGGTTCGCGAACCTCGACGTCGGCGTGTTCTTCGTGCTGGCGGTCTCGTCGGTGTCGGTGCTCGGCATCCTCATCGCCGGTTGGGCGTCGGCCAACAAGTACTCGCTGCTCGGCGGCCTGCGGGCCGCGGGCCAGCTGATCGCCTACGAGCTGCCGATGGTGCTCGCCGTGGTCGGCGTGGTGATCCAGGCCGGCACGCTGAACATGCAGGGCATCGTCGCCGCCCAGCACGAAGGCGAGATCTTCGGCCTCGGCGTCATCGGCAACCCGTTCATCATCACCCAGGCGATCGGCTTCTTCATCTTCCTGATCGCCATGCAGGCCGAGCTGACCCAGGCGCCGTTCGACATGCCGATAGCCGAGTCCGAGCTGGTCTCGGGCTACATGACCGAGTACAGCGGCATGCGCTTCCTGCTGTTCTTCATCGCCGAGTTCGCCGGCGCCGGAGCGTTCGCCGCCGTGGCCGCCACGCTGTTCCTCGGCGGGTGGGCCCTCCCAGGCGTCGACCTCGACGCCGACGTGATGAACGTGCTCGGGCCGATCGTCCTGCTGGTCAAGATCCTCGTGGTCTCGTTCCTCGTGTTCTGGGTGCGGTTCACCTACCCCCGGTTCCGCGAGGACCAGCTCCAGCAGCTCGCCTGGAAGGTTCTCATCCCCCTGTCGCTGGTCAACATCCTGGCGACCATGGTGCTGAAGGTGGCGTTCTAGATGGCCAAGCTGTCCGGCCCCAAGACGCCGGGGCTCATCAAGGGCCTGGGCGTCACGTTCAAGACGATGACCAGGACGATGTTCCCCGCGCGGGGCATCAAGACGCTGATCCCGGCGCCGTCGGTGGGCGCGGCCACCGTGCAGTACCCGCACGAGAAGGAGACGCCCGCCCCCCGGGCCCGCGGCGTCATCGCCCTCAAGGAGGACAACTGCACGGTCTGCATGCTCTGCGCCCGCAGCTGCCCCGACTGGTGCATCTACATCGAGGGCCACAAGGACACGGCCCCGCCCCGCCGGCCCGGCGGCAAGCCCCGGTCGGTCAACAGGCTCGACCGCTTCGACATCGACTACGCGCTCTGCATGTACTGCGGCATCTGCGTCGAGGTCTGCCCGTTCGACGCCCTGTTCTGGAGCCCCGAGTACGAGTACTCCGAGCTCAAGCTCGCGGACCTGCTCCACGACAAGGAGCGGCTCGGCGAGTGGATGCAGGCGGTCCCCGACTTCGAGGCCTACGAGGCGGGGTCGGAGCAGAAGGTGCGGAAGGTCCCGAGGTAGCCCTCAGATGGTCGCCCAGAACATCTTCTTCTACCTGTTCGCCGCGGTGATGGTCGCCGCGGCGATCGCCGTGGTCACGACCCGCAACGTGGTGCGCGCTGCGCTCTACCTCATCCTCGTGTTCGCCGGCGTCACCGCGCAGTACCTCCTGCTCGCCGCCGAGTTCGTGGCCGTCACGCAGGTGCTGATCTACATCGGGGCGATCATGGTGCTGATGCTGTTCGGCATCATGCTGACCCGGGCGAAGATCGGACGCGATGTCGATCTCACCCACAACTACTGGCACGTGGGGCTGGGCACGGCCGTGCTGCTCGCAGGCGTCATGGGCTACGCCCTGATCGACGCGTTCGGCGACGACACCATGCCCCGCGACCTGCGGGTCGACGACGTCGCCGGCTCGAACACCGCGACGGTCAGCGACGCCATCTTCTCCACCTACCTGATCCCGTTCGAGGTCGTGTCGGTGCTGCTCCTGGCGGCCCTCGTAGGTGCCATCGTCATCGCCCGGAAGGACCGCTGACGTGGACGACCTGATGCTCAACCAGTTCCTCCTGCTGGGGGCGATCCTCTTCTGCGTCGGGGTCTACGGCGTGCTCGCCAAGCGCAGCGCCGTCCTGGTGCTCATGTCGGTCGAGCTGATCCTGAACGCGGTCAACATCAACCTGCTCGCCTTCGGTGCCCTCGCCGGCGACGTGACCGGCGCGGTGTTCGCGCTGTTCGTCATCGCGGTGGCGGCGGCCGAGGTCGGCGTGGGCCTGGCCATCGTGCTGGCCATCTACCGCAACAGCCACAGCGTCGACCTCAACGACGTCGACACCATGAAGGGATAGGCCGGCAGCGATGCTCGACCACGCGTGGATCATCCCGCTGTTCCCGGCGGCTTCGTTCGTCATCATCCTGCTCTTCGGCAGGCGCCTGCCCTCGAAGGGGAGCGAGGTCGGCATCGCTGCGGTGGGCATCGCCTTCGCGCTCGCGCTCGTCACGAACGTGAGCTGGTTCGGCCACGTCAACGACGCCGAGCACGCGGCCGGTGCCACCGAGGAGCACGCCTCCGCCGTGGTGGACCAGCCTGCGGGCGCTCCCGGCGAGGCGGCGGCCGTCGCCCAGGAGGGTGAGGGCACGCCCGCCGTCGAGGGCGAGGGGGGCGAGCAGCACGCCGAGGAGGAGGCGGACGCCAGCGTCGCGCCTGTCACCAAGGAGGTGACGTGGTTCGAGAACGGTGGCGTCGACATCTCGGTCGGCATGCTGCTCGACGGGCCGGCCGTGATGATGCTGTTCGTCGTGACGCTCGTGTCGCTGCTCGTGCACGTGTACTCGACCGACTACGTCGCCGGCGACCGCCGCTACACCCACTTCTTCGCGTTCCTGTCGCTGTTCACCGCGTCGATGCTCGGCCTGGTCCTGGCCAAGACGACGCTCCAGCTGCTGGTCCTCTGGGAGCTGGTGGGCGTGTGCTCGTTCGTCCTCATCGGCCACTGGTGGGAGGAGAAGCCGAACAGCGACGCGGCGCTCAAGGCGTTCCTCACGAACCGCGTGGGCGACGTCGGCCTGATCGTCGGCGTGGTCACCCTGTTCTGGGCGGCCGGCGGCACATTCGACATCGTCGAGATCAACACCCGGGCCGTCGAGGGCGGAATCGGCCAGACAGCCCTGCTCGTCGCGGCGGTGTCGCTGCTGGCCGCGGTCATGTCCAAGTCCGGCCAGTTCATCCTCCACACCTGGCTGCCCGACGCCATGGCCGGCCCCACGCCCGTCTCGGCGCTCATCCACGCCGCCACCATGGTCGTGGCCGGCATCTACATGGTCGGCCGCATGTACGGCGTGTTCTTCCAGGGCTTCCACATCGGCGTCTCGAGCGTGAACGCCCTGGCGGTCGTGGGCGGGATCACCGTGATCGGCGGGGCCGGGCTGGCCTTCGTGCAGAACGACATCAAGAAGGTGCTGGCCTACTCGACGGTCAGCCAGCTCGGCTACATGGTGATGGCGCTCGGCGTCGGCGCCTGGACCGCCGCCTTCTTCCACCTGTTCACGCACGCCTTCTTCAAGGCCTGCCTGTTCCTCGGCTCGGGCTCGGTGAGCCACGCCGTGCACAGCTTCGACATGAGGCAGGACATGGGCGGCCTGCGGAGGTGGATGCCCCACACGTACCGCACGTTCATCGTCGCCACGGTCGCCCTGATCGGCATCTTCCCGCTGGCCGGCTTCTGGTCGAAGGACGAGATCCTCGCGGGGGCGTCGCAGTTGGGGGGCGGCGACCTGAACTACCGAGGTTTCCTGATCGTCGGCCTGGTCGGGGCATTCATGACCGCCGCCTACATGACCCGGGTCGTCTACCTGACGTTCTTCGGCGACTTCCGGGGCCACGGCCACCCCCACGAGTCGGGCCCGCGCATCGTGGTGCCGCTCTACATCCTCGCCGGCCTGGCCGTGGTGGCCGGTTTCGCCAACGTTCCCGAGGCCCTCGCGCCCGAGTCGCTGGCCCTGCGCTTCGAGCACTACTACGAGCCGATCGGGTCCTACTTCCCCGGTGAGCTGCCGGCGTTCTCGCACCCGGAGTTCAGCCTCGGCGTGGCGCTGACGGCCACGCTGATCGGCCTGGCCGGCATCGGCCTCGCCTATCTCTGGTACTGGCGCGAAGCCGGGCCCCACGGCATCACCCAGCGCTCGACGGTGGCCCGGGCCGGCTACACGGTGCTGGCGAACAAGTACTACTTCGACCACCTGTACACCGACATCATCGCCGGGGGCATCAAGGGCCCGGTGGCGCGTGGCGTCTACTGGATCAACCAGAACGTGATCGACGGCATCGTCGACGGCGCGGGCCGGCTCAGTACCGCCGTTGGGCGCTTCGTCTACACGCACATCGACCAGCAGGTGGTCGACGGGACGGTGATCGGCTCGGCCGCCGCCGCCCAGCGCGGGGGCCAGGCGGCGCGCCAGCTCACGTCCGGCAAGGTCCAGCAGTACGGCGCCCTGCTCTTCGGAGCGGTCGCCGTGTTCGCCGGCGTCCTCATCATCTTCATCTGACGGCCTAGGCCAAGGTTCTCCACCCATGGACAACAACCAGTTCCTGACCGATTGGGGCCTGACCCTCATGGTGTTCCTGCCGCTGGCCGGAGCGCTCGTGATGCTGCTCATCCCCAAGGAGGACGAGGGCCTGCACAAGGTCATCGCCCTCCTGGCCTCGCTGGCCGCCGCCGGCGTGGGCGTCGCCGTCTTCGCCGACTTCGACTACGACGCCACCGACAAGCTCCAGTTCGTGCGGAACGACTCGTGGATCGACGTGATCCACAGCCGCTACTTCATCGGCGTCGACGGCCTGTCGCTGCCGTTGATCGCGCTGACGCTGCTGGTGGTGCCCGCGTGCATCATCTACAGCTGGCGGCACTTCCCCGAGCCGCGCAACCCCAAGGCGTTCCTGATCCTCCTCCTCGTGCTGCACACGGGCATGCTGGGCACCTTCGTTGCGCAGGACCTCATCTTGTTCTTCGTGTTCTTCGAGGTCGTGCTGCTGCCGATGTACTTCCTGATCGGCGTGTGGGGCGGCGAGGAGCGTCAGTACGCGTCGATCAAGTTCTTCCTGTTCACGCTGTTCGGCTCGGCGCTCATGATCGTGAGCTTCCTGGCCCTGTTCTTCGTGGCCGGCGGCGAGACGTTCGCCATGCCGGAACTCGCCCAGCGGGTCAGCGAGCTCGACATCCCGCTCAGCACCCAGGTGCTCATCTTCGGCGGCATGTTCGTCGGCTTCGGCATCAAGGTGCCGATGTTCCCGTTCCACACCTGGCTGCCCGACGCCCACACCCAGGCGCCGACGGTGGGATCGGTCATCCTGGCCGCCGTGCTGCTGAAGCTCGGCACGTACGGCTTCGTGCGGGTCGCGCTGCCCATCCTGCCCGAGGCCGCCATCAAGTGGGCGCCGTGGATCGGCCTGCTCGCCGTCATCGGCATCATCTACGGCGCCCTCGCCTGCCTGGCCCAGACCGACATGAAGCGGCTGATCGCGTTCTCGTCGGTGTCGCACATGGGCTTCACGATGCTGGGCATCGCCACCCTCACCGACTTCGGTCTGAACGCCGCGGTCATGGGCATGGTCGCCCACGGCCTCATCACGGGCATGCTCTTCTTCATCGCCGGCTCGGTGAAGGAGCGCTACCACACGCTCGAGATCAGGCGCCTCGGCGGCCTGCTCGTGAAGGCGCCCCGCATGGGGTGGATCCTCGGCTTCGCCTCGATGGCATCGCTCGGCCTGCCCGGCCTCGCCGGATTCTGGGGCGAGTTCCCCGCGATCCTGTCGGCCTACAACCCGGGTGCCGGCCTCTCCGAGGAGATCTTCCGGGTGTACATGGTCGTCGCGGCCATCGGCACGGTGTTCGCCGCCGGCTACCTCCTCTGGCTCTACCAGCGCACGACGTTCGGCGTCCCCACGTCGGAGTACGAGGACGAGGCGATGCCCGACGTGTCGGTCCCCGAGTGGATCGCCTGGACGCCGCTGCTCGTGCTCATCCTCGCGGTCGGCATCTACCCGAACATCGTGTTCCGTGTGACCGACGGGCAGATGACCTCGGTGGCTCAGGCGCTCGCCTCCTCGGTCGGGGGCTGACGTGCTCGCCCTGATCGCCCAGGCGGCCGACGGCTTCGCCCAGCCCGAGGTCGACTGGCACGCCCTCGCCCCCGACCTGGTGGTGCTCGGCACGCTGGTCGTGCTGCTCGTGGCCGACCTCTTCCTGCCCGAGGACCGCAAGGGGCTGCTGCCGTCGCTGGCCGGCCTCGGCCTGCTCGGCGCGCTCATCCCGATCCTCAGCCTGACGATCGACGGCACCGACCGGACGATGTTCGGCGGGGCCTACGCCGTCGACAACTTCGCGCTGGTGCTCAAGGCGCTGTTCCTCGTGGCCGGCTACGTCGTCGTGCTGCAGTCGACGAACTACGTGGCCGAGGGCGACTACGCCGAGGGGGAGTACTACTTCCTCCTGCTGTCGTCGATCCTCGGCATGACGGTCATCGCCTCGGCGCGCGACCTCATCTCGATCTTCGTGGCGCTCGAGCTGCTGTCGATCCCCGCCTACCTGCTCGCCGGCTGGCGGAAGGGCTCGCTGCAGGGCAACGAGGCCGGGGCGAAGTACTACCTGATGGGCGTGTTCGCGACGGCCGTGCTGCTGTACGGCATGTCGCTGCTCTACGGCGTCGCGGGCTCGACGCTGCTCGTCGACATCGGCGCCGCGCTCACGGCCCGCGAGTCGCTGCCGGTCGTCACGCTCGCGATCGTCTTCTGCGTGGCCGGGTTCGCGTTCAAGGTGTCGGCGGTCCCGTTCCACACGTGGGCCCCCGACACCTACGAGGGCGCGCCCACCCCGATCACGGCGTTCCTGTCGGTGTCGTCGAAGGCCGCCGGCTTCGTGGCGCTCATCGAGCTGGTCCTGCTGGCGTTCCCGGGCCGGTCCGACGTGGTCGAGCCGTTCATGTGGGTGCTGGCCGTGCTCACGATGACGATCGGCAACGTGGTGGCGCTGCGCCAGACGAACGTGGTGCGCATGCTCGCCTACTCGGGCATCTCGCAGGCCGGCTTCATGCTCGCCCCCTTCGCCGTGGTCGGCGAGATCGGTGGCAGCGTGCAGCAGTCGATCGTCACGTACCTGCTGATCTACGCGGCGATGAACCTCGGCGCCTTCACGGTCGTGATGGCGGTGGCCCGCAAGACGGGCAGCGGCGAGATCAAGAGCTTCGGCGGCCTGTTCGAGTACGCGCCGACGCTCGCCGTGCTGATGACGGTCTTCCTGTTCGCCCTGGCCGGCATCCCACCGCTCGCCGGGTGGCTCGCGAAGTTCGTCGCGTTCCAGGCCGTCGTCGAGGCCGACACGACGTGGGGCTACGTGCTGGCGGGCTTCATGGCGGTCAACTCGGTGATCTCGCTCGCGTACTACGCCAACGTGGCCCGCGAGATGTGGATGAACCCGCCGCCCGACGGCGACCGGGCCCCCGTGCGGGTGCCGGTGTCGCTCAGCGCGGCGCTGGCCATCACCGCCGTGGTGACGCTGGCGTTCGGCGTCACCCGCTGGGCCACGTCGCTCGGCGACGTCGCCGACTTCGTCGCCACCGTCCCCCTCTGACCTTTTGGGGGTCGCCGAGCAGCTGGTCGAGCGGGCGCGGCGTCACGGGCCGGTGCCCGTCGACGCCGTGGTCGAGGCCGCCCTCTACGACCCGGCCGGCTTCTACGAGACGGGCGGCGCCGCCGGGCGGTCCGGCGGCGACTATCTGACCAGCGTCGAGGTCGGGCCGCTGTTCGGCGCGGTCGTCGCCCGGGCGCTCGACGGGTGGTGGCGCGAGATGGGCGAGCCCGATCCCTACGTCGTCGTCGACGCCGGGGCGGGACCGGGCACCCTGTGCCGGACGGTCCTTGCCGCCCGGCCCGACTGCGCCCGAGCGCTGCGCTACGTGATGGTCGAGCGGTCGGCCGCGCAGCGCGCCCGGCATGCCGAGCGCATCGCCCTCGAGGAGCCGGCGCTCGCCTTCGCCCCGGTCCACCCCGACACCGAACAGACGGCGGCCGGGCTCGCCACCGGCCCGATCTGCGTGAGCCTCGCGCGCCTGCCCCGGGTGAAGGGCCCCGCGGTGGTGATCGCCAACGAGCTGCTCGACAACATGCCCTTCGGCCTCGCCGAGCGCCGCAGCGGCCGCTGGCACGAGGTGCGGGTCGGCTGGGACGAGGGCTCTCCCGCCGCCACCGCGGTCGCCGCCGGGTCGGGCGGGGGCCGCTTCGTCGAGCGCCTCGTCCCGCTCGACGACGAGCGTGCGGCCCTGCTCGACCGCCTGGTCCCGGAGGCCCCGGAGGGAGCCCGGGCCCCGATGCAGGCGGCCGCCCGCCGCTGGCTCCGCGAGGCGCGGGCCGTGGCCGGCAACGGGGGGCGGGTCGTCGTCGCCGACTACGCCGCCACCACGGCCGACATGGCGTGCCGCCCGCAGGACCAGTGGCTGCGCACGTACCGCGGCCACTCGCCGGGCGGGCCCTGGCTCGGGGGACTGGGCAGCCAGGACGTGACCTGCGAGGTGGCGGTGGACCAGCTCGCCCTCGTCCGGCCGCCGGTGAGCGACCGGCTCCAGGCCGACTGGCTGCACCACTGGGGCCTCGGCGACCTCGTGGAGGAGGGCCGCCGCGCCTGGGCCGCCGGCGCCTCCGCCCCGGACGTTGCCGCTCTGACCGGGCGCAGTCGCCTGAGCGAGGCCGCCGCGCTCACCGATCCCAACGGCCTCGGGGCGTTCCGTGTTCTCGAGTGGCCCGGGACGTAGCGACGCGTCGTCAGACGTCCCAGGCGACCGGCAGCCGTTCGAGACCCAGCTGGCCGCCGTGTTCGAGGATCACCTCGTCGTCGCCCAGCCGGTAGTCCGGGATCCGGCGGTGCCACTCCTCGAGGGCCACGCGCATCTGCAGGCGTGCCAGGTGGGCGCCCTGACAGCGGTGGGGCCCCGCACCGAACGTGAGGTGGCGGTTCGGGGCGCGATCGAGGACGACGGCGTGCGCCTCCGGGAAGGCACGGGGGTCGCGGTTGGCCATGTAGATCGGCAGCCACGCCATCTGCCCGGCCTGCATCGGACAGCCGTGGAACTCGACGTCCCGGGACAGCTTGCGCCCGGGGGGCGACACCGGGAACGCTCGCAGCAGCTCCTCGACCGCCGTGGACGCCAGCTCCGGCGACTCGACCAGCCGCCGCCGGTCCTCGGCATGCGTGGCCAGGTGCAGGAACGCGTAGCCGAGCTCTTGCTTCACCGTGTCGAGCCCGGCGAGGACGAGGACCTCGCAGATCGACAGCAGGTCCTCCTCGCTCAGCGGCTCACCGTCGAGGCCGGCCAGCACCAGGTGCGTCACGACGTCGCGTTCGGGGTCGCGGGGCGCGGTCCGGCGGTCCGCGATGAGGGATCGGAAGTAGCCCTGGATGCCCTCCATCGCCTCCTGGATGGCGGTGGCGCTGGAGTTGTCGAGCCCCTCGAACACCGTGCGCACCCAGGCGACGAACTTCGGAGAATCCTCGGGCGGCAGACCCGCCCAGTCCAGGAAGACCTTGGTCGGAAACGCGCCGCCGAACTCGTGGACCAGATCGCATCGTCCCCGGTGGACGAACTGCTCGATCGTCTCGACGCAGTGCTTGCGCACGAGCGGCTCGAGCTTCGCCACGGCCGCCGGCGAGAACTGGGGGTTCAAGAGCTGGCGATACTTGATGTGCCGCGGGGCCCGCTCCTGAGTCGGGATCATGTGGTACGTCGGGTTCGGGTCCGTCGGCATGAACGAATCGCTCGTGAACACCTCGGGTGTCTGGTAGGCCTCGCGGATCGCGTCGTAGCGCGTGAGCACCCAGAAGCCCTGGGCGACGCTGTTCCAGAAGAAGGGCTGCTCCTCCCGCAGAGCGTCACCTTCCGCGAAGAAGGTTCCCGCCGGACGCATCGCGATGGGGTCGTAGTGCACGACCGGGCACTGGTCGGCGCTCCGAGGGTCGGGCGGCGGGCTCACCACGGCGCGGTGCCTCCGTCGATGCTCCACGCCACGCCGGTGACGTTGGCCCCGGCATCGCTCGCGAGCAGCATCGCGACGGCGGCGATCTGCTGGACCGTCGACAGGCGCTTGGTCGCCGCGTGCTTCACGAACTCATGCACCACGTCGGCGTAGGCACCGCCACTGGTCGCTGCCAGCTTCTCCGCGTTGGCGACGAACGTGTCGGTCTCGACGGCGCCCGGGCAGATGGCGTTGCACGTGATGCCCAGCTCCCCGTACTCCACGGCGACCGACTTCGTGAGGCCCTGGAGGGCGTGCTTGCCGACGACATAGGGCGCGATGGCCGGTAGCGAGGCGACCTTGCCCTCGACCGAGGAGATGTTGATGATGCGGCCCCAACCCCGTTCCACCATGGTCCCGAGCGCCTCCCGCGTGGCCCAGAACGCCGAGTGCAGGTTGAGCAGCAAGCCGCTCTCCCAGCCGTCGTCGGACAGCTGGTGCACGAGGTTGAACTCGCTCGCCGCGCCGCCGACGTTGTTCACGAGGATGTCGACCGCGCCGTAGCGATCGACACACGCCCGCACCGCGTTCGCCGCCTGCTCCCGGTCCGTCGCGTCGGAGCGGACGAACTGCGCCCGGTCACCGACGCCGAGCTCGGCCAGCACCTTCGTGCCCCGATCCCCGGATCGGCCGCTCAGCGACACCGATGCGCCCGCGTCGAGGAACGCCCGTGCGAGGCCCTTGCCTATGCCGTCGGTCCCGCCCGTGATCGCGGCGATACGACCTTCCAGGACTCCACCCACGTCGCCCCCTTCCTCGTCTGCCTTTCGACCATACGCTCCGATCCGCGTCGAAACAAGTATTCATCATGATGATTGGTCGCGTTGAGCTGTCCGGGCGAGGCCACCGCCTGCGGCACGGCCGAACGATGCTTACGTCGGGGTCCGGAGGGGCGTACGTTGCCGGGCATGGGCAGCAGCGACTGGCTCGGGCCGGACTGGGTCCGTGACGCCATGCGGGCCTGGACGCCGACCGCGGTCCCGGCACCGTTCACGGAGGCCTTCCGCCAGGTGGTCGACCTGTTCGGCTTCGCCCCGGCCATGGTGGCGAAGGACGTGATCGAAGGGGCGAGCGCCCGGTTGGTCGGTCGAGCGCTCACGTTGCGCTACGGCGGAACGGAGGTGGATCTCGTCCTGCGCGTGCTTCGCATGGCGCGGCCGCCGGTGGGGCTGATGATCGGCCAGCTGGGCGACGTCGAGATCGAGGCCGAAGATGTGCGTTGGGCGGGCGGTCACGTCGCGCGGCTGCGCGTGGACGCGCGCAACATCCACATCCAGCCGGGGCCACCGCCGACGCTCGTCGTCGCTCCTATCCGCCTGGCCGCCACGCTCGACGAGTCCACCGTCGACGACATGGTGTCGCAACGGGTGCGGTGGGCCGAGGTGCGGCTCACGAGCGATGGGGCGGCGCAGGTATCCCTCGTGGGTCGCCGGCGGTGGGGACACGTCGACTTCGTGCCGCAGGTGCAGGGAGACAGCGTGGCGCTCGAGCCGAGGCAGGTCGTCATCGGTGGCAGAAGCCGCGCGTCGGGACTGGCGCAACGACTGCCCCACCTGCGGTTCCGCCTGCCCGACGCGGTCGGCGGGCACCGGCTGTCGGACATCCGGATCGAGGACGGCAGGGTCGCGGTCCGCGCGGTGGTCGACGAGTGGCGACAGGCCTTCAGCCCCGAGCAGCTCGAGCAGGTGGTGCGACGCATCCAGCGCTTCAGAGGTCCCCTCCTCGACATCCCGCGAGGGTTCTGACGTGGGCCTCGGCGGGCCCGACTCGACCGGACGGGTGTGCTCCGCGCCGGCTGCGCTCATCCGCCGCTTCAGGTCGACGGCTTGGCCGACGGGCGACGTGAGCGCGGCCGCTTCGTGGTCGATCGCCGGGCAGGCGCCGCCGCCTCGACCAGCTCCCCCAGCGCTCGCCGAAGGCACTCGATGTAGTGCTCCATGTCCGGCATGATCTCGCGACAGCTCGTCACCGAGAGGTGCACCTTGCCCAGGTAGCTCACGACGAGATGAATGGGTCCGGCGTTGTCGTAGACCGGCCCGAGGCCGTAGTAGGCCTCCATGCGCGCACCGCAGAGGTAGAGGGGCACCTGGGAGCCGGGAACGTTCGTGACGCAGACGTTCCCGATCATGGACGTCATCCTGCCGGCGCGGACGCGCGGCAGCGCTCGCACCGCGAGGCCGAGCAGGGCACCGGGGAACAGCTCCGAGCTCTCGGCGAGGGTCCGGGCCTCCACGGCCGTGTTGACCTCCTTCGACCTCGAGGTCGATCGCTGAATGGCCGCGAGCCGACCGAGTGGATCGGCGATGTCGGTGCCCAAGGTCACGACCATCATCGCGATCTTGTTGCCGGCCGTTCCCGCCTCCTGCTCCGTGCGCAGCGAGATGGGGACCCCGGCGTGCAGCGGCTCGGCCGGGAGCTCGCCACGTGACTGCAGGTACCTGCGCAGCCCGCCGCCGACGACGGCCAGCACGACGTCGTTCACGGTGGCGCCGGCGACCGCGGACCGGATCTCCTTGGCCGTCTGGAGATCGAACCGAAACCCGTCGCCCACCCGGTTCGTCGTCACCTTGGCGTTCAGCGGCGTCGGGGGCGTGTGCGGCCCGGCTCTGGCGGCAGCCCACTCGCTCGCGACCGCCGAGCGCACGAGCGGGACGGTCCGGACCACCTGCTGCAGGAAGCGACGCGGCATGAGCGCCATGTGCGTGCCGGCACGCGCGACCAACGCCGCGGCGGAGGGTCGCTCCTCGCCGTGCCAGGAATCGACCGTCGGAGCGCGGCCGTCCGGGCTCAGGTCGTGGAGCGCGTTCATGAGCTCGATGCCCGAGATGCCGTCGATCGCCGAGTGGTGGACCTTGATGAACAGGCCGAAGCTCCCTTCGGCGAACCCCTCGACGCGGTCGAGCCCCTCGATGATGTACACCTCCCAGGGCGGGCGACGCAGGTCGAGGGGGAAGGAGTGCAGGCGCGAAGCCTGCACCCAGAGCTGCTGCCATGTCCCGGGGGCCGGCAGCGCGATGTTGCGCACGTGGAACTCGAGATCGAAGTCCTCGTCCTCGACCCAGTAGGGGTAGTCGAGGTCGAGGGGCACCCGCACGATCTTGCGGCGGAGGACGCGCGCCAGGGGCAGCCGGGAGCGCACGTGCTCGACGACCGCGTCGAACGTGAGGGGCCCGGGCGCGGTCGAGGGATCGTAGATGTGCAGGGAGCTGAGGTGCATCAGCATCCTCGGCGTCTCGGAGTACAGGAACATCGAGTCCTGTTGGTTCAGCTGCTGCACGCCGGCCCCCTCAGTTCACGCCGCGCCCCTGCCGCTTCCAGAAGGGCGCTCTCAGCTCGTGCTTGAGGATCTTGCCCGACGGGTTGCGCGGGATCGTCTCGACGAAGTCCACGGAAGTCGGGGCCTTGTAGCTCGCCAGATGCCGCCGGCAGAGTGCGATGAGCTCCTCGACAGTGACGTCCGACCCCTCGCGCCTGATCACGATCGCCTTCGGCGTCTCGCCCCACCGTTCGGACGGGACGCCAATGACGGCGACATCGTCGACGGCGGGGTGCGACATGAGGACGTTCTCGATCTCGGCGGGGTAGATGTTCTCGCCTCCCGAGATGATCATGTCCTTCACGCGGTCGCTGATGTACAGGTAGCCGTCGTCGTCGACGTAGCCGGCGTCGCCGGTGTGGAACCAGCCGTCGGGGTCGATGGAGGCGGCCGTGTCCTCGGGCCGGTTCCAGTAGGCCGGCATGATCTGGGAGGACCGGAGCTGGATCTCGCCGACCTCTCCGGCCCGGCGTGGCGCGCCGGTCTGAGGGTCGACGATGCGCAGCTCGGCGCCCTCCATCGGCTTGCCGGCCGACCGCAGGCGGTGGACGTTCGGGCCCACCGGGTCGTGATCGTCCGGGAGGAGGTGCACGACTGCGCCGGTGGTCTCCGTCAGGCCGTAGCCCTGGATGAAGCGGCAGCCGAACCGATCGATGGACCGCGATAGGACGTCGACCGAGATCGGTGAGGCCCCGTAGACCACGTACTGCAGCGAGGCGAAGTCCGTCTCGTCGACCCCTGGAGTCGAGAGGAGGGTCTGCAGCACCACCGGCACGAAGAGCGCGTGGGTGATGCCGTGCCGAGGGATGACCCGGAGTATCTCAGCAGCGTCCACCTCCCGCAGCAGGACCGAGTGCGCACCCACGAAGACACCGACCAGCGCCCAGCCCACCCCGCCGACGTGGAACAACGGCATCGTAACCAGGTTCACGCTCGAGCTGTCGAAGCCCCAGTCCCGCGCCGTGACGGGCAGCATGGCCGAGAGGTTGCGGTTGGACAGCATCGCACCCTTGGGCCGTCCGGTCGTGCCGGAGGTGTACAGCTGCAGGGCCACGTCGTCCGGCATCGACTGGACGCCGGGGTCGTGTGCGGGGTTGGGCTCGATCCACGCCGCGAACGTGTCGTGATCGCCGTCGTCCCTCTGGCCCTCGCCGTCGACGACGATCAACCTCTTGACCGACGTGAGCTCCGCCTGGACGGCGGCGATCACCGGCAGGAATTCGTTCCCGACGACGAGCACCTTGGCGCCTGCGTCGTTGACGATGTACGCGACCTCCGGAGGCGCCAAGCGCCAGTTGACCGCCACCATGACGGCGTTGATCTTGGCGGCGCCGAAGAGCGTGTCGAAGAACGCGGGGCTGTTCTTGCCGAGGTACGCCACGCGGTCCTGGGGCCCCACGGCTTCGGCCGCAAGCGCATGGCCCGCCTTGTTCGACCTCTCGTCGAGCTCGGCGAAGGTCCACGTGCGCTCACCGCTCGTGAGGGCCGGCTCGTTCGGGCGGTTCTTGCCGTGGTGCCGGACGAGCCCTGCCACGGTGTGGATCGCCATGCCCGTGGACCGTACGGGGGGTGCGCCGACGGCGCCAAGAACCTGCTGATCATGAGCAGGAATCTCGCGAGTCTCGATGAATCATCATCATGAACTGTTGACAACTCGGGCGGCGGAGTGTTGTGTTTGTCGGGGTCGGGCGAGGGCCTGGCGAGGGGGAATCGTGCCGGGAGATGGCCTGGCGAGGGGGGACCGTTGCGGCGACCGCGCGTGATGTCGACGACGAACGGCCAGGAGCGTCCGGCAGGACGGGCCGAGACGGTGCCGGCGCTGTCCGTCCAGAACCTCTCCAAGACGTTCCCGGCCCAACGGGCGCTCGACGCCGTCGACCTTGAGATCGTTGCCGGGGAGATCCACGCCGTGGTCGGACCGAACGGCTGCGGCAAGTCCACCTTCGTGAAGATCCTCGCCGGCTACCACGATCCTGATCCCGGAGCGACGGCCGAGGTGGCGGGCCGGCCGTTCACCCTCGGCTCGGCGCCGGCGGCCAGGGAAGCCGGCCTGCGCTTCGTGCACCAGAACCTCGGCCTGGTCGAGAGCTTGACGGTGGCCGACAACTTCCGGCTCGAGGGCGGCGGGCGCGGCCTGGTCCGGCTGCGCCGGCGGGTCGAGCGCGCCGACGCCAAGCGGGCGCTCGACAGCTTGGGCTTCGACATCGATCCCGCCGCCATGGTGGGCGACCTCGCCGAATCGGAACGGACCGCGGTCGCCGTGGCTCGGGCGCTCGACCACTTCGAGAGCGTGCCCCTGCTGGTCCTCGACGAGCCGACCGCGTCGCTTCCCGGTCCCGAGGTCGACCGGCTGTTCGCCGCGATCCGCCGGGTGGCCGCCGAGGGAACCAGCATTCTCTTCATCTCCCACCACCTCGACGAGGTGCTGGGGCTGGCCGACCGGGTGACGGTGCTCCGTGACGGGCAGCGAGTGGCGACGGCCGCCTCCCACGAGCTCTCACACGACGCCCTCGTCGAGCTCATGCTCGGACGTCAGCTGGTGACGGCGATGGCCGCTCACGAGCGGTCGGAGGACACGGAGGGCACGGCCCCTCGGCTCGTCGTCCGCGGTGTGGCGGGGGAGGCCGTGGCGCAGCTCGATCTCACGGTGCGACCGGGCGAGGTCGTCGGCGTCGCCGGCCTCACCGGCTCCGGGCGGGAGGAGGTGGCCGGGCTGCTCACCGGACGGCTGCCACGGGCCGGGGAGGTGGAGATCGACGGCCTGACCGTGCCGGCAGGAAACCCCCGGGCGGCCATCGACGAAGGCGTCTGCTACGTGCCGGCGGACCGGGCCACGCACGCCCTGCTGCCGGACGGGTGCGTCCGGGAGAACCTCACGATCGCCGACCTGTCGGGATTCTGGAGCCACGGGCGCCTCAGCCGCCGGGCCGAGCGTCAGGAGGCCGAGCATTGGGTCGGCGAGCTGGACGTGCGGCCACCGCAACCGGAGAAGGTGGTCACCGAGCTCTCGGGCGGAAACCAGCAGAAGGTCGTGATGGCCCGCTGGTTGCGGGTCACTCCCAAGGCGCTGGTGCTGGACGAGCCGACCCAGGGCGTCGACGTGGGGTCCAAGGCGGACATCCACCGGCTGGTCGACGAGGCGGCCGCCGGCGGTGCGGCGGTGGTGGTGTGCTCGACCGACACAGACGAGCTCGCCCGGTTGGCGACCGAGGTGGTCGTGCTCCGCCGGGGGCGGGTGGCGGCTCGCCTCCAGGGATCGGACATCAACACCGCGCAGATCGAGCAGGAGCAGTTGCTCCCCGCCGACACCACCGACGACGCCCTCGTCGGGCCGTCCCACTGAGCGGAAGGGCTCATCATGGCCACAGCGACAGTTCCCGCACGACGTGAGGGCCTCCGCCTCCGGCTTCCCGGGATGCAGAAGGCCAGCGTCCTCTACCTGCTCGCCTTCATCATGGTGCTGTTCAGCCTCTGGATCCCCGAGACGTTCCTCACCGAGACGACGTTCAAGGTGGTGGCGGCCGACCAGGTGGTCATCGGCATCCTCGGCCTGGCGCTGCTCATCCCTCTCACGGCCGGGGCCTTCGACCTCTCGGTGGGCGCGATGCTTGCGTTCTCCCTGGTCGTGGTCAGCTGGTTGGAGGCCAACACCGGGTTGAACGGCGTGCTGTCCTCGCTGGTCGCCATCGCCGCGTGTGCCGGCGTCGGCTTCCTCTCGGGTCTCGTGATCGTGCGATTCCGTGTGAACTCGTTCATCGCCACCCTGGGCGTGAGCCAGGTCCTGACGGCGGTGACGCTCTACATCTCCGAGAACAAGCAGATCGTCGGCGTGCTGTCCCCCGAGTTCCTGAGGTGGGGGCGCCGCGAGCTGCTCGGCATCCCGATCGTCGTGTACTACCTCCTCGCGCTCGCTCTGGTGCTGTGGTACGTGCTCGAGTGCACACCGCTCGGTCGGCATCTCTTCGCCACCGGCGCGAATCCGGAGGCGGCGCGGCTCTCCGGCGTGCGCACGGACCGCCTGGTGTGGGGATCGCTGGTGGCCTCCGCCGTGATCTCGGGCATCGCCGGGGTGGTCTACGGCGCCAAGATCGGCTCCTTCTCCAACACGTTCGGTGCGCCGCTGCTGTTTCCCGCCTTCGCGGCCGTCTTCTTCGGATCGACGCAGTTCAAGACGCGACCGAACGTCTGGGGCACCATCGTCGCCGTCTACACGCTGGCGTTCGGCGTCAAGGGCCTGCAGCTCGCGTTCGCCAACGGCGTCTACTGGATCACGCCGCTGTTCAACGGCCTCGCCCTCGTCGTGGCCGTGGCGCTCGCGAGCCGGCGCCACGCCGCCAGGGCGGGAGCGCAGACCGTGGAGGTGACGCCTGCGGCCGGCGAGCCCGACGCCGCCCACCCGGGGAGCGTGGCCCCCGGTTCCAGCGCCGTCGAGCACGAGACGGCGGCGCACGACAGAGACGCCCTCTGACCGCCGCGCCGGGTCCATCCGGCACGACTAGTTCCAAAGGAGACGATCAAAGATGAGGACCACAGTGAGGCGAGGAGTCGGCGTGATCGCCCTCAGCCTGCTCGTGCTGACCGCGGCGTGCGGCGACGACGACGATGACGCATCCACGGGTGAGGACGGGGGCTCGGCCTCCGGTTCCGCCGGGGAGGCGGCGACGGCCGCGGAGGAGCGCCTCGCGCCGTACCTCGAGCCGGCCGACTCGATCGGCATCGAGGAGCCGCTGAGCGGCGAGATGCCGGAGGGCCTGAAGGTCTACTGGCTCGAGGGCAACATCCAGTCGATCCTCCCGATCACACAGGGGTTCGAGGAGGCCACCGAGGACGCCGGTTGGGACCTGACCACGCTCACCTACGACCCGGCCGACCCGCAGGGTCCCGGTTCGGCGATGCAGCAGGCCGTCGAGGGCGGCGCCGACTACATCGCAGTCTCGGGCCAGACGATCGACATCCTCGGGCCGGCGCTCGACGCGGCCAAGTCCGCCGGCATCCCGGTCATCGACATGTACAGCACTGACGAGGTCGGCGGCGAGGAGAAAGGGATCTACGCGAACATCGGTGGCCCCGGCTACAGCGAGGCTTCCTTCCCGGTCCTGGCGGACTACGTCATCAATGACTCCGGGGGCGACGCCAAGGTCCTCTTCGTCAACGTCCCGGACTTCCAGATCCTCCAGACGGTCGCGGACGCGACGCTCGGCCAGTTCGAGAGCGAGTGCCCCGAGTGCGACGTCGAGAGCCTCGATGTGACGATCGCCGACCTGACGAGCGGCTCCGTCTCGTCCCAGGTGGTGTCGTCACTGCAGTCGAACCCGGACATCGAGTACGTGTTCGTGGCGATCGGCGATCTCGCCACGGGGCTGCCGGAGGCTCTTTCCAGCGGAGGGGCGGAGAACGTGAAGCTCCTCGGCGGCGTGCCGAACCCGGAGCAGCTCCAGTCGCTGGCCGATGGGACCTCGGTCGCATGGATCCCGCTGCCGCGGCCGATGTCGGCGTGGGCGGCGGTGGACGCCATGGCCCGGATCGAGCTCGGCGAGGAGATCGACCAGGAGCAGCACGAGGTCCTGCCGATCGAGGTGAAGACCCAGGACAACATCGAGACCCCGGTCGAGGAGTACGAGGGTCCCGAGGGCTACCAGGACCAGTTCAACCAGTTGTGGGGGGTAGACGGTGGATGAGAAGGCGCTGCAGCAGCTGATCGATCGCCAGCAGATCGAGGAGACCCTCTACCGGTACGCCTCCGCGATCGACCAGAAGGACTACGCGACGCTCCGCACGGTCTTCGTCGACGACGTCGTGGCGCAGTACGCCACCGCCCCCGAAGTCCACGGCGCGGACACGCTCGTCACGTGGATCGACGAGATGAGCGTCGACCAGGCCTTCCAACATCACTTGATCAACGTGTACCACGTCGACGTCGACGGCGACCTGGCCCGCGCGTTGACGTACCACACCTCCCACCAGGTCCGTCAGAGCGACCCGGACACCGTGCTCGTGATCGTGGGCCGGTACCGGGACGTGCTGCGGCGGGTGGGTGGCGGGTGGAAGATCGCCGAGAAACGGATGGAGGTCGGTTGGATGGAGGAGCGTCACTTCTCCCAGTCGGCGGCGTCGGAGCGGGAAGCAGCCGAGAACCTGGCGGCCCAGTCGCGATCGGGGGTCGACCGATGAGCATGACCGCTGACCTGGCCAAGTACCCGCTGGCCACGGAAACCCAGAAGTACCTCCAGTCGATCGCCTTCGGGCACGTCATCGAAGGGGAGGTGCTGCCGTCGGCCTCGGGGGAGACCCTCCCGATCATCGATCCCGCCTCGGGCACCGAGATCGGTCGGGTGGCGAGCGGCGACGCGGAGGATGTCGATCGCGCCGTCGCCAGCGCCCGGCGGGCGTTCGAGGACAGGCGGTGGCGGAACCTGGCGCCGCTCGAGAAGGAGCGCCGCCTCCGCCGGCTGTCCGAGCTGTTCGCCGAGCACGGCCCGGTGTTCAGCGACCTCGACGTCCTCGACGTGGGGCTCCTCAAGCCATACACCGGCTTCATCGTGCAAGCGGCCATCGACGGCCTCGACTACTACGCGGGGTGGCCGACGAAGATCAGCGGCACGATCCCGGCGATGTCTCCCGACGTCGCCGTCTACGTGGCGCGCGAGCCCCTCGGCGTCGTCGGCATCATCGTGCCGTGGAACGGGCCCGCCTTCGTCGTCAACTTCGTGGCCGCCGCCCTGGCGTGCGGGAACTCGGTCGTCCTCAAGCCGGCGGAGCAGAGCCCGATGTCCGCCACGCTGATCGGCCAGCTGATCGTCGAGGCCGGCATCCCGGCGGGCGTGGTGAACGTGGTGCACGGTACCGGCGAGGCGGTGGGGGCGCGCCTGGTCGAGCACCCGGACATCGCCGCCATCAGCTTCACCGGCTCGGTCGAGACCGGCCGCCGCATCCAGGCGGCAGCGGCCGGCAGGGTCAAGCGGGTAGCGCTGGAGCTCGGCGGCAAGAGCGCCCACGTCATCTTCGACGACGCCGACCTCGAGGCGGCCGCCGCGACGGCGGCGGCGGCGGTGTGGGGCGCCTCCGGCCAGGTGTGCACCGCCGGCACGCGGGTGCTCGTGCAGCGGGGCATCTACGACGACTTCATGGGGCGAGTGCAGTCCGTATCGACCGACATGCGCATCGGATCTCCGTTCGATCCCGACGTCCAGCTCGGGCCTGTGGTCTCGGAGGAGCAGCTCGAGCGGATCACGCGCTACGTCGCCATCGGCAACGAGGAGGGCGCGGAGCTGGTCCTCGGTGGGAAGCGCCACGGTGACACCGGCTACTACTTCGAGCCGACGATCTTCTCGACGTCGAACCAGACACGGGTCGCCCGCGAGGAGATCTTCGGCCCGGTGATGTGCGCCATACCCTTCGACAGCGAGGAGGACGCGTACGCCATCGCCAACGACACCGAGTACGGACTGGCGGCCGGCGTGTGGACGAACGATCTCGCCCGGGCGCATCGGGCCTCGAGCGCCTTGGAGGCCGGGACGGTCTGGGTGAACACCTACCAGGAGGTGAACATGGCGGTCCCGTACGGCGGCATGAAGCAGTCCGGGCACGGCCGCACCCTCGGCGAGGAGTCGATCCACGAGCTCACCCAGACGAAGAGCATCTGGATGAAGGTGTCGAGGTAGGGCGACCCCGCCGGTGAAGGACTTGAGGGGGAAGGTGGCGGTGCTCACCGGCGCCGCCAGCGGCATCGGCTATGCCATGGCCGAGCGGTTGGGCCGGGAGGGCATGAACCTCGTGCTGGCCGACGTCGAGGCTGCCGCGCTCGAGGCCGCCGCCGCCTCCCTGGAGGCGGCCGGCCACGAGGTGGACGGCGTGCGCACCGACGTGACCGAGGCCCGCCAGGTCGACGGCCTCGCCGCCCGCGCGCTCGACCGGTTCGGCGCGGTCCACGTCGTGTGCAACAACGCGGGTGTGGTGACGATGAAGCCGATCTGGGAGCAGACGGTCGAGGACTGGGCCTGGGTCCTCGGCGTCGACCTCTGGGGGGTGATCCACGGCGTCAGGACCTTCGTTCCGATCATGCTCGACCAGGGGCAACCCGGTCATGTCGTGAACACGGCCTCGATCGCCGGCCTGCTGCCGTCCCCCACGATCGGCCCCTATAACGTGGCCAAGGCCGGCGTCGTCGCGCTCTCGGAGACCCTCGACATGGAGCTGCGGGAGAGGGGCGCGCCGATCGGCGTGTCCGTGCTCTGCCCCGGTGTCGTGCCCACCCGGATCGCCGAGAGCGGACGGAACCGGCCCGGCCGCCCGGCGCGCCCGCTGGACATACCGACGCAGGCGGACCTGCCTCCCACGGCACTCACGCCCGCCGAGGTCGCCGACCGCGTCGTCGACGCCATCGTCGCCGACGACTTCTGGATCGTCACACACGACGGATCGGCCCCCTTGATCAGCCAACGCGCTGACGCCATCGCCAGCGGTGCGCGCCCGACGCCGCCGCCCGTCTTCTGAGGAGAGAGATCGTGACCGACGTCCTGCTTCCGGCCATCGAAGGTGAGAAGGACGGTTGGCCCGTCCTCCACTACGACTTCGGCGCGACGCGGTCGCTCCACGGCTTCCACCGGGAGCTGGACGAGCTGCGGGAGCGCAGCCCCTTCTACTGGAGCACGTACGGCCCGGTGGGGTTCTGGATGATCATGCGCTACGAGCACGTGCGCGAGGCGTATCAGCGCCACGAGATCTTCTCGAGCGATTCGATCGACCCACTCGATCCCGACCCCGCCTACCGGTTCATTCCCACGCTGGTCAATCCGCCCGATCACGTGAAGTACCGGCAGGTGCTGAACACCTGGTTCTCGCCGGCGGCCGTCGCGCGCATCGCGCCGAGGGCCCGCGAGGTCTGCGTGGCGGACATCGAGAGGATCGTCGAGACGGGCTCCTGCGACTTCATCGCGGACTTCGCGTTGCTCTACCCGACCGAGGTCTTCCTCACCATCCTCGGCCTCCCGGTCGAGGACGCGCAGATCTTCGTCCCGCTCGTCGATCGGTTCTTCGTCTCCTTCTACGCCGAGGACAAGAGCCCGATCCCGGACATCGCCGCAGCGATCCAGGGCTACTTCGCCGAGGTGCTGGCGGACCGACGGAAGCACCCCCGGGATCCGGCGACGGACTTCGTGACCTACCTGCTGGGCGCATCCGTGTTCGACCGCCCGCTCTCCGAGGAGGAGATCCTCGACATCTGCTTCGTGCTCGTCCTCGCCGGCCTGGACACGACGCGAGGCCAGTCCGGGTACCTGTTCCACCACCTCGCGACCCACGACCAGGACCGGCGCCGCATCGTCGCCGAGCCCGCGCTCGTGCAGAGCGCGGTGGAGGAGACGTTGCGCCTCTACACCATCATCATCGGTGACGGGCGCAAGATCGCCCGGAACGCCGACTTCCACGGCGTCCCCCTGCAGCGGGGCGAGATGGCGTGGCTGTCGGTCTCAGGCGCCAACCGTGATCCCCGGGTGTTCGAGGATCCGACGACGTTCAGGATCGACCGCTACGGCAACAAGCACCTCGGGTTCGCCGGCGGTCCGCACCGCTGCCTCGGCGCTCACCTCGCCCGCCAGGAGATGAACATCGCGGTCGAGGAGTGGCACAAGCGCATCCCGGACTACCGGGTGGGCAGCGACCGGCCGGTCGAGGAGAGGGGTGGGATGCTGACCCTCTTCAGCCTGCCGCTGGAGTGGGACACCTGAGAGGCCCGCGGTTCAGCGCCACTCGATCAGCTCCCGGAGCCGCGCGGGCCAGTGGTGGCGGTAGTAGTCGTGCTGGGCCCGGAAGTGCTCGCCCATGATGCGACCCGCCTCCTCGCTCTGGCCACCGGCGATGGCCCGCCCGAGCACGGCATGTTCGTGGGCGATGGCGGACCGCAGCTCCACCGGGTCCATGGCGGCGACGACGTGGTCGGTGACGATGTGCGTCACCGACTGCGTGAGCAGCGTCAGGACCGGGTTCGCCGCCAGCCGGTAGACGGTGCTGTGGAAGTCCTGAGCGTGACGGTGGTACGCCCGCTCGATCGACGCGTCGATGGGCGCGAGGAACGGCTGCATCGCGGTGCGCCGGTGCGGGTGCAGCGCGGCCAGCTGCGCGCAGACGGGTTCGAGCAGAGCCTGCGTGCGCAGCAGCTGGTCGTACGTCGCGGCGCCCAGATGGAAGTAGAGGCTCGCCGTGCGGGCCAGGTTGGCGGCGTCCACGCTTCCGACGACCGGCCCGCCACCGGGGCCCGGCTTCAGCCGGATGAGTCCCTGGACCTCGAGCAGCCGCAAGGCCTCGCGCACCGACGCCCGGCTCGCCCGGTACTCCTCGACCATGGCCGCTTCCAGCGGCAGGTGGTCGCCGGTTCGCAACCCTCGGGCCACGACGTCACGCACGATCTCCAGGGCGACGCGCTCGGACGTCTTGTGTGATCGGCGTCCCTCGTTGGCGTGGTTGCCGTCCGCCACCGTGATCCCCGGACGGAGGACGGGTCCGCGTCCGTTGCCCCGCGGGGTCGTGCTGTTCTCGAGCGTCACGCCGTGCCGTCCTCCGTCACCAAATGCTGATGATGATTATAAGTCACCGGCCGAATGGGCGCAACGAGGAAGTGTTCAGACGGGAGACGGCAGACCGAGCGCGCCGGCCGCATCGGCGAGGTTGCGGCGACGTTCGTCGAGCGACCCGCCGTGCCACACCTGGTCCGCCCAGACCACCACGTGGTCGATCCCGTGCGACCGGTACTGCTCGACGAGGGCGGGATCGAAGCCCTCGACCCGGAAGTAGCACTCGAGCGGCCGCGACCGCCCGTGCCGGACGGCGAGGTGGTCCAGCCGATCACGTAGCCGGAGCGCGTCGTCGAAGGACGGGGTCCCCGAGCTGATCCAGCCGTCGCCGAGGCTCGCCGCCCGCCGCAGCGCCCGGTCGGAGTTGCCCCCCAGCACGAGAGGCACCCGCACCGGTCGGGGAGTCACGTGCACGGGCGGGAAGCGGAAGTGGTCCCCGGCGTAGTCGAAGGGACCACCCGCCCAGGCACGCCGAAGGATCTCGATGGCCTCGTCGAACCTGCCACCGCGCTCGTCGAAGGGCACGTCGAGGGCGTCGAACTCCTCGCGGAGCCATCCCCGGCCCACACCGAGGAGGAACCGGCCACCGGACACGTCCTGTGCGGTGCATGCGGCGCGCGCGGTGATCAGCGGATGCCGCAGTGGCAGCAGGTAGATGCCGGTGGCCAGCCGCAGCCAGCGCGTGGCGCCCGCGATCGCGCCCAACATGACGAACGGGTCGAGGAGCTCGGTGGCCGGACCGACGATCGGACCGCTGTGGTGCTGCGCGGCGGTCTCACCGGAGGTCGGGTGGTCGCTCCCGTAGCCGACCGGTAGCACGACGTGCTCGCCCAGCCAGAGTGCGTCGAACCCGAGCTGGTCCGCCGCCACGGCGAGGGCGAGCAGCTCGGGGGCCGGCATGTCGTAGGCGGAGATGCCGATGGTCATCCGGTCCTCGCCCCTCCTTCGCCGTCCTCGGGCGTTCGACGGGCCCGCCCGCCGGCAGGGTAGCCCGGGACCGGCCGTGGGCCAGCAAATTATGATGAGGAATAGTTGACCGGTTCGGCGGAGGGGCGCAGGATGAATGAGGGAGCCGCGGACGACACATCACCACCGACCCCGGGAGGCCCATCTCATGAGCTCCATCGTGGACGACGTCGCAGTGATCGACACCGACACCCATCTCGTGGAGCCACCGGACCTCTGGACGTCCCGGATGTCGAGCCAGTGGGGAGACCTCGTCCCGCACGTGCGCTGGGACGAGAAGGAGGCCGAGGAGGCGTGGTTCATCGGCGGCCAGCGCGTGACGTCGGTCGGCGCCGCCGCGCAAGCAGGATGGCCGGAGTTCCCGCCGGACCACCCCCGGCGCTGGACCGACGCCGATCCGATCACCTGGGACGCCAAGGCCCGACTCGGCCGGATGGACCAGGACGGCATCCACGCGCAGGTGCTCTATCCCAACGTCGCCATGTTCAACGCCAGCTCGATCCAGGAGATCCCCGACCCCGCGTTCCAGCTGGCGATGGTGCGCACGTACAACGACTACCAGACCGAGTTCTGCAGCGCGGACCCGGATCGCCTGATCCCCGTCACCTCGCTGCCTTTCTGGGACCTCGACGAGACGCTCGCCGAGATCGAGCGCTGTGCGGCCGCCGGGCACAAGGGCATCGTCTTCTCGCAGGAACCCAGCGCCTTCGGCCTACCGCAGTTGACGGACCGCCACTGGGATCCCATGTGGCGATCCGCCGAGGAGAAGGGCCTGCCCGTCAACTTCCACATCGCCTCGGGCGACATGACGCTGCTGAGCAACGCCGGTCACCCCGACAACGGCGAGCACGCGAACTACGCCTCGATGGGCGTGTCGTTCTTCATGGGTAACGCCCGCACGATCGCGCAGCTCATCTGCGGCGGCATCTGCCACCGCTTCCCCGAGCTCAACTTCGTCTCGGTCGAGAGCGGCGTCGGCTGGCTCCCCTTCGCGCTCGGCGCTCTCGACTGGCAGTGGAAGAACTGCGGCGTGGCACAGGAGCACCCGGAGTACGAGCTAATGCCGACCGAGTACTTCCAGCGGCAGATCTACGGCTGCTTCTGGTTCGAGCGGGAGACCGCCCACTCGGCCATCGAGCAGCTGGGTCCGGACCACATCCTCTACGAGACCGACTTCCCGCACCCGACGAGCATGTCCCCGGGTCCGGCTTCGGCCGCCGTGAGCCCCAGGCAGTTCATCGCCGAGGCGTTCGCCGGCCTGCCAGAGGACACGACCCGCAAGGTGCTGCACGACAACGCCGCTCGCCTCTACCACCTGAACTGAGCGAGCCGCTCACCGCCACGCGACGTAGTCGTTCATCTGCTCGCCGAGCTGCCGACTGTAGAACTCCGCCATGGAGCCGATGTGCTGCTCCATGAGCGATCGGGCCCTCTTCACGTGGCCGGAGGACACCGCCCGGGCGATCCGGGAGTGGTCGTGCGCGATCATCTCCCGCACCTGGCGTGGGTCGGACTCGACCGCCACGTGATGGGTGACGATCTGGCCGACGGTCTGCAGGAGCAGCTCGAGCACCCGGTTGTCGACCAGCGAGGCGACCACCGCGTGGAAGTGGGTGTGGAGGCTCACGAACTTCTGGAGGTCGTCCGACCCGTCGAGGTCCGACGACGACAGGAACGGCTCCATGGCCTCGTGCACCGTCGGCCGATCGGGGTTCCTCGCCGCGAGCTCGGCCTGCACGCTCTCCGTCAGGACCCATGCGTCGAAAAGCTCGGTGTAGGTGGCCCCGGCAACGTGGAGGTAGAGGCTCGACACGCGCCCCAGGTTGGCGGGATCGATGGTGCCGACGCTCGGGCCACCGCCCGGTCCCCGGCGGATCGTGATGAGACCCTGGACCTCCAGCAGGCGGAGCCCCTCGCGCAGCGACTCGCGACTCACGCCGTACTGCCGCAACATGGCGGCCTCATGCGGAAGGCGGTCGCCCGTCCCGAGGCCCCGGCTGACGATGTCGTGCACGATGTCGCGGGCCACGCTCTCGGAAGTCTTCAGCGGCCGCAACACGGCCTGAGCGGGAGCGATGACGACGCATCCGCGCGCCAGTCGAACGCTCGCACCCTGCAGGGGCGCCTCGTCCCCGGAGATCTCCTGGGAGGGGGACGAGAGGGCCTGACGTCGTTCGGCCATCCGACCAGCGTACCGAGGGCGTTCCCCCCGGAGGGTTCACCCGCCCCGGCGGCGTCGACGGTCAGCGAGGGACGTCCCGCCAAGGACGGTCGCGATCGACCCGTGGCTCGGCGGGCAGGCCCAGCACCCGCTCCCCGATGATGTTGCGCTGGATCTCGTCGGAGCCGCCGGCGATGCGGTAGCCGGGAGCGCCGAGCACGTGCGCCGTCCACGCATAGGTGCCCCACTCGCCCGTGTCGGCCGTCAGCCGGGGGCCGAGCAACCGGGAGACCACGTGCGAGGTCCGTGCCAGGTCCTGGCTCCAGCGCAGCTTCCCGATCGAGCCCTCGGCGCCGGGCGGCTCACCCCTCGCCGCGACCTCCGCGCAGCGCCGGCGGATGAGTTCGGTGATGGTGTGGTTGATGTAGAGGTCGGCGAGCCGATCGCGGACCAAGGGATCGTCGGTCACCCCCAGCCACCGAGCCAGGCCGAGCGCTCGGGACCACCCACCTCCGACGCCCTCCTCGGTCGCACCCCGCTCGAACCCGAGGGTGGTGAGGGCCACCTTCCAGCCGTCGCCCACGGCACCCAGGCGCAGCTCGTCGTGGATGCGGACGCCGGTGAGGAAGACCTCGTTGAATGACGAGCCGCCCGACATCTGCCGTATCGCCCGCACCTCGATGCCCGGTCGGTCGAGGGGCACGAGGAACGCCGTCATGCCGGCATGCTTCGGAGCGTCGGGATCGGTCCGGGCGATCAGGAGACCCCACGCGGAGAAGCGCGCCCCCGAGCTCCACACCTTCTGGCCGTCGACCACCCACTCGTCCCCGTCGAGGACGGCTCGGGTACCGAGCCCGGCGAGGTCCGATCCCGCGCTGGGTTCGGAGAACAGCTGGCAACAGAGCTCGTCGGCCCGCAAGAACCGCTTCACGAACCTCTGGCGCTGGTGATCGGTCCCGTAGATCTTGATGGTCGGCGCCATCAGCTTCACCGTCACGGAGAACGTCTCGTGCAGCTGCGGCGTCTCGAAGGCGGCCTCCTCCTCCTGGAAGATGCGCTCGTACTCGGCGGGGAGGCCCGCCCCGCCGTACTCTTTCGCCCACGCGATGGCGCCGTAGCCGGCGTCACACTTCTGCTGCTGCCAGCTCATGGCGCGCTGCAGCAGGTCGCCCTCCTCGTCATCCGACAGGTCGTGGAACACCGAGACGTCGTCGGAGCCGACGCCCCAACGGAGGTGCTCGTCGCCGGCGCCGGTCTCTCGCGGACGGAGGTGTGCCTCCAGCCAGGCCCGGGCCGAAGCCCGGTACTCGGCGGTTGCAGGCAGTGCCGCCGGTGCTGCGGTGGAGTCCTCGTCCGCGGACAGCGCGGTCACGGCGCCACCGCCATGCCGCCGTCGACCCGAACGATCGAACCGGTCGTGAAGCTGGACGCGTCGGTGGCGAGGTAGAGCGCAGCGCCGACGATCTCCGCCGGCTCACCGCAACGGCCGAGCGGATGCCGTTTGGAGACGGTCTCGAAGGTCGAGTCGTCCCACGCGCCGGCGATGTCGGTGAGGAACGGGCCCGCCATGATCGTGTTGACCCGGACCTTCGGCCCGTAGGCGAGCGCGAAGCCGGCCGTGAGCGCATCGAGGCCCGCCTTGGCCGCGGCGTAGGGCAGGTCGCGGGGGGTCGGCTTGATGGCCGCCACGCTGCTGACGTTGATGATCGAGCCTCCGTCACCCTCGGCCATGCGGGAACCCACCAGCGCGCTCAGCCGGAACGGCCCCTTCAGGTTGACGGCCAGGACCTTGTCGAAGAGCTCCTCGCCGACCTCGGTGAGGCTCGGGTACAGCGGGGCCATGCCGGCGTTGTTGACGAGGACGTCGACCCGGCCCAGCTCGGCGTACACCGTGTCGACCAGCGTCTGGATCTCGGCCCACCGCCCGACGTGGCACGACACGGCGAGGGCCCTTCGGCCGGTCGCCTCCTTGACCTCGCGGGCGACCTGGTCGCACGCCGCCTGCTTGCGGCTGGCGATGACCACGTCGGCTCCGGCGCGGGCGAAGGCCGTCACCATCTGGCGCCCGAGGCCCCGGCTGCCGCCCGTGACCAGGGCGACCCGGCCTTCCAGCGGGAGCAACTCGTGGTTGTGGGGCATCGCTCGCACTCCTCCGTCGCGTCGGCGAGTCCCTATGACTACCAATTATTATGAGGATTTGCCACCTGCGGTGACCGTCTCCCTCATCGCCACTCGATGAGCTTGTCGAGCCGCGTCGGCCAGTGCTGGCGGTAGTAGTCGTGCTGCGCCTGGAAGTGGTCGGTCATCAGGCGGTGGGCCTTGTCGCCGTGGCCGGCGGCGATGGCCCTGGCGAGCACGGCGTGCTCGTCGGCGACGGCCGCTCGCATCTCGACCGGGTCCATCGTCGCCACGACGTGGTCGCTGACGATGTGGGTCATCGCCTCGGTCAGCAGGCGGAGGACCGGGTTCGCGGTCAGGTGGTAGACCGCGGCGTGGAAGTCCACCGTGTGCGTGCGGTACCCGGACTCGGGCTCGACCGGCACGGGTTCGAAGAACGGCTCCATGACGCGCCGGCGGTCGGGGTGCTGCGCCGCCAGTTGGGCGCAGACCGGCTCCATCAGCAGCTGGGTCTGCAGCAGGTGGTGATACGACGCGCCGCCGAGATGGAAGTAGAGGCTGGTGGTGCGGGCGAGGTTGGCCGCATCCACCATTCCGACGACCGGCCCACCGCCGGGTCCCGGCTTGAGCCGGATCAGGCCCTGGACCTCGAGCAGCCGCACCGCCTCGCGCAGCGAGGCGCGGCTGACGCCGTACTGCTCCACCATGGCGGCTTCCTGGGGCAGCCGGTCGCCGGTCCGGAGACCCTGGGCCACGATGTCGTGGACGATTTCGAGCGCGACGAACTCCGAGGTCTTGAGCGTGCGTCGTCGCGCGTCGGACGGTGCAGGGGAGACGTCGGACCTGCCGTTCGGCTCCGAGTGGGCCATCAGTCCTTCGGACGTCCATGATCCCGTTGCGTTGTCGGATGCCATGTGAACGCCGCCGTCTTCCCCCAGGAGCAAACTGTGGTGGTCATCATACTCGCGACGGCCGGATCATACCTGCGATCATTATGAGGAATAGTTGACAGTCGTCACCGCCCGGTGGTGTTGTGGGGCGATGCAGACGCGGGGGCATCCGACGTCACGTCGCTCGGGTGGGTCCTCGTGAGGGCGAGCCAGGTGCCCATCGCGACCGGCCTGTTCACCTGGCCCTCCGACGATCCCCGCCTCATCGGGAGCAGCTGTCAGGTGTGCGGCACGACCACCTTTCCCGCACAGGGGTCGTGCCCTCGTTGCACCGCCGAGGCGATGGACGAGCAGGCGCTCCCCCGCACCGGAACGCTGTGGAGCTTCACCGTCCAGGGGTTCCGTCCGAAGGACCCGTACGCCGGCCCCGAGGAGTTCGAACCCTACGGCGTCGGCTACGTGGAGCTGCCCGGACAGGTGATCGTGGAGTCCCGGCTCACCGAGAACGACCCCGATCGCCTGGAGATCGGGATGCCCATGGAGCTCGTGATCGTGCCGTTCCGCCGCGACGAGTCCGGCGACGACGTCATGACGTTCGCGTTCCGACCGGCGGTCGAGGGAACGAGGGAGTGAGCGCGATGGACGTCGCCATCGTCGGGATCGGCATGCACCCCTTCGGGCGGCACGACGGGGTGTCGGGGCGGGCCCAGGGTGCCCACGCCGCGAGGGCGGCTCTCGCGGACGCCGGGATCACCTGGAAGGATCTGCAGTTCGCGTTCGGCGGGAGTCACTCCGCCGGCGACGCCGACACGCTCGTGAGCGAGCTGGGGCTCACGGGATTGCCCTTCATCAACGTCGCGAACGGCTGTGCCACGGGCGGCAGCGCGCTGATCATGGCGGACGGCTCCATCCGGTCCGGGGCGTACGACCTGGGCATCGCCGTCGGCTTCGACAAGCATCCGCGCGGTGCCTTCAACACGGACCCGGAGACCATGGGCCTCGGGAAGTGGTACGGCGAGACCGGGCTGATGCTGACCACCCAGTTCTTCGCCATGAAGATCCAGCGCTACATGCGTGAGCACCGCATCAGCTCGTCGACGCTGGCCAAGGTGGCGGCGAAGGCCTTCCGGAACGGCTCCCTGAACGAGAACGCGTGGCGGCGGACGCCTCTCTCCGAGGAGGAGATCGCCGCGTCGCCGATGATCAGCCACCCTCTGACGCAGTACATGTTCTGCTCGCCCGGCGAAGGTGCGGTCGCCCTCGTTCTCTGTCGGGGCGACCGGGCCCGCAGGTACACCGACCGGCCCGTGTACCTCAGCGCCGCCACGCTGCGCTCACGCCCGTTCGGCTCGTTCGAGGTGTTCGCCCCGTGGCTGTCGGTCGAGCGAGGCGACAGCCCGTCCGTCGCGGCGTCCCGGGCCGCCTTCGAGCAGGCGGGGATCGAACCGGGAGAGATCGACGTCGCTCAGGTCCAGGACACCGAGTCGGGCGCCGAGGTGATCCACATGGCCGAGACCGGTCTGTGCAAGCACGGTGAGCAAGAGTCGCTGATCCAGGCGGGCGCGACCGAGATCGGCGGCCCGTCGCCGATCAACACCGACGGCGGATGCCTCGCCAACGGTGAGCCCATCGGCGCCTCGGGACTGCGGCAGGTGTACGAGAGCGTCGTGCAGCTGCGCGGCGACGCCGGCCCGCGGCAGGTCCCCGGAGGCCCGACGACCGCCTTCACCCACGTCTACGGGGCACCGGGGATCAGCGCCTGCACGGTCCTGACCCGCTGAGGAGGCAGCGTGGAACCCAACTCCCCTGTCGGTTCGGCCGTCGGCGAGGCCCCGCCGGAGGTGGCACCGGTCCGGCCGGGCGAGGAGCTCGATTGGGACGCGCTGGCCCGCTACCTGCGAGCCCGGTTGCCCGTCGTCGGAGGCTTCCGGGTCCTGCAGTTCCCGAACGGCTCCGCGAACCTCACGTACCTGATCCAGTTCGGCGAGCAGCGACTGGTGCTGCGTCGACCGCCGTTCGGGCACATCGCCCCCGGGGCCCACGACATGCATCGCGAGTACAAGGCGCTGTCGAAGCTCTGGCGGTTCTTCGACAAGGCGCCTCGCGCGTTCCTCCTGGGCGACGACCCCTCGGTGATCGGCTCCGACTTCCTGGTCATGGAGTACCGCGCCGGCGAGGTCATCTGGGGGACGATCCCACCCTCCATGCGAGCGCACGCCGACGTCGGCCGCCGCGTCGGCCTCGCCGTCGTGGACGCCCTGGCGGAGCTGCACAGCGTCGACCCCGTCGCCGCGGGGCTGGCCGACCTCGGCCGCCCGGAGGGCTTCGTCGAACGGCAGGTCGCCGGGTGGAAGAAGCGATGGGAGCTGGCGGCGCCCCGCGGCGCCACGTCCCTGATGGCGGAGGTGGGTGAGCGCCTCGAGGCGGCGATGCCGCGCTCGCCGCGGGCGTCGGTGCTCCACAACGACTACAAGCTCGACAACTGCCAGTTCGACCCTGCCGACCCGGACCGGGTCCGATCCATCTTCGACTGGGACATGGCGACGCTGGGCGACCCCTTCGTGGACCTCGGCACGCTGCTCAACTACTGGCCCGATCCGTCCGACACCGACGATGACAAGCCCATCTACAACCCGGGCATGGAGTCGCTGGGGCTTCCCAGCCGCCGTCAGGTGGTCGAGAGGTATGCGCTCAGGACTGGCCTCGACGTCGGTGACGTGCGGTGGTATGAGGCCTTTGCGTGCTGGAAGACGGCAGTGATCCTCCAGCAGCTCCACACCCGCTACCTCAGAGGCGAGACCACCGACGAGCGCATGGCGACCCGCGGCGATCTGGTCCCCACGCAGGCCCAGCGGGCGATGTCGATCCTCGACCAACGGGTGTAGGGCGCGCACCATCCGGCACGGTCGGATCGCGGATGACGGAGGAGGCGCACGGTGAAGCAGCTCTCGGGAATCGATGCCGCCTTCCTCGGCATGGAGACGGCCACCCAGTTCGGGCACGTGTCGTCCGTCGTGTTCGTCGACCCGACGGCCGGCGGCACCGGCAACGTCTACCGCGATCTGCGTGCCGCCTTCGAGGAGCGGCTCCACCTGCTCGGCGTCTACCGCCGCAAGCTGGCCGAGGTGCCGTTGGGTCTCGACCACCCGTACTGGGTCGACGACCCCGATCTCGACCTGAACTACCACCTGCGTGAGATCGGCCTCCCGCGACCCGGGAACGAGCGTCAGCTGGCCGAGCAGGTGGCACGGATCACGGCCAGGCCGCTCGACCGCAGCCGTCCGTTGTGGGAATGGTACGTGATCAGTGGCCTCGAGGACGGCCAGGTCGCCATCCTCACGAAGATCCACCATGCGACGATCGACGGCGTGTCCGGCGTCGAGCTCCTGCAGATCCTGTTCGACACCGAGGCCGGCGGCCGGGACCTCGAGCGGCCGGCGGAGCAGCTCCGCCCGGCGCGCCCGCCGACGCCGCCGGAGCTCCTGGCACGCACGATGTTCGTCTATGCCACGCGTCCGAGGAAGGCCCTGCAGCTGCAGATCCGGCTGTTGCGGACCGCCGCGACACTGTCGCGGAACCCGGCGTTCCGCGGCGCCGTCGGGGCCATGGTTCCCGGCCTGCGCCGCTTGGCGCGGGTGGGCGGGGAGGCGGGGGAGGAGCGTCTGGAGCTGCCGAACCGCGTCGCGCCGCGGACGCCGTTCAACCGCGCCGTCACACCTCACCGGAGGTTCGCCTACAAGACGCTGCGCCTGAGCCACGCCCAGACGGTCAAGCGGGCCCTCGGGGTCACCGTCAACGACGTCGTGATGGCGATCTGCGGGGCTGCGCTGCGCCGTTACCTTCTGGACCGGGACACCCTTCCACCCGAATCCCTCGTGGCCATGGTCCCGGTCTCCGTGCGCACGGGAGGGGAAGGTGAGCTCGGCAGCAACCGCGTCACGGGCATGCTCTGCGCGCTCCACACCGACGTCGCGGATCCCGTCGCCCGCCTGCGGGCCATCCACGAATCGATGGCCTCCGCCAAGGAGCTCCAGCGTGCGGTGCCTGCCGACATACTGAGCGACATCACCCAGTTCGCCCCACCGGCCCTCGTGGCGCGGGCGGCGAGGCTCAGCAGCGGCGTCCGGTTGGCGGACAGGCTCAACCCCCCGTTCAACCTGACCATCTCGAACGTGCCCGGTCCGCGGCAGCCGCTGTACCTCGCCGGGACACCGATGACGCACTTCTATCCCGTGTCCGTGGTCGCCGACGGCCAAGGCCTCAACATGACCGTGCAGAGCTACCTCGACAACCTCGACTTCGGCCTCGTCTCCTGCCGAGAGCTCGTGCCCGACCTCTGGGATCTCGCCGGTCACGTTGGAGACGCCCTCGACGAGCTCGTCGAGGCCGCGGCCCAGCTCTGAGAGGGTCCCCCGGGCTACCGCAGGGACCAACGGCCGCTGCGGCGGTCCTGCACCCAGCTGACCGGCTGGGGGTACAGGTGCCGGACGGCGGCCCGCGCCCGGAAGGGCGTCCACCGGCCCTCGGGCTGCGCCAAACGGTCGGCGACGGCGATCGCCACGGCGATGTTGTAGCCCATGCCGCTGTGGGTGCCCAGCACCTCGATGTTCTCTCGACGGTGGCCGGCACTCTCGATGCAGGCGTGCCAGCGCACGATTCCGTCGGTGCGCGTGTAGATCGCCGTTGAAGGCACGGCCAGGTCGGGCCGCTCCTGCTCGGGGACGTCCCGGCCGGGGAAGGGATCCAGGCGGGGGCCGATGGCGTCGTAGAACCGCGAGGCGTGGCCGCGGTCGCCCGGCCGGAACCGGAACGGGCTGGCCAGCGTGACGACCTGGCGCACCACATCGGGGTGCTGCCTAGCGAGCTCGCGGGCATAGATGCCTCCGAGGCTCCAGCCGACGACGCTGACCGTCTGCCGGTAGCGCTCGTGAAGCTCCTTGAGGAGTCGCGTCATGCCGTCGAGCGTGCGGGGATGCGGCCCGAGGTTGCCTCCGAGGCGCCAGCCGTGGACGGCATGGCCCCGGCGCCTCAGGGCGGAGCGGAGTCGTTGGGTCGACAGATCGGAGGCGCCCAACCCGGGGAGCACCAGGACGGGGTGGCCATCCCCGGGTGGCAGGAACCGCATGAGCGGCTGGGCCGTGACGAACGTGGCGTACTCCAACAGCGCGAAGCGCTCCATGGCGAGCCGGTGATACGGCGGAGGCTCGATCGGGCGCGTTGCCATGGGGCAACTGTACGTGGGGCGGACGCCTTGCGCACCGATCTGGCCGTATATATGATGATGATTATTAATGTCTTCGGAAAGGGTGTCGTCATGTCGGACACGAGCCGTGAGGTGCAGGACCAGGTGCTGGAGGCTGTGAAGAAGAACCAGGCCGCCGTCGTCGATGCCGTACGCCGGTGGGCTGAGTCGGTCGAGAAGATCGTGCCCGACGTGCCGACGCCATCGCTGCCGGAGGGTCTTCCCGACCCGTCCGAGCTCGTCGGCCAGGCCTTCACCTTCGCCTCCAAGCTGCTCGACACCCAGCGCGACTTCGCCCAACAGCTCCTGTCCGCCGCCCCGTCGCTGTCCGGGCGCACGTCGGAGGAGGAGCCTCGCGGCAAGTCCGAGCCGACGACCAAGAAGGCGGGTTCCTGAGGAGCGCCGGTCGACCGGTGCACTCCTAATCATCATCAGGAATACTTGACAGCCGGACGAGCAGGCGTGTTTGCTGACCCTCATGCCAGGGGGGCCGGTAGCCGTGGGTGAGCCGCAACCCACCGGGAGCAGAGCGGTCCGTCAGCGGCGCGGCCCGCTCGCGGGTATCCGGGTGGCCGACTTCTGCTGGATGGGCGTCGGGTCGGTCGCCACGCGCCTGCTGGCCGACTTCGGTGCCGAGGTCATCAAGATCGAGGACCGCATCCGCATCGACACGCCGCGTCGCCTCCCGATCTACAAGGACGAGCCGGCCCGCAACTTCGGCGAAGAGGTGCTCGACGCGGACCCGAACCGGGGCGGGCTGTTCAACAACTACTCCCGGAACAAGCTCGGCGTCACGATCAACATGCGCACCGACAAGGGCCGTGGCCTCGCCGAGCGGCTCATCGCGCACAGCAGCGTGGTGTCCGAGAACTTCGCCCCCGGCGTCATGGAGCGCTGGGGGCTCACGTACGAGCGCCTGCGCGAGCTCTCCCCCAACGTGATCTACGCCCGCATGAGCGGGTACGGCCATTCCGGCCCCCATGCCGGGTACCGCAGCTACGGACCGGTCGTGCAGGCGGTCAGCGGGCTGTCCTACATCAGCGGGCTTCCCGGTCGGGAGCCGTCCGGTTGGGGTCTGTCGTACATGGACAACCAGGCGGCCTACTACAACTCGGCGGCCCTGCTGATGGCGATCTACCGGCGCAACGCCACCGGTGACGGCACGGAGATCGACGTCTCCGCCATCGAGGCCGGCGTCAGTCTGGTCGGCCCGGTGCTGCTCGACGTCTCGGTCAACCAGCGCTCCACCGTTCGCCCGGACTACCCCACCGGCAACCGCCTCGAGTGGCCCCACGCCGCTCCCCACGGGGTGTACCCGGCCGCGGGAGAGGACCGCTGGGTGGCGATCGCGGTCTTCGACGACGGGCAGTGGGCCGGCCTCGTGGACGCGTTGGGGCGCCCCACCTGGGCCGAGGACCGCCGCTTCGCTACGCAAGAGGATCGGTTCGCCAACCAGGACGCCCTCGACGAGCTGCTCTCGGGGTGGACGCGGGGGCGCGATCGGCACGACGTCATGGAGCTGCTCCAGGCCCACGGCGTGCCGGCGGGGGCGGTGCAGAACGCGCAGGACCTCAACGAGCGAGACCCTCAGGTCGCCCACCGCGGCGTGTTCTTCGAGATGGACCACCCGGTGATCGGTCCGGCCCGGTTTGAGGGCAACCCCTTCGCGTTCTCGTCGACGGCGCAGGACAACTGGCGCTCCGCGCCGTTGCTCGGAGAGGACAACGACTACGTCTTCAAGGAGATCGTCGGCCTCTCGGACGACGAGTTCGACGAGATGCAGACCGAGGGTGTCATCTGATGGCTCCGACCGCGGCCGGAGACCACGTGTTCACCGGTGCCCGAGTGATCGAGCTGGCCGGTGACCCGGCCGGGGAGATGCTCGGCAAGCTGCTGGCGCAGATGGGAGCCGACGTCGTGAAGGTCGAGCCCCCGGAGGGATCGCCGACGCGGGCGATCGGCCCCTTCGCCGGCGAGCGCCAGGACCCCGATCACAGCCTCACCTTCTGGTACTACAACACCAACAAGCGCAGCGCGGTGGTGGACTACCGGACCGACGAAGGCAGGGACGCCTTCCTCCGCCTGGTGGCCGGAGCGGACGTCTGCATCACCACGCTGAGTCGGGCCGGGCTCGCGCAGCTCCGGCTGCGGCCGGACGACCTGCGCAGGGCGTCCGAGCGGCTGATCGTGGTGTCGATCACCCCCTTCGGTCTCGACGGTCCGTGGGCAGATCGCCTCAGCTCCGACCTCGTCGGTCTCGCGCTCGGAAGCCCGCTCAACAGCTGCGGCTACGACGACCACTCGATCCCGCCGATCCGGCCGGGCGGCGATCAGGGCTACCAATCAGCCTGCAGCTTCGCCCTCATGGCGCTGCTGCTCGCGCTGATCGAACGTCAGAGCACGGGCCAAGGGCAGCTGGTCGACGTGGGGATGCACGACTGTCTCGCCGTCAGCGCCGAGCTGGCGAACCCCTATTGGTTCTACCCGAAGGTGCTCGTCCACCGGCAGACGTGCCGGCACGCGCAGCCGACGCCCACCGCGCCGGCGCTGTTCCCGTGCGCCGACGACAGGTACGTCTACTTCGTTCTCTTCGTCGCCGACCTCAAGCCGTGGCGGGCGCTGGTGGAGTGGATGGACACCAAGGGCCTCGCGGTCGATCTCCTGGCGCCGGAGTACGAGGACGCCCGCTACCGCCAGGAGCACTTCGGTCACATCCAGGACCTCGTCGAGGTCTTCTTCCTCCTGCAGACGGCGGAGGAGGCCTACCACGAGGGCCAGGCGCGGGGCCTCTCGATCGGCATCGCCTACGCGCCCGACGACCTGTTCCACGACGAGCACCTGTCCGCCCGCGACTTCTTCGTCACGGTCGAGCACGAGGACGCGCCGCCCGGGCGGTACCCCGGCCCGCCGATGCGCTTCTCCGATGTCGCGCCGGTGGCCCCGCAGCGTGCTCCCCGCCTCGGGGAGCACACCGCCGACGTCGTCGCTGGCGTCCACGGTGGAGACGGCTGATGGCCCTCGACGAGGCGTTCTCGCATCGTGACCGCTGCGCCATCGTCGGCATCGGCTCGACCGACTTCTCGAGGGACTCGGGTCGCAGCGAGCTGACGCTCGCCACGCAGGCGGCGCTCGCGGCGATCGACGACGCCGGGCTGGTGCCCGCCGACATCGACGGCATCGTCCGGTGCGACATGGACGCCGTCCGGCCCAACGACCTGGCCGAGGTGCTCGGCCTGCCCGATCTCACCTACTGGGGCGAGGTGGGGCCGGGTGGAACCGCGCCGTCGGCCATGGTGGGCCAGGCGATGGCGGCGATCCTGACCGGCCAGGCCACCACCGTGCTGGTGTTCCGAGCTCTCAACGGCCGGTCCGGGCGACGGTTCGGGTTGGCCGGCCCGGAGGCGGCCACGGCCGCGGCCGGCGGATACGGCACCTACGACGAGTTCTTCCTGCCCTATGGGCTGCTGACGCCCGGGCAGGCGTTCGCCGTGATGGCACAGCGGCACATGCTCGAGTACGGGACCAACGAGAAGGACCTCGGACACGTCGCCCTGACGTGCCGGGCCCGGGCCGCCGCCAACCCCGCCGCCCAGATGCACGGCCGCCCGCTGACGATGGACGACTATCTGGCGGCGCGGATGATCTCGCGGCCGCTCCGCCTTTTCGACTTCTGCCTCGAGACGGACGGCGCCTGCGCGGTGGTCGTCACCAGCGCGGCCCGCGCCCGGGACGGCCGGCGGCCGCCGGTCCTGATCCGGGCCGTCGCCCAGGGCAGCGTCCCCTCCCCGCAGCCCGGCCTGCAGTACCCCGTCCTCATGCGCAAGTCCATCACCGAGCTGCCGGCGCGGGCCGTGGCACGGACGCTCTACCGGCGGGCCGGCCTCGGCCCCGACGACATCGACGTGGCGCAGATCTACGACTGCTTCACGATCACTGTTCTCATCCAGCTCGAGGACTACGGGTTCTGTGCGAAGGGCGAGGGGGGCGCCTTCGTCTCCAGCGGGGCGATCGATCTCGGCGGGCCGCTTCCGATCAACACGGGCGGGGGCCACATGTCCGAGGGCTACATCCACGGCATGAACCACATCGTCGAGGGTGTCCGCCAGATCCGGGGCGACTCCACCTCACAGGTCGCCGGGGCCGACGTGTGCCTGGTCACGTCCACTCCGCTCCCTCCGGGGAGCGCGCTGATCCTCACGGCGGCGTGATGGACGCGGCCGCTCCACGCCTGGTCCCGGCGGTCGACGACCGCGACACCGGCGGCTTCTGGGAAGCGGCCCGGCGACACCAGCTCGTGGTCCGGATGTGTGATCGGTGCCGCGCCGTGTTGCACATGCCGCGCGCCTACTGCCACCTCTGCGGGAGCTGGCAGGGCCACTGGGAGCCGGCCTCGGGTCGGGGGCGGCTCTACTCCTGGACGACGGTGGAGCACCAGGTGCACCCCGCGTACCCGGTGCCCTACACGGTCGTGCTCGTCGAGCTGGAGGACCACCCGCAGGTGCGCCTGCTCGGCCATCTGCCCGGTGCGCCCGTGCTGGCGGCCGGTCACCCCATGCAGGTGTGGTTCGAGGACCTCGAGGGGGTCAGCATCCCTCAGTGGGAGCCGGTGTGATCTGCCCCACGAGTCACAGGAAGGGAACCCCCGGATGAGTTGGGATTTCGAGACGGAGCCGGAGTTCCAGAAGGAGCTCGACTGGGTGGACCAGTTCGTGCGGGAGGAGGTCGAGCCGGTCGACTTCCTCGTCCACCACGCCTGGGACATGAACGACCCGGTGCGTCGGCAGCTGATCCCGCCGTTGCAGCAGAGGGTGCGCGAGCGGGGGCTGTGGGCGACGCACCTCGGCCCCAACCTCGGCGGACCCGGCTACGGACAGGTGAAGCTGGCGCTGCTCAACGAGATCCTCGGGCGCAGCCACAGCGCCCCCATCGTGTTCGGGTGTCAGGCGCCCGACTCCGGCAATGCCGAGATCCTGGCCCACTACGGCACCGACCGGCTGAAGAAGGAGTACCTCGAGCCGCTCCTGCGCAACGACATCGTCTCGGCCTTCTCCATGACGGAGCCCCAGGGAGGGTCCGATCCCACCCAGTTCGTGACGCGGGCCGAGCTCGACGGCGACGAGTGGGTCATCAACGGAGAGAAGTGGTTCTCCTCGCACGCGAACTTCGCGTCGTTCCTCATCGTGCTGGCGGTCACCGACCCCGACGAGCCGGGGCATCGGCGGATGTCGATGTTCGTGGTCCCGGCCGACACCCCCGGCGTGAACATCCTGCGCAACGTGCCCGTCTACGGGCATGGGGACGACGCCGGGACGCACTCCTACATCCGCTACGAGAACG
>Ga0126307_10000052_pt1 | contig 62170 bp, 72 predicted proteins | sample Plot28_FD_89955 | JGI IMG/M metagenome (GOLD analysis project Ga0126307, IMG submission 89955) | Serpentine soil microbial communities from UC McLaughlin Reserve, CA, USA - Plot28 | ecosystem: Environmental > Terrestrial > Soil > Grasslands | place: USA: UC McLaughlin Reserve, Lake County... | reverse complement strand
GACGGAGGCGGCCGAGGGCTCGAACGGCTCGGAGTCGAGCGTGTTCGGCACGATGCCGACGCCGTTGTTGTAGTAGTTGCTCTTCGTGATCTTCACGTACTTGGAGTTCGTGCCCGAGTAACCGAGCACGTTCTCATGGGCGTCGAGGTGGTCGAGCTTCGTCACCTCCGGGTTCTTCTGAGTCGGGGTCGCGCCGACGTAGAACGCGGAGTCGCCCTGGCCGAAGCCGACGGACTTCGTCATCCGCCCGCCGACGCAGTCGAAGGCGAACAGGCCGTAGGCGCGGTTGAACGACGCCCGCAGGTTCTTCATCAGATAGCCGTCGCACTCGTGCACGTGGAAGCCGTTGGCCGCGTAGTTGGAGGCGGTCATGTTGAGGATCCGCAGGCCGTCGACGTGGTCGCCCTCGATGCCGTTCTGTGCCGGCTGGCCCTCGACGCGCGCGTTCTTGCCCTGGAGCAGAACCTTCTTCGCGTTCTTCTTCGTGCCCTTGATCGTCAGGCGGTCATGCCTGTGGCCGCGGACCACGACGCCCTCGCGGTACGTGCCCGGGTGGACGTTGATCGTCGCCTTCTTGCCGGAGTCGTCGACCGCGTCCTGGATCGTGCGGTGGTTGCAGCCGTGCTTGCAGACCTCGAGCGTCTCGCCCTTCTTGGCGAACGCGCTGCCCGCCGACACGAGCATCGCCGCCGCCGCAACCGCGACGACCAGCGTCCCAGCTCGTAAACCCATGCTCCGACTCATCCGTGACAACCCTCTCTTTTGGTGTGTGGACCCGGCCTTTGCAACGCACCGTAGCCGCGGAAGTTGCGGCGGCGCGTTCGCGGTAAAACGCTTGTACCAGATCGAAGCCGTCTCCGCGCTCAGGCGAGCTTCGCCGACTCGGTCGTGATCCGATGGTTGACGCCGAAGAAGCGCGGCAGCTCCGGGTAGAGCATCGGCTTGCCGCTCGTGATCAGCGCAGCCGAGATGCCGCGCTCGGGATCCGCCCAGCCCATGATGTTGATCAACCCGAGGTGGCCGAAGGCCTGCTGGGTGTCCCGGCCATAGAGACTGACGTAGCGCGCCCCGAGCATGAGCCCGTAGCTGAAGCGTGTGGGGAAGACGAGCGAGAGGTCGATCTCGAGGTGCGACTGCTCGGTGAGCGCGAGCTCGAGGGCCTCGGTGCTGAGCACGCGGTGCCCGTCGAGCTCGCCGCCGCAGCGGAAGATCTCGAAGAACCGCGAGAGCTCGTTTGCGTTCGTCATCACGCTCGCCGCCGGGACGATCGCGGTCAGGAATCGGGGGTCGTTGGAGATCTGGACCACGCGGTCGAGCGGCTGGCCGAGCGCGCGGGTCACTAGCGAGGAGAGGGGCGGCATCATCGGCGGCCCGGTGACGTAGCTGAGGCCGACCTGGTCGACGTCCTCCGGGCTGACGCCGTAGTTCGTCCACCTAAAGCCGAGGGGCTCAAGGATCTCCTCCGCGAGCACCTCGCGGATCGTCCTGCCGGTCACGCGCCGGACGATCTCGGCGAGGATGAACCCGCCCGAAACGGCGTGGTAGGCGAGCAGCTTGCCCGGCGCGGAGGCCGGCCGGGCGTCGGCGAGGAGCCCGGTCATGAACTCGGTTTCGTCGATGCGGTCGAGGTCGAGCGCCTCCCGCGGCAGCTTCTGGACGCCCGCCCGGTGCGCGAGGACGTGGCCGATCGTGATCTCGCCCTTGCCGTGGCGCGCGTACTCGGGGATGTGGTCGGCGACCCGGTCGTAGATCGAGAGCGCACCGCGGTCCGCGAGCATGTGGACGACGAACGCCGTGACCGCCTTCGAGCTCGAGAAGATGCAGAACGGCGTCTCGGTGGTCACCGGCACCGGTTCGGCGTCGGGTCCGTCGCGCGGGCCGTTGCCGCGCGCGTGGCCGATTGCGCGGTCGAGCACGACGCGTCCGTTCCGGCGCAGGCAGACCTGCAGCGCGGGATGCACGCCGCTGCGGTAGAGCCCGAGCGCCGCGTCCCAGATGCGCTCGATCGCTTCGGCGCTCATGCCGCCCGCCTCCGCCTCCTCCTCGGCGCCGATCACCGTCGCCGCCACAAGGTCCTCCGGGAGCCTGATCCGCCGGAACGGGTCCGGGACCAGCGGCAGGCGCGGGATGGAGGGGGACACGGCGGTCGCGCGAGCCTATTGCGGTACGACCGCGCGGCGTCGGCGCCGATGTGTATCCTGCCGCCAGTTCGTAACCCGTTGCCGAATCCCCAGCCTCACGAGGCCGGGGAGCGGGGGACCCAAATGTTGGGGCCAACCCACCGAAGTGGTGGGGGCGCTTCTCCTCTAGCGCCAGCCCGTCAGCTAACCCCGCAGGCGGACAAAGGAGACGGAAAGCGTGCCGAGCCCTTCCCCTGCCCGATCGCTTGCGCTGATCGCCCTTGTGGCGGCGGCGATCCTCGTCCTGCCGGCCACGGCGCTCGCCGGATCGGGCGGCATCGGCCCCGCCGGGTCCGACGACACCCCGACGACAACCGTCGCCGGTGAGCGGGCGAAGCTCCTGCGAAGTGGCCTGGCCGCCGCCCCGGACGGCGCTCCCGCCGCGGTGCAGCGCGCGATCGCAGCCGCGAACCGGATCGACGACGCCGGTTACTGCACGGGTGGCGGCCACGGCAACTGGAGCTCCCGGTGCTACGACTGCTCGGGCGCGGTCAGCTACGTGCTCGGCCCGAAGGGCGCCGACATCCTCAAGCGCCCGAGGGACTCGAGCGGCTTTGCGCGCTGGGGCGAGCGCGGCCGGGGGAAGTGGATCAGCGTCTACACGAACCCCGGCCACGCGATGGTGGTGATCGCCGGACTGCGCTTCGACACGTCTGTGCCGGACGACGGCATGGACGGCCCAGGCTGGAGCAAGGACGTGAAGGCCGGCCTGGTCAATGGCCCGTTCGTCAAGCGCCACTTCCTCGGGCTCTAGGCCCGGCGACCGCGCGACCCAGACGGTCCGGGCGGGGCGGGAACCTGCTCGACGTCGTCCGCGGCCAGATCCGCGCATACATGGCGCGGACCGTGTCCGGCTGAGCGCGGCTCAGGGCTTCGCCTTCGCCTTCCGTCCCGCGATCCCGAGCGCGAGGCCGCCGAGCGCGGCGAGCGCTCCGGCCGCGAGCTCGCGCCGCCCGCGCTCGCGCCAGCCGCCGCGGTCGCGTCCCCCCGCCCCCTCGATCACGTTGCCCGAATCGGGCTCCTGCGGGTCGTCGACGAAGGTTCCCCGCATGAACATCGCGGGCGCCACGCGGCAGTAGAGGCGCGGCGCGATCGCATAGAGGAGCTCTAGTGCGCGGCCGGCGCGGCCGTAGGTGACCTCGCGCTTCGGGCGCTCGGCGCAGGCGACGATGCCATCGGCGACGTCGGCGGGATCGAAGATCGGCGGCAGCGGGCGCATGCGGTAGCCGGAGTAGTTGGCCGCGTGCTCGAAGATCGGCGTGTCCACCGCCTGCGGCAGGATCGTGACCACGTAGATCTCCGGGCTGTCGACCAGCTCGTGGCGGAGGCACTCCGAGAAGGCCCGGACGGCGTGCTTGGAGACCACGTAGGAGGTCACCAGCGGCGTCGTGATTCGCCCCCAGACCGATGAGAGGTTGATGAGGACGCCGGCGTCGCGATCCCGGAACCGCGCCAGGGCGGCGCGGGCGCCGTTCACCTGTCCGGTGAGGTTGATCTCGATCACGCGCTGGAAGACGTCGGCGGGGACGTCCTCGAACGGCCCGTAGGCCATGACGCCCGCCGCGTTCACCCATGTGTCGACCCCACCGTGGGCGCGCACCGCGCTCGCGGCGAGCCGCTCGACGGCGTCCGGGTCGGCGACGTCGGTCGGCACGGCCGTCACGCTCGCGCCGATGCGCTCGCATTCGGCTGCCGCGCTCTCCAACGATGGCGGCTCGCGCGCCGCCAGCGTGAGCGAGGCGCCGCGGCGCGCGAACTCGATGGCGGCGCAGCGGCCGATGCCGCTCGAGGCGCCGGTGATCACGACCGAGGAGCCTTCGACCGGGCGCGGCATGGCGCCGTCAGGAGGAGGTCGCGTCCTCCGCCGCCTTGTATGCGAGCTGGAGGAAGTCCGCGACCGTCTCGGCGCTGTAGATGAAGGCGACCAGCCTCGTCAGCTCGGGCATCCCGACCATGCCGACGCCGAACCCGGCCGCGACCCACTGTCCCACGCAGTACGGGCAGATGAGCAGCTCTCCCGTCGCCATCCGCAGGCCGCTGCCGCGCGGCTCCTCGCTCACCTCGCCGTGGCCGTCCGGCTCCTCGTAGCGTACGAACGGCGCCCGCAGGGCGCTCGTCACCTTGTCCTTCGCGATCAGGCGGCTGAGCTTGTGGGTCGCGGCCCCGATCGTCACGAGGTCCCAGAGCCCGTAGCGCTCCGGCAGCTTGCCCCGGCGTCTTTGCGCCGCGGCCAACGCCGCGACGAAGCCCACGCCGAAGACGGCCGTCAGGACGGAGTAGCCGGCGAGCGGCCGGTGCTCCTCGGAGTAGCCCTCGACCGAGGCCTGCGCCGCCGCTCGGGCCTGCTCGGCGGTGCCCGACATCAGATTGCGGCCCCCGCCGCGACCGGCGTGGCGATCGTGAGTGCGCCGCGCACCGGCGCCAGGACGGTCCCGCGCACGATCGGCCGTTCCGGCCGGCGCGAGAGCGGTCGCAGGTGAAGGCGGCTGACCACGGCCGGGATGATGTTGGCGATCTCGGCGCGGGCGAGAGCCTCGCCGATGCAGCGCCGCGCCCCGACGCCGAACGGGAACAATGCCCGCTCGTCGGCCTCGCCGTGGAGCCAGCGCTCCGGCCTGAAGGCCTCGGGCTCGGCGAAGCTCTGCGGGTCGCGGTGGACGAGCGCGATCGGGACCATCACGAGCGTCCCGGCCGGGAGCGCGTACGCGCCGAAGGTCATCGGCTCCGTCAGCCGCCGCAGCACGCCGGCTGCCGGCGGACGCAGCCTGAGGGTTTCGCTGACCACCGCGTCGCGGAGCGGGTCGTCCTCGTCAGCCGTCGCAAACCGTCGCGCGAGCTCCGGGGAGCGGCCGAGGCGATCGAGCAGCGCGGTGAGCGCGAGCGCGGGCGGCTCCTGGCCGGCCATCAGCACCGCGAGCAGCTCGTCGACGATCGCCTCGGGGGCGAGCTCGGGCCGTGCGGCGAGCGAGAGGGCGAGCAGGTCGTCGCCGTCGGGCGCCCCGGGGAGCGCCCGCCGAGCCTCGATCTCCTCGATCAGCAGGCGCGCGAGCGGTGCCCTGCGGCGGTTGAAGAGGAGCTTCCCCACGACGCCCAGAGCGCCGTCTCCCTCGCCGGGCGGCGACACCGGTGGGTTGACGGGCGTCCAGATCAGGCGGCGGATGGCCGCGACCGCGAGCTGGACGCGGCCCGGATCATCGATTCCGAGCATGAGGCGGACGAAGATCTCGTCGACGAGTGCCCTCACCCGAGGCAGGAGCCGGAACGGCCTGCGCCGGGGCCAGGAGTCGGCGTGCGCCGCCGCGATTCGCCGCATCTCGGGCCCGCGGCGTGCGATCGCATCCGCCCCGAACGCGGTCGCAATTCGAGCGTGGGCGCCGCGGTAGGTCGCGTCGTCGGCGCCGAACACCGACCGCGGCGAGGCCTGCGGCAGGATCTCTCGCCGCGCCTCGCCCGCGTGCGCCGCGCCGGGGTCGGCGGTCCCGACGGAAGCAACGAACCGTGGGTCAGCCATCACCACCCACTCTCCGGCGAGCTTCAGCCGCAGCGTGAACACCTTGCCGTAGCGGGCGCGGCAGCGCGCCAGCACCCCGAGCGGATCGCGATGGAAGGCGATCGTCTGGGCGAGCTGCGGCGCCTCGGGGCCCGGGGGCATCGCGCCGGGGACGGCCGCCACTGGCTTCGCGGTTGCGCGCTCTAACCGTCGTGTGGCCGCGGAAGGCTCTGCGGGCGCCGCCTTCATCACGGCTTCGCTACCCCTCGCCGGTGCGCGCGAATCGCGGCGAGCTTTCGTCAGGCGCGGGGGCGGCCCTCGGGAAAGCGCTCGAGCCCGTCGTCGGGGAGCGGCTCCCACGGAGCGGCGTAGGCGACGAACTGCCGGTATGACGGACGGACGCCCGGGTCCGCTTCGAGCGCGCCGAGGCGGACGCCGACGTGCTCAGGGTCCGACGGATCGCGGCTGAAGAGCGCCGAGCCGCACTCCGAGCAGAAGGCCTTCTCCCAGCCGTCCGCCGGCGTATAGACCTTGACGACCTCATCGCCCGCGGTGAGCCTGAACGCACCCCGCGCGGCGTGGAGGTTCGCGGAGGCGGCGGTGCCGGTGCGGCGCTGACAGCGGGTGCAGTGGCAGTAGCTCGCCCCCAGCGGAGGCGCCGTGATCTCGAAGCGAACGCCGCCGCAGAGGCAGCGGCCCGTGAGCGGGAGCGCGGGGACATCTTTCACGCGGTCGAGACTACGAGATCGCTGATTGGGGGCGAACAGCGTTCGGCGTTAGCGCCGATCCCGGGTCGGGTAGGCCACCCCTGCGGCGGGTGTTCCGAATCGAGAGGCGGTGAGGGCGATGGCGGTCTGTGAGGTCTGCGGCAACGACTACGACAAGGCGTTCCAGCTGACGATGGGAGGCGAGGAGCACACCTTCGACGCGTTCGAGTGCGCGATCCATGCCCTGGCGCCGACCTGCCCCCACTGCGGCTGCCGGATCATCGGCCACGGCGTCGAGGCGGGCGACCAGATCTTCTGCTGCGCGCACTGCGCGAGCGAGGAGGGCCGGACCGAGCCGGTCGACCGGGTGGCGTGATGGCCGCCGGCGGGGCGAAGCCGCTGCGCGTCGTCGTCACCGGCGCCACCGGCAACGTCGGCACCGCGGTCCTCGCGGCCCTCGGCGCCGAGCCGGCGGTCGAATCGATCGTCGGCATCGCGCGGCGACGGCCGAGGATCGACGTGCCGAAGGTCGAATGGTGCGCCGCCAACGTCGTCACCGATGCCCGCCTTCCGGACATCTTCGCCGGCGCCGACGCCGTCATCCACCTCGCGTGGCTGATCCAGCCGTCCCGCGACCAGATCGCGTTGCGCGCCGTCAACGTGGAGGGCAGCCGACGCGTGTTCGAAACCGCCGCCGAGGCGGGGGTCCCGGCGGTCGTCTATGCCTCATCGGTCGGGGCGTACTCGCCAGGCCCGAAGCGCGAGAGCGTGGACGAGAGCTGGCCCACCCAGGGAATCGACAGCTCCTTTTACTCCCACCACAAGGCCGAGGTCGAGGGGATCCTGGACGGGTTCGAGCTCCAGAATCCGGAGACCCGCGTCGTTCGCCTGCGCCCGGCCCTGATCTTCCGGCGCGAGGCCGCGACCGGGATCCGGCGCCTCTTCCTCGGCCCGCTCTTTCCCAACCCGCTGCTCGGAGCCGGCGTGCCGCTCGTGCCCGAGGTCGAGCGGCTGCGCTTCCAGGCGGTTCACACCGCCGACGTCGCCGAGGCCTACCGGCTCGCGGTGCTGCGGGACGTCTCGGGGCCGTTCAACATCGCTGCCGAGCCGGTGCTCGACCCGGCGGAGCTCGCTCGGATCCTCGACGCCCGGCGCGTCCGGCTGCCCGCCCGCGCCCTGCGCGGCGCGGCGGCGCTCTCGTGGCGGCTTCACCTCCAGCCTTCCCCGCCGGGCTGGGTCGACATGGCGCTCGCCGTGCCGATCATGAGCACCGCACGCGCCCGCTCCGAGCTCGGCTGGCAGCCGCGGTACACCGCTGCCGAGGCGCTCGGCGAGCTGCTCGCGGGCCTCCGCGACGGAACGGGCTACCCGACGCCGCCGCTCGACGCGGGCACCAGCGGCCCGCTCCGCAAGCGGGAGCTCAGCAGCGGGGTCGGGGCGCGCGGCTGACGGCCGCGTCAGTCGAGCCGGTCGGCGACGACCTTCAGGTCCGCGACCAGCTCCGAGTAGGCCTGCTCGCGGTCCTCGCCTTCGGCGCGCAGGATCGCCGAGGGGTGGAAGGTAGCCACGGCGGCAGGGGCGAAGTCGACTTCCAGCAGGTCCCCGTGCTGCTTGGTGACGCGGAACCCGGAGCCGAGGAGCGCCTTCGCGGCCGTCGCCCCGAGCATGCCGACGACCTCCGGCCGGACGCGCTCGAGCTCGGCGTCGAGCCACGGCCGGCAGGCCTCGACCTCGAGCTTCGAGGGCGTTTGGTGGATGCGGCGCTTGCCCCGCGGCTTCCACTTGAAGTGCTTGACGGCGTTCGTCTTGTAGACGAGCTTCGGCTCGACGCCCGCATCGTCCAGGGCCTTGTCGAGGAGATGCCCGGCCGGGCCCACGAACGGAAGCCCCTCGCGGTCCTCCCGATCGCCCGGCTGCTCGCCGATCAGCATCACCGGCGCGCGCGCCGGGCCGGATCCGAACACGGTCTGCGTCGCGTTCCGCCACAGCGGGCACGCCTGACAGCCCGCTGCCGCTTCCCTCAGAGCCTTGATGCCGCGGCCGCTCGGGATCCGCTCGGTCGCAGTCTCCACCATGGGGCGCGGATACCCGGGTACTGGGTGGATATGCCGTACTTCCACCACCTCCGCGACTCGCTCGAGCCCGGGCGGTTGCTCGACCCGGACGGCCAGGTCTCGACGCCGTGGGGGGAGCCCGACCACGGGCCGTGCGACAAGTGCGGCGGCAGTGGGCAGACCGAGTTTCGCTGCCTGTCGTGCGTCGAGGAGGGAACGCGGCGCGACTGCCCGGCCTGTGGCGGCCGGGTCGAGTACCTCGCGACCTGCCCGGCGTGCGGTGGTGACGGGGAGATCACGAGGACGCAGCGCCGCGGCGTCAGCGTCTTCCCGGGGCTCGGCGGCCTCTACCGGTACCTCGTCGAGCGCGGGGTGGAGTTCGAGGGCACGCGCATCGTCGAGCTCGAGGGGGAGCTCGGCGGCGTCCCCGACCTCGACGCTGATCGCGGAGCCATGCTCGTCTGCCCGACGGAGATCGTCGCCGTCCATGACGCCGACCTCGAGCGGGTCGCCGAGCTGCGAACACGCCTCGAAGTGAGGTAGAACGGGCCGCAGATGGCGCGGCGCGAGCAAGACGGCAACGGCGGCGTGGAGCTTCCCGCCGAGGTCGAGGAACGGCTGGATCCGCTCTATCGCGAGCATCCCGACGGGTTCGTCGCGGCGCGCGATGCGCTCGTCAAGGACCTGCGCGCGGGGGGCGATCGCGAGACCGCGGCGCGGGTCAAGAAGCTCCGGCGGCCGTCACAGGCCGCGTGGCTGATCAACCGGGTGAGCGCGGACGACCCGGACCGCACCCAGCGTTTCGCCGAGGCGGCGGACGAGCTCGCCGAGGCCCAGCGCCGCGTGCTCGAGGAGGGCGCGGATTCCGAGGAGCTCCGCGCGAGCGCCGCGCGTGAGCGCGAGGAGGTCGGCGGGATGGTCGAGGCGGCGCGGCGCGTCGCCGGCTCGCACTCCGCCTCGACCACGGGCGCGGTGCTCGACCGCGTCACCGAGACGCTTCAGGCGGTTGCGACCGACGGCGAGCTGCGCGGCCGCGTCCTGCGTGGGCGGGTCGAGCGCGAGACGACGGCGGCCACGATCGGGATCGTTCCGGGGACGATCAAGCCGCCGCGTGGCCGGGCGCGCGACGCGGGCCGCGGGCGCGAGGTCGAGCGGGCCCGCAGGGAGCTCTCGCGGCTGCGCCAGCGCCTCGCGACCGCCGAGGCGCGACGCGATCAGGAGGCGCAGCGGGTCGATGCGGCCGAGCGCGACCTCCACCGCGCGAAGCGCGAGCTGACCGCGGCGAGGCGCCAGGTGCGCGAGCTCGAGCGGGAGATCGCGCGCACCGAGAAACCCACCTCCGACTGAGTCGCGCCGCGCTCAGCGAAAGAGCGGCTGCTGCGCGGCGATCGCCGCGCCCTCGATCTCGAGCAGCCGCCGCTTGGTCTCGCGCCCGCCGGCGGCCGAGAATCCGCCGATCCGTCCGTCGGCCGCTACGACGCGATGGCACGGGACGACGAGCGGGAAGGGATTTCGCCCCAGAGCGGCGCCGACCTCGCGCGCCCGGCCGGGGGCTCCGGCGAACGCCGCGAGCTCGCCGTAGGTGAGGGTCGCGCCGGGCTCGATCAGTCGTGCCGCCTCGTAGATCCGCCGCTCGAACGCGCCGACGCGGCTCCAGTCGAGATCGGCCTCGTCGAGTCGCCGCGGCTCGCCGGAGAGCAGCGCGACGATGTCGTCGACGACCGTGCTCACCGCGGCCGGCGGAGCGGCGAGGGGGGCATCGGCAAACCGTCGGCGGAGCCCCGCGACCGCCAGCTCGGCGTCCGCTCGCGGGAGCGCGGTCGCCGCCACCAGCGGCCCCCGCCAAGCGATCGCGCAGCTCCCGAGCCGTGTCTCGAACGCGCTCATGCCTGCGGCCGCCGCGGTCATCTCATCAGTGTCAACGATCGGTCCGGCCGATCCGTGAGGTGCGGTTTTCGCGCGCGTCGGCGAGGGGTACCGGACGCGCATGCCGAATGGAGTCGCCGAGCGCGAGGCGGGGGTCCGGGAGCGGGTCTGAGATCGCCTCGCTCGAGCTCGACCACCTGGTGATCGCGGCGTCCGACTGGGAGCGCACGCGCGCGTTCTACGCACGCGTCGTCGGAGCCGAGCCGGTCGAGTTCGACTCCGGCCGCCGCGCGCTGAGGGTCGGCGAAACGCAGCTCAACGTGCACCTTGCCGAGGATCTGCCGCGGCCGGGCGAGGAGGCGATCAACCTGGCGCGGATCCCCGTCGCGCCCGGCGGCTCCGACCTCTGCTTTCGCTGGCCCGGGCCGATTGCCGATGCCGTCGAGCACCTGGAGCGGCTCGGGGTCGAGGTCGAGCTCGGACCCGTACCACGACCCGGTGCGCGCGGCGACGGCGAAAGCGTCTATTTCCGCGATCCCGACGCCAGCCTGCTCGAGCTGATCTCCTACGACCGATAGCCGCTGTCGCTAACGCCACACGACTAAGGGGGTGCACGCCGTTCGTGTGGGGTTGACGACGGTACGTGTCGCGAACACCACATCGCCGGCGGCCCCATCGAGCGAGGGGTTAGCCGTCGAGGGACTCCCGCATCGCCGCGACGATCTCGGTGGGGCGGTCCTCCTGGAGGAAGTGCGCCGCGCCCGCGATCCGAACCTGCTCGCCGGCGGTCGGGATCAGCCCGGTGAACATCTCGCCGGACCGCGGGAACGGGAAGACCGGGTCCTGGTCGGAGAAGGCGACGACGGCCGGCTTTCGCCACTCCGCGAGGGCCTTGCGGACGGCCTTCATCTCGCCGGCACCCGGGTCGCCGTCCGCGAGCGGCACCAGGAGCGGAAAGGCCGCGGCGCCGGATTTGCTCTCCGGGCTCGGGAACGGAGCCTCGTAGGCACGGACGACGTCGTCGGCCAGCTCGCTGGTGGTGGCGCCGGCGATGATCCGGCCGATCGGCAGGTCTGGGTTGCGCTCGGCGAAATCGCGCCAGGCCATGAAGCCCTTGCTCACCCGCCCGGTGAACAGCCCGGTGTTCAGGATCACGAGTCGGCTCACGAGGTCGGCGTGCTCGACCGCCCACCGCAGGCCGATCGGGCCGCCCCAGTCCTGCACGACCACGGTGAGGTCCGTGAGCTCGATCCGATCGAGGTGGGCGCTGACCGTGGCGACGTGCCGCTCGTAGCTGTACCAGGCCCGGGCGGTGGGCTTGTCGGAGCGGCCGAAGCCGACGAGGTCGGGGCAGACGACGCGGTGGCCGCTCGCCACTAGCACGTCGAGCACGTGGCGATAGAGGTAGCTCCAGCTCGGCTCGCCGTGAAAGCAGACGATCGTCGGCCCCTCGCCCTCGTCCAGGTGGTGGAGCCGGAGGCCGTCGACCTCGACGTAGTTCGGCGCATACGCGTAGCCGGGGAGGTTGGCGAACCGTTCCTCGGGGGTCCGGAAGGCGTCCATCAGCTCGCCGCCAACCTATCGACGTGGTCTGGATGGCAGCCGAGCACGCATACTCCGCCGGTGCCCGCCAGCTCGATCGCGGACGAGATCCTCGCGCGGGCCCGGGCGATTCCACTGGGCTTCGTCGCCACCTACGGCGACCTTTGCCCGAGCGCGCCGCGGGCCGCCGGTCGCGCGCTGTCGGAGTGCGACGACTCGGCCGTCCCGTGGCAGCGGGTCGTGCGCGCCGACGGGTCGCTTGCCCGTGGAGAGCGCCAGCGGCGGCTGCTCGAGGCGGAGGGAGTCCCCTTCAGGGGCTCACGGGTGGTGATGAGGGTCGCTCGCGTGCCCGCCGAGGCGCTCGACGAGCTCCTTCGGGATTAGGCCTCGGGCAGAGGGACCCGCTCGGTCGCGAGCCAACCACGCAGCGCCTCGTGCACCCCCGGATGGTTGAGGAGCTGGAGGTGGTGTGCGCGGGGCAGATGGCGGCCGTTCTCCTCCGCGAAGCCGATTCGCCGGCGGCGTCCCCGGCCCGAGGCGCTCGCGTGGTGGACGAGCAGGTCGCCGACGAGCCCCCCGACGCCATCGCTGCTCCGGCTCAGGGTCGCGGCGACGAAGTAGTAGCTCGCATCCTCCAGGAACGGGACCTCGCGGCAGCGATCGCGCAGGAACTCGTCCGGATCGCAGTCGCACCAATCCTCCTCGACGCAGTTGCCGAAGCGCAGATCCTTGATCCCGGCGCTGCGATCGTTGAGGAAGAGGTCCGCGAACGGCCGCATCTCCGGCAGGCGGCTGAGCGTCCAGCCCGCGACATTCGCGGCGCGCTCGAGCGGCGCCCCGAGGTGCGGCGAGCCGAGGCAGACCACGTGGCGGACCCTCTCCGTCCACGCATGGCCGGCGCGGGCGCCGTAGTGGCAGGCGCTGCGCAGGACGAGCCCTCCCATCGAATGGCCGATCAGGACGATCTCCCGCGCCTCGACCGGCCACGCCTGCACGACCGACTCGAGCGTCGACGCCAGGCGCCGCCCGTTGTCGGAGATGTGCAGGCCGGTGTTGTAGCGGACGTGGAGCGGCGTGAAGCCGAGCTCCTCGCGAAGGAGCTCGCCGTAGGTCGGGCGCCGGACACCGCCCGGAACGCCAAGGCTCCACGCGCCCTCCGTCTCACAGAGGCCGTGGACGAAGACCACCAGCCGCTCCGTGGCGTCCGGGTACGCCGCCACGAGCGCGACCGGCTCGACCGCCACGCTGCGCCCGCGCTCGCGCAGCCCGAGCTCGAGGGCAAGCGCCGGGTGGTCCCGGGCGAGCCGGTCGCCGGCGAACCCGTTCAGCGCCGCGAGCGCAAGGCTGCCACTCTGCGAGTCGGCGAGCGCGCGCGCGTCGGCGCCACTCACGCGGGCCGCGGCGGCGCCCGCTGCGCGCGGGATGAGGGGCAGCGCCGCCGCGACGCCGCCATAGGCGACCCTGGAGGCGCGGTCGTGAACCGCGCGCGCCGCAATGCCGAGCGGCCCGAGGAGGCTGAAGACGCGGCCCGCGACGGCGCCGTGGACGTCTCGCGCGACGGTCGATGGACGCGCGATCGACGCCGCGGCGATCGCGCCCAGCGAGCGGACCTCGGCCTCGCGCATGTCGCGAGTCTAAGTCCCAGGGCGGCGGCGAGCGATCGTTTCCGGCCCTGGTGCTCGGGTAGGTCAGACACGATCGCGAATGAGGAGGCAACGATGAGCAAGACGAGTGCGAAGACGGTCGTCGGCGCCGTTGCCGCCGGTGCCGCAGCCGAATACTTTCTCGACCCGAACAACGGGACGCGCCGGCGTCACATGGCCCGCGATCGAGCTCTCGCGATGGTCCGGCGGCCGGCGCAGCGGACCGCCCGCGGCGCCGAGCAGCGGGCGAGCTACATGAAGGGCGTCGCCGAGGGGATCGTGCACAAGGCGAGGACCCCGGGCGACGAGCGCGACAGCTCACGGTTCAACGACCCGGCGCTGGCGCGCAAGGTCGAGACCGAGATCTTCCGCGGCCGCGAGGCGCCCAAGGGCTCCGTTTCGGTGAACGTCGAGGCCGGTGTGGTCTACCTGCGCGGCGAGCTGGACAGCGAGGAGGAGATCAACGAGCTGATCTTCGCCGCGAAGGATGTCGACGGCGTCGGAGAGGTGCGCAGCCTGCTCCACCTCCCGGGTCAGCCGACCGCATCCAAGGAGCACGCAACGCCACGCTGACGCCTCCGGCGAGGCGCCGGCAGACTTCCGCCGGCGTCTAGAGTGGCGAGGGCGATGGCGACCTGCACGCACCTTGACCACGTGCGGCTCATGGAGCTGCCGGAGTCGGTCGAGGGGTGCCAGGACTGCCTCGCTGCCGGCGAACCCTGGCTCCACCTGCGGATCTGCCTCGAGTGCGGCCACGTCGGCTGCTGCGACGACTCGCCGAACCGCCACGCCACCGCGCACGCTCGCGAGAGCGGCCACCCGATCATCCGCTCGCTCGAGCCGGGCGAGAGCTGGTCGTGGTGTTACGACGACGAGCTCGGGATGGTGCTCCCCGACGTCACGGGCTCCACGCGGATCCCGCCGTCGCCCATGGGCGCCTGATGGCGGAGGGGTTCATCTCGCGCGGCTTCCAGGCCCGCCGCCGCGTGCCCGAGGAGCTCGCCGACCGTGTACCGCCCGGGCAGTACGTCGAGGAGGGTTTCCCGGTGCTCACCGCCGGGCCGACGCCGCAGCTCGAGCCGCGTGATTGGAGCCTCAGGATCGACGGGATGGTCGCGGAGGAGCGGGAGTGGACGTGGGAGGAGTTCCACCGGCTCGAGTTCGACGACGTGCCGTGCGACATCCACTGCGTCACCAAGTGGTCCAAGCTCGGCACGAGCTTCCGCGGTGTCTCCGTCGACACACTGCTCGCGGAGGCCGAGCCGCTCGATGCCTACGCGATGGTGTGGTCCTACGGCGGCTATACGACCAACCTCGCGATCGAGGACCTCACCGACGGCAAGGCGTGGGTCGTGACCGAGCACGAGGGCGAGCCGCTGCCGCGGGAGCACGGCGGCCCCGCGCGCCTTCTCGTCCCGCACCTCTACTTCTGGAAGAGCGCGAAGTGGGTCGCGGGCCTGCGGGTCATGGACCACGACGAGCCCGGCTTCTGGGAGGCCAACGGCTACCACAACCGAGGCGACCCGTGGAAGGAAGAGCGGTATTGGACCGACTGACGCCGGTAGCGCCGCGGGCGCCCGGCCGATGGCAGATCGCGACCGTCACCGCGGTCAAGGTGGAGACGCCGCGCGTGAAATCGTTCCGGCTCGAGCTGCCGATGTGGATGCCACACCTGCCCGGTCAGCACTACGACGTCCGGCTCACGGCGCCCGACGGCTACCGGGCCCAGCGCTCCTACTCGATCGCGTCCTCGCCGCTTGAAAAGGGCCAGATCGAGCTCACGATCGACCGGCTCGACGAGGGCGAGGTCTCGCCCTACTTCCACGACGTCGTCGAGGAGGGCGACCGGGTCGAGGTCCGGGGCCCGTTCGCCTCCTACTTCGTATGGCACGGCGAGTCGCCGGCGCTCCTCGTCGGCGGGGGATCGGGGGTCGTGCCGCTGATGGCGATGCTGCGGCACCGGCGGCGCGCGATGCCGGAGCTCGCGATGCGGCTCATCTACTCCGTGCGCGGCGCCGAGGACGTGATCTACGCCGAAGAGCTCGGGACCGAGACGCTGCTCACATACACGCGCGGCGCGCCGGAGGACTGGAGCGGGCATACCGGGCGGATCGACGCGGCGCTCCTCGACGGTCTCGTCGACCCGATCGCAACGGCGTTCGTCTGCGGCGCGAATGGCTTCGTCGAGACGGCCACCCGGCTCCTGCTCGACGCCGGCCTCGACGGGACGCGGATCCGCACCGAGCGCTTCGGCCCGACCGGTTAGCCGAGTTCGGGCCGCGGGTAGGCCTGCGCCGATGGCGGCGATCGGCTACACGCTCTCCTCGGAGGAGTTCGGCCCGCGCGAGCTCGTCGGCTTCGCCAGGCGCGCGGAGGAAGTGGGTTTCGACTTCCTCTCGATCTCCGACCACTTCCATCCGTGGGTCGACCGGCAGGGGTCGAGCCCGTTCGTGTGGGCGGTGATCGGCGGACTTGCGGAGGCGACCGAGCGGATCGAGGTCACCACCGGGGTCACCTGTCCGACGACGCGGATCCACCCCGCGATCGTCGCCCAGGCGGCGGCGACGGCGGCGGTGATGCTCCCCGGACGCTTCTCACTCGGCGTCGGCAGCGGCGAGAACCTGAACGAACACATCCTCGGCGACCCGTGGCCTGAAACGGCGGTGCGCCAGGAGCGCCTCGAGGAGGCGATCGAGGTGGTCCGAAAGCTCTGGCGCGGTGGCCTGCAGAGCCATCGCGGGCGCCACTACACCGTCCAGAACGCGCGCCTCTACACGCTCCCGGAGGAACGGCCGCCGATCCTGGTGGCCGGCGCGGGGCCGAAGGCGACCGCCCTCGCCGGGCGGGTCGGCGACGGCTTCTTCGGCCTCGTCCCCGACCGCGAGGTGGTCCAGGTGTTCGAGGACGCCGGCGGCGAGGGCAAACCGAGCTACGGGCAGGTGCACGTCTGCTGGGCCGCCGACGAGGCGGCCGCGAAGCGGACGGCACTCGCGTGGTGGCCGAACGCGGTCGTCTCCGGAGCGCTCAACTGGGAGCTTCCGCTGCCGTCCATGTTCGAGGACGCGAGCTCGTGGGCCTCGGAGGACGACGTCGCGGAAGCCGTCGTCTGCGGCCCCGACCCGGAGCGGATCGTCGACGCAATCCGCGAGTTTGTCGATGCCGGCTACGACCACGTCTACTTCCATCAGGTCGGCCCGGACCAGGAGGGCTTTCTCGACTTCGCCGCCGAGGAGCTCCTGCCCCGGCTGGCGGACGCTCAGGCCGCGGCGGGGCGAACCGGCGGATAGCCGCACTGGTTGAGGACCGGCCCCATGACCTCTTCCATCGCCCGCTGCTCGCTGCGGCTCATGCTGCTTCGCCAGCGGCCCGGCGAGGCGCTGCGCGCATGCTGGTTCGCGCCGCGCTCCGTCGGCGAGATGCGCGAGAAGCGGTGGCGCTCGGCGATCGCCTCGAGCTCGGAGGTATCGAGGTCGAACAGGTCGCAGATCCGTCCGAGCTCGGTCGCGGGCTTTCGCAGCAGGTCCTCGTATCGCACGAGAACGCGCGCCTCGGCCGGCCGGCGCGCGAAGGCCGCGCCGACGACCTGGGTGCGGTGGGCCCACACTGCGGACAGCCACCGGACAAGCGCCCCGCGGCCGGAGCGGGCGACCGGGAAGGCGCCGCCCTCGATCGCCCAGGAGCCATCCTGGTAGGCGTCGAGCCAGGACTCGACGACGTCGCGGCCGTCGCGAAGCAGGAAGATCAGCCGTGAGCGCGGGAAGAGCTCGAAGATCGTCTCCGTCGCCTGCGACCCGGGCTCCTTTACGAACAGCACCGGGTCGTCCGCGTCGGGCTCCTGTTCTTCGAGCTGCGCTCCGAACCTCGCGGTGATCAGGTCGCGCAGCGCTGGAAGCCACGCCTCGCGATAGCGGTCGGAGAAGAAGTAGTGGTCGGACTCGCGCTTCAGCTCGCGCAGCGTCGTCAGCTCCGGCTCGCTGGCGGCCGTGGCCCAGGCGATCGAGAGCGGCCGCCAGGTGCCGAGGTGGTGGCCCAGGTGCGGATCGTCGATCGAGGTCGCGCCGTCGATCGCCGCCAGCATCGAGGCGAGCCAGGTGCTCCCGCTCCGCGAGGAGCCGAGGATCCAGCCGAGCCGTTCCTCGCGCGCGCTGAGATGTTCTTGACCGGAGATCACCGTGCGGCGGGGATACCCCCAGGACGTAGGACGTAACTCAGGCGCCGAGCAGGGTAAGGGAGGGCCATGATGGAATCGTTCGACACCGCTGAGTTCGAGGAGGCGTGGGTCGAGGGGGAGGCATCGGCGGGGTGGCGTTCGGCGACCGCCCACGGGCCCGGGACGGGGGCGGCCGCGTCCGGCAGCTCGCTGCTCGAGATCGATCCGGGCAGGCGCCTGCCGCGCCACACCGACAGCGCCGAGGAGACGATCGTGGTGGTCTCCGGCGCGGCGCTCGTCTCGATCGCCGAGCAGCGCGAGCGGATCGTCGCCGGCGGGATCGCGGTGGTGCCGGCCGGCGTTCCCCACGAGGTGGCGAACCGCGGCGAGGAGCTCCTGCGCTTCGCGGCGGTCTACGCCGGAACCGACGTCGTCACGACCTACGAGCAGCCTGTGCAGCCGGACGGCGGTACGACCCGCCGGCCGGTCGCCTGATCGGCGGGGCGCCCGTTTCCACTCCCGGGCGAGCGGGAACGTGAGCGGCATGAGGGTGCGCGTCCAGAGCGATCGAGTCAGCACCGCGGGCCGCGCCGCCCACGACATCGGACTGGCCGCGATGGTGGGCGGGAACCTCTACGGCCGCTTTGCGATGCACCCGGCGCTGCGCGAGATCGACGATCCGCGCGAGCGCGGGGCAGTGCTGAACCGCGCCTGGCGCCGCTACGGGACGATCAGCACGCTGTCGCTCGGGGCCGTGGTGGCCGGCTGGCTCGGCGCCCGCGCCGGTGAGACGCGCGCCCGCTACCTGACCGGGCGCGAGCGCACACTTGCCCGCGCCAAGGACGCGGCGGTCGGCGCCGTGGCGCTCACCGGGCTCGCCGCCGCGGTTGAGGGCGTCCGCTTCGGCGGGCTCGAGCCCGATGGTGCGGTTCCGGTCGTCGACGGCAACGAGGCGGCGCCAGAGGCGTCGGAGCCGGAGCGTCGTCTGAAGCGGCGGCTCAACCTGATCGGCGGTGCCCACCTGATCTCGGCGCTGGCGCTGGCGGTGATCAACACGGCGATCGCCCAGGTGAGCTACCGGCGCCCGCCGCTTCGCCGCCTCGCCTTCCGCCGCTACTGAGGGCCGCGCGTCGATGAGACCGCTCGCCGCGGTCGAGACGGCGCGTCGTCAGCGCGGGGTCCTGTCGGAGGTCGCGCACCGGCCGTGGCCGCTCCCGTCGCGGCCGTGGTTGATGGGCCAGAGCTGGCGCGGCCTCGCGTTCGCGCACTGGAACGTCGACCCCGCCGCGCTGGAGCGTGTGGTCCCCCCTCAGATCCCCCTTGACCTGCGCGACGGCCGCGCCTGGATCGGGATCACGCCGTTTCGCGTCGAGGGCCTTCGGCTGCGCAACACGCTGCCGCCGCCCGTGGTCTCCCGGTTCGAGGAGGCGAACGTCCGCACCTACGTGAACGTCGACGGTAAGCCCGGGATCTACTTCCTGAGCCTCGACGCCGCGAGCAGGGCGGCGGTCGCCGCGGCGCGACGCAGCTACCGCCTCCCCTACTTCCACTCGCGGATGCGCATGGACGAGGACGCGAGCCGCGTCCGGTTCGAGGCCAAGCGGATCTCGCCCGATGGGCCGCCGGCGCGCCTGCGGATCGGCTACGAGCCGGCCGGCGAGCAGTTCGCGGCCCGGCCGGGCACGCTCGAGCACTGGCTCACCGAGCGCTACTGCCTCTACACGCTCGCCGAGGACGGCACCGTGCAGCGCGGCGAGATCCATCATCCGCCGTGGCCGCTGCAGCCGGCACGCGCCACGATCTTCGAGAACACGATGACCGAGGGCGTCGGGATCGAGCTCGAGGGAGAGCCCGTCCTTCACTTCAGCGCCCTCCAGGACGTGGTGCTGTGGGCGATCGAGCCCGTCCGCTAGCGAAATCCCGGTCGAGTGCCGCATCAACCACCCAGTCGGTGGTCAGCGCGTCACTCGCCGCGCTGTTCTGATTCCTCGCGCCCGGGTAGCCGTAAGCCGAACCGATACGACGAGACGACGGAGGCAGCCATGGGAGTGATCGAGGCGACGAAGGGCGTTCTCTGGGCCCGCAAGCACTCGCCGGACCAGCCGGCGTACGGGGTGGCGCTCGCCCACGAGCGGTTCCGGCCCGATGAGCTGCTCGAGCAGGCGATCGCCGCCGAGCGGGCCGGCTTCGACGCGATCGCGTGCAGCGACCATCTCGCGCCGTGGTGGGCGGACGGCCAGCCGGCGCCAAATAACTCGGGCAACGCCTGGGTGTGGCTCGGCGCGGTCGGGCACGCCACGAACGAGGCGTCGATCGGCACCGCGGTCACCGGCGCCGTCCACCGCTACAACCCGGTCGTCCTCGCGCAGCAGATCGCGACCCTCGAGGTGTTGAACCCTGGTCGCGCGTTCCTCGGCGTCGGCTCCTCGGAGGCGATGAACGAGATCCCCGCCGGGATGGACTGGCCGAGCGTCGCCGAGCAGCAGGAGCGAATGGCCGAGCAACTCCAGATCATCAACCGGCTGCTCGAGGGCGAGACGGTCAACTTCACCGGCCGCCACTTCACGACGAAGGACGCCCGCCTCTACACGCTGCCGGAGCGAAAGCCGCCGATCTACGTGTCCGCCTTCGGTGAGGATGCAGCGAAGATCGCGGCCGAGCACGCCGACGGCGTCTGGACGCTCGCCGACCCCGTGCAGGCACCGCAGGTGATCGGTGCCTATCGGACCGCACGCGAGGCGGCGGGCCTGGAGCCCGGCGAGATCGTCCTCCAGGCGCTCTTCTCATGGGCCGAGGACGACGACACCGCGTTCGAGAGCGCCAAGGAGTGGAAGGCGACGCTGCCGAGCGAGCTCTACACGGATCCGATCCACGAGCCCGCCGAGATCCAGGCAAAGGGCGAGGAGGTCTCGGATGCGATGTTCAGGGCCGGGTCCCTGATCGGCTCCGACCCCGGCGCTCACGTCCGCAAGATCAAGGCGGTCGAGCAGCTCGGCGCGACGGCGATCGTGCTGATGAACGTCTCGGCCGCGGATCCGATCGGCGCGCTCGAGGTCTACGGCCGCGAGGTGCTGCCCGAGCTGCGCGGCTAGCCGCGGCGCGTCTCAGGCTTCGTCGCGCGCCGCTACTCGGCGCCGTCTCGCCGGACCGGCCGGAGCGCCATCAGCTCGCCCAGAGAGAGGTCGATCAGCGCCTCGGTGCGGCAGTCCTCGATCAGCACCCGCTCGCCGAGCACCCGCTCCACCCGGTAGAGCGCCGAGTCGGTGCAGAAGTAATCGCCCGGTCGAGCCGCCGGGCCGAAGCGCGACCGGCGCGGCATCAGCGTGGAGCCCTGACTCATGCCGCTCTCGCTACCCCCGGCGCCGTGAGGAATAACCCACCAGCCGGCGGTGAAAGAATGCGCCGCGATGGCGGCCGCCGAGGATCAGCGACCCGGCCGGCGGGTGGCGCTCGTCACCGGCGCGTCGAGCGGCATCGGCGCGGCGACCGCAAGGATCCTCGCTCGCGAACACGCCACGACGCCGATTCTGATCGCCCGGCGCGAGGAGCGGCTCCGGGCGCTCGCCGAGGAGCTGGGCGGCGGCGCCACGTACCTGGCCGTCGACCTGGTGGACGACGGCGCACCCGCGCGCGCCGCCGCGCACGTGCGCGAACACCACGGTCGGCTCGACCTCCTCGTGAACAACGCGGGCGCCAGCTGGAGGGGCTCCTTCTCCGAGTCGGGCTGGGACGGCCTTCGCCGGCACATGGAGCTCAACTTCGATGCCGTCGCCCGGCTCACGGAGGTGCTGCTGCCGATCCTGCGCGAGAGCGCGCCCAGCGCGATCGTCAACGTCTCCAGCACGGCCGCCCGCGTTTCGCGCGGCCGCACCGGCGCCTACTCCGCGAGCAAGGCAGCGCTGGCCGCGTGGAGCGACGGCCTTTACCTCGAGGAGCGCCCCCATGACGTGCACGTCGGCGTGGTGCTCCCGGGCTTCGTCGCCACCGAGGGCTTTCCGCAAGGCGAGCTGCCGAACCTGATCGTCTCCAACCCGGAGACGGCAGCGCGGGCGATCGTCGACGCCGGCCTGAACGGTCGCGCCGAGCGCTACGTGCCGCGGCCGTATTGGCTTGTGGCCGCGCTTCGCGTCATCGCGCCGGGGCTCGTTCGCCGGGTGCTCGCCGCGGGCGCGGGCGGCCGCTTGACGACGACCACGGGACCGGATTCACAAACCGATTAATTCCTCGCGTCGGCCTGGTCGTACCCTCGACCGAACGATTTTCGATGGAGGGCAACGGATGAACCAGGCAAACGCAGCGGCAACCACCCCGGATCGACGGCGCTGGATCGCGCTCTACGTGCTCTGCGCGGGGATGCTGATGATCGTCCTCGACGTCACCGTCGTGAACGTCGCGCTGCCGTCCATCAAGGATGACCTCGGGTTCGACCAGTCGAGCCTCGCCTGGGTCGTGAACGGATACCTGATCACGTTCGGCGGGCTGCTGCTGCTTGCCGGGCGTTTCGGCGACCTGCTCGGCCGCAAGAACGTCTTCATGGCGGGCCTGGCGCTGTTCACGATCGCCTCAGTCGTCTGCGGCGCCGCCCAGACGCAGGAGATGCTGGTCGGCGGGCGGTTCGTCCAGGGAATCGGCGGGGCGATGACCTCGGCCGTGATCCTGGGAATGATCGTGACCATGTTTCCGGAGCCGCGGGACCAGGCGAAGGCGATCGGCGTCTACGCGTTCGTCGCCTCCGCCGGCGGCACGATCGGCCTGCTGGCCGGCGGCGTCCTCACCGAGGCGATCAGCTGGCACTGGATCTTCTTCATCAACGTCCCGATTGCGATCGCGACCGCGTTCTTGGCGACGCGCGTGATCGAGCGCGACCAGGGCATCGGCCTCTCGCAGGGCGCCGACACGCCCGGCGCGACCCTGATCACCGCCTCACTGATGCTCGGCGTCTACACGATCGTCGAGCCGGCGGCCGACCGCGGTTGGGGCGACGCGCAGACGCTCGCCCTCGGCGCGGTGTCGCTCGCGCTGCTCGCGGGCTTCATCGCGCGTGAGGCGCGCGCCGCTCACCCGATCATGCCGCTGCGGATCTTCCGCTCGAGGAACGTCTCTGGCGCCAACCTCGCCGAGGCGCTGCTGGTGGCCGGGATGTTCGGCACGTTCTTCATGGGCTCGCTCTACATGGAGCAGGTGCTCGGCTACGACCCGCTCGAGATCGGGCTCGCGTTCCTGCCCGCGACGCTGATCATGGCGACGCTGTCCATCCGCTACGCGGAGCCGCTCATCATGCGCTTCGGCGCCCGCCGCGCCCTGATCTCCGGAATGCTGCTGGTGGTTGCCTCGCTCCTGCTGTTCACCCGTGCCCCGGTCGACGGCAGCTACGTCGAGCACCTGCTGCCGGTGATGGTCCTGCTCGGGTTCGGGATCGGCGTCTCGTTCCCGGCCCTGATGTCGATCGCGATGTCGGGCGCGACGCAGGTCGACGCCGGGCTCGCCTCAGGGCTCGTCAACACGTCGGCGCAGGTCGGCGGCGCGATCGGGCTGGCGGTGCTGGCGACGCTCTCGACGACGCGAACGGACGACCTGATCGCGACCGGCGAGGATGCGGCGTCGGCGCTGACCAGCGGCTTTCACCTCGCATTCCTGCTCGGCGCGGCGCTCGTGGTGGCCTCGATCGGCATCGCGATCGCGGTGATCCAGGCGGTGCGCGCGCCCGAGCAGCAGCCCGAGCCCGGGACCGACCCCGGGACGGGCGAGCTCGAGCCGGCCTGCTCCGAGGCGTCCTAGCCGCGCAGCCTCAACGCCTCGGGGTGTACGTCAGCACGACGACGCCCTCCGGCCGCGATCAGCGCGGCTCGATCTGCGCGAAGGTGCAGGAGCGAGGTTCGCGGTCCGGCCGCCAGCGCCGGAATCGCGCCGGGTGGCGAAGCCGTCGGCCGTCGAGGTGGTCGAAGGTGACCTCGCAGGCGAGCTCCGGCCTGGTCGGGATCCAGTCGAGCGCCATGTCCGGCGTCCAGCGACCGGCCGCGCCCGGCAAGCGCCCCATCGGAGCGCCGCCGGTGAGAAAGCCGTGCTCCCAGGGGTGCCCCGCGAGCTGCGTCACGTGCGGAGCGAGGTCGGCGACGAGCTCGCCGCGCTGGCCCTCGGAGAAGGAGCTCGCGACCCCGATGTGCTCGAGCTCGCCGCGCTCGTCGTACAGGGCGAGCAGGAGCGAGGCGAGCGCCATATCCTCGAACACGCGAAAGCCGCCCACGACGCAGTCGAGCGTGCGCTCGAGCTTCACCTTGACCATCGCGCGGGCGCCGGGGCGGTAGGGGGCCGCCGGATCCTTGGCCATCAGCCCGTCGACGCCGGCGCGCGGCGGGCGCTCGAGCCAGCCCCGCGCGACCTCGTGGTCGGTTGTCAACGGGGTGATCTCGACCGAGCCCTCGGCGCCGAGCGCCCGCTCGAGCGCCGCGCGGCGCTCGCGGAACTCGCGGGGCATCAGATCGCCCGCTTCGACCGCGAGCAGATCGAAGGCGATCATTGCCGCGGGCGATTCGGCCCGCAGGAGCTCGACCCGTGAGGCGGCGGGATGGAGCCTCGACATCAGCACGCCGAAGTCGTCGCGAGCCGGGTCGGCGAGAACGAGCTCGCCGTCGAGCACGAGCGCGTCGGGATCGAGTGAGCGGACGGCCTCAACCACCTCCGGGAAGTAGCGGGCGAGTGGGCGCCCGTGGCGGCTTCTGAGGTCCACCTCGGAGCCGGCGCGGAAGGCGAGGCAACGAAAGCCGTCCCACTTCGGCTCGAACAGGAAGTCGCCCTCCGGGAGCTCGCGGACGAGCCGTCCCAGCATCGGCTCCACGGACACGGGCACCGGGAGCGCCTCGAGGTTCATGGCCAGGCCTTGGGGTAGCCGTTCGGGCGAACGTGCGCATCGCGAGCGCCACACACCTGCGCCGCATTGGCGAGCGGGGTCCCGGCGTCGAGGTCGAGGTCGGGGAGCGGCGTCTGCGGCTCACCAACCTCGACAAACGGATGTACCCGCTCGGCGCGTTCACCAAGGGACAGGTGATCGACTACTACGCGCGGGCCGCGCACGCGATCCTGCCGCACGTCGCGGGGAGGCCGCTGACGCTCAAGCGGTTCCCGGACGGGCTCGACGGCGCTTACTTCTACGAGAAACAGTGCCCGCGCTACCGGCCCGAGTGGCTCGAGACGGTGCCGATCTGGACCGAGCGCTTCCAGGAGACCTACGAGTACTGCACGGCGAGCGAATCGGCGGCGCTCGTGTGGCTTGCGAACCTGGCCAACCTCGAGCTCCACGTGGCGCTGGGACGCGCCGGGGCGCTCCAGACGCCGACGGCGGTCGTCTTCGACCTCGACCCCGGCCATCCCGCGGGGCCGCTCCACGCGTGCCAAGCGGCGCTCGTCCTGCGCGGGCTCTTCGAGCAGCTCGGGATCGAGTGCTTCGCCAAGAGCTCGGGATCGAAGGGCATTCATGTCTTCGTGCCGATCAACGCGCCGGTCACCTACCCGGAGACGAAGCGGTTCGCGCGCGCGGTGGCCGAGACCGTAGCCGGGCGCCTTCCCGAGCTCGCGCTCGCCGAGGTCACGCGCGCGCGCCGGCGCGGCCGGGTGCTGATCGACTGGGGCCAGAACGACCACCACAAGACGATGGTCGCGCCGTACTCGCTCCGTGCCGTCGATCCGCCGACCGTGTCGATGCCGCTTCGCTGGGAGGAGGTCGAGGCGGCGCTCGAGGTCGAGGACATCGCGAGGCTCACCGCCTCGCCGCAGGAGATGCTCGAGCGCCTCGACCGCGAGGGCGACCTGTTCGCCCCGGTCGCCGAACTTCGCCAGGAGCTGCCGGAGCTCTGAGCGCACGGAGTAGGCTCGCGCGGCGGGGGAGCGATGACCGGGAGCAACACGTCCGAATCAACACGCGAGCGGTCGGGGTGGACCGGAGGCAGGATCGTCGGCATGGTCGCGTCCAGCCTGCTCGCCCTGCTTGGCATCGCGCTCCTGCTGGGCGGACTGGCGCTGATCGCGGCGCACGCCTTCGCGCGCGACGACGACGGCTACTTCACCACCGACACCGAGCGGCTCCACAGCCCGGGCTACGCGCTCACCGCCGAGGATCTCGACCTGGGCGGTGATCCCGCCGACTGGGCGCCCGAGGACCTGCTGGGGACGGTCCGCGTCGACGTCGAGAGCCTCACCGGCCGCCCGGCGTTCGTCGGCATCGGCCCGCGCGCCGAGGTCGACCGCTACCTGGGGGACGCCGGCCGCTCCGAGGTGACCGACTTCGCGAACGGCGCCCCCCGCTACGAGGTCCACCCAGGCGGCGGCCCGCCGTCGCGACCCGGCGCCCAGGACTTCTGGGCCTCGCAGAGCGAGGGTCGCGGCCTGCAGCGAGCCGACTGGGACGTGGAGGGCGGTTCCTGGAGCGTCGTCGTCATGAACGCCGACGCATCCCGAGGGATCGCGGTCGACGCCGAGGCCGGCGTAAAGGTCGAGTGGATCATCTGGGTCGGCGTCGGCTTCGCGCTCGTCGGGCTCGTGCTCACGGTCGTCGGGGTGCTCCTGATCCTGCGCATCGCCAGGCGCGCCGCGCGGCTGGCCGCCACCGCGGCGCCCGCCGCCTAACCTGGGCGCTTGATCGCGGCGGTGATCTTCGACCTCGACGGGCTCTTGCTCGACTCGGAGTCGGTATGGGACGAGGCGCGACGGGACTACGTCGCCGAGCACGGCGGCCGGTGGCGCGACGAGGCGACACGGGCGATGATGGGGATGAGCTCCGTCGAGTGGTCGCGGTATGTGCGCGACGAGCTCGAAGTCGACCGCGACGCGTCTCTGATCTCGGCCGAGGTCGCCGCCCGGGTGGGCCGCCTCTACCGCGAGCGGCTGCCGCTGATGCCGGGGGCGACCGAGGCCGTGGAGCGGATCGGGGCGCGGTGGCCGCTCGGGCTCGCCTCCTCGTCGAACCGCGAGGTGATCGATCTCGTGCTGGAGCTGTCCGAGTTCGGCCCCCGTTTCGAGGTGACGGTCTCCTCCGAGGAGGTCGAGCACGGCAAACCAGCGCCGGACGTCTACCTCGAGACCGCGAGGCGGATGTCGGTTGAGCCGAGCGGCTGCGCGGCGATCGAGGACTACCACAACGGGATCCAGTCGGCCAAGGGGGCCGGGATGCGCGTGATCGCGATCCCAAATCCGCGCTTTGCGCCCAGCCCCGAGGCGCTCGAGGTGGCCGACCGCGTCATTGCCTCGCTCGATGAATTGACGCCGGGGCTCGTCGGGGCCTAGGCCGTCTGCGCGGCGATCGCCGGCGCGCAGGAGGCGAGCTCGCCGCCCGTCGGCATGTGGCGCCGCAGGTCGGCGAACGCGAGGCCGCCGGCGATCAGCGGCAGCCAGAAGAGGATCACCCGGTAGGCCAGGACTGCGGCGACGGTGGCCGCCGTGGGCGCGCCGTACACGATCAGGGTCCCGATCAGGCCGCCGTCGATCCCGCCGATGCCGCCCGGAATCGGGAGCAGACCGCCGAGCTGGCCGATCAAATATCCGATCAGGATCACGGTGATCGGGGGCGAGGCGCCGACGGCGTGGAACGTGGCCCAGAGGACGGCGTTGTCGAACGCCCAGTAGCCGATCGTGCCGGCGATCACCCGCAGGTCGCCCGAGCGCAGGATGCGGAATGCCTCCCCCGCACCGTCGACCACCGCGCGGCGCGTCGCCACCAGCCCGCGGCGGAGGCGCGACGCGTCCGGGCCGGCCCCGGCGCCCAGGCCGAGCCTCGGCAGGAGCGCGACGACGCCGAGCGCGAGCGCCGCGATCGCGGCCGGGAACGCCGTCAGCCAGGGCGACAGCTCCGGCCCGAGGAGGCCGATGGCGAGCAGCGTCCCGAGGACGACCACGGCGACGAAGTTGACGCCGCTCTTGATCAAAAAGAAGGCGACCGAACGGCGCGCGATCCGGGCCCCGTCCATGCCACCGCGGTGGAGGATCCATGCCCCGAGCGCGAGGCCGCCGGCGCCGCTTGCCGGGATCAGTGATCCCATCGCGAGCTCGGCGCCCCCGATTTGCCAGCTTCGCCGCCGGCTCAGGCCGGTGCAGAAGATCGGCCCGAACATGAGCACGTAGGACGCGAACGACAGGGCCTCAAAGGCCGCGGCGAGGGCGAGCCACCCGGTGTCTGCGCCCTCGAGCCGTTCGCGAACGTCGCCGAGCCCGGGCGCGAAGACCACGACCGCGACGAGCACCGCGAGCGCCGCGATCGCCTGCGCAGCCCGGCGCCGAACCGAGCGGCCCTGGAACTCGCCCGGGAGCTCGTAGCCGGCGCTAGGCGCGGAGCTTGTAGCCACGCGTGAACAGACGCAGGTTGACCGCGAACAGCGCCGCGGCTGCCGCGGCCAGCGCTACGAGGGAGAGCGCCACGTCCGCCTCGGTGAAGCCGAGGAACCCGTAGCGGACGAGGTTGATCATGTAATAGACCGGGTTGAAGTGGGTGAGGGTCTGGAACGGCTCGGGCAACAGCGCGGCCGAGTAAAAGACGCCGCCGAGGAAGATCAGCGGCTGCAGGACGAACGTCTGGGCGAGCGCCACGTCGTCGAACTGCTCGGCTCGCACCCCGATGAGGACGCCGAGCTGGGAGAAGAAGAAGCCGACGAGAAAGAGCGCCGGGATCAGCACCAGCACGTGGTCGACCGGCAGGTCGACGAGCAGCGAGGCGGCGATGAAGGTGAGCGTGGCGACGGCGAGGCCGCGCATGAAGCCGCCGAGCGAGAACGCGAGCAGGAGCTCGAGCGGCGAGGCGGGGGAGGAGAGCTGGTCCTGGATCGCGCCCTGGAACTTCTGCTGGAGGATCGAGGAGGAGTTGTTGGAGAATGCGTTCATCGCCCAGGCCATCATGATCAGGCCTGGGATCACGAAGACCACGTAATCGATCCCGTGGAGCTCGTCGATGCGCGAGCCGAGCGCGGCGCCGAACACCGAGATGTAGAGGAACGTCTCGAGCAGCGGCGCGCCGATCGTCTGCTTCTTGATCTTCAGGAAGCGGTTCACCTCCCGGCGCCAGAGCGTCAGGAAGCGGATCTGCGCGGCGCTCACGACACCAGCTCCTGCACGCGCGAGCGCGAGAGCTCCTCGCGACCGACCAGCGCCAGGTAGGCGTCCTCCAGGTTCGCGACCGCGTAGCGCGCCGCGAGCTCGGTGCTCGAGCCCTGCGCGACGATCTCGCCCTCGTTGATGAAGGCGATCTTGTCGCAGAGCTGCTCCGCCTCCTCGAGGTAATGCGTCGTCAGCAGGATGGTTGTCCCCTCGTCGTTGATCCGCTGGACGTAGTGCCAGAGCTCGAGCCGCAGCTCGATGTCTACCCCGGCGGTCGGCTCGTCGAGGATCAGGAGCCGCGGCCGGTGCATGAGCGCCCGGGCGAGGATCAGCCGCCGCTTCATCCCGCCGGAGAGAGTTCGGGTGCGCTCCTTTGCCTTCTCGGTCAGCGAGAACGTCTCGAGCAGCTCACGCGCGCGCTCGCGCCGCTCGCGCTTCGGCATCCCGAAGTAGCCGGCGTGGTAGTCGAGCGTCTCCTCGGCGGTCAGGAACCAGTCGAGGTTGAGCTCCTGCGGCGCGAGCCCGACCGCCTGCCGAGCCTCGGCGTATTTGTCGATCGCGTCGTGACCGAAGACGCGGATCGCGCCGGAGGTCGGCTGCGCGAGCCCCGTCGCGCAGTGGATCAGGGTCGACTTGCCGGCCCCGTTCGGGCCGAGCAGGCCGAAGAACTCCCCGGGCTCGATCGCGAGTGAGACGCCGCGCAGCGCCTCGACCCCAGTCGGGTAGCGCTTCACGAGCTCGGCGACCTCGAGCGCTCGCTCGGGGTGCGATTCGTCCAGGTTCGTCAACAACGCAGGATCGGTCACTTCATTAAATGTAGGGACCGGTCCCGCAGCGGGTCACCAGCTAGCGTCCCGCGCGTGGAAGCGCTCGAGATCGAGACACCGTCCGGGCTCGCGAGGGCGCATCTGCGGATCGCCGAGGCGCCGCGGGGCGCGCTCGTCCTCGGCCACGGCGCCGGCGGCGGGGTGGAGGCGCCCGACATCGTCGCCGCCGCCGAGGCCGCGGTCGAGGAGCGGCTGAGCGTCGCACTCATCGAGCAGCCGTACCGCGCCGCCGGCAAGCGCGCCCCCGCCGCGGCGTCGCGTCTCGACGCCGCCTGGACGGCAGTCATCGAGACGCTGCTCGGGCGCGAGCTCCGCCACCTGCCGGTGGTAACCGGCGGGCGCTCGCTCGGCGCGCGGGTCGCCTGCCGCACCGCGACCGAGACCGGCGCCGTCGCCGTCCTCTGTCTCGCTTTCCCGCTCCAGCCGCCGCCCCGAAAGGGCAACGAGCCCGGGCCGAGCCGGATCGACGAGCTCGACGCGGTCGAAGTCCCGACGCTCGTCGTGCAGGGTGAGAGCGACCGGTTCGGGATCCCGCCCCCGGGACCAAGCCGGACCGTCGTCCGCGTCCCAGGGGATCACGGCCTGAAGGCGGACCTCGACGCCGTCCGCGCCGCGGTGCGGGGCTGGCTTCCCGTGGCGATCGAGGCCGCGCGTGAGCGCGAGAAGGTATGAGCGCGGAGCCCGCGGAGCGCTGAGGAGGTCAGGCCGCCACCGCGACCCGGGCGCGCGCCAGCCGCACCGCGCCTGAGAGCGCGTCGATGTCGTAGGCGCCGTAGTGGCGTCGACCGTTGATGAAGAAGGTGGGCGTCCCCGAGACGCCGCTGAGGTCGGCAGAGTCGACGTCCTCGGCTATCCGCGGCGCCCCGCACCGACGATGCATGTCCTCGTCGAAGCGCTCGAGGTCGAGCCCCAGCTCCTCCGCGTAGCGGCGAACATCGGCGAGGAGCAGCGCGTCCTGGTGCTCGAAGAGCATGTCGTGCATCTCCCAGAAGGCGCCCTGGTGCGCGGCCGCCTCGGCGGCCTCGGCGGCGCGCTGGGCATTCGGGTGGACGTCGTTCAGCGGCAGGTGGCGCCACACGTAGCGGATGTCGCCGAAGTCCCGCAGGAGCTCCCGCACCACGGGCTCGGCCCGGCCGCAGTAGGGACACTCGAAGTCGCCGTACTCCACGACGGTGACGGGGGCGTCGATCGGCCCACGAAGATGGTCGCGCTCGGGGTCCACCTCGACGGCGAGGTCGACGATCGTCTCAAACCTCCCCTGCAGGGCGCGCATTCGAAGCGGGCCGGGGAGCGCGGCGGTCGCGCGGAACAGCGCCCACGTAAGCAGCGAGGCGACCAGCGCGGCGCCCAGCACGCCCACCTTCGCCTCCTCGAGGTCCTGGCCGCTGAACGCCAGCGTCGCGATCAGGAGCGAGATCGTGAAGCCGATCCCGGCGATCGTCCCGCCGCCGGCTACCGCCGCCCAGCCGATCGGCGGGCGCACGCGGCCGCGGCTCATCCGCGTCGCGATCCAGCTCACGCCGAGGATCCCGGCCGGCTTGCCGAGCACGTATCCGATCAGGATCCCGAGCGTCACGGGCGAGCCGAGCGCGTCGGAGAGCAGGTCGCCATCGATTGCGATCCCGGCGTTCGCGAGCGCGAACAGCGGCACGATCACGTAGCTCGTCCACGGGTGAAACAGCTGCTGGAGGCGCTCGTTGGGGGAGATGGCCAGCCGGACGCCCTCGCGAGCACCGCGCGCGAGCTCCGGAGTCGGCTGCTCCCGGAACAGCCGGAAGAGGTCGCTCGCGCGCTCGAGGTCGCCACGCTCGGCCGGGTAGGCGTATGCGACGAGGCCCATGGCGAGGCCGATGACGACCGGCTCGACGCCGGACTCGAACAGCGCCACCCACGCCCCGAGGCCGAGCACCGCGTACACGGCGCCGATGTGGATCCGCGCCGCGCGCACGGCCAGCACCAGCGCGAAGAATCCGATCGCCACGGCCAGCGCCATCGCGTCGACGTCTGAGCTGTAAGCGAGCCCGATCACGATCAGGGCGACGAGGTCGTCGACGACCACGACGGTGAGCAGAAAGGCGCGCAGCCGCTCGGGGAAGCGCGGGCCGACGAGGGCGAGGACGCCGAGCGCGAAGGCCGTGTCCGTGGACATCGCCGCGCCCCAGCCATCGGCGGTCGGCTCGCCGGCGTTCAGGGCAAGGAAGACCGCGATCGGCACGAGCATGCCGCCTACCCCCGCGAGGACCGGCAGCGCGAGCCGTCGCCGCTCCCGCAGCTCGCCCATGTCGAATTCGCGACGCGCCTCGAGCCCGACGACGAGGAAGAAGAAGCTCATCAGCCCGGCGTTGATCCAGTGCCGGAGATCCTGGGCGATCGCCGAGTCGCCGACCCGGATCGAGAGCTCCGTATGCCAGACCGAGTCGTAGGAGCCCGAGTCGAGGTTCACCCACGCCAGCGCGGCCAGCGTCGCCGCCAGCAGGATCGAAGCGCTCGCAGTCTCCGTGCGAAGGAATGTCCGAAGCGGCGTCTGGAGGTTTCGCGCCCACGCGGTCTGGCGCGAGAACGGTCCGGAGGAGGTCTGGGTCTCGGTCATGAAGGCGCCGTGCGACCCCGCCAGTTTGGCGACCGCGGCGACGCGAGTCGTTTCGCGAGCGGCAAAATCCCGATCGATGGGCGCGAATCCCGACTCGGTGGCGGAGGAGAACATCGCCACGGTGCGCGGCGTCTACGAGTGCTGGGCGCGAGGCGACTTCTCCCAGGGCGACGTTTTCGACCGCGAGATCGAGTTCGATATGACCGAGTGGCCCGAGGGCTCGCGGACCCGTGGGCTCGAGGGAATGCGCCGGATGTGGCTCGGCGTCTTGAGCGCGTGGGAGGAGTTCCGTGCGGAGCCGCGCGAGTACCTCGCCGACGGCGAGCATGTCGTCGTCCTCACGCATGTCCGCGCTCGCGGCCAGGGGAGCGGGTTGGAGATCGAGGCGGACACCGCGACCATGTGGACGCTCGAGGACGGCAGGGTGATCCGGCTAGGTCTCTACTGGGACACGGCGAAGGCGCTCGAGGACGCCGGCCTCGCGCCGTAGCGGGCGACGGATCGGTCAGGTGGTCTGCGGGTCGTCCGGCTCGGCGCGCGGCTCGAGCTGGATCTCGCGCTCGGCGCGCGGCACGCCCTCCTCGAGCTCCTGGCTTCGCTCGCGCTCGGCGTTCAGCTCGTGGCCGAAGAGGACCGCCAGGTTTGTGATCCACATCCAGATCAAGAGCACGATGACGCCGCCGAGCGTGCCATAGGTCTTGTCGTAGGCGGAGAAGTTCGCGACGTAGAGGGCGAAGGCCGCCGAGGCGATGATCCAAACGACCAGCGCGACGATGCCGCCTGGAGTCACCCACTTGAAGCCACGGATCTTCACGTTCGGCGCCGCGTAGTAAAGGACGGAGAAGATCGTGATCACGAGCAGCGCGAGGATCGGCCACTTGGCGATCTGGTAGACGGTCACGGCCGCATCGGAAAGACCGATCGCGCCGCCTACCGCCTCCGCAAGCGGGCCGGAGACGGCCAGCGCGAGCACGGTGATCGCCGCCAGGATCACCGTCACCAGGGTGATCAGGAGCTGAAGCGGGCGCAGATGCCAGAACGGACGGCCCTCAGGCGTCTCGTAGATGATGTTCGAGGCACGCATGAACGCTCCGACGTAGCCCGAGGCCGACCAGATCGCAAGCACGAAGCCGACGATCGCCATGAAGCCGGAGGCAGCCGAGTTCGAGGTGATCGACTCGATCGGCCCGGAGAAGGTGTCTGCGGCCGAGGCGGGGCCGATCTGCGTGACGATGTCGTTGATTGCCTGGGTGGCGCCCTCGCGCGAGGCGACCAGCCCGAAGACGCCGACGAACGCGAGCAGCGCCGGGAAGATCGCGAGCAGGCCGTAGTAGGTGAGCGCCGCCGCCCAGTCGGTCATGTCGTCCTCGAGGAACTCCTTGACGGTGCGCTTCACGGTCGCGAAGGTGCCCGTGCCCCGATCGGCGCCGTCCGGCGCGTAATCGCGGCGGACCGGATCGGCGGGCGAGCCGTCGGCCCGGCTTGTCTCCGTTCTCTCCTGCGCTTCCACCTCAACCGCAGACTTACCGCTCGTTGGGCAGCTAAACCGCGCTTTCATCGCGCTGTCATCGAACATGGCTAGAAATGGGCCATCGACTCGAAGGGAGTGACCCAATGTTGAAGCTCATACGCACGCCGCTGATCGCAACGCTCGCCGTTGGCGCGCTGGCCGGAGGGGTCGCGCTCGCGCAGTCGACCCCGGGCTCGCCGGCTGGGCGTGCCGCCAAGCCCATCCATCTCGAGGAGGCGACGATGATCATCGAGGTCAACGCCACCGACGCGGACGCGGGGCTCCAGGTGTTCCTCGACGGCGAGGCGTGGAGGTCGATGACGATCACCGACCCGAACGGGAGGCGGATTCTCGACGTTGGGCCGCGAGGACGGCTCGGGCGGCTCGGCCTCACCGAGCTCTTCTCGGAAAGCGAGGAGCCGACCTTCACCGAACTGCCGCTGGCGAAGTTCAAGCGCAAGTTCCCTGAGGGCAGGTATCGCTTCGTCGGCAGGACCGCGGATGGGCGCAAGCTCGTGGGCAGCGCGAGGTTCAGCCACGACACGCCGCCTGGCCCAAAGATCACCTCACCGCCCGAGGGCGGCGTCGTGGCGCCCGACGCGGCGGTGGCCAGCTGGGACGCGGTCCCGGACTCGGGCGGCATCGAGATCGCCGGCTATCGCGCGATCGTCGAGCGCGAGAATCCGCTGCGCACGTTCCAGGTGGAGCTCCCGGCGAGCGCGCACAGCGTCACGATCCCGGCTGAGTACCTCGAGCCCGATACGAAGTACAAGCTCGAGGTGCAGGCGATCGAGCGGAGCGGCAACCAGACGATCTCCGAGCTTGAGTTCCGGACGGCGCCGTAGGCGCCGGACGAGCGGACACGCAGGCGCCCCGGCGGCTGAGCCACCGGGGGCGCTTTGCCCATGGGGATGAGAGGTGTGGTCAGCGCGAGATCGTGGCGGAGGTCGCGGCCTTGCAGAGGCCCGGCACCTTCGCGGCCTTGGCGTAGAACTTGCCGCTCTTGTAGCCGGAGTTGCCGATCGACCACATGGCCTTGGTCCCGCTGGGCTCGGAGGTGTCGGAACCGATCTTCACGTCGTTACGCGGGGCCTGAGTCGAGCCGAGCTGCTCGAACACCTTCACCGTGCGCTCGGACGCACAGTCGCGGTCCGGGCTCTTCACGTAGCCGTAGTAATCGCCGTTCTCACCCTTGATCGTGACCTTGGTGTCCGAGCCGGCGGCCCTGGGTCCATCGTGTCCCGCGCAGGAGCGCCCGGATAGGCACCCAACGGGTGGAACTTGACCGACCGTCTGAGCTACTCGTCCTGCGCGCGCCCGGGCACGAGTGCGTCGGCGATCGGCGCATCCGGCCGGTTCAGGACGCGGTTTCCGTAGACGAAGACGATCGTCCCCCCGATGTAGCCGCCGACCGCGAGCACCGTTTCGGCGCCGAGGCCGAGGATCAGCGCTGCGAGCCGGACCTCGTCATCGTTGTAGCCGGGCCGCTGGGCGAGCCAGGTGAGGGCGAAGAGCACGGTTGCGGTGAGCATGATCACGAGGTGGTACGTGGCGACGGTCCGGGCGGGCGTCCCCCGCGGCAGGTCGAGCCAGTCGAGCAGGCCGGTCAGGGCGGTGGGCGCGGCCAGCAGTAACCCGACCGAGATCGCGATCAGCGACCCCACCGCCATCTGCTCGGACTCGATGCCGATCCGGCCCGCCACCAGCATTGCCGCGCCCGCCGTGTAGGCCCCGATCGAGGCGTCCGTGAGCGGCGGGTGCGAAGGCTTGCCGGGCCAGCCTCTGAGCAGCGACAGCATCGTCCTCTCCTTGTCCTCGCGTGCCAGGACGATTGATTCTATTACGATGGAATCAACTATGCCGCGGCTCGACGCACTCGCGGACCCGTTTCGCCTGGCGGTAGCCCGATACCTGGACAGTCATCCCGATGCGACCGCCGCCGAGGTCGCCGCCGGCGTCGGTGTGCACCTGAACACGGCGCGCGCACATCTCGCGGCGCTCGTCGCCGCCGGCGCGGTGCGCCGGATCACCGCGGGCGGCGGGCGTCCGGGCCGACCGGCCGTTCGCTACCGGCTCGAGGCGGGATGGACGCCGCAAGGCGATGAGCTCCTCTCCCTTTCCTCGCTGCTTGCGTCCACGATCCTGAGGCTTGACGCGGACCCGGAGGAGCTGCGGGCGGTCGCGACGGAATGGGGCCGAGGCTGGTCGCTACAGGAGGGGGAGGACTCCGTTGAGGCGCGCCTGACGGACGCGCTCGGGAGGCTCGGCTTCAGCGCTCGCGTCATCGACGGGCGTCTCAGCCTCTCGGGCTGTCCGTGCCCGCTCGTCGCGCCCGAGCACCCGGCCCTCGTCTGCGCGCTCGCGGACGCCGTCGTCGAGGGCGTCCTCGAGGGCAGCCGTGTCAGCGCCGGCGGATCGGATCACGACCCGGTGCGGCGCAACTGCTCGACGCCACTGGCCCTTGGAAACCCAAACTAGGAGGAACGCAATGACCGAAGCAACAACGCCCGCGCGGCTGTACGCAGGGCTGGTCGGCGCCGTGCTGGTGATCGCCGGGATCATCGGCTTCTTCTACAGCGCCTCGTTCGGGAGCCCCGGCGACGTCGACGGCGTGTTCGGGATCCTCGACGTGAACGCGTGGCACAACCTCGTGCACATCGCGACCGGTGCCGTTGGGGTGCTCGCCTACACGGCCGGCTCGCGCGCCTCGCGGACCTACGCGCTCGTGATCGGCGTCGTCTACATCATCGTCGCGATCTGGGGGTTTGCGATCGGCGACGGCGACTCGATCCTCGGCTTCATCCCCGTCAACACCGAGGACAACGTCCTACACCTCGTCCTCGGCGTCCTCGGGATCGGCGCCGGCCTCGCAAGCCCCGAGCCGGTGACCACGGCGCCGGCGACCGCGCGATAGGTAGACCGAGTGCCGCGCGGCGATCCAGCGTCCCACCCGTGTTCCTCGTGAGGCTCGAGGCGCAGACGACGGTCGCCGCGCGGCGCTCGCACCTGTTCGCGTTCCTAGTCGATCTCGAGAACCATTGGCGACTGACCGGCGGCGGCGTTGAGGTGGTCGAGCTCCACGGCCCGCTCGGCGCCCGCACGGGCGGCGTCGTCCGCCTGCGCGGGCCGCTGGGGATCCGCAGGACGGTGGCGACGGAGGTCGTGGCCGCGGACCCGCCTCGATCGATGTGCGGCAGCGCTCGCCTCGGCAGGCACACGTCCGCGACCGTGAGATGGGACCTCCACGAGCTCGGCGGCGATCGCACGCGGATCTCCCTCGGTGCCGAGGTCGACCGTGCGGGTCCGCTCGACCGCCTGCTGCTTGCGATGGGCGGCGCACGATGGATGCGCCGGTTGCTCGCCGAGGCGCTGTCGCGTCTCGCCCTGCTCGCGCGCGCCGAACCGCCGACGGCGGATCGAGCTCACCGAGCCCCGCGCCGCCCTGCGGAGCACTACGGCAGTCGTCGCCGCACCGGCCGGCGCCGTGGCTGAGGGCGGCAAGAAGCGCGCGGTAGCGCGGTTCATCACGAACCGACTGGTCAACCCGGTCCTCCGGCCGCTGCTCGCGCACGGACTCTGGCCGCGCACTCAGGCGCTGCTCGAGACCCGGGGCCGCAAGAGCGGCGTGGCCCGGCGAACGCCCGTCGGAAACGGCCTGCGCGACGGCGAGTTCTGGATCGTCACCGAGCACGGCTATGCAGCCGACTACGTGAGGAACATCCAGGCCGACCCGCGCGTTCGCGTGAAGGTCGGCCGGACATGGCACGCCGGGACCGCGCACCTCCTGCCCGGCGATGATCCGCAGGAGCGGCTGCGTTGGCTGCGACGACCCGTCAACGACTCGATGCTGCGGCTCGTGGGCACGCAACAGATCACGATCCGCATCGATCTGGATGATCGGTGAGGAAGGCGCCGCGGTTCGGGCTGTCGGCTAGGCGCGGGTCGGGGCCATCTCCCGGTCCGGCGCGGCCAGCTCGAACCAGACATCGCTCGACGGGGCGGACACACCCCAGCGCGATGCCAGCGCTTCGACGATGTTCAGCCCGAGCCCTCGATCCTCGGCCGAGGTCGACGGCAAAAGCGAGATCGGCGCACTGCCTCCGTCGCTGACGGAGCCATGCACGTCGCCGGCCGCCGTGACGTCGATCCGGACGTCGATGGATCTGCCGCTGCCGTGCTGGACGCAGTTCGTGACGAGTTCCGTGATGACCGTCCGCAGGTCGGCCAGCACCGCGCTCGGAAGAACATCGCCCAGGCGGTCGATCAGGCGCCGCGCCTTCCGTGAAGCTTCGAGCTCGCTGTCCAGAGAAGCCTCGATGTCAGACGGACCGGCCAGCGACCACGGCTGTGCTCGTTGTTCCATCTGTCTCCTTTCGAAGGCGCGCGCGATACCCGTCTGTACGAGCTCGACACTCGTCCTCGTTGCGTTTCAGGGAGTGCCCGTCCTGCGAGCGATCCCCATATATAGGCACGTTACCCGCTCTGGCCGGCGTGAACGCGTCGATAACCGCGTAAGCTGGATCTCGGTTGGCCTCGTATCGAGTGGCCCTACCGTGCATCAAGAGCCCCCTTCTCAAGCGCCATCGGCGTCTGCTTGGAGGCCCCGGGCGCAGGGATTAGCTCCTCGACAGCGGGGTCTTCCTTCTGGGCGCAACGCGACGGACGACGCCAGGGTGCGGCTCCAAACGGCTAAGCTGTACTCAGCAGTAGCCGGCCTTCGAGACGCTCCGTTTCTCCCACTTGATCGCGCGGCCTAACCGGGAGAAGCGAGATCGAAGGTACCCGTGCACGAGGAACTCGAGGGGGAGAGGACCGCAGTCATGGGCGAGCAGGCAGGCGACGGCGACCCGCATCTCAGCAAGCTCGCCGAGGTGTCACGAACGATGGTGCGCCTCTATAAGGATCAGTTCGGGCGCGGCCCCGTCAAGGCCCGGTCGAACTGGGCGGGGACCGACATCCTCGTCTGTACGCTCGAGGAGAGCTTCACCCCGGCCGAGAAAAGCCTGCGCCAGATGGGAGAGCACCAACGCCTGCGCGACGTGCGGATGTTCTTTCAGTACGCGACGGTCCGCGACTTCGTCGACCCGGTCGAGCGCATCACCGGCCGCACCGTCCGCTCCTTCATCAGCGGCATCGACACCGAGGAGGACATCGCGATGGAGACATTCGTGTTCTATCCGCGAGGTTCAGAGGGACGGTCACGAGCCGATAAGGCCGACGTCCGCTGAGCCTCAACGGCCGGGATCCACTTCTTGCACCGGCACGCCCGCCGCGTTTAAAGCCGCGCAACGGACGGCGTGTTCAGGGTGCGCACCGTCGCGCCCAGCGGCCGCCCAGGACCGGTGACGAAGTTTCGCTTCAGGGCTGCGGGACTGACCGCGATTAGGCCGTGCTCGCGTGCTCCTCGGCCCAGCGTTCGACGTCGGCCCGATCCCACACTGGCCGCGCTTGAAGCCACGCCACGGGCGTGGGGAAGTCGCTGCGCTGGACGCACTTGAGTGCCTCCGACTGCGGCACACCGAGTGCTCGGCCAAGCTCGCCGCGCCGGACGATGTCAGCCTCATCGAGGCGCGGCGGCAACTCCATTAGTCGTGCGATGTTGTGCTCCATGCCCTCTACCTCCTATGTCGGGATCGGCAGTCCGGGGCAACGGCGATCCGGATACGTCAGATCTGAGCGCTGGACATCTGGCTAGCGCTCTCCTGTTTTCTGGCTCGGCAGCGGCTGCTCTTCACGGTCCATCAGATTGCTCCGGATATATGCGCGGTTTCGGGCGAGCACCGCCGAAATCTCCGTCTTCCTGATCCCGTGGAGGTAGCCGATCGTCCAGTCGAGTTGCTGTAGAGCATCTTCGGCCGCCTTGCGGTACCGATCCGCCTCCTTCTCCTTCGGATGGTCCGCGTACCGAACGTTGTCGTCGTCCGCCATCGATACCTCCTCGTCCTGGGCCGCTGCGTCGTGTTCGACGCCTCTGCTTGAGCCGACAACCTCTGCGTACTGCTTACCCGATCCGATACGCCACCACTCCCGAGCCCCGGTTCCTCCGTTCGCGTGGCTCACGGGCATCCCGGTCCCGCCCGGTCTCGACCTCGGCTCACTGGCTCAGGGCGACACGGCCCGCGATCGCTACCAGCTCGGCCGAGCTTGCTTGAAATGAGCGATCAACGAGGCTGCTCGCAGGGGTCTGGGGTTGGGCCGAGGACGGCTGTGGCTCATCCGGGTGCGGCCGCCACACGACCGAGAACCCGTCGTCGTCCCTCGGCTGCCCGCGCGGCGAATGGCGCGACGTGCCGCAGATCGACCCGCGCGTTAGGTAGCGCGCTCTTCGGCAGCACCGATGCCACCGGTCCGCTCACCCATTGGGCAGCGTAACCACATCGAGATCGGCCAGCCCGCGATCGCGAAACCGGCCGTGAACGGAGCGATCGATCGGTACCGGAGGCACCGGGGGCGGGGCAGCATCGGCGTCGATGAGCGCCTCGAGCGAAGTGGCACGACCGCGAAGCGTGAATCGGTCGAGGACGAACGGAAGACCGTCGGCGTCGAGCAGCGAGGGTTGGTTCATGAGCTGGAAGTGAAGGTGCGGCCCGCTCGAGTTCCCCGAGTTGCCGAGCTTGCCGAGCACCTGCCCCTCCCGCACCCGGTCGCCGCGATGGACGCGGACGCTGCCCGGAACGAGGTGCGCGTAGCCGGCGAACACCCCCTTGCCGAGCTTGAGGATGACGTGGTTGCCGTCCGCGGCCTCGACCGACGGCGGTCCCGGGTTGTTGGGGACTTGGTCGGGGAAGCGATCGACGGCTTCGACCACCTTGCCGGCGCTGACCGCCAGCACCGGCTGGCCGTAGTTGAAGTAGCTCTGGTTCTGGTTGGGATCGCCGACGTGGGTCCGCCCGGCGTCGTCGAGCCGCGCCGACCAATCGACCGCGAAGCGCTGGCCGTTGCGAAGCGCGCCGTTGACGGGCTGGAGCGCTCGCCGGTGGGCGCCGATGATCGCGACCCACCGCCCGCCACGAAGCGGGGGGCCGATCTCCCTTGCCGGCTTCGAGGCGACCGTCGCCTTCCCGCCGGTGTCGGTGATGCTCGGTCCGACCGGGTAGCCGGGGCCGACGTCGATGGCAAGCCGATGCTCGATCCGCCGCGGGACCTGGCGTCGATGGGCGAAGCTCAGGTCGACCCAGACGATCCCGACCGTTGCGGGCGGGAGCTCAGTGGTGGGCTGGTCGGGGGTACCAAGCAGGCTCATCGCCCCTTCGAGGCCTCCCCCCGACAGGGTGGTGACCCGGTGGCCGCCGGCGCGAAGCACCTCGAGCGAGGTGACGCTCGTGGGCACGCTAACCGCGTTGGTGAGCCTGAGTTCGTACTCGAGGTGGAACCGGCCGTCGTCGGCGTGATACCAGCGCGGCGGTGAGAGCACCCGCTGGAGGACCGGCGTCAGGGTGTCGTGCGTGGCTCGAGTCTGTGGTGAGGGTTCGGCGGCCCGCGACCACGCGACCGTGGGGAGGCCGATCGCGATCGCCAGCAGCACGGCGAGCGCGATCAATCGGCGGGCTTCGGGGGGAGAGATTGATCCCGGGTGGTTCATGCGTCGTAGGGCTTTATCGCAGAAGCGCGCCTCTTCCGCTTCGCGTGAAGCGGGGGTGCGCATCAGGACTGCCGGGCCCTCTGCGGCAATCGTCACGCCATCGTGAAGGCCGACCGCGGCGACAGGGTCCGTCACTGCGGCAAATAACACAACTTGGTTTTGCAGGCCTTTTGCCCATGCTGGAGGAGGGACTCAAAGCCCAGATACGCGGATATGATCGGCCCCGCCTAGCCCCCCGCGAGCCGGACCCGATGCGGCCGCACCCGGCCGTTCGCGGCGCACCCGGTTATCCGGTCAGAACAGGAGCTAGCCGTCGAAACGTCGCGGGAGCCGGCGTTTCTCCGTTGTTCAGCTCGGTCAGCGACGACTCGCGCTGGGGAGCGAGAGCCGCGGAGTTGGGTGAACGTAAGGCGGCGGAAACGGAAGCGGCGCTCGAAGGAGCCCTAGATCGGTCGGCTCGACCGCGACGATCAAGCGATGACCGTGCAGTGGCGAAGAATCAGGTGGCGATCTGCTGCTAGACAGCGATACTGCACCCGATGGTGGAAGCGGACCTCGAGCTCGTCAGCAAGACGTATGACCGCGTGACATCTTCAGGCGGCCGATCGAGATGGTCGCCAGCGGCTGAGCGACAACTGACGCCGCATTCGCCGCGGCGCCGCGCATGAGCTGCCCACCGCCCTTGCCGTGATCGTCCGCCTCCTGGTCCTCTGGGGTGTGATCGCCACTGCGGTCGCCCTGGCGCTGCTCGTCCACCGCAGGAGGAGCGGGGATGACGAACCCCCTGATTACAGGGTGGTCCTGGGCTTCGTCGGCCCGGCATACGGCCTGCTTCTAGGCCTGCTTGTGGTGTTCGCGGTCGGCCACTATTCCGATGCCCGCCACCGGGCGGAGGACGAGGCGACGTCGCTCGTCGCGCTGTATGACGCACTGTCGGTTTACTCGCCCGACACCAGGGAGTCCGCTCGACACGATCTCATCTGTTACATGCGCTCGATCGTCGCTGACGACTGGCCGTCGATGCACCGCGGGAACACGACCGAGGCACCGCGCACGCTGGCATTCGGCGATCGGGTTCGCTCGGATATACGCAGATTGCCCCTCGCCAGCGCGCGGGAAAGCTCTGCCTACGGGCGCTCCGTCAGCCTCATGACCGACGCGAGTGAGGCGCGACAGCAGCTCTTGTTCTTCACCGAGCCGGAGATCCCCACTCCGCTCTGGGTGGTGATTTACGTCGGCGTCTTCCTTCTCGTCTTCCTGATCGCGATCCATTACCACGATCAGCGCGGTGGTCGCCTCACCGCTTTGGTAAGCGTGACCGTGCTGATCACGGTGGTGGTGACGGTGCTCGGCATGCTCGACCGTCCGTTTGAAGCTGGCGCGCGGGTTGAACCCGACGAGCTGCACCAGGCGATCGCGCTCTTGTCGGTGGACACTAAGCCGGCGATCCTAAGACCGTGCTCTGCAGTGCCTTGAGCGGTAGCTCGAGCCGACCAGCTAGCCCCGGACGGGGCCGGAGGGAGCTTCGGGATCAGGTGCGACGGGGAGAAACCGGCAGTTTCCAGGCGAAAGACTGATGCCGGAGGAGGGACTCGAACCCCCGACACGCGGATTATGATTCCGCTGCTCTAACCAGCTGAGCTACTCCGGCGGGGCGGACAATCGTAGCGGCGGTTGACCGGGTTTCGGGCGGTGTTTTGGGGGTCTCGCGCGGGGGAACGCCACCGGCATCGATCCCGAATGAGGAGGAGCTCAATGAGCGAGCAGGATCCGCGATCGGTCGGGGAGATTCCGCCTGACCGGCAGACGGAGGACAAGCCGCAGGGCGTCGACCCCGACACTGCCGAGAACACGAATCCGGAACGCCAGGGGCCCGGACCGACCGATGCGCCGCCCCCTGAGGAGGAGTCCGCGGACGGTCCCTCCGGGCCGCCGCGGGAGTCGATCCCCGGCAGCTCCGGCGAGGCTCCGAACCCGCAGCAGAACTAGCGGCGGCCTCGCTTCGGCAAAGTTGCCGCCTTGACGGGCGTCTGGCAGTGGATCCTTTACCTGCACCTGCTGGCGATGGCGTTCTTCGTCGGCGGGCAGCTGATGCTCGCGCTGGGCGTGGCCCCTGTCGAGCGCGCGAATCCCGATCCGGCGAGGATGCGAGGGATCGCGCGGCGGTTCGGCTACGGGTCGCTCGTTGCGCTCGGCGTCCTGCTCGCTACCGGCATCGCGATGGCCTCCCACCTCGACCTCTGGGACTCCTCGACGCTGCAGCTCAAGCTCGGGCTGGTCGCACTGGTCCTCGTGCTCACGGCGCTTCACCTGAAGCTCCCGCGCGCGCACGTCCTCCAGGCGGCGATCTTCCTCGCGACGCTCGCGATCGTCTGGCTCGGACTCGATCTGGCGACGTGACGACGTCATGAGCCGCTGAGGCGCGCGGCCGCTCGGTAGGTTGCCTCGCATGAGCGAGCTGGACCGGGCCGCCGCCGCCGTCATCCGCGACTGTATGGGCGTCCGCGAGGGCGAGGAGGTCCTGGTCGTCTGCAACCCGGCGACGATCGGCCTCGCCGAGCGGTTTCGCGCCGAGGCCGGCCGTGCCGGCGCCGACGGCGCCCTGGCGCTGATCGCCGAGCGCGCGTCGCACGGGGCTGAGCCGCCGCGCTCGGTCGCAGCCGCGATGGCGGCGGCCGACGTCGTCCTCTGCCCGACGATTCAGTCGCTCTCTCACACCGTCGCGCGCAAGGCGGCGACGGACGCCGGCGTCCGTGTCGCGACGCTCCCCGAGGCGACGGAGGAGATGCTCGCTCGGGTGATGAGCGCGGACATGGAGGGCCTTCGCCTCAGAGGAGCGGCGATCGCCGAGCGCCTCACCGCCGGCACGGAGGCGCGCATCACGAGCGCAACCGGGTCGAACCTCACGCTCGGGCTCGGCGAGCGCGCTGGGATCGCCGACTACGGCGACCTGACGGCTCCCGGCGCGTTCGGAAACCTCCCCTGCGGCGAGGGCTTCATCGCGCCGATCGAGGGCACGGCGGAGGGGAAGCTCGTCGTCGACGGGACGATCGCCACGATCGGCCGGGTCTCCGAGGCAATCGAGCTGACGGTGCGCGCCGGCCACCTCGTCGACGCAAGCGGCGCGGAGGGAGAGCGCCTGCTCGAGCTACTGCGGCCGCACGGCGAGGACGCCACGAATGTCGCCGAGCTCGGGATCGGGACCAACGAGAAGGCCGAGCTGACCGGGAACCTGCTCGAGGACGAGAAGATCCTCGGCACCTGCCACCTCGCGTTCGGGGCCTCGGCGGCGATCGGCGGCACGGTTCAGGTGCCGGTGCACATCGACTGCGTCGTCCTTGAGCCCGACATCGCGATCGACGGCGAGCCGCTCGTCCGCCGCGGCGAGCTCCTCGTCTGAGCGCGGCCGTCGGTGGCGCTCGCCGTCCCCAACTTCTCGGAGGGCCGCGACCGCGAGGCGATCGACGCGATCGCGGCCGCCTTCGCCTCCGCCGAGATCCTCGACCGGCACTCCGACGCCGCGCACAACCGCACCGTCCTCACGCTCGCGGCCTCGGAGGAGGCGATCGTCGAGGCGCTGATCGCCGGAGCGCGAGCCTGCGTCGAGCGGATCGACATGCGAGCGCACGAGGGCGCGCATCCATGCATCGGGGCGCTTGACGTCTGCCCGCTCGTGTGGGTCGAGCAGGAGGAGCGCGGACCGGCCGGCGCCATGGCCCGCCGCGTCGCGACCGGCATCGCGGCGCTCGACGTCCCCGTGTTCCTCTACGGCGAACTCGCCTCCGAGCCCGCGCGCCGCGAGCGCGCCTACTTTCGCCGCGGTGGCCTCGCTGCGCTTGGCGAGCGGATGCACTCCGGCGAGCTCGTGCCGGACGTCGGACCGGCGGCGCCCCACCCGACCGCGGGCGCGACGCTCGTCACCGCGCGAGCGCCGCTGGCGGCGTTCAACGTCGAGCTCGACACCGCCGACCTTGAGGTCGCCAGGGCGATCGCCGCAGAGCTCCGCGAGTCGGGCGGCGGCCTTCCGGGCGTGCGCGCCGTCGGCGTCTCGCTCGGCGATCGCGCGCAGGTCTCGACGAACGTCCACGACCCCGGTGCCGTGCCGCTGGCGGCGGTCGTCGAGGCGGTCCGCGACTTTGCCGCCGGCCACGGAGCCTCGCCCGTTGCCTGCGAGATCGTCGGTCTCGTCCCGGAGGCGGCGCTCGCCGGCCTGCCCGCGGACGTGCCGGTCCGCGGCCTCGCCGTCGAGCGGCACATGCTCGAACGGCGCCTCGCGGCCGCGGGTCGTTAGCCTCCGCTGCCATGCCGCAGTCGAGGAAGCGACGCCGCCGCAAGCACCGAGGCACGCAGGGCGGGAGCATCGATCGCCGTCCGGCGCGGGGACGGCCACGCAGCCGCGACGAGGCGCGGGCCCGCGCTCGCTCGCGCCAGAAGGTCGACCGCCGCGACCTCGCGCCGACCTGGAGCAGGGCGTTCTGGCGCGGCCTGATCGGCGCCGGGATCTTCCTCTTGCTGATGGTGACGCTGCTCCGGCAGCCGTTCGGCGGCGCCGTCGCGCTTTCGGGCTTGATGGTCGTCATGTACGTGCCGCTCGGCTACTACGTCGACCGCTTCTTCTGGCAGCGCCGCATGCGCCAGCTTCAGGCAAAGCGCGCCGAGGAGCGGGCGGCGCGCCACGTCGGCCGCTAGGCCGGCGGGGGTACGCTCGGGTCATGGACGTCCGCTCCTTCACCGTCGGCCCGGTGGCCGAGAACTGCTACGTGTTTCGCCGCGACGGCTCGGACCGCGCGCTCGTCGTCGATCCCGGTGAGGAGCCCGATCGGATCCTCGGCGCGATCGAGCAGCTCGGGGTGAAGGTCGACGCCATCCTGCTCACGCACACCCACTTCGACCATGTGGGCGCCGTGGCGCCCGTGGCGAGGGCGACCGGGGCGGCGGTCTACTGCCCCGAGATCGAGGTGGCGGTCCTCGGCGACATCATGAGCTTCGTCCCGTGGCCGGGCTTCGGCCCCTACGAGAGCTACGACGCCGACGAGACGGTCGCCGGCGGCGAGAGGCTCGAGCTCGCGGGAATGGAGATCGACGTGATCTTCACGCCGGGCCACAGCCCCGGCCATGTGACCTATTCGATCGCCGACGAGGCGGCGCTTTTTGCGGGCGACGTTCTATTCAGGGGGTCGGTTGGGCGAACCGACCTGCCCGGCGGCGACACGCCGACTTTGATGGAGAGCATCCGCGGTCTGGTGGACCGGTTCCCGGAGGAGACGAGCGTCTACCCGGGTCACATGGGGATCACGACGCTCGGGGCCGAGCGCGCGACCAACCCCTTCTTGGCTGAGCTCGCCCGCTAGGTATCGCTAGGTTCCGGGCGTGAGCGCGCGCTTTCAGGCCCCACGGGGCACCTTCGACGTCCTACCGGCCGAGGCGCGTCGCCGCACGCACATCCTCACCCTCGCCGCCGAGCTCCTCGAGCGGGCAGGCTATGGGCGACTGGAGACGCCGACGTTCGAGGAGACCGAGCTCTTCGCCCGCGGGGTCGGCGGCTCGACCGACATCGTCCGCAAGGAGATGTTCACCTTCGAAGATCAGGGCGGCCGCAGCCTCACCCTGCGCCCCGAGGCCACGGCCGCGATCTGCCGCGCCTATCTGAGCGAGGGGATGCAGAAGCTCGCGCAGCCGGTGAAGCTCTGGTGGGCGGGCCCGATCTTTCGCCACGAGCGCCCCCAGGCGGGGCGCTTTCGCCAGTTCACGCAGATCGATGCGGAGGCGATCGGCTCCGACTCGCCGCTCGTCGACGCGGAACTGATCATCCTCCTCGACGAGCTCCTGCGGGGGCTCGAGGCCCCCGGGCTCGCCCTACGGATCGGCAGCCTCGGCTCGCTCGAGGCGCGAGCCGCGTACCGGGAGGAGCTGCGCTCCTACCTGCACGCCCGCGAACGCGACCTGAGCGCGGACGTGCGCGAGCGGATCGACGAGAACCCGCTGCGCGCCTTCGACTCCAAGGACGAGGGCACGGCGGCGGTGATGGCCGAGGCGCCGACGATGCTCGAGCGGCTCGCGGGGGAGGACGCCGAGCACTTCGCGGGGGTCCGCGACCTGCTCGATCGCGCCGGCATCGCGTACGAGGTCGACGCCGGGCTCGTGCGCGGGCTCGACTACTACACCCGCACTGTGTTCGAATTCCACTGCGATGGGCTCGGCGCGCAGTCCCAGGTCGCCGGAGGAGGTCGCTACGACGGGCTGATCGAGCTCCTCGGCGGCCCCCCGACCCCCGCGTGCGGCTGGGCGCTGGGCGTCGAGCGGGTGCTGCTCGCGACGGAGGACGAGGATCCCGCACCCGTAGCGGACGTGTTCGTCGTCGCCGACGACGACGAGCGCGAGCGGGCGTTCGCGCTCGTTCGCGAGCTTCGCCGCGCGGGCCTTCGCGCCGACCTCGACCTCGCCGATCGCTCTGTCAAGGGCCAGATGAAGCAGGCCGACCGCCTCGGGGCGCGCCGTGCCGTGATCCTCGACTCCGACGGCGTCCACCTCCGCGACATGGAGAGCGGCGAGCAGGCCGACGTCGACCTGGGGCGCGTGGTGGCGGCGCTGACGCGATGAGCGACTTCCCGGCGCTGCGCGCGAACGAGTACCGCGATGCCTGGTGCGGGCAGGTGCTGGGCGACCGGGTCGGGAACTCGGTTCGCGTTGCCGGCTGGATCCATCGCCGCCGCGACCACGGTGGGCTCGTGTTCATCGACCTGCGGGATCGCACCGGGATCGTCCAGCTCGTCTTCCACCCGGAGGACTCGGGGGAGACGTTCGAGCTCGCGCACCGGCTGCGCTCCGAGGACGTGCTCAGCCTCGCTGGGGAGGTCGTGAAGCGCGCCCCGGAGACGGTGAACGCGGCACTCCCGACGGGCGAGTACGAGGTCAGAGTCGCGGAGGCGACGCTGCTCGCCGACGCCGAGACGCCGCCGTTTGAGATCGAGGGCTTCTCCGGCGAGGTGGGGGAGGAGATGCGGCTTCGCTACCGCTACCTCGACCTGCGCCGCGAGCGGATGGCGCGCGCGCTCACCACGCGACACGCGGTCGCGGCCGCGATTCGCGAGTTCCTCGGCGGCGAGGGGTTCCTCGACGTCGAGACGCCGATGCTCTCGCGCTCGACGCCCGAGGGCGCCCGCGACTTCCTCGTGCCCTCGCGGCGCGAGGCCGGCTCCTTTTACGCGCTCCCGCAGTCGCCCCAGCTCTTCAAGCAGCTCCTGATGATCGCCGGGCTCGAGCGCTACTTCCAGATCGTGCGCTGCTTCCGGGACGAGGACCAACGCGCCGACCGCCAGCCCGACTTCACCCAGCTCGACATCGAGATGGCGTTCGTCGGCGTCGAGGACGTCCTCGACCTCAACGAGCGCATGCTGGCCGCCGTCTTTCAGGTGGTCGGCGGGCCGCGGCTCGAGCCGCCCCTTCGCCGCATCCCCTACGACGAGGCGATCGCCCGCTATGGCACCGACCGGCCCGACCTTCGCTTCGGTCTCGAGCTGGTCGAGCTCACGGACGTCCTGCGCGAGACCGAGTTCAAGGTGTTCCGCGGCGCGATCGAGTCCGGCGGCGTCGTCAAGGGCCTGAACGCCGGCGCGCGCGAGGTGCCGCGCTCGGTCCTCGACGGGCTCATCGATCGCGCGCAAGAACTGGGCGCGAAGGGGCTCGTGTGGGCGTTTCGCGAGGGTGAGGGGTGGCGCTCGCCGACTGCGAAGTTCCTCTCAGCCGAGGAGCTCGCGGCGCTGAATGGCGCGCTCGCGGCCGAGGAGGGCGACCTCTTGCTCGTCGTCGCGGATCAGGCCGGGGTCGCGAACTCCGTTCTCGCCCAGCTTCGCCTCGACCTCGCCGAGCGCTTCGAGCTCATCGGCTCCGACGCGGAGGAGTTCTGCTGGATCGTCGACTGGCCGATGTTCGAGTGGAACTCCGAGGAGGACCGCTGGGACCCGCTCCACCACCCGTTCACCGCGCCCGCGGCGCCCCACGAGTTCCAGCCCGAGCGCGCGGGGGAGGCGCGGGCGCTCGCCTACGACATTGTCTGGAACGGGCAGGAGCTCGGCGGCGGCTCGATCCGTATCTCCGACCCGCAGGTGCAGCGCCGCGTGTTCGAGGCGATCGGGATCAACCCGGAGGAGGCGGAGAGCCGGTTCGGCTTCCTGCTCGAGGCGCTTCGTTACGGCGCTCCCCCGCACGGCGGCATCGCGTACGGCCTCGACCGGATCGTCCAGCGCCTCCTACACGCCGACTCGATTCGCGACGTGATCGCTTTCCCGAAGGCCGCCTCCGGCGCCGACCCGCTCACCGGCGCCCCGGCGCCGGTCGACGAGCCGCAGCTCCGCGAGCTCGGCCTGCAGCTGCGCGCCCCGCGGCCCGGCCGCTGACCGTTCAGGCGGCCTTGCGGCCCTCGTTGCTGGCCGTGATCCGTTCGTAGTTGAGGCGCATGATCGCGATCACGTCGTCCACGTCCTCGGCCGTCGCGATTCGGCGGGCGCCGATGCCGGACTTGCCGGGGAAGACGGGGTGATCAACGACCCGCCCCTCGTCGCGCAGCCGCAGGCCGACCTCCTTCGGGAACCCGAAGTGAGCGGCGTGGTCGCCGTGCAGGTGGCCGATCTCACGCGGGCCGACCTTGAACGCGAACTCGCCGCGCCTGCCGGGCCCGGCGGTCACGCCCGGCCACGATGTCACCACCTCGGTGATCCGCTCGCTCGCCGTCTGCGTCCTGGTCATCTGATGCCTCCTCGAGAATCGATGCGTTCCAAGCTACAAGTTCAAGTGAGCTCGAAGTCAAGGGCGAGATGTGGTTGTCTGCTGCGCAGATGTCGGAGCTGATCACCATCAGCGAGGTGGCCAGGCGAAGCGGCGTCGCCGCATCAGCACTTCGCTTCTACGAGGACCGCGGCCTGATCAGCTCCGAGCGGGCCGGCTCGGGGCACCGCCGGTACCGCAGGCCGGTGCTGCGCCGCGTCGCGTTCATCGTCTTCGCGCAGCGGGTGGGGCTGACGCTCGAGGAGATCAAGGCCGAGCTCGACAAGCTGCCGCCGGACCGGGTGCCCAGGCGGCGTGACTGGGAACAGCTCTCGAGCGGCTGGAGGACGCGGATCGACGAGCGCATCGCCGAGCTCGAGCGGCTGAAGCTCGGCCTGACGGAGTGCATCGGCTGCGGCTGCCTCTCGCTCGAGCGCTGCAAGCTCGCCAATCCCGGCGACCGCGCAGCGGGGCTGGGTCCGGGGCCGCGCTACTGGATCGGCGACAAGCCGGCGCGCTGACGAGACCATAGATCGCTCAAGTCGAGCAGTCGAGCAGCCGGAAAGCGGGGCATTGGTACCTTTCTAGGAGGCTCGAGCTTGTACGCCAGCCGCTCACATTGTGAGCCAACACAATTGCCTTGGGAGCCACCGTTCGGTAGCGCCGTGCGGGTAGCGCCGGCAGGCACCCACCTGTTCATTCAGGTTCACAGGCAGAGCGGTAACGGCAAGCTGGGGCCGTTCTTCTCGGCGGGCGACCGGGCCCGCAGGTCATGGACACGAACGCGATCGAGCACTACCTGAGCGACGGCTCGCGGCGCGGGGCGCCGCTCGCGAACGGGAACGACGGCGCCGCCGGCGGGGCACCGTGCGGCGACCTCGTGCGCGTCTCGCTGGCCGCCGACGCCGGGCGTATCGCGGCCGTCAGCTTCGACGCCGAGGGATGCGCGACCGCGCGGGCCGCGGCGGCTGCCGCCGCCGAGCTCCTCGACGGTGCCGCGATCCTGGACGCCGCCCTAATCGGCCCGGAGCGGATCGCCGAGGAGCTCGGCGGCGTCGGCTCCGAGGGTCGCCATGCGGTCGAGCTCGCCGCCGACGCGCTCGGGCGCGCGCTCTCGGTTCTGGCGGGATCCGGCGAGCGCATCGCCGGAGCCCCGTCATCGCGCGAGCGGGTCCTGGTCGCGATGAGCGGCGGCGTCGACTCGGCGGTCGCGGCGCTGCTGGAGCGCCGGCGCGGCGCCGAGGTGATCGGCGTGACGCTCAAGCTCTGGTCGGATCGCCGCACGGATGCGGCGAAGAGCTGCTGCTCGCCGCTCGCCGTGCTCGGCGCCCGCGATCTTGCGCACTCGCTCGGCATCCCGCACCTCACCCTCGACCTCGAGCAGGCGTTCCGCGCCCAGGTCGTCGCCGGCTTCGTCGACGGGTACCGGGCTGGGCGGACGCCGAACCCCTGCGTGATCTGCAATGGCGAGGTGCGAATCGACGCGATGCTGGCGCTCGGCGAGCGCCTCGGCACGAGCGCGCTCGTCACCGGCCACTACGCGCGGCTCGCCGACGACGGCGAGGGCGCGCTGCTCGCGGCGGCCGCTGACGCCGCCAAGGACCAGACCTACATGCTCTCCGGGCTCGCGTCCGAGTCCCTCGCGCGGCTGCGCTTCCCGCTCGCCGAGCTGACGAAGGCGGAGGTGCGCGCGATCGCCGCCGAGGCCGGGCTGTCCGTCGCGACGAAGCGCGAGAGCCAGGATCTCTGCTTCCTCGCGGGCGAGGGCAAGCGGTCCTTTCTCGAGCGTCACGGCCACCTTGGCGACCGGCGCGGCGCGATCGTGGACCGCCGCGGCCGGCGCCTCGGCGAGCACTCCGGCCACCACCAGTTCACGGTCGGCCAGCGCCGCGGCCTCGGCGTCGCCGCGGCGGAGCCGCTCTACGTGCTCGGGACGGACGCGGCCTCGAACGAGGTCGTGGTCGGGAGCCGCGAGGAGCTCGCACGCCGTCGGGTGCGCGTGCGCGCCGCGACGCTTCACCGGCCCGGCGGACGGGTCGACCGGGTGCGGCTTCGCTACCACGCGGCGCCTCTGCGCTGTGAGGTCGAGGGCGTTCCGGCGGGCGATCACGATGAGCTCGAACTCGAGCTTGCCGAGCCCGCCTACGGCGTCGCCCCGGGTCAGACGGCGTGCCTGCTCGACGGCGAGCTCGTGGTCGGCCGGGCGACGATCGCCTGACGGCCGAGCCGGGTATCACAACCCTCGAAAGCGACGCGAGGAGGTGCACGCCCATGGCGACCACCAAGCAGCGACGGGCGGCGAAGAGCAACGTGAAGAAGGCGCAGGGGGCCGCGCGGAGCAAGCGGACGATCGCGAACCTGCCGAAGCGGACGCGCTCCGAGCTCGGAAAGCAGGCGGCGCGCGGTCGCAGGCGCGGCGGGAGCGCCGGCCACCGGCTCGAGGACAGAAACCGCCAGCAGCTCTACGAGATCGCTCAGCGCGAGGAGATCCCCGGACGCTCGAAGATGGGCAAGTGGGACCTCATCGAGGCGATCCGCAAGCATCGCTGAGCGCGCGCCGCGCTCAGGCGGGGACGCTGGCCAGGTGCCGGTGGGCGAACTGGACGACGGCGGCGCCCTCGCCGACCGCGGTTGCGCAGCGCTTGGTCGAGCCGGCGCGAACGTCGCCGGCGGCGTAGATGCCGGGGACGCTGGTCTCGAGTAAGTCGCCGGCCCCGGCCGGCGCGCCGGTGAGGATGAACCCGCGGTCGTCGCGCGCGACGGCGTCGCCGATCCATCCCGTGCACGGCTCGGCTCCCAGGAAGCAGAACAGGTAGCCGAGGGCGAGCGAGGAGCCGTCGTCCAGGGTGACGCCCTCGAGCTCTCCGTCCGAGCCGCGGAGCTCGGCGATCTCGCTGCGGTCGCGGACGGCGACCGCGTAGCGGTCGAGCTCGGCGATCAGGTAGTCCGACATCGTCTCGCGCAGGTCGGCGCGCCGGTGAAGCAGGGTTACCAGCGCGCCCCCGCGCGCGAGCCAGACGGCCGCCTGGCCGGCTGAGTTGCCGCCGCCGACGACGCCGACGCGCGAGCCGCCGCAGAGCCTCGCCTCGGGCGGGCCGGCGGCGTAGAAGACGGTTAGCCCCTCGTATCGGTCGAGGGCGGCGACCGGCAACCGACGGTAATCCGCCCCGGTCGCGAGCAGGACCGCACGCGCGATGATGTCGCGCCCCTCCTCGAGCTCGATCCGGTGCATCCCGTTGCCGGGCTCGATCGCCAGCGCGCGATATGGAGCCGCGGTGCGGGCGCCGAACTTGCGCGCCTGGGCGATCGCGCGGCTCGTCAGCTCGCTGCCGCTGATCCCACCCGGGAAGCCGAGGTAGTTCTCGATCCGCCGCGAGGTCCCCGCCTGCCCGCCGAGCACGGTGCTGTCGACGACCAGCGTGTCGAGGCCCTCCGAGGCCCCGTAGACGGCGGCTCCGAGGCCGGCCGGACCGCCGCCGATCACCACCAGGTCGACCTCCTCGCGCGGCCCCAGCTCGAGGCCGATCCCGAGCGTGCGCCACAGCTGCCCATCCGTCGGATTGCGCAGCTCGGGCCCGCCGGGCAGACGCACGAGCGGTAGCTCGCCCGGCTCGAGGTCGGCGATCAGCGCGGCGGCATCGGAGTCGTGCACGGTGTCGCGCCACACATGCGGCAGGCGCGCGCGGCGCGCGTAGTCGACGAGGTGGCGGGTCTGCGGCGAGGAGCGCGGGCCGATCACCTCGAAGCCGACGCCCTCGCGTTGCTGAAGCGCCTCACGACGGCTGATAAACGCGTTCAGGAGGACGTCCGCGAGCGGCTCGTCCTCGAAGAGCAGCGATTTCAGCTCCTCGCGGTCGACGGCGATGTAGCGCATCGGCTCGGTGACGACGGCGTCCAGGTAGACGGTCTGGCCGGTGAGCAGGCTCATCTCGCCGAGAAAGCCGCCGGCGCGGTGCCGGACGATCTCGTTTCCGGCGGCGTCCTTGACCGCGGCCTCGCCCTCGAGGATGGCGATGAACGGGTAGCGCCGGTCGCCGATCTGGAACAGGACCTCGCCCGGCGCGGCGGTCCGCTCCTCGCCGCGGCGCGCAAGGGTTTCGCGCTGCGCGGGGGACAGGACTGGACTCGCCGGAGTGGGCACGCGATCTGAGCGTACCGGCGGCGGCCCGGTCCTAGACTGCGCCGGGGATGCGATCCGAGGAGATCCGCGACACATACCTCTCGTTCTTCACCGAGCGCGGGCACGTGCTCGAACCCTCGGCGTCGCTGATCCCGGCGCCCGACGACACGTCGACGCTGCTCACCGTGGCTGGCATGCAGCCATTCAAGCCTTACTTCCGCGGTCAGGCGGAGCCGCCCTCGTCGCGGATCTGCTCGGTGCAGCGCTGCTTTCGCACCCCGGACATCGAGGAGGTCGGCAAGACCAAGCGCCACCTGACCTTCTTCGAAATGCTCGGCAACTGGAGCTTCGGTGACTACTTCAAGGAGGAGTCCATCGCCTGGGGCTGGGAGCTCTCGCTCGACGGCTTCGGACTCGACCCCGAGCGGATCTGGGTGACCGTGTTCAAGGGCGACGAGGAGCTCGGGCTCGGCCCAGACACGGAGGCGATCGAGATCTGGAAGGCGCAGGGGGTGCCGGAGGAGCGGATCGTGCCGTTGCCTCGCAAGGAGAACTTCTGGCAGGCGGGGCCCACCGGGCCCTGCGGACCGTGCTCGGAGATGTATCTCGACCGCGGCGAGGAGTTCGGCGGCTCGGACGACCGGCCGGGCGACGACACGGATCGCTTCCTCGAGTACTGGAACCACGTCTTCATGACCTATGAGCTCGGCGAGGATGGCTCGCTCACACCGCTGCCGAAGAAGAACATCGACACCGGCATGGGGCTCGAGCGGATGGCGGCGGTCCTCCAGGACGTCCCGTCGGTGTTCGAGACCGACCTCTTCCGGCCGCTGGTCGAGCTCGCCGAGGAGCTCTCGGGGCGAAGCTACGGCGAGGACTTCAAGACGACGCGCGCGATGCGGATCATCGCCGACCACTCGCGCGGCACCGTCAACCTGATCGCCGACGGCGTCGTGCCCTCGAACGAGGACCGGGGCTACGTGCTGCGGCGGATCATGCGCCGCGCAATCCAGCAGGGCCGGGTCCTGGGGCTGGAGCCGCCCTATCTCGAGCGGTTCGCGGAGCGCGCGGTCGAGACGCTGGGCGGCGTCTATCCGCACCTCGCCGGCGAGCGCGACACCGTGATGCGCTGGGTCCGCGACGAGGAGCAGAGCTTCGGCCGCACGCTCGAGCGCGGCACGGAGTTGCTCGCTCGACTGATCGCCGAGGCGAAGGAGCAGAACACCTCCTGGATCGACGCCGATGACGCCTTCCAGCTCCACGACACCTACGGCTTCCCCTATGACCTGACCAAGGAGCTCCTCGCCGACGAGGGCCTCGCGGTGGACGACGAGGGCTTCGAGGCGCTGATGGAGCGCCAGCGGGCGCGGGCCCGCGGTGGCTTCGAGCAGTGGGTCGACGACCGCCACGACGCCGTGATCCAGTTCGTGAGCGAGGCGCCGCCGAGCACCTTCGTCGGCTACGAGCGGCTTGCCGCGCAGACGGCGGTCGCGGCAGCGCGGCCGCTGCCCGACGGCGGCTCCGTCCTCGTGAAGCTCGAGGAGAGCCCGTTCTACGCGGAGGGCGGCGGCCAGGTCGCGGACTCCGGGGTCGTGAGCTGGAACGGGAGCGAGGCGGGGGTCGAGGACGTGTACCGAGTCGGCGACGACCAGGTGATCCGGGTCGCGGCGCCGGAGCCGCTCGACGCGGGCCAGGCGGTGACCGCGCGCGTCGACCACGAGCTTCGCCACGCAACGATGCGAAACCACACCGCGACCCACCTGTTGCATGCCGCGCTGCGCGAGCAGCTCGGCACGCATGTCCGCCAGGCGGGCTCCGCGGTCCGGCCCGACAAGCTTCGCTTCGACTTCACCCACGGCTCTCCGCTCAGCGCGGACGAGCTGCGCGAGATCGAGGACCGGGTCAACGACCGGATCAAGGCGAGCCGCCCGGTTCGGGCTCTTCACATGGGGCGCGCCGATGCTGAGGCGATGGGCGCGATGGCGCTGTTCGGAGAGAAGTACGGCGAGTGGGTGCGCGTGATCGAGGTCGACGACGTCTCGCGCGAGCTCTGCGGCGGCACCCATGTGGCGAACACCGCCGAGGCGGGGATCTTCGCAATCGTCTCCGAGGGCTCGAGCGCGGCGAACGTCCGCCGGATCGAGGCGCTCACCGGGCCGGCGGCGATCGATTGGTACCGGCGCCGAAGCGACGAGCTCGCCGAGGCGGGGGCGCTGCTCGGTTCCCGACGAGACACGCTCGCGGCGGCGCGCCGCGCGGCGGAGCGGCTCGAGGAGCTCGAGGCGAAAGTCGCCGAGCTCGGCCGCCGCGAGGCGGGCGAGGAGGCTGAGCGGCTCCGTGGGGCCGGCGAGGAGATCGCCGGGATCCGGGTGATCGCGAGCGAGTCGAGCGGCGACCAGCGCGCCCTTCTCGACCTCGCCGACCGGATCAAGTCGCGGCTCGGCGACGCCGCTGTCGTCCTCGGCGGCGCCGACGATGGGAAGGTCGCGCTGGTCGCGAGCTTCACGAAGAGCGCCGTCGAGCGTGGGCTCTCGGCGTCCGAGGTGATCCGCGAGGCCGCCGGCGTGATCGGCGGCGGAGGGGGAGGCCGCGACGACGTCGCGCAGGCCGGCGGCCGCGAGCCGGAGAGGCTCGGCGCCGCGCTCGAGGCCGCCCGCGAGGCGATCCGGCGGGCGCTCGAGGGCTGAGCGCTAGCACGTGCCGCCGCGGGCCCGACCAAATGTTTGCAGTCCCTAATAGTCTGGGCAACCGTATGCGGGTGCTGGCGATCGATCATGGGGAGGCGCGGACGGGCGCGGCTACCTGCGACCCGAGCGGCACGATCGTGCGGCCGCTGGGCGTCATCTCGCCGCCCGACCCCGCCGAAGTGGCGCGCCTCGCGGACGAGCTCGAGGCCGAGCTGATCGTCGTCGGGCTGCCCGTGTCGCTCGATGGCAGCGAGGGTGAGCAGGCGCGCGCCGCGCGCTCGTTCGCCGCCGAGATCGCGCGCGCGAGCGAGGTCCAGGTTGAGACATATGACGAGCGGCTGACGACGCGGCTGGCGGCGAGCTCGGCGCGCGACGGGGCGAGCGCCGCACCCGACGCGCTCGCGGCGGCACACCTGCTCGAGTCCTACCTGGCGAGCCGGGGGCGCGACGGATGACCGGCGCCGACTGGCACGACCCGTTCGCCCAGGACGAGACTGCGCGGGAGCGCGAGCGTCGCCGGTCCGAGCGCGAGGCGCGCAGGCGCGCGCAGCGCCAGTCGTTGGGCGAGAAGGTCGTCGAGGCGCAGGCGCCGGCGGATGAGTCTGCGACGGCGACCGCTGTGCCGGAGGCCGCTCCCCCCGCGGCGCCCCTCACCGAGGAGCGCCCGGCTGCGCCCGAGCCGAGCACGGACGGGGCCGGGGCTCCTCCGATCGCCCCGCGTCCGCGTCGTAGCTACGGGGGCGGATCGAACTCCGGCTCGACCCGCTCGCTTCGCATCCGGCAGTTCATCGGCCTGCTGATCATCGCCGCGGTCGCCGCGGTGCTCGTCTTCGTGGTCGCGAAGGTTATCGATCGGATCGACGGCGCCGACGCGCCGATCGCCCCGCCGAAGGCGGCGCCGAAGACGACGTCGATCACGATCCCGGAGGGTTTGGACCGCGACCAGATCGCCTCGGTCGCGAAGGACGCCGGGCTCAAGGGCGACTACGCCGAGGCGACGAAGAAGCCGCCGAAGCACTCGGGTTTCGACCTCGCTGACTACGACGCCAAGGGCGCGCCGAACCTCGAGGGCTTCCTCTTTCCGGACACATGGGACGACCTGCCGAAGAAGCCGACTGTCCACGATCTCGTCGAGCGCCAGCTCGCCGACTTCCAGCAGCAGATCAAGGGCATCGACATGAGCTACGCCAAGTCGAAGAACCTGAACGTCTACGACATCGTGAAGATCGCCTCGATCATCGAGAAGGAGATCGCGGTGCCGGAGGAGCGCCCGCTCGCGGCGGCCGTGATCTACAACCGGCTCGCGGCGAACAACCCGCTCGGCATGGACTCGACGATCCGCTACTACCTGCAGAACTATGACCAGCCGCTGACCGAGAGCGAGCTCGCCCAGGACGAGCCCTACAACACCCGGACCCGCACTGGGTTGCCGCCGACGCCGATCTCGAACCCCGGCCTCGCCTCGCTCGAGGCCGCCGCGAAGCCGGCGAAGTCGGACGCGTTCTACTTCGTGATCAAGCCCGGGACCTGCAATGAGCACACCTTCGTCAAGACCGAGGAGGAGTTCCAGCAGGCCGAGGCCGCCTACCAGCAGGCGCTCCAGGAGCAGGGCGGCTCGCCGACCGACTGCTGAGCGCCGCGGCGCCCGCCTAGCATCGGCGCATGCCAAGACTCGCCGTCCTCGGCCAACCGGTCGCCCATTCGCGCTCGCCGGCGATGCAGAATGCGGCGCTCGATGAGCTCGGGCTCGCGCTCGAATGGTCCTATGAGGCGATCGACGTCGGGCCCGATCGCTTCGAGGAGGTCGTGCGCTCGCTGCCGGGAGCAGGCTTCGCGGGTGCCAACGTGACCCTGCCCCACAAGACGGCGGCGCTCGCGCTCGCCGACCGCGTCTCCGACGCCGCGCGCGCGATCGGCGCCGCGAACACGCTCAGCTTCACCGACGGCTCGATCGTGGCCGAGAACACGGACGCCACGGGGATCATGGCCGCGCTCCCCGAGCCGCCGGCCGAGGCCCGCGCGATCGTCCTCGGCGCCGGCGGCTCCGCCCGGGCCGCCGCCTGGGCGCTTCGCGAGGCCGGGGCGGAGGTCTCGGTCTGGAACCGCACGGCCGAGCGCGCGCGGGCGCTCGCCGCCGAGCTCGGCATCGCGGTCGAGGACCGCGATGCATCCGAGCCGCTCACGCCCCAGGACTTCGACCTGCTCGTAAACGCGACCACGGTGGGGCTCGAGCAGGCGGGCGCGCGGGCCGCTGAGGCGGCCGATCTCGAGCCGTTGCCGCTCGACCGCGACTCGATCGGACCCTGGCACGTCGTCGTCGATCTCGTCTACGGAGCCCACGAGACGGCCCTGGCCGAGCTTGCCCGGGCCCGGGCGGCGCGGCTCGTCGACGGGCTCGAGGTACTGGTCCGCCAGGGAGCCGCCTCGCTGCGCGTCTGGACCGGCCTCGAGCCGCCGCTCGAGGTCATGCGTCGCGCCGCGCGCGCCGCCTGAGCGACGCCGGGCGCCATCCGCACGGCACCGTCACGACGACACCGAAACGGCGACCCGCTGACCGCGCGGCGGGTCAGCGGGAGCTGAACGTGATCGCGGTAGCGATCGGGCGCCCGACGGGAAGGGGCACGCCGTGCTCCTCGTGCGGGCGGTTGCGCAGCCTGCCGTCGAAGACGAGTGAGGCGGAGCCGCCGCCGTCGAGGTTGATCGCCTGTTCGGCGCCGAGGTCGACCAGCGCCGCGGCCAGCTCGGAGAGGGTGAGGCCGGCATCCGCGTCCGTGCGTCCGTCGCACACGACAGCGAGCACGTCGCTCGGCGTCAGCGCCAGCGCGGCGCGGGGGTAGCGGCCGACAGTGATGTCGGAGTCGAACTGCCGGGAGCCGGCGGAGAATCCCTCGGGGTCGTGGCCTGCAGCGGCGCAGTTCGCTGCGTCGCGGACCAGCATCGGCCCAGCCTGGAGGAGGTCACCGGCGGGCATCGCCTCGAGCTCGTCCCGAGATGCCAGCGCGATCCGGCCGCCGTCGATGTGGACGCACGAGCGTCGCTCGTCCCACGGGCTGTCGAAGGGAACCGTTCGCATCGTCATCCCGCCGATCCGCAGGTCGCCGAGCGGCGTGCCCTCGGGGCGGACGAAGAAGCCGCCGACGATCGCGTCGTCGACGCCGGCCGCAGTGCACCAGCTGCGAAGCGGAAGCCGGGGCGGGAGCCTCACCACCCGCGCGCGGACCGTCGCGCGGTCGAAACGCGCCACATGAAGCGTCGTGGCGGCGTCGTCCGGGAGCCTGATACGCGAGGCGAACAGCTCGCGGGGCGCTGCGAGGGGCTGGATTGCGGGGCGGAGCATGGTCGTTCCGACGCGTGCCGGAGCCCGTTGTACACCGCGAATCGGCCGGAGTTGCTGCGCTTTACCGGATTTTCACTCGTTTGTGACGACCTGCACGTTCGGCTCCAAACGCCGCTCGGCGGGCATCGGCAGCGCGCGTCGCCCGCGGGCGGCGTGGAAGGCGGCGGCGACGCGCGCGGCCATCCGCTCGCCGCCGTAGCGCTCGACGACCGCTCGCCGGGCGCGCTCGCCGCGGCGCCCGCGCTCCGCCGGGCGGTTCACGGCGTCGACGATCGCCGCCGCGAGGGCGTCACGATCGTCAGCGGGCACGAGCCAGCCGCTCTCTTCGTCGGCGACGATTCGTGAGGCGCCGTAGCTCTCCGCCGCGATCGCGGGAAGCCCGCACGCCATCCCCTCGATCAGCGCCTGGCCGAACTGCTCGCGCGCGGACGGCAGGAGGATCACGTCGGATGCCGAGAGGAACCCCGCGAGCCTGTCCTGCTCGTGCCAGCCCGCGAGGAAGACGTCCCGCGCGCCGCTCGCCTCGATCGCCTCGAGGGGATGCTCGCCCTCCCACTCGCCGGGATGGCCGCCGACGAGGACGAGCGCGGCCGGCTGACGCAGCCTCTCCTGCGCCCGTGCGAAGGCGCGGATCAGAAGGCCGAGTCGCTTCACCTCGGTGAACCGGCCGACGTAGATCAGGACCGTGCCGTTCCGCAGCGCCTCGAGGTCGGAGGCCTCGTAGCGGACGGAGCCCGGGGCGCCACCCGCTCGCCAGCCGCGGGGCTCGCGCACGAGGTGGTCCTCCCAGTGGTCCGCGCGGTCGACCTCGAGGCGTTCGAAGCGGTCGATCTCGATCCCGTTCGGAACCTCGACGAGCCGCGAGCGGTCGAGCTCGAGCAGCGTCGCTGCGCGCTCGACCGCCCCGGGGGCGACCAGCAGGGAGAAGCAACGTCGTGCCCAGGCTCGCATCCGCTCCGCCCAGCGCTCGGCGAAGGGCCAATCGCTGGGCGGCCCGGCATCGATCGCTTCGAGCATCAGGAGCTCGGTGCCGTGCAGGTGCCCGACGATCGGCGTCCAGGGCAAGAGCCGCTGGGCCGCCTCGTTGATCGGGGTCAGGTGGTGAACGTGGAGGACGTCCGCCTGCGCCGCGCACGCCTCGCGCAGCGCGAGACCCCAGGTGCGGACCTGGCGCTCGAGGTCGAGGTCGTCGAGGGACGCGAAGACCCGGTCCGGCGCGCCGGGCCGATCCTCGTAGGACGGGTGCATCGGAGCGACGCGGCGATCGGCGGGATGAAACGGGTCCGGATCGCGCAGGGCGGCCGTGAAGTCGACGGCGTGCACGTCGAGCCCGGCGTAGAAGCTCCACGCGTCGCCGTCGGGGCTGAGGTCGCCGCGCGAGCCGGAGAGGATCGTCGGTGCCCAGCCGTGCGCCGGCAGATGCCTCGCGAGCGTGCGGGCAGCGTGCGCGGACCCGCCACGCGGCGCGAACATGACTGCGCTCAGCACTCGGTTCATCCTCCGTCCTCATTGAGTAGATAGCACCGCGGCGGCAGCTCCGGCACCCTCGCCGGCGGCGATCTACGCCGTGTGCTCGAGCAGGGCCGGGACGACGATGTCCCAGCTCGACTGCGGCAGCTCGTGGCCGACGTCATCGAGCGCCAGGAGCCGCGCGCCCGGGATCTCGCGCGCCAGCGCCTCGCCGTTGCCGAAGGGGATGAACGGGTCCTGTCGGCCGTGGATGACGAGAGTCGGGACGTCGATGTCGCCGAGGCGCTCCCGGATCCGTCCGGGGCCCTCGATCTCGAAGTGGTTCGCCATCGTCGCGGCGATGTTCGTGGTGCGATCGAGGACGCGGTCCCAAAGCGCCCGCATGCGCTGTTCGTCGAACGTCGCCGGGTCGCCCACGGAGGCGCGCGCTGTTTCGACGCCGTACTCGATCACGGCACGGCGATCGGTCCAGTCGGGCTCCTCGATCGCCGCGAAGCGCGCCCGGGCATCCTCGCTCATCGTCGGCAGGTCGGGATCCGCGGGACCGGGCGGCGCCGGGGCGGTCGCGATCAGGGT
>Ga0126307_10000051_pt1 | contig 62311 bp, 47 predicted proteins | sample Plot28_FD_89955 | JGI IMG/M metagenome (GOLD analysis project Ga0126307, IMG submission 89955) | Serpentine soil microbial communities from UC McLaughlin Reserve, CA, USA - Plot28 | ecosystem: Environmental > Terrestrial > Soil > Grasslands | place: USA: UC McLaughlin Reserve, Lake County... | reverse complement strand
CATGCACATCGGCTCGTCGTCGCGCATGCCCGCCACCTCGGCCGACGCGCCGAACGCCGTCGCCGCCACGCTGAGCTTCAACAACGCCATGGCGTCGATGAGCGACTGGCTGTTCTCGGGCAAGCTCGTGCAGTTCCCCAGGCTGAAGCTGGCCTACAGCGAGGGCCAGATCGGCTGGATCCCCTACATCCTGGAGCGGGCCGACACCGTGTGGGAGGAGCACCGGGCGTGGGTCGGGGTGGCCGACATCGTGCCCGAGCCCCCCTCGACGTACTACTACCGCCAGATCTTCGGCTGCTTCTTCCGCGACCAGCACGGCATCGACTCCATCGACAAGGTGGGCGTCGACAACATCACGTTCGAGACGGACTACCCCCACACCGACTCCACCTGGCCGGACACGAAGAAGGTGGCCGAGGAGCTGATGGCCGGCGTCCCCCAGGACGTGGTCGACAAGGTCATGCGCACGAACGCCGCCCGCATGCTCCACCTCGACCTCGACCGAGAGGCTGCGCCGTAGGCGCAGCCGTGGCCCAGCGGCCCGGCGCCGAAGGGCCAGATCGGAGATGCCGCGTCGTTCGACCTCTCGGCCGCCCAGCGGCCGAGAAGCAACCGTGACCCATCCGCGCATCCTCGAGCCCCGGCTACCGTCGCCTCGTGCTCGCCGACACCGTGCGCGAGGCCGCCCGGCGGTTCGGCGATCTCCCGGCGTTCGTCGACCCCGACGGCACCCGGGTGGGCTTCGCCGAGCTCGACCGGCGCTCCGACGGGGTCGCCGCGGGGCTCGCCCGCCGCGGCGTGCGCCCGGGCGACCGGGTGGTGCTGCGCCTCCCCTCGGACTCGGGTTACGTCGTGGCCTACGCTGCGGCCGCCAAGCTCGGGGCGATCACCGCGGGCGTCAATCCGCTCCTCGCGCCGCCCGAGCAGGACGCCGTGGTGGCGCTCGCCGACCCGGCGATCGTCCTCGCCACGCCCGATGACCTGGCATCCCTGGAGGGCGCCGGCGTGACGGCGCCGGACCGGCTGGCCCCCGACCCGGAGCGGCCCGTGGCGATCGTGTTCACGTCCGGGACGACCGGCCTGCCGAAGGGAGCCGTGTTCGCCGAGCGCCAACTGGCGGCGGTGGCCGTGGCCGACAGCGGCGGTGCCTGGTCCACCGGGCCCGGACCCGCGATGGTGGCGTCGACCCAGTTCGCCCACGTCGGCATCACCACGAAGCTGCCGTGGTACCTCCGCTCGGCGATGCGCACCCACGTGGTGCGGCGGTGGCGGGCCGACGAGGTGCTGGCCCTGATCGCCGAGCAGCGGGTGCCCTCCATCGGCGGCGTCGCCCCCCAGATGGCGCTCATGCTGCGCTCCCGCGAGATGGAGCGGCACGACTGGGACCACGTCCACACTCTCGTGTTCGGCGGGGCCGCCTCGCCGCCGGCGCTCGTGGACGAGGCGCGGCGCCGGTTCGGGGCGGCGTACTCGATCCGCTACTCGTCGACCGAGTCGGGCGGGTGCGGCACGGCCACGGCGTTCGACGCCGACGACGAGGAGGCCCTGTTCACGGTCGGGAGGCCGCGGCCCGGCATCCAGGTCGCCGTGCGCGCGGACGACGGGTCCGACCTGCGGCCCGGCGAGATGGGCGAGCTGTGGCTCCGGTCGCCGACGCAGATGGTCGGCTACTGGCGAGACCCGGCGGCGACCGCCGAGGCCGTGCTCGACGGGTGGCTGCGCACCGGCGATCTGGCGCTGCTCGACGACCGGGGTCTGCTCCGGCTCGCCGGGCGGCGCAGGGAGATGTTCGTCCGGGGCGGCTACAACGTGTACCCGGCCGAGGTCGAGGCCCAGCTGGCCGGCCACCCGGCCGTCGCCGAGGTGGCGGTCGTGCCCCGGCCCGACGCCGTGATGGGAGAGGTCGGCGTCGCCGTGGTGGCCGTGCGGCCCGGGGCGCCGGCGCCGTCGCTCGACGACCTGCGGGCCTGGCTGGCCGACCGGCTGGCTGCCTACAAGCGGCCCGAGGCCCTCCGGTTGGTCGACCGCCTGCCGCTCACGCCGATGCAAAAGGTCGACCGTCGGGCGCTCGTCGCCCGCGAGGCGGCGGCCGCCGCCGAAGGTCCCGGCGTCACGCCCCCCGAGTGATCACCCGGCGACGGCCGCCGCCGGCGGTTCAGGCGAACATCTCCGAGGCGCTGGCCGGGTAGCCGCCCTTTCCGACCATGGCGGCGGACCAGGGCTCGAGCAGGACGAGCAGCTCGTCGACGCGGTCGCCGAGGCGCCGGATCGGCTCGCGGGCCGCGAGGTCGGTGGCGACCTCGATGTCCTGGCGCAGCTGCAGGCCCTCGGGAGTCAGCGCCGCATCCTCGCCGTCACCGGAGATCAGGTGGCGGGCGGCCAGGCGGCCCCGCGCGGCCGCCACGTCGTCGGCGTCGTAGCCCCGGGTCCACACGTAGCTGCCGGGCGTCATCCCCCACCACAGCTCGGACAGCAACGTGATCTCGGTCGAGTCGACGTGGGGCACCCACGCCGCGATGTGGCCGTCGCCGCGGTGTTCCCGGACCCGGTCGGCGGCGCGCCACAGGCGGCCGTACGGGTCGTCCTCACCGGGCACCTCCAGGCCGAGGAGGCCGGAGAACAGCGCGCGGCCCGACGGGTCGACCCCGTCGGTTGCGTCGAGCAGCAGCTCCGCAGCGCGGAGCAGGTCGGCGACCGGCTGCTCGCCGATCAGGCGGCGGGCCTGGTCCCGGGCCCCGGCCAGGCGGGCGTCGAGCATGGCGTCCGGATCGGTCTTGGCCCAGCCGCCCTCGACGGCCCGCTCGACGACCTCCGGCTTGAAGGCCCCGAACACGGCCGTGACGAGGCGCCACGGGGCCTTGCCCAGGCTGGCGCTGCGGCTGCAGAAGTAGCCCTCGACGTAGTTGAGGCCGAAGGCGTCGTAGCGCTCCTGCGCCTCGGGCGAGAAGTAGATCGCCGCGGCGAGCGGCTCGACGAGCCTCCCCAGCCGCCGTGCCGTGGTGTGCAGGTCGTTCGCCATGGAACCCCCTCGGTGTGGCCCAGGCCCGACGGCCCCGGCCCGCAGGTTACGGCGGTGGCGCCACCATGTCCCGTTCCCGCACGTCGCGGTGCGCGGCGCCGTAGCCCGGCGCGGGCTGTCAGGCGGACGGTTCGGTGCCCACGATCGACACGAAGCTGACCATCTCGCCCGGGTAGCCGCCCAGGTTGTGGGTGAGGGCCAGCGTGCGGTCGCCCACCGTGGCGATCCGCCGCTCCGGCGGTGCCTCGCCGCGCAGCTGCAGCCAGGCCTCGAACGTCATGCGCAGCCCACTCGCCCCGACGGGGTGCCCGAACGACTTCAGGCCGCCGTCGGGGTTGACGGGCAGGTCACCACCCAGGTCGTAGGTGCCGGCCAGCACCTCCTTCCAGGCCGTGCCCCGGGCGGCGAAACCCAGGTCCTCCATGAGGACGAGCTCGGTGGGCGTGAAGCAGTCGTGCACCTCCGCCATCGCCAGCTCGGCCCGGGGGTCGGTGACCCCCGCCTGGGCATAGGCGTCGGCGGCGGTCCGCACGACCTCGGGGAACGTCGTGTAGTCGTAGCCCGGGTCCGTGAGCCCGCTGCCGTTGCCGGCCACGAACGACAGCGCCTTGATGTAGAGCGGGTGGTCGGTGTACCGATGCGCGTCCTCGGCCCGCACGACGATCGCCGCCGCAGCGCCGTCGGCCACCCCCGCGCAGTCGAACACCGACAGCCCGCCGGCGACCGCCGGCATGGCGCACAACCGCTCGACCGACATCTCGCGGCGGAACTGCGCCCGGGGGTTGCGGGCCCCGTTGAAGTGGTTCTTCGAGGCGATGCGGGCGAGCACGGTGCGCAGCTCGTCCGAGTCGACGCCGTAGCGCCGGGCGTAGGCGGGCGCCGCCATCGAGAACATCGCCGCGGCCGTCAGCGTGCGATTCGTGCCGTCGGTGGGGATCGGGAACGCGTTGAGACCCTGGTGGCCGCCGTCCTTGACCTTCTCGACGCCGACGGCCATGGCCACGTCGTAGGCCCCCGACGCCACTGCGTAGGCGGCCTGGCGCAGTGCCTCGGAGCCCGTGGCGCACAGGTTCTCCACCCGTGTCACGGGCTTGCCCTCGAGCTGCAGGGGCTTGGCCAGCACCATGCCGCTCATGCCGGACTGGGCCGTGCCCAGCCAGTACGCGTCGACCTCGTCCTTGGTGGCGCCGGCCGACGCGAACGCCTCGCCGGTGGCGTCGAGGAGCAGGTCCTCGACGCCCTTGTCCCAGTGCTCGGCGAAGCGGGTGCAGCCCATGGCGACGATGGCGACCCGGTCGCGGATGCCGTGCGAGCCCATGGTTCAGCCCTCCCCCGCCGGCCGGAGCGGCCGAGCCTTCCAGAAGTAGTTGTGGATGCCGTCCGCGGTGAACAGCCTGCGGAACGTCATCTCGACCCGGCCGCCGATGGCGACGTCGGCGGCGTCGACGTCGGTCAGCTCTACCGGCAGCCGGCCGCCGCCGTCGAAATCGACGACTGCGAACACCACGGGCGGCGAGGGCGAGTAGGCGAGCCGGTCGACGGTGAACGTCACGATCGTGCCGGTGGCGTCCGCCATGGGCCGGGCGTGGTCGTCGGTCGGGACTGGCGGCAGGTGGACCGTGCCGTCGGCACCCTGCGAACCGACGAAGCCGAACTTCCAGTCCGACGAGCGGGCCGCGGCAGGGGCCGACGGCCGGGCCGGCTCCGGCCGGTTCGGCGGCGCGACCGGCAGGAACCCCCGCCATGCCAGCGCCTTGCCGTAGGGCACTGGACCGCCCGCCGCCAGCTGGGCGGCCACCGGGCGGGTCGACCGGCGGGCGCGGTCCGCCACGGCGTCGGTGGTGCGCCACACGACGACGTCGGCACCGTCGGCGAGCACCACGAGGGCGAGCACCTCGCCGGGAGCGGCCGTGTCGAGCGCGGCGGCCAGCGCGAGGGCCGGGTGGGCCGCCCCGGTGAAGCCGACGGCGCCGTCGAGCCCGGCCACGGCCTCGGGCACCTTGGCCGCCACGCCCAGAGCCTTGGCGACGCCGGCGACGGCCCGGCCGTGGGCGCCGACGACGAGGACGCGGTCGACCTGGTCGGCGACGAGCCCGGCGTCCTTGAGGGCGTCGTCCCAGGCCCGCTGGCCGAGCGCCAGGTACCGGCCCTCGCCGAAGCGCCCCTCCCACCGCCGGGCGTGGGCGTCGCCGGGCGCCCGCCAGCGGTCGAGGAACTCCTCGGTGGCGCTGCCCCAGCCGACGACCTCGGCGAGCAGGTCGCCGGCGTCGTCCCCGACGGGGCCCGCGACCAGGGCGGCGGCGCCGTCGCCGCCGGTGGCCTCGTCCGCGCCGCCGGGCAGGCCGGTGCGCACGTCCGCGGCCACGACGAGAGCCGGCGCCGTTCCGTCCAGCGCCGCCCGCAGCGCCCCGAGCGCCGAGCGGACCGACCCGTTGGCGTCGAACGCCGGCACCGAGCCGTCGAGCCGCAGCGCGGCATGGATCGCGGTGGCGTTCGTCTTGTCGGCGTAGGCGGGCGTGGTGGTGGCGAACCACAAGGCCGCGGGGACCATGCCCGCCGGGGCGTCGCGCAGGGCCTGGCGACCGGCCTCGACCCCCATCGTGGTCGTGTCCTCGTCGTAGGAGGCCACCGTGCGGGTGCCCGTGCCGCCGCCCGTGCCCGCCACCGGACGGATCTCGCTGCGGTCGAGCCGCCGGTACGGCAGGTGCACCCCGTGGCTCACGATCCCCCGTCGACCCATGCATCCCAGGCTACGGCGGGATCTGACGGGTCGTCACATTCTCTTTACGATGGGGGCCATGCAGCTCGGCGACGTGATCGGTGCGGACGGGTCCGGCGACGGCAAGCCGCTCGAGGGGGTCCGGGTGCTGGCGGCCGAGCAGATGCAGGCGCTCCCGTTCGCCACCCAACTGCTCGCCCGCCTCGGCGCCGACGTGGTGAAGGTCGAGCACCCCACGCACGGCGAGACGGGCCGCGGGGCGCACCCGGCCATGGTCGACCCGGCCGGCCGGCGGGTCGGCGCGACGTTCCTGCGCAACAACCTGGGCAAGCGCAGCGTCGGCCTCGACCTCAAGCATCCCCGGGGCCGCGAGCTGTTCCTGGCGCTCGTTCCCCGATTCGACGTCGTGTGCGACAACTTCAGGTCCGGCACGATGGACCGGCTCGGCCTGGGCCACGACCAGCTGGCGTCCCGGCACCCCACGGTCGTGACGCTGTCGATCTCGGGCTTCGGCAACCGCATCGGGGACCTGGGCGAGTCGCCCTACGCCGGCTGGCCCGCCTACGCCGCCATCGTCGAGGCGATGTCGGGGATCTACGAGTACCGGCGCGAGCCGGGGGCCCGGCCCCGGGCCAACCCGGTCGGGGCGTTCGGCGACATCAGCTCGGCGCTGTTCGGCACGATCGGCCTGCTCGCCGCCCTCCGCCAGCGCGACCGCACGGGCCGCGCCCAGCGGGTCGACGTGGCCATGCTCGACGCCCTCGTCGCCATGACGGACATCGTGACGAACCTCTGGTCGATGGGCGTGCACGGCCCGATCGAGACCGAGATCGAGTCGGTCATCGACACGTTCCCGGCCGCCGACGGGTTCTTCGTGCTGCAGCTCGGGCGCCTCCACCACTTCCGCACTGTGGCCGAGGTCGTGGGCCACCCCGAATGGCTCGACGACCCGGGCTTCGCCGACCAGGGCGCGTGGGTGGACCGGTTCGACGCCGTGGTCCGCCCGGCGATCGAGGCGTGGGCCGCCAGCCGGACCCGGGCCCAGGCGGCCGACGCCCTGGGTCGGGCCGGCCTGGCAGCCGGGCCCTGCCTGCGACCGCCGGAGGTCATCGACGACCCCCACCAGGCGGCCCGGGCGATGATCGTCGAGGTGCCCCGCACCGACGACGTGAAGGAGCCGGTGCTCGTCCCGGGCAACCCGGTGAAGATCGCCGGCGTGGCCGAGGGACCCGAGACCCGCGTGCCGTGGCTCGGCGAGCACACCGACGCCGTGCTGGCGGACGAGCTGGGCCTCTCGGCCGACGAGCTCGACACACTGCGCGTCGACGGTGCGATCGGCTAGGCGCACGGCCGTTCCGACGCGAGGAGCGCGCGAACCCCCGCCTACAGCGACCGGCGGTGCGGCTCCGGCCCCGTTCGCAACGCGATCTGCACGTGACGCGGATGCCGCCTAGCCTCGGATCGCCTAGCCTCCCGGGCCGAGGGACGGGCTTCGGTCACGCCCACCCGCACCTTCTGGGGGACCGCTGCGGCAAACGCCACACGACACCCGCCGTCTCGGGCCACTTCGGGGAGAAGGGATGCATCCGGACGTCAGCGAAGAGCAGGCCTACTTCGACCGTGCGCTCGAACAGCGCGAGCGCGCTCGCGCGCAGCTCGATCGGGCCCCCGACCTGTCCAGCGACCCCAGCGCCGCCGCCGAGCTGCGCAAGCGCATCGGGGCCGTGGGCCTCGCCGACCCCGACGAGGGGGTGGCCTTCGGCCGGATCGACCGTCGCGGCGAACGCATCTACATCGGCAAGAACGCCATCTGGGACGACGACAACGACCTTCTCGTCGTGAACTGGCAGGCGCCGGCTGCGAGCCCCTTCTACACGGCGACGCCCCGCGAGCCCCAGGGCCTCGACGCCCGGCGCACATTCCGGTGCGAGTCGAACCAGGTCCTCGACATCGACGAGTTGGTCTTCCAGGGCCTGGCGGAGGCGGTGACGAGCAAGGCGAACGGCCAGCCGGTCCTCGACGACGCGCTGCTCGAGAGCTTGAGCCGCAACAGGTCGGGCGAGCTGGCCGACATCGTGGCCACGATCCAGGCCGCGCAGTACGACGTGGTCAGCCGGCCGGTCGAACAGCTGCTCGTCGTGCAGGGAGGTCCCGGCACGGGCAAGACCGTCGTCGGCCTCCACCGGGCCTCGTGGCTTCTCTACAACCTGAGCGACCGCCTGCAGTCCGAGGACGTGCTGGTCGTCGGGCCGAACCCGGCGTTCGTGCGCTACATCCGCGCCGTGCTGCCGCGCCTGGGCGACGAGGCCGTCGTGCAGCGCTCGGTCACCGAGCTGGGCCCTCGCGTGCGCAGCGGCAGGGTCGAGTCGCCGGTGATCCGCCGGCTCAAGGGCGACCGGCGCATGATCGAGCTGATCGTGCGCGGCCTGCGGAACCGCCAGAGGGTCGGCACCGACCCCGTCGAGCTGACGGTCGACAACCGCCGCGTCACGCTCGACCCCGGCATCATCGCCGGGCGAGCCTCCCAGCTCGATCGGCGCCCTCACAACGAGGCCCACAAGGGCCTGCGCGAGTTCGTGATCCAGGAGGTGCAGTCGTACCTCGGGCGCCGCGGCGTCCTCGACTCGACCGCCCTCGAGGCCACGACGCGGGGCGCGTCCGCACGCGAGATCGACAACTACCTCGACCGGGTGTGGCCGAACCTCACCCCCCAAGCCTTCCTGCTCGAGCTGTTCGCCACCCGGACGCAGCTCGAGGCGGCGGCCGAGGGCATCCTCGACGAGCACGAGATCGCGCTGCTGTCGGTGCCCCGCGACGCCAAGGTCGGATCCTACGAGTGGTCGCTCGACGACATCCCGCTGCTCGACGCCGCCGACTTCCTGCTCAACGGCCCCCAGCGCATGTACGAGTACATCGTGCTCGACGAGGCGCAGGACCTCTCGCCCATGCAGCTGCTGTCGATCGCCCGCCGGTCGCGCAACGGCTGGATGACCGTGCTCGGCGACCTGGCCCAGGCCACGAGCCCGTGCGCGCTCGGGTCGTGGAACGAGGTGGCCGACCACCTGTACCGGCCGAGCGTGCCCGCGAACCTGGCCGAGCTGCGCCTCGGCTACCGGTTGCCCACCGAGGTGCACGAGGTGGCGATGCGGCTGCTGCGCCAGATCGCGCCCGGCCTCGCCACACCCGAGTCCATCCGCCCGTCGGGCGAGGACGTGCTCGTCGACCAGGTCGACAGCGACGATCTGACCAAGGCCATGGTGGCACGCGTCCGGACGCTGCTCGGCACCGGGCTCATCGGCGTGATCGCCCCCGATGCGGCCATCGACGGCCTGACCGCCGCGCTCGACGCCGAGGGCCTCTTCTGGGCGCCCGAGCTGCAGGTCGCGTCGGCGCCGATCGTGGTCATGACGGCCGAACGGGCGAAGGGCCTCGAGTTCGACAACGTCGTGGTCGTGAACCCGTCCGGCATCATCGAAGAGCACGGCGAGAACGGCATGCGCGCCCTGTTCGTGGCGCTCACCCGGTGCACCCGGCGCCTTGCGATCGTTCACGACGTGCCGCTGCCCGAGGTCCTCGGCCTCGGGCGCCGGACGCCGGGCACGATCGCCGCCGGCGCGGGTGCGGCCGGCGGGTCGAACGGTGGCAACGGGATGCGCCGCGCCATCCCGGTCGTGGAGGTGGGCGTGGTCGACTCCCCGATCGGGTCCGGCTCGGGCGTCGATGGCACCGGCGCCGCGCCGGGCGCCGGCGGCGGGCCGGGCTCTGGCAGCGACGGGCCCCACGAGACCGGTGAGGATCTGCTCGCCGAGCTTGGCGACGACGACGGCCCGGTGACCGCCACGTGGGGCGGGCCCCGGCCCGCGGCGCCGACGGGTGCGCCCACTGTGTCCGGGGCCGGGGCGTCCGGGCATGCCGTTCCGGCCGGTGCATCCGTCCCGGGGTCGTCCGAGCGCGCCGCCCCGGGGGTCGAGGGCTCCGGTGGCGGCGCGGCCGGTGACGGTGGCCCCACCGGTGCGACGTCGCCGGGCGGTCAGCCCGGCCCGGTGCCGGCCGAGGCCGGCCCGGGCGGCGGTCCCGGCGAGCGGCGCGGGTCCCGGCGCTCCGGCGGCAGCGAGCTCGAGCTGCAGGTGGCGGCGACCGTCACCTCCGCCATCGCCGAGAGCCTGGCGACGACGCTCCGGCGTCTCGTCCAGCCGGCGCTGCTCCCCGACATCGTCGACGAGCTGGAGCGGCTCGTCAGCGGCCCGCCGACCAGCGGCCCGCCGACCGGCGGTCCGCCGACCGGCGCCACGCCCGTCGAGCTGCCCGCCGAGCTCGTCGCCCAGGCCGAGCGGGCCGTCGCCGCGGGTCAGGCCACGAGCGTGTCCGGCTACATCGCCGACGCGCTCGAGAGCAAGGGTCGGCTGGCGGCCGTCGCCGGCCAGGTCAGTCAGCTGCTGGCCGACGCCGACGGCGCCCTGACCACCGGGCCCGACGACCCCTCGGTCCCGCCGCGAGCCTGACGGCGCGAGCCGGGGCGGGCCGAGCGGGGGCTACGACCCGCTGTCGGCGGGACTCGGCGCGAGCCGGGCGGGACGAGCGGAGGGCTACGACCCGCTGTCGGCGGGGGTCGGCGCGGGCGGGCGGTAGCACGTGGCCAGCAGCGCGGTCGCTGCGGCCAGTCCCCCCACCAGGCTGATCACCAGGCCGGTCGCACCGTTGAGGTCGAGACCGAGCGCCTCGTCGAGGCTCCACTCGCCGGGGCCCATCGTGGCCAGGGTGACGCCGATGGCGCCGAGCACGAGGTTGTACTCCCAGCCGTCCTTCATGACGAGCAGGCCGTTGCCCCGGTGCACGGTCCAGACGGCGACCGACATGAGGGCGACGAGGCCCAGGCCGGCGAAGCTGGTCAGGAATCCGAGTGCCAGGCAGGTGCCGGTGAGGAGCTCACCGAACGCGGCGAAGCGAGCGTGGAGGTGGCCGGGGCGCATGCCCATGGAGTCGAACCAGCCCGCCGTGCCGGCGAGGCGCCCGCCGCGCGTGATCTTGGCGTAGCCGTGGAAGGCGAAGACCGGGCCGACGACCAGGCGCAGGATCAGCAGGCCCAGGTTCAGCTCGTCCGTGGTGGGCAGGGTGTCCATGGCGGCGGGAACGCTCCTCGGGAACGATGCGGCGCCGGAACCCTAGCGGTCCCCGGCGGCGATCGGGCGGTGCGCGGCGGCCTCATCTGACGGTGCGTCAGGTCGTGCGGTACCGTCCCCGGCCATGGCCGACGAACGCCCGCTCGACGCGCAGCTCGCCGCCCGTGAGGAGGCCGGCGTGCTGTGGCTGACGCTCGACCGGCCCGAGGCCGCGAACGCCATCACGCCCGACCAGCGGGACCGGCTCGTCGACCTGCTGGTGGCGGCGAGCGAGCGGTTCGAGACCCGGGCCGTGGTGCTCACCGCCACCGGGCGCCACTTCTGCACCGGTGCGGACCTCCGGGCCTCGCCGGCACCGGCGCCGCGCCCCGAGGGCGTCCCGGAACGGGTCACCGGCGACATCGGCCGCCTGGTGCGGGGCGGGGCCCAGCGCCTGATCTCGGCGGTCCTCGACTGCGAGAAGCCGGTCATCGCCGCCGTCAACGGCACGGCCGCAGGCATCGGCGCCCACCTGGCGCTGGCCTGCGACCTGGTGATCGCCGCCGAGGGGGCCCGCTTCATCGAGATCTTCGTCCGGCGCGGGCTGGTGCCCGACGGCGGCGGGGCCTGGTTGCTTCCCCGGCTCGTCGGGCTTGCGAAGGCCAAGGAGCTGATGTTCTTCGGCGACGACGTGCCGGCCACCGAGGCGCAGCGCCTCGGGCTCGTCAACGCCGTCGTGCCCCCGGAGGACCTGGCCGCCACGGCCGGCGGCTGGGCCGCCCGGCTGGCCGACGGGCCCACCCGCGCCCTGGCGCTGACCAAGGCGCTGCTCAACCGGTCGCTCGAGAGCGACCGGGCCACGGCGTTCCAGGACGAGGCCCTGGCCCAGGAGCTCAACATGGGCACGCGCGACGCCAACGAGGGCGTGGCCGCCTTCGTCGAGCGTCGTACCCCCTCCTACCTGGGCTGGTGAACGCGGTCACGAGCTGTCGGTAGGCTGCGCCCGTGCCAGCTCCGGGTGCCACGGTGCGCAGGGCCCTCGCCGCCGCAGGGATCGCGCTGGGCGGCGCAGCCGTGGCCCGGGTGGTGCACGCGCGGCGCCGGGCCGGTCCGTCCGGCACCGCGAGCGGCCCCGTCGGTGCCCACTCGCGAGCCGACCGCACGCTCCGCGTGGCCCGCGTCGGTGGCCGGGCCGGAGCCTCGTTCGCCCTCCACCGGGCCCGCCGGGCGTTCGCCTCGGTCGAGCGCCAGGCCCAGCTCGACCAGGCGTTCGAGCTGCAGACCGCCGACCAGATCGCGACTGCCCTCGGCGACATGAAGGGCGCGCTGATGAAGCTCGGGCAGATGGTGTCCTACATCGACGCCGGGCTGCCGCCACACGTGCGCGAGGCGCTGAGCAGCCTGCAACAGGACGCGCCGCCGATGTCCGCCGCGCTCGCCGCCGAGGTGGTGGAGCGGGAGCTCGGTGCCCCGCCCGAGAAGCTGTTCCTGGAGTGGGACCCGGCCCCGATCGCGTCGGCCTCGATCGGCCAGGTGCACCGGGCCATCACACACGACGCCCGGGCGGTCGCCGTCAAGGCGCAGTACCCGGGTGTCGACCGGGCGATCACCGCCGACCTCGACAACGCCGGGTTGGTGTTCGGGGCGCTCGCCATGGCGTTCCCCGGGCTCGACCCGGGACCGCTGGTGGACGAGCTCCGCCAGCGCATCGTGGAGGAGCTCGACTACGAGAACGAGGCCCGCAACCAGCAGCTCTTCGTCGACTGGTTCCGCGGCCACCCGTTCATCCACGTGCCCGAGGTGCTCTACGAGCTGTCGAGCCGCGGGGTGCTCACGACCGAGTTGGCCGAGGGCGTGCGCTTCGCCGGGATGGCCACGTGGAGCCAGGACGAGCGTGACCTCGCCGCGGAGGCCATCTACCGCTTCGTGTTCCGCAGCCTCTACCGGCTCCAGGCGTTCAACGGCGACCCGCACCCGGGCAACTACCTGTTCCGGCCCGGAGGGCAGGTCACGTTCCTCGACTTCGGCCTGGTCAAGCACTTCACCCAACCCGAGATCGACGTGTTCGGCGACATGATCCGGGCGATGGTGGACGAGCACGACATGGCCCGGTTCCGGAGCATCGTCGAGTCGGTGGGCCTGCTGGAGCCCGGCAAGCCGTTCACCGACGTGCAGATCCAGGAGTACTTCGGGCACTTCTACGGCTACGTCATGGACGACGCCGTGGTCACGATCACGCCCGAGTGGTCGGCGGCGACGGTGGCCCGGTTCTTCGACATGAGCGGGCCGCACGGCGAGATCATGAAGGCGGCCAACGTGCCGCCGAGCTTCGCCATCATCCAGCGCATCAACCTGGGGCTGTTCGCCATCCTCGGCGACCTGCGCGCCACCGCGAACTTCCGGCGGATCGCGAACGAGCTGTGGCCGTGGGTCGACGGACCGCCGTCGACCGACCTCGGCCGGGCCGAGGCCCTCTGGTTGCGCCGGCGCTCGTCGAGCGATCCCTGACCCGGCCCCTGACCCGGCGCAACCCGGTCAGTCCCCCGGTGTGGTCGGCGGCGTCAGCGTGCCCGGGCGCATGCGCACGCCGACGCGCCGTGCGGCTCGCCATCCCCACGTGCGAGCACTCTCGCGCGGGCTCGAGAGCGGATAGCGCTCGCCCTCGCACGCCTCGCGCAGGTGGTCCACGTCATCGTCGTGCTCGAACATCACGCGCCCGAGCGCCCACAGGTCGTCGCAGTCGTGGCTCCGGGCGTTCTTCACGGCGCACGCCGACGAGTACCCGGCGGCACGGACGATCCGCCGCGTCCGCGCGCTGTTGTGCCCGTGAGGGTAGGCGAAGGATCCCACGTCGATCTGCACGTGGTCCTCGATGAGCCGCTTGCAGGTCGTCACCTGGCGCATCACCTCGCGGCCCGGCAACACATCCAGTTGGGCGTGGTCGTGGCTGTGTCCGCCGACCTCCACACCGAGATCGGCGACCCGGCGCAGTTCGCTCCAGGTCAGCATGGGACGCCCCGCGATCGTCCCCCGCCGCCTCTCGCCCATGGGCGCGGTCGAGACGTACAGCGTCGCCCGGATGCCGTGCTCGACCAGCGCCGGCGCGGCCCCGTCGAGGAAGTCGGCGTAGCCGTCGTCGAACGTCACGAGCAATGGCCGATCCGGGAGCGCCGTCTCGCCGCGCCGCGCCGCGGCGTACTCGGAGACCGTCATGGTGGAGAACCCGCGGTCGGCGATCCACGCCATGTGGGCGCGAAAGAGGGCCGGAGCCATCGTGTAGCGCTGCATGAGCCCGAAGTCATCGGATGTCACGCTGTGGTACAGGAGGATGGGCACGGGGCGTCGCACCCCGGGCTCGACGAGTCGGGACCGATCCCTCCCCTCCGATCCGCTCATCGCGATCTCCGCCGGCTGCGGGCGTAGGCGGCCGGCCCCCTGATCATCCCGAGCCGCTCGACACGATCCAGCTCGCGGGGATACCCCCGCCCCTTGCCCCGGTTCTTCGGCGAATCGGACCGGAGCAGGTACGAGGGCACCCCCCGCGCCTTGCGCATGACGTCGAGGAGCACCGACGGTCGCGTCGCGACCGTGCTCGCCAGATAGGCGCCGAGGCCCACGCCGTACCCGTCGGCCATCGCCCGGAGACCGTCGAAGTCGCGGCGGTGGCGGTGCCTCACGATGGCCTCCGGCTGGTACACCAGTCGGTGGCCCGCGAGGAGCACCTGCACGAACGCGGCGAGGTCGTCACCACCGCGGGCCGGGGTGCCGGCGCCGAGCGCAGGGTCGAACCCGCCGAGCGCCTCCAGGGCACGGGCCTCGAAAGCCATGTTGGCGCCCGAGCCGAGGCGGCCGGCGGTGTAGGGGAACAGCGGGTCGTCCGGGCGGTCGGAGCCGAGCGAGTACGCCCGGCGGTCGAAGCCTCGGGAGAAACCGCCGTACTGCTCGAGGAGAGCCTGCGGGCGTGTCTCGAGCTCGAACGGAAGGATGAGTCCCGTCACGCATGCCGTGCCGGGGAACGCCCGGAACGCCTCGATGACGGCCGACAGCCATTGGGCGTCCACCACGACGTCGTCGTCGGTGATCGCGATGATGTCGCCGGTCGCGGCCCCGAGGCCGTGGTTGTGGGCGACGGCCAGGCCAGGGCGGTCGGCGCGGACGTAGCGAACGCGTCGATCCCCGTCGAAGCGAGCGTGGACGTAGTCACGCGTGGCCTCGGAGCTCGGGGCGCTGTCCGTCACCACGACGTCGTACGGACCCGGGTAGTCCTGGGTGAGCAGCGACTCGAGGCAGGCGCCCAGCTCGGGCGTCCGGTCACGGGTCGCGACCAGCACGGTGACGGTCGGCGGGTTTCGAAGCAGCGCTCGGCGGCGCTCGACGCACGGCGGGGCCCCTTCGTGTCGGAGGCCGTCGGCGGGCACCCGGTGCACGACGTCGAGGCCGTCACCGGCGAGGTGGTCGGCGATGCGCGAGCCGAGCGCACTCGAAACCGCCTGCGCCTGCTCCTCGGGCGAGGCCTCGACCGGGAGGGTCACGAGGCCGAGAGGACGTCCGTGGAGGCGAACCAGCGCCTGGGCGCTCCCGAAGCGGTCGGGCTCGCGGCAGGCGTGGACGCGCAGCGGCGACGACAGCTCGATCTCGACGAGCTGGACGGGCTGCCACTCCGTACCGGACGCCCCCTGGAGAAGTGCGCCCGCGGTCACGGGGCCCCGAACGAGGGGCACGCACCACGACGCCCACCAGCCTCGCCCCACGGTCTCCGCCCAGACACGGGCGTCAGATCACCGCGTCGACCCAACGCGGCCACCGGCCCCGTGCGAGGATGCCGCAGGTGCGCAACGTCCTCGCGGCCGCGGCGCGAGCTCTCCCGACGTGGCGGGCAGTGCTCGATGTCGCCCTGTTCGCCGTGCCGCTCGGCACCGCGTTGTGCGTCCTCGGTCGCTGGACGACCGTCGATCTGCCGATCCTCGTGGCCGCGACCGGGTTCGTTCCCGTCGCGGTCGTCGTCGCGGCGATCACGACCGTGCTCGCCATCGTCATGCGCCGACGCCTGGCCGCGGTCAGCGGTGCCGTGTGCCTCCTCGCGACGGCCGCCGTGGTGGTTCCGCGGTTCACCGTCGGACAGGACGGCGCGCCGGCCGGTGAGCCTCTCACCGTCGTGACCGCCAACGTCCACTTCCGGGGAGACGACGTCGCCGGTGCCGTCGACGCGGTCACATCGACACGCGCCGCCATCGTGGCGCTGCAGGAGGTGACGCCGGACTTCGCCGCGGCGCTGGCACCGCGTGCCGCAGCAGCCGGCTACCGATGGACGGTCGTGAAGGCCGCATGGGGGTCGACCGGCCTCGCCGTGCTGTCCCGCGTCCCGGTCGTCGGTCATCGAGACCTCGCGATCGCCGGGCAGCCACTCCTCCAGGTCGACGTCGCCGTGGCCGGGGTCGTCCTCCGCCTGCACGACGTGCACATCGAGGCACCGGTCTCCCGATCCGCCGTGCGCCGGTGGCGCGACCAGCTCGAGGCCCTTCGGAGGCTGCTCGACGAGCGGGGCGGGGGACCGGTCATCGCCGCGGGCGATTTCAACGCGACCGTCGACCACCTGCCGTTCCGGCGACTCCTCGGCGGCGGGCGCAAGGACGCCGTCGTCGAGCGGGGACGGTGGCTCCCGACGTGGCCCGCGGGACGTCGCCTGGTCCCGTCCCTCCTCCCGCTCGATCACGTCGTGGTGTCGGATGGCCTCGCGGCCGCCGCCGCGAGGACGGCGCTCTGCCCGGGCAGCGACCACCGGATGCTGATCGCGTCGTTGGTCGTCGTCGCGGCCCCCGAAGGACGCAGGCCGGCGCGGCGGGAAGGCCTGTCCGATCAACGCCCGACTCCGATCACCATCCGCTGAAGCAGCTGCAGGGCGAGCGCCACCGACGTGCACACCGCCGACAGCACGAGGCCCGTGGTCGGCTGCCAAGCGTCGATGAGGCTCATGACCCCGGCGACGACGGCGTCGAGCGCCAGGCTGAGCGGTACGGCCACGGCGAGCTCCGTCCCGGGATCGGCGAGACGGAGGAATCCCGTCACGGCCAGCCCGGGTCCGAGCACCAGGAACGCGAAGACGACGAGTGGGCGGAACGGAAGGTCGGCATCCGCGGCCACCATCTCCATGACCAGGATGGAGAGGGCGAGCACGGCGGCGACCAGCCATGAGCGTTGGCTCTGCCACACCGACGACCGGGCGTCTCGGTTCATCACTCTCGCACCGCCCGGACCAGCTGATAGACGCGTGCGTCCTCGTTCGTGTACACGACCTCGAAGAGCGGGGAGGACGCCAGGATCGCTTCCAGCGACGCGATCTGGTCCGGCGTGGCGAGCCGGTAGAGGTCGGCGTAGGCGATCTGGCTCTTGCTCACCACGACGTACGCGTTCGCCTCCTCCACGTCCCGTGCGTCCATCGACGCGAGCGTGTCGGCCTCGAGGATTCTCACGAGACGGGCGACGTCACCGGGCTGGAACCGGTGGTTGCGGTACCGCGGCTCCTGGAGGAAGTTCCCCACTTCGAAGCGGCCGTAGTTGCCCTCCAGACGGGACGGGAAACTGCCGTTCACGAGCATCATCAGCGACGCGTCCGGGGCATGTTCATAGAACCATGCGGACGCCTCCACCTCCCCGAGGCGGATGTGGTTGCTCTTCTCCTGCCCGTACGCGGCGACGCACAGCGCCACGACGAGACCGAACAAGCCGGCCGTCGCGACGATCGGCGCCACGGCCGAGCGCCACGGCAGCGCCCACTCCCCCCAGCACAGGCGGACGAGACCCCACGCGGCCAGGAACGCCACCCAGGGAAGGGAGAAAAGGTAGACCCGGAACAACATCTCGCCGCCGTAGGTGACCGCACCCAGGAGGGGCAGGGGCGCCGCCGCGAGGGCGACGACCGTCGCGCTCGGGCGCCCGCGTCGCCACCGAAGAAAGAGCCCCACAGCGGCGAGCACCGCCAGCGACGCGCTGAGCACGCGAGAGGTCAAGGCGACGAACACCTGGCCGGGCGAGCTCGTGAGATCGGCGAGCTCCTCGTTGACCGCCGAGTCCGGTCGCTGCCCCACGTCACCGACCAGATAGCTGTGAGCCGAGAGGAACTCGCCGGCCACCAGCCAGAACCATGCGACCGTCATGGCCGCCATGACGAGCGGGAGCCACCATGGGCCCCGGCGCCCCACGACGATGAGGGCGGTGATCACTGCGGTGATCATCAGCGGCGAGAGCTGGTGGCTCGCGACGACCGCCGTGAACAGCACGAGCACGAGCGCGATGGCGGCGCCCCCGCCACCCCACGGGCGCTCGGGCGTCGCGGGCGCCTCGGGCGCCTCGGGCGACCGGTACGCCGCCTTCAGCGCGTCCCAGCGGGCCCTCGCGTTCCACCGCGCCGCGAGAGCGACGGCCCGCGAGCGGGCACGGCCCCACCAACGCCACGGCCGCCGACTGGGCAACCAGGCGAGCGCCACCCCCACGATCGCGAGATAGAGGAGGTAGGCGAACGCCTGAGGAGCGAGGTAGTCCTGGCCGACCCAGTTCCCCAGGACGAACAGCCAGACCGCGCACCATCGGACGCGCGTGTCGTCGACCAGCGACCGGTGGACGAACAACAGCAGCATCACGAAGCCGAGGTTGAAGAACACGGGGGCCCAGGGCGTGTACCCGATCGAGTCCCGGAGGCCCGCCGCCTCACGGAAGTAGGCGTTGAGGAGGAAGAATCCCGGCCAGTTGTTGTACGCGTCGATCGTCCGGTCGATCGTCCCGTAGCGACTGACGAGATCGACGACACCGAGGTGCTTGTAGACGTACGCGAATCTCGGCGCGTCGTAGATCAGCGGCAGGGTCCCGTGGATGATCAGGACGAGGATCGCCACGTGGAGCGCATGCCAGCGCGGGCGGAGATCACGGTGGACCGAGATGGTGAAGCTCACCGTGAGCAACGCGAGCGCGGCGAAGAACCGCAACGGCAGCACGGAGACGAGCCCGGTATCGCCGATCGCGTCGACGTCGATCTGATCGAGGGCGCTGACCCACAGCGCGACGGCGGCCGCGCAGAGAGCCATCACGGGGTAGGGCAGGCCGACCATCCGCAGATGGGCGGGCTCGTGCGACTCGTCGGCGACGGCTCGGTCCGCCACACGGGCGCCGGCCGTGATCACCTCGGCCACAGGGGCCGCCAGATGGGCCGGCCGGCGAACAGGGACGCGTGCGACGCGCCCGTCCGCCGGCGCGAGAGGCCGCCTACTCGCCATGGCGCCGGCGTCGGCCCACCCGCCCGTCGCCGGTGGGCCCGGTGCGCCGGCGCGTGGCGTGCTCGCGGAGGGCGCCGACGCCGGCGAGGGTCGCCCGCGCCCGGCTTCGTAGCCCCGGCGACTCCAGCACGACCCTCATGACCTGCTCGCGTGGCCACCGCCGAGCCCGGTCGAGGCTCGCCGTCAGCCGATCCCGCGCCACGGACCCCTGCAGCAGCGCGATCTCGGTGTTGCTGAGTCGCTCCTTGTACAGCTCGTCCCCCTTGCCGAGGTCGAGCAGCGTGAGCCCCTCCTCGGTCATGGCCCGAGCGAGCTCGACACACAGCACGAGTCCCGGCGAGTACGCCGCATACGCCGTGTCGTAGACGGGGAACCACCACGCGAGCGTCGTCCTCGAGCGCAGGCCGAGGTGGCCCGCGACGACCTTGTCGCCGGCGAGGAGCGCGGTGAGCGGCGCACCGAAGGACCCTTCCCGGACCTTCAGGAGGTCGTGGACGAGAGCTCGCGTGGTGGGGTTCGCGAAGCGATCCACGCGTCCGGTGCGACGGTACTGGTCGGACTTCCACCGCAGGACCTGATCGAGCAGCCCAGGGTCGGCGTCGTCAAACACCAGGCGGACGGGTCCGTGGTCGCGCTCGAGCTTGCGGCGCTTCCTGCCGGTCGACTGGAACAGCGATCGCGACCCGTCCCGCTGCTGGCGGACGTAGGCGTCGTAACCACCGCTGAGGTCGAGGGCCGGGGAGCGCTCGTGGACGAACCGCGAGGTCCCGCTCAGCCACCGTTCGTGGGAGGCGAGAAGGTGGTCGAAGTCGAACGACCGCAGCCCGCACTCCCGAACGAGCCGCTGGAGGTCGATGTCGGCCTCTTGCGACACGATGAGGCCTTGCACGTCAGAGAGGCCCTTGGCCAGAGCGGCGCCGAACCCCAGGCGCCGCACCTCGAACGGGAGGAAGCCCACCACCCCCTCCCCGTCGGAGAGGACCGCCACGCGTGTGCTGGCCCGCGCCCGACCGACCGCGGTCGCGAACTGTGGGCTGAGGAACGGGCTCGCGAGCGCCTCGTCCGCTGCTTGTATCGCCGCCCACCGTGCGAGCTCCTGAGGACCGAGCTCTCCCGGTCTGACCACGTCGACCTTCAACCGCCTACACCCTCCGATTCCGCGGACCGACTTCGGTCCTCTGAGCCTTCTGCCATGAGGACTCGCGGCATCGTGGGTCCCGCCCATCCCGCCCCGACCTTCGTCCCCACTCTACGGGACCGATCGGCCGCTTGCGGTGGGTGGGCCGCGCCGGATTCTGCGACCGGTGAGAGCGACCGCATTGGATGGCGACCGCTGTCCGCGTTACGGTCCCGCTCTTAGTGACGGGACGGCGCCGCCCCCCGGGTAGTGTGTCGGCCGGGCGGCGGGAGCACGAGCGGGCGAAGGCGGGCAAGCATGCGGAGTCGGGAGAACGGGTCGGAGCCGCCGTTGCGGCGGCTGGTGAACCGTGTGCCGGAACCGGCGCACCAGACGGCGGCCTCCATCCGGATCATCGACGTGGAGCTCTCGGAGCCCTTGACCGCCCTGGCGGCTGATGGGTGGGCGAGCGCGCTGGTCCTCGTCAAACTGCACGGCCGACCCCTGGGAACCGTGGAGGTGAGCCTGACGGACGGGTCCGTCGCGCCGGCCGCGCTCATGCGGGCCGTGGAGCGGGAGCTCGGCGAGCAGCTGCGGGCGCATCGCCGCCATGACGACCTCGCGGACCTGCGCCAAGAGCCTCCGGGGGAGCACGCGGCGCACCGCTGTCTCCGCGACCTCGACCCTCCGGGCCGCCCGCCCCTCGTCAGTGTCGTCGTCGCGACCCGCGATCGGCACGAGCAGCTGGTCGCCTGCCTCGGCTCGATCCTCGACGTGAGCTACCCGTCCCTCGAAGTGGTCGTCGTCGACAACGCGCCGTCCGACCGCTCGACCGAGCACACCGTGGACGAGCTGTTCCGGCACGACCCTCGCGTGCGCTACATCGCGGAGGAGCGGCCCGGGGCATCACGGGCCCGCAACATCGGGGCGGCGGCGGGCCGAGGCGAGATCGTCGCCTTCACGGATGACGACGCCGTCGTGGATCGACTGTGGCTCGCCGCACTCGTCGCCGGCTTCCGCGACGATCCGCGCGTGGCAGGCGTGTCCGGCCTCACCCTTCCGAGCGCGCTCGAGACGGCTGCCCAACAGGCGTTCGAGACGTACGGCGGTATGGGGCTCGGTTTCGAGGCACGGGTCTACGACCTGGAGGAGAACCGCGGGGACACGCTGCTGTACCCGTACACGGCCGGCATCTTCGGCGCGTCGAACAACGTCGCGTTCCGCCGGCGAGAGTTCCTCGACAGAGGGGGCTTCGACGAGACGCTCGGCCCGGCGACACCCACGTTCGGCGCCGAGGATCTCGATGTGTTCCTGGCCTTGATCCTCGACGGCCACCGGATCCTGTACGAGCCGGGGGCCATGGTCCGCCACGAGCATCGGCGCGACTACGCCGACCTGTACTGGCAGGTGTTCACCTATTCGGCGGGGTTCACGGCGCTGCTCACCAAGTGGGCCGTCAGCGATCGCAAGATCGCGATCGAGCTGGCGGAGCGCGTTCCCCGGCTGCTTCCCGCCGCGCTGTTCCGGGCGCACCGCGGTGACGCCGATGCCGGCTGCGGCGACTACCCGCCGCAGCTCCGGTGGTTGGAGAGGGCGGGGTACCTGTACGGCCCGGCGGCGTACGCGAGAAGCCGCGCCCGCGCCTGGTGGGACGGGCGACGCTCGCCAGAGGCCCACGAGCGGACCGAGCGCAGTCGGACGTGAGGAGATCCCAGAGACACGCGGCCCCGGCACCTGCCGGCGGTCGCATCAGCCGCCGCGACGTCTTCGTCGCTCTCGCCGCCTCGGCCACGGGGCTCGGGGGTGGTGTCGCCTGGGCGAGCGCCGAGGGCGCCCGGGTCATCGCCGGCGGCGCGCCGGCCCGAGCACAGACGGTCCTCGTCGCCGCGGCAGACGCCTCCGACGACATCCACGGGCACGCCGACGTGGTCTGCTCCGGCGCGCACGACGAGCGCCGCATCAACGACGCGATCGCCGCATGCAGCCCTTCGGGAGGGGTCGTCCTCCTCTCGCCGGGCACGTTCGTCGTTTCCGGAGCGGTGCGCCTCCACAGCACGGTGACGCTCCAGGGCGCGGGCAGATCCACCGTGCTCCAGGCCTCGGGCACGTGGGCCGGTCCGGACCGAAGCGGCCCCGGGAGCGTCGTCGCGCTCCTCGACGGGGCGACGCATCGGACGGCGTTGCGCCACCTGACGATCGACGGGAACAAGGAGCAGGCTGACTGCAAGGGCGTCTTCTACAACGTCGACGCGTACCCGACGGAAGGTCTCGACGGGCCCGATCCCGTCCACGTCATCGACGACGTGCACGTGGTGAACACCGGTTCCGTCGGCGTGCAGCTCAGCGGCGGCTCGAACCGGGCGAACGTGGTGACGGGCGTGCGGGTGTTCCGGGCGGGACGGGGCGTCCAGGCCGAGGGATTCCTCCTCGATTGCTACGACAGCTGGTTCGCCCAGTGCGACTCCGGGGCGGCCTCGGGCGACGGCATCCGCGTCGTCGGGGCGAACAACAGGCTCACCTCGTGCAAGAGCTGGTACTCGCAGCGCAACGGGTTCTACATCGACGGCGTGCGCAACCAGCTTGCCGCGTGCGAGTCCCAGGACAACGCCCGGCACGGGTACATCGTGATGGCCGGGCCGAACTCCCTCGTCGGATGCCACGCCGACTCGAACAGCCGCCCCGAGGCCGCGAGCGGCTCGCCAGGGGAGTTCGACGGCTTCCACCTGCCGTTCACCGAAGCGGTGCAACTCGTCGGTTGTCAGGCGTACGACCGGCGCGAGAGCGGCGACGCCAGCCAACGGCACGGCTTCTATGTCGGCGACGAGTCGCGCGACTGCCAGATCGTCGGCATCGCCCGGCACAACCTGGCCGAAGGTTTGGCCGGACCGGGCCTGAGGGGCCCCGGGATGCTCTTGTCCGTCACCGGCGACGGCGCGAGGGGCTGAGGGTTCCAGGACGGCCGGAGCACGCGAGGGGCCGCGAAGCTCGGCGACCGAGCGCCCGCCCGCGCCGGGCAGCACCCGGCGGTGTCACAGCAGCCGCCCGTACACCTCGTCGACGTGGCGCCAGAGCGTGACGTCGCGGTCCTGGAGCACGACCTCGGCGTCGACCGCCACCGCACCGTCATCGGACCCCGAGCCCGAGCCGGCGAGGCGGTCGAGCAGCCCGCAGGCGGACCGGGCCCAGCAGGCCAGGAGCAGCGGGGGGAGGAGCGCCTCGTCCACCTGCCGGCGAGCGAGGTGACCCGCGAGGGCGTCACGAGCCCACGCGGCGGTCCCGAGGAAGGCGGCATCGAACGAGCGCAGGCGGTCGTCGATGGCGAACGCCCCGCGACGGGCCTCGGCCAGGTAGGTCAGCAGGAACACGGCGTCGTGCCCGGGGAGTCCACGCTCCTCGGACCGCTCCCAGTCGAGCGCAGCGAGCCGCCCGCCCGGTCGCAGGACGAGGTTGGGGTGCCCGAGGTCACCGTGCTCGAACACGAGGGGGATCAGGGCGCCGCGCAGCGGGCGGAGACGTTCGTGGGTGCGGGCGACGAGCTCGCCGGGCCGGATCTCCGCTGGCGCGTCCCGGCGGAATCGCTCCAGAGGCGCCTCGAACAGCCGGTGGTACCACCCGGCGTCCGCGAGGGTGTTGCCGGTCACGGGCATGACGTCGACGAGGGCCATCCCCACGCGCAGCGCCCGCGCCGGGCTCGCTCTCACCCGCTCGGGTCCCAACGCCTCGCCGGCGAGCGCCTCCTCGACGAGAGCCGGGCACCCGTCGGCGGCGTGAGGGTCTGCGGCCGCGTCCGGGGCGGCGGCGTCCGCGGCGGCGAGCACACGTGGAGCCCGGTCGGCCGCCGCCGGTGACAGGGCGGGCAGTCGTCGCAGCGATTCGGTCTCCCGCCGGATGCCCGAGTCGTCGCCGGGCCGCCGCGGGATCTTGACAACGCAGGCCGGCGTCCCGCGGCGAAGGACGATGGCCACGACGTGGCGGGAGGCCTCGAACCACGGCGTGAGCAGCACGACGGAATCGGCGCCGGCCGCGCTCGCCTGCGCGGTCGCCAGCGGGCGACTCGGTCCCGTCCCCTCGCCGCCGGCCGCCCGACCGGCCACGGTCACGTCGCGGGTCGCGTACGGGAACAGCCCGGCGCGCAGCAGGGCCCGGGCGACGAGCGACTTGGCGAGCCCGAAGCGAGTGCCGCGCCAGCGCTTCAGGACGAATCTGAGGCCGTCGTGGTCGTCGGTCGAGACGATGTACGAGCAGGTCGCCCGGCTCGGAGCGTGCCAGAACGTGGTCACGTCGCCCAGGCCCGTCGCCCGCAGTCGTCTCTCCCACCGCGGCACGGTGTCGACCTGCACGCCGCGTCGTGGACGGAGGACCGCCGTCACACGCACGAGGACCCACCCGCCCGGCCGGACCGCCCGAGCGGCGCCGTCGAGCGCGCCCGTCGTGGCGGTCGTCACGATCGCCACGTCGGCCGTCCCTCCGGTCGCGGGGGCCCGCTCGGTCGCGTCGTCACCGATCACGACGACGTTCGAGCCGAGCGCGCGGAGGGCGTCGACCTCGCCGGCCGAGGCCGGGCCCACGAACGCGACGGTGCGCAGCTCCCCGGCCGGAAGAGCGAAGCGCCAGTCGAGCTCACGCCACGCGGCCAGGTCGACGCTCGTCGGCGCCACCTCGGGACCCGGACGGTCAGTCCGGTGCATCGACCGGGCCGATCGCGCCGGTGCGCGGCCTCACTGGAGCACCCGGGCCAGCACGCGGACGCGCGTGGCCTCCGGGAACGTGTCGGCCACGCGCAGCCGGAGGCGATTCGTGCGCAGGAGCGTCACGCCGGCCAGGCCGCACAGGGCGAGCGCCACGACCAGCGGCGGATGCGCGATCGCCTCGATCGCGCCGAGCACACCGACCGCGACGGCGACCCCGACGGCCGTGCGGGCATGGCCCCCGTCCCATGCCCCCACGCCTCCGATGAGGCCGCCCTGCTTCCACAGGTTGTGCACGAGGAGTGTCGTGAGCACGGCGATCGCGGCGCCACCTGCACCGAACGCCGGGATGAGCAGGAAGTCGGCCGCGGCCATGAAGACCAACACGGCGACGTTGGTCGCGAGCACGTACCGAACCCGGCCGAGCATCTGGACGACCAGACCGTTGAAGCCCAGGGCGGCGTTGACGAAGTACCCCAGCGACAGCGTTGCGAGGTACGGCCAGGAGCTCGCGTACTCGGGGCCGAGGGCGGTGACGACGACGGGGCGTGCGAACACGGTGGTCAGGATGAACACGGGTGCGGTAACCACGGTGATCCAGCCGCACGTCCGCCAATAGAGGTCGCGCAACGTCCCGATGTCGTCCCGCGCGATCGCCCTGGCGGCCACGGGTGTGAAGAGGGTCATGAAGCTGAACAGCACGACGAGGTTCAGCGCCGCGAACGGCTGCACCGCCCGGAACGCGGCCACCTCCGCGGCGCCCCGGTACCGTCCCAGGACCACGGCCGCGAGCTCGGTCGTGGCGACGGCGACGAGGTTGGTCAGCAGCATCGGCAGGCTGAAGGCGAAGACCTGCCTGACGGGGAGCTCGCGAGCCGCTGAGGCGAAGCGGCCGGCGAGCCCCGTCCTGTCGAGCAGCCGCACGAGGAGCACCAGGTAGGTCCCGAGGCCGACGGCTCCGGCGAGCAGGTAGCCGGCCGCGAGGTAGCGAGCCGAGCCGTCGGTCACGACGAGTGCCACAACGACGAGCAGTCGCAGGCCCGGCTCCAGGACGTAGCGGCGGAAGAAGACCGACTTCGGGGTGGCGAAGACGGCGAAGACGTTCACCACCAGGATGTCCAGAGCCTGTAGTGGAGCGAGGGCGAGCAGGATGAGCAGGAGGGTCGTCGCGGTGCCGCTCGGTGCCACCCCGTCCTGGATGGGGCCACGCAGCGCGAACGCGGCCCCGAGCACCCCGAGGCCGAAGAGCACGACGGTGGATGCCTCGATCACGAGGAGACCCCGGAGCCGGCCGTACTGGCGTCGCTCGTCGAAGTGCGCCATGAATCGCGTGTCGGCACGATCGAGGCCGAGTGCGATGACCGACTGGAGCAGGAGGACGCCGGACAGCGCCCATGCGAAGGCGCCGTACTCCGCCTTGGTCAGGTGGCGCACGACGAGCAGCTGCGACGCGAAGCTGACGCCCATCGCCGCGACCTGCCCGGCCAGCATCATGACGGACCCGCGGACGTTGGCGGCCGTGACGACCGTCGATGTCGTCCTGTCCGCCTCGCGATCCGGTGGCGCGGGACTTTGCGTCGCCGACGCCTCCGCCTGGATCGTCACGGCTCCCCTGCGTTCAACGACGTCCACAGCGCACGATGGGCGTGAGCACGGACCCGGTCGGCGGGGAGCGTTGCGTCGATGACCGTCGCCCGCGCGTGGTCCGCGACGAGCCGCAGATACGCTGCCCGGTCGCGCTCCAGCACGGTGAGGCCCTGCTCACCCTTGCGGGCGTACATCACCTCGGCGGGGGCGTCGAGGAGCAGGACGGCGTCGGGCGAGCGCGCGAGCCGGCGGGTGACCGCGACGGTCACCTTCCCGCGCCAGTCGAGGTCGTCAGACGGCAGAGCGGCGTCGTAGGTGAACCTGTCGAGCAGGACGACACGTCCACGTCGCCGGTGGTAGCTCGACTCCAGTGATCGGGCTGTCAGCCGCGCCCACCGGGCAGCCAGCCGGGCCCCGGGAACGAGCCGGAGCCACCGGTCCCACGGGTAATCCCTCCACACTCCCATGTACACCAGCCGCGTCGGCAGCGGCAGCGAACGGGTGAGCGCTTCCGCGAGGGTCGTCTTCCCCGCCCCGTCGGGCCCCAGGATCGCGACCGTGCGGCCCTGCGCAAGGCGACGGCCCGGGTCCTGCGCGACGACACCGCTGGCCCGGTGTCCGGGAGACCACGCCGGCGTGGCCCGACCGGTCGAGTCCGTCGGAGCCGGTTCGGCGAGGTGCGCTCGGGCCAGCCGGCTTCGCAGGACCCGCGTCCAGACCCGCCGGCGGTCGCGTCGGCGCCACGCTCGCCGGACGTCGGCCGCCAGCGCGCCGAGGGCCGCGAGGTCTGCGGTCCGCACCAGTTCGAGCACCGCAGGCGCGGACCGCCCTCCCGGTTGCAGGTCGTCGATCAGTCGTGCGAGTGGACCGACCGCATCCGCCCCCGCGGCGAGCTCCGTCAGCGCGGCGTGCCCGTGCGGGGGCACGGCCCGCTTGTCGAGCAGGTAGTGCAGCAGCCGGTGCCAGAACGCATCGTCGGGATGGAGCGCCGCGACGCCACCGACGCGGCGTCTGCGGGCCAGCACGTCGGCGGCGACCGTGGTCGGGAACTCCAGCCGCCGCCCGAAGGCAACCTCCGTCACGACATCGAGGGTCAGCCACTCGTCGCGCGGCGCGTCGTAGCCGAGGTAGAAGCGGTGCGATCCCTGCCCCGCGCCGGGCAGCCGCTGGTAGCCGGCCCGCCCGAGGAGTGCGTCCAGCTCGGCACTCCGAGCGTCCTCGACGAGCACGTCCACATCGCCGTCGGCCGCCTCACCCGGGACGGGCTCACGGAGCAACGCCCACGTGAGACCCGCCGAGTCGAGAGCGTCCAGCGCGGCGGGGAGCAGACCGGACGCGTGGTCCTTCATCGGCGCTGCGATGGTCAAAGGGGGACGTCCGCGTGCCAATACCGCCGGGCGACGTCGTCGCTGGCGAGGACGACCAGCCCCGTCGCGTCGGAGACGCTCTGCTTGCTCGATGTTGGGTTGTTCATGTTGGGGGACGCGATGTCCCGGATGACCGGCGTGCCCCGTCCCAGCGGGAAGGAGATGTTCGACATCGGTGCCGTCTTCTCGAAGATGGTTCCGGCCGAGCCCGAGAACGGGCACCCGCTGTCGGGCGCGGTGGCGAACACGTGGAGGACCTGCCGCTGCGAATCCAGCATGAGGATCGGACGGGTGTGGCAGTCGCTGACCCGGCCGAACGGTGCGCTCGTCCAGTCACCGGACCCGGGGTCCCGGGAGAGGATGAGGATCCCCGGTGCAGAGGGGCTGTCGTCCAGGCTCGTCTTGACCGCCGCGAAGATGTGACCCTGGGGATCGCCCTGCAGCGCCTTGAGGTTGATGTGGTCGTCGGCCGTCCTCGGGCCCTGCACGGCGGTCCGGCTCGCCTGCCATGTCGTGGCCGGATCGTCGTCGACATGCTCCGCGAAGAACATCGCGGATGCCGCCTGGTTGCTCCACATCACGCCGATGCGGCCGCCGCCGAAGGCCACGACGGCGGAGATGTCGTCGCTCTCCAGGGTGTCGGCACCGTTGACCGCCAACGGGAACGGAGTCCCCCAGGTGGCGTCGCCGCCGACGCTGCGGTTGACGTACACCCGATTGGCCTGGGCCCAGCTGGCCCAGAGCGTTCCGGTCGAGTCCTTGTCGATGGTCAGCGTCTCGCTGGAGTAGTCGCTGATGGCGACGGGGAAGCCGGCGTCCAGCGAGTACGTCCTGGTCGCGCTGTTGTAGCTGTAGCGCGAGAGCCGCGCCGGCTGGCCCGCGGTCGCCGCCGTGTTCGACGAGGCGAACACGTGAGACGCGACGTACAGGGCGTGGCCGTCCCACAGCACGTCCGCTCGCGAGCTCGCCCGGCCGTCGACCAGCGTCGTCGTGTCGATCCACGTCTGACTGGCCCGATCGAGGCGGAAGATGTGATGGGTCCGGCTCACGGTGTCGAACAGGACTCCCCACCACGATCCGTCGTTCCACCACAGCTTGCTCTCGGGCTTCTCACCCGTCGGGGCACTGCCTGCGCCGTTGGTGGCCGGACCCCGGAAACCGATCGACCCCGGCGACACGGTGATCGACCCTGTCTGGGTCTGCGTGTCGGACCCGGCGGCGTTGGCCGCCGTCAACGCGACGCTGTACGTGCCCGCCGCCGTATAGGTGTGACCCGGGTTGCGCTCCGTCGATGTCGCGCCGTCGCCGAAGTCCCACAGCCACTGCGTCGGCGTGCCGCTGGAGGTGTCCGTGAACTGCACCGCCAGTGGCGCGGATCCCGAGGTGGGCGCCGCCGTGAAGCTTGCCGTCGGCGCGAGCGACGGCGCCGCGACCGTCACCAGGTCTCCGCTGGTCACGCTGTCGGACCCGGCGGCGTTGGCCACCGTCAACGCGACGCTGTACGTGCCCGCCGCCGTATAGGTGTGACCCGGGTTGCGCTCCGTCGACGTCGCGCCGTCGCCGAAGTCCCACAGCCACTGCGTCGGCGTGCCGCTCGAGGTGTCCGTGAACTGCACGCCCAACGGCGCGGTCCCCGACGTGGGCGTCGCCGTGAAGCCGGCGGTGGGGGCAACGGACGGCTCGAGCGTTCGGTAGGTCACCACGGCGGCGACCGACTGCATCCCGGTCGAGAGCGCGCCGGCGTAGGTGACCGCTTCCCCGGAGGCGGGCCCCCTCGTCGCCATGGCCACCGTCTTGCGCTTGGCGTTCTGCGCCACGCTGACCTGGCCCACGTCCTCGAACCCGTTGGTCGACGTCAAGGTCGCCGACGCGTCGCCGAAGCCGACGAAGGCCACGGCCGTCTCGCCCGCCTGAGACGTCGGCGCGGTCGCCGCCGTCGTCACGCTGGTGCTCGCCTTCGTGCTGTTGCCGGTCGCCGTTCGGTCGGCCCACGACTCCGGGGCGAAGTTGTCGAACTCGTGCACCTGCATGGCGTGGAACGTGGTCGACGTGCTCTGCGTGACGGTGATGCGATCGCCCTCCGTCAGCGGGACCGCGATCTTCGTGGACGCCACGGCCATCTTGAGGCCTGACGACCCGCCGTTCGCGACCGTGACGTCGACGTTGTACGAGTTGCCACCCGTATCGACGATCGACGTCACGCGAGCCGTGTTGTCGGAGAAGAGGTACGAGACGACGAGGTGCCGTCCTGCGACGGTCGTCACACCCGCGGGGACGGTCAGCGAGAAGGAGGAACCCGCCACTGCGCTCGCGCCGCTCACGATCTCGCGGCGGTGCTCGGCCGTGGCGGCACCGGCGGCAGATCGAGCCGGCAGACCGCTCGCCACGGCGCTCACGAGGACGAGGCACGCCGCGAGCACGCGACCGGCGAAGACGAGCGCCGGCCGTCCGGGGCGGCTCTCGTGGCGGGCCGTCGCTGCGCGTGCTGGCTGTCTAGCCGACATGACGGATCCCCGACTCCCACTCGGCCGCGGCGGCGGTCGGCAACGTGTCGACCCTCACGTCGCCAGCCCCCGTGGACACCGATCCGACGCCGGCTCCGCCCCGGCGGAGCCCGCCGCCTGCGACATAGCCCGCGCTGGTGTAGAGCAGGCCGAGAGCGATGCCGGTCGCGCGCAACACGCCGGCGGGGTCCCGTGCCGTCACCGCGCCGGTCACCTCCCGCACGACGCCCCTCGGAAGGGTGCGAAACGTGTAGGAGCGCTCCGACGCCAGTCCGAGGACGGAGCCGGCGAGGCGCACGACCTCCGCCTTCGACAGGCCTTCTCCGTAGCACCGGGCGCGGAAGTACGACCACCGCGCGCGCGACCGGGGCACGCGATGGCGCACCATCGCCCGCGGTTCGTACACGACGACCGAGTCCGGCCAGCGATGGGCGGCGCGGACACAGAGCTCCGTCTCCTCGCATCCCATCGGCGTCGTGCCGACGCGGCCGAGAGCCCCGTGGAACCCACCGAGCTCCTCCAGCGCTCGCCGCCGATACGACATGTTGGCCCCGATGAGGTTCCGCACGGGGCTCGTGTCCACCGGCAACCCGCGGTACGAGCAGCCGACGACCCACATGAACTCGTCCGGGAACGACCGCGGGCGCGGCCCTGACCACACCGGTTCCACCGTGCCGCCGACGCCGATCACGCGTTCGTCGGAATAGGGCGCGAGCAATCGGTCCAGCCAGTCCGGCTCGGCGGCGGCGTCGTCGTCGAGGAAGGCCACGACGTCGCCGGTCGCGAGCGCGGTGCCGGTGTTGCGCGCTCCCGAGAGGCCCCGGCGCTCGCCGTTCTCGACCGCCGACACGTCCGGGAAGGCGCGCCGCACGCGCGCGAGCAGCCGGTCGTTGTGGTCCACGACGACGATGAGCTCGTGCGCCGGACGGGTCTGGGCCCGCACGGATGCGATCGCCGCAGAGAGGTCGTCCCACCGTTGCTCGGTGTAGGCGCACACGACCACCGACACCGTCGGCGCCTCGACCCGCTCGCCGGCAGGGACACTCGAGGGCGACATGGGCTGGGCGGTGGAGGTCGAGCGGGTCACGGCTCTTCCAGCCCGCTCAGGACGGGGCCGTCGCGAACGGCAGGGTCGCCGCGCGCTCCGGGTTGCGCAGCGAGCGCGCTCCGTCCCGCCGTGCCGGTGTCAGCCTCTCGCACACGAGGGTGCGCAGAACCCGCTGGCCGTCGCGGAAGGTGCGCAGGTTCGTCGTCCCGTGTCCGCGTGGTGACTCGAAGGAGGGCACCTCGCAGACCCGGAGCCCGGCGGCGACGGCGCGCACCGCGATCTCGGTCTCGATCTCGAAGCCGCTGGCCGTCAGCGCGAGCGCAGGAAGAGCGCTGCGGCGGAAGGCGCAGTACCCGTAGCAGAGGTCCGAGAACTTCGTCCGGTACAGGATGTTGACGGTCGAGCGGAGGACGCGGTTGCCGAGGCGCCTCAAGCCCGTGATGTCGGTCGAGTCGCCGCCGGCCATGAACCGAGAGCCCTTGACCAGTTCGAACCCGGACTCGAGGAGCGCGAGGTAACGCGTCATCTCGGCGGGATCCATGCTTCCGTCGGCGTCGAGCATCACGATGCTGTCGCCGGTCGCGGCGGCGAACCCCGCCCTCAGGGCCGCGCCTTTGCCTCCACCCGGGTCAGGCACCATCCTGATGTCGGGTCGCGCCGCTATCGCGATCTCGACGGTCCCGTCGGTGGAGTTGCCGTCCACGAGGATCACCTCGTGGACGAAGTCCGGCATCCGCAGGAGAACCCACGCGAGGTTTTTCGCCTCGTTCTTCGCCGGGACGACGACGCTCACGCGGCCCCCGCCGGCGATCGGTGTCGGCTCCGGCACCGCACTGACGGGGCTCAACCCCGTCGCCGGCACCAATCCGGTCCCTTCATTCCGCTCGTGGACGTCGATCGTCCGGATGCCGTGGCCGTTGCCCACAGCACCGTTGTCACTCACCGCGCTCATGCCCGCCAACCTCCGTTGGACCCGCCGTCCGCCACAGATCGCGACCCGTGGCTCCCTGTCCGTGGCGGCACGCTACCCATCGATGACGGCGTAGACAACCCCAGAGAGTGGTTATGTGAAGCGAACGAGAACGCGAGGTGTCCTCAGCGTTCGAAGCATGCCTCGTGGCGACTTCACAGCGTGCTAACACATGATCGCGATAGCGAACGGCAGGTCGCCGCTGTCGGGGATCTGTCATACACCTTTCCGCTGCTCAGAGCCGGTCTGATAACGTCTCACGCAGCACCCACCATCGCCTGTCGAACGCGAACGGTAAGGGGGCCAGGCCGCCCGCTCGCAGGCTCGAGAAAACGCTCTGCGTGATATCGCAGCGGACCGTCAGCGGTCGAGCGAAGTGGCCAAGTGGGACGCGTCGGCCACAGTTCATGCCATGCCTCCGACGACCGCTACACCTGGCGGAGATCTCGTCGTGCCGTCGAGAACGCCTACTCCGAGTGGTCGTCGAGGCCTGCGTCGGATCGGGCCGCCCCGCCGTCGGGCGACTCGCGACGTCTGTGCACGCGTCGTGCCGGCACCCGTGCCCCCTGATCGTTCAACGACGTCGGGGTCCCCCAGGGTGTCACAGGGCATCCGTACCATCGCAGGCGTGCTGGCCGACGTGCTCGACGACCCGGGGCGCCTCGACGCCGCCGTGGGGCCCGAGGTGCTCGAGGAGGTGCGCGCCCATCTCGAGGCGACGGCCGCCGAGGTCGGGGCTGCGGGCGGGTGGACCGAGTCCGAGCCGTTGCGGCTGGCCAAGGGCTCGGTGACGTGGCTGCTGCGCTGTCCTCGACGGGCGGTCGCTCCCGACGAGGCGCGCGACGAGCGAGGCGTGAGCGACGACGTCGTCCTCGGCATCGTGGTCGACGCCGCCGCCAAGCTCGCGGCCCTCGGTGCCCGTCGGCCGCTCACCACCGCCGGGGCGCTGGCCTACGCCGAGGCCTGCGGCGACACGGCCGCCGCCGACCACCTCGCGGGCCTCGACGGTCCGGCGGTCGACGCCTTCCTGACCGAGGCCGCATCGCGGGTGGCCAGGGTGACCCACGCGTGGCCGGCGGTCGAGCCGGGCTGGTGGCCCCGGGTGGAGGAACCGGCCCGTGTGCGCCTGGCCGACGGGGCCGTCACGGTGACCGGTCGGCTCGACGTGCTGCTCGGCGGCCCGCCTTCGGGCCGGCCCGGCGTCGTCGTCGAGGTCAAGGGCGGGCGGTGGTACGACGGCATGCGGGCCGATGCCCACCTCTACGCGCTGCTCGTCGGCCTGCGGGACGGCGTGGCACCGGCGGCGGTGGTCACGCTCGTGGCCGACGGCACGACCCAGGTCGAGCCGATCCGGGCGGGCTTCGTGCGCCACGCGGGCGAGCGGCTGGAGCAGGCGCTACGCACCGCGGCCGGGCTGGCGGCCGGCGAGGTACCCGAGGCGCGGGCGGGCTCCCACTGCGCCCACTGCCCCGTGCGTCCCGACTGCCCCGCCGGCACCGTGTGGATCGCCGAACGTCCCGCACCCGCGTCCGAGCCAGACGGCGCGTCCGGCGGGCCCGGTCCCCAGCCGGCCCGCACGTCGGGTCGCCGTGTTCCGGAGTCCGGCCCGCCCACGCCCAAGTCCCGCCCGACCGCGCCGGGGTCCAAGCCGTCCGGCGCACCCGCCACCGAACCGGCAGTCACCCCATGAGTCCGCCGGCCATGAGTCCGCCGGCGCCCCCGGCTCCCGTCGCCGCACCGCCCGCAGTCCCGTCGCCCGCCGCGTTGCCGGCGCCCAGCTCGGCGTGCGGGCCCGTCGTCGGAGAAGGCACGAGCCAGTCGACCGGGACCGGACCCGGGGATCTTGGGCCCGCAGGTGGGTCCGGAGGCGCCGGGATGGCGGCGGGCGGGAGGACCGGCCGTCCGCAGCCCGGGCGGCGGCACGGGGTGGGGCGGGTCGGCGACCCGGTGGGCGAGGCGGCGGCCCTGCGGCGGCGCGTCGGCGAGCGCTGCACAGAGATCCTGGGGGACGGCGACGACGCTGCCCCGGTGGGCGAGGTCTACGTCGGCTGGTTCGCCGCTCTCGACGCCCGGGCGTGCCCGCCGCGGTTCCGGGCCGGGGGCGAGAGCGGCTGGGGCTTCCCGGGCTGGTCGGCCCCCCTGGCCGCGGCCGCCGCCGGACGGGCGGCGCTCGCCGTCCACCTGACCGGCGGCGAGCCACTCGGCGCCCCGCCCTCGCTGCCCGACCCGCTGGCCGCCGTCCGGGCGTGGATGAAGATGGTCCGCACCGCCCCGGAGGGAGGCGCCGGGCGCTGGGTCGCCGAGCGGATGGACGAGCGCGACGACGCCACGATCGCCGCCGTCGCCGCCGGGGCGACCCGCTGGCTCGCCGGATTCGTGCGCGTGCTCGGCTGGCCCCTGCCGCCCCACCTGCTGGTGCTCGGCGCCGGCGGGACCGAGGGCGGCCGGCCGCTGCAGTGGCGACCGCCGCGCCCGTCGCCTGTCACGGTGGCGTCGGGCGCCGACGCCCGCGTGGGCAAGGTCGTCGGCTCCGGTGACTTCGCCGTGGTCATCCACCGCCCCACCGGCGGCGACGACGGGCGGCTGCACGACCGGGCGGCGTTCGAAGCGACCGCGGCAACCCTGGCGATCGGTGTCGTCCCGGCCTCGGTGCTGGTCACGGCCGGTGACACGGGAGAGCGGGTGCGGGTCCCGGTCGACACGGCGCTGCTCGATGCTGGCGCCGACCTCGTGGTCGCCGTCGTGCACCAGCGCGTCGTGGCGACCGAGCGGGGCCACGATCGGGCCGACGCCACGCCCTCGCCGACTTGCCGCCACTGCGACGTGCTCGCCGAATGTGGCCCCGGCCGCAGCTGGCTCGCCGGCCCGGGCCGGTGGCGAGGCGGCCTTCCCGTCCTCTGACCGTCCGCGCCCACCGGACAGCACAGCCCACGACACGGCTCACCGCATAGGCGGGACACCGGTCCGACGACACCGGCCACGGCTCACGGCACGGGTCCACGGCACCGGCCCAGGGCACGGGTCCACGGCACCGGCCCACGGCACGGGGTCCACGGCACGGGGTCCACGGCACGGGTCCACGGCACGGGGTCCACGGCACGGGGTCCACGGCACGGGGTCCAGGGCACGGGTCCACGGCACGGGGTCCAGGGCACGGGTCCACGGCACCGGCCCCACGGTGCCCGCCGGGCGCGCACGGGTGGCGGCCGACGCCGCGCCCTGTTCAGAGGGCCGGCGTCCAGGCCGGCAGCTTGCCGACCGGGCCATGGCCCCCGCCGAGCTCCCACGTCGACGAGGTGAGCAGTCCCCCGTGGACGAACGCCTTCGCCCCGGCCAGCGCCTCGGGTACGGCGACGCCACGGGCGAGAAGGGCGACGGTGGCGGCGGCGAACGTGCAGCCGGTCCCATGGTCGTTGCGCGTGGCGATCCGGGGCAGGCGCAGCTCCGTGGTCTTGCCGGTGGCCGCGTCGTGCACGACGTCGACCGCCACCTCCTCGCCCAGGTCACCGGTCGCGGCGAGGTGTCCGCCCTTCACGACGACCCAGCGGGGTCCGAGGCGGGCGATGTCCCGGGCGGCCGTGCGGGCGTCGTCGACGGTCTCGACGGGGCGCCCGAGCAGCGCCGCCGCTTCGCGGGTGTTGGGCGTGCTCACGAGGGCGTGGGGCAGGAGCAGCTCGACGTACGCGGACTCGGCGCCGTCGTCGAGCAGCCGCGCGCCGGTCGACGACACGAGGACAGGGTCGACGACGAGCTGGGGCAGCCGCCCTTTCGCCGCCTCCTCGGCCACGGCGACGACGACGGCCTCGGTGGCGAGCATGCCGGTCTTCGCGGCGGCCACCGGCAGATCGGCGAGCACGGCGTCGAGCTGCGCCCGCAGGAACTCGACCGGCGGGACGTGCACACCTGCGACGCCCCGGGTGTTCTGGGCGGTCAGCGCGGTGATGACGCTGGCGCCGTGAACGCCGAGGGCAGCGAAGGTGACGAGGTCGGTCTGGATGCCGGCGCCGCCCCCAGAGTCGGATCCGGCCACGGTGAGCGCCACCGCCGGGGTCGAGCCGGCGCGACCGGCGCCTGGATCCGGCCCGGCCGGCTCGGTGTCGTATGCGGTGTCGAGGTTCATCGATCGGTTCCCCCGGCTGTGAGGCGGACGGTGGGCTCGTGCGAATCGGCGGCCGCCGGCCCGGGCGCCCGCCGCGGGCGCGGTCCGGCCGGCACGTCGGCGACACGGGCCGCGCCGAGCTCGGCGAGCAGCTCCCGGGTGACGGCGCCCGGGTCGGCCGCCCGCATGATCGCACCCATGACGGCCACCGCGTCGGCCCCGGACCGCAGGCACGCGCCGGCCGCACCCGGAACGACGCCGCCCAGTGCGACGATCCGCAGGCCGGGCACGGCGGAGCGGGCGGCGGCGATGCCCTCCGGGCCGAGGGCGGGGCCGTAGCCCGGTTTCGACCCCGTGGCGAAAACGGGCGACAGCGTGGCGTACGTGGCGGCGTGGAGGCGGGCATCGCGCAGGTCGTCGATCGAGTGGCACGACCGCCCCAGCGCCCGGCGGTCCTCGCCCGGCGACGGCCACGGGTCGGTGGAGGCCAGGTGCACCGCGGCGGCCCCGACGGCGCCGGCAAGGTCGCAGTCGCCGGCGACGACGAGCGCCGCCCCGCTCGCCCCCGCCACGTCGGCCACGGTGCGGGCCAGGGCGCGGCGCTCGGTGGCGGGCAGGTCCTTCTCGCGCAGCAGCACCGTCCGGGCGCCGGCGGCGACGGCTGCCGCCACCACGTCGACCAGCTCGTGACCGGCGCGCGCGGCCTGGCGGCGGTCGGTCACGACGACCAGCCCGGAGGGCGCCCACGCCGAGGTCACGACGACGCGCCGGCCCCCGGCGGCCCGCCGGCCGAGGCGCCGCCGGGCGGAACGGCGTCCGGCAAGGCGGCGCCCGGCGGCCCACAGGACGACGCAATCCCCGGCGGCGGCCCAGACAACGCGGCCCCCGGCGGCCCACCGGATGAGGTGGGCCACGGCGAAACGGCGTCGGGCGAAGCCGCGCCGGGCGCCGGCGAGGGGCCGAGGTCGGCGAGGCCCTCCGACGGGCTCGACGCCTGGGCAAAGCGGCGGCGGGGGATGCGGCCAGCCCGGCGTGCCAGGCGGCCGGCCTCGACGGCGTGGCGCATGGCCCTGGCCATCAGCACGGGCTCGCGCGCCCGGGTGACGGCGGTCGCGAGCAGCACGGCGTCGCATCCGATCTCCATGGCCAGCGCCGCGTCGGACGCCGTCCCCACCCCGGCGTCCAGCACGACCGGCACGGACGCCTGCTCGACGATCATGGCCAGGTTGTACGCGTTGTTGATGCCCATGCCGCTGCCGATCGGGGCGCCGAGGGGCATGACGGCGGCCACGCCGGCGTCCTCGAGCCGGCGGGCGAGCACCGGGTCGTCGTTCGTGTACGCGAGCACGACGAAGCCGTCGTCGACAAGCTGCTCGGCGGCGTCGAGGAGCTCGTGGGGGTCGGGCAGCAGCGTCCGCTCGTCCGCGACGACCTCGAGCTTGACCCACGGCGTGTCGAGCGCCTCCCGACCGAGCCGGGCCGTCCGCACGGCGTCGCGGGCGGTGAAGCAGCCGGCAGTGTTGGGCAGCGCCCGGATGCCGGTGCGCTCCAGCACCGCGAACAGCGACCCCGGCGCGGTGGGGTCGACGCGTCGCAGCGCGACCGTGGTCATCTCGGTGCCCGAGGCGATGAGCGCCCGCTCCAGCTCGTCGAGGTTCGGGGCACCGCCCGTGCCCAGGATCAGCCGTGACCCGAAGCGGTGCCCGGCGATGACGAGTGGGTCGTCACCGGCGGCGTCGTCACTGGTCGCGGCGGTCGGGTCGGTGAGGACCAACGGGTCAGCCTCCTTGCGCGATCGACAGGATCTCGACGGCCTCGCCCGGCGCAAGCGACCGCTCGGACCAAGTCCGCCGGATCACCACCTCGCCGTCGACGGCCACGGCGATGCCGCGGCGCTCGGTGCCGAGCGCGTCGAGCAGAAGGGCCACGGTGGTTCCCGGCGGCACGGTCGTCTCCTCGCCGTTGACCGTGATGCGCACGGGGGCGCCCACGCTCACGACGCGCTCACCCTGGCGGCGGTGGGCGCAGCGGCGAAGCGGCGGGGGTCGCACGCCACCACCTGGGGCGCGACCGGCTGGCCGGCCACCGCGGCGGCCACGGCCTCCGCGGTGATCGGCGTGAGCAGGATCCCGTTGCGGTGATGGCCGGTGGCCACCACGAGGCCGCGGACCGTGCTCGGCCCGACCATCGGCAGGTCGTCGGGCGAGCCCGGCCGCAGCCCGGCGCGCACAGCGACGAGCTCGGCGTCGTCGAGGCCGGGGACCAGCGCCAGCACGTCGCGCAGCAGCTCGTAGGCCCCGCCGGCGGTCACGGTCGTGTCGTAGCCCCGCTCCTCGACCGTGGCGCCGCACACGATCCGGCCGTCGTCGCGGGGCACGAGGTAGATCGAGAAGCCGTGGACCAGCCCGCGCACCGTGCGGGTCAGCAGCGGCTCGCCCGAGGGCTGGCGGAGCGTGACGATCTGGCCCTTGACCGGCCGCACCGGCGGACGGGCGGTGTCAGGCAGGCCCTCGACGGTCGCCGACCAGCACCCCGCAGCCAGGACCACGCTCGGCGCCTGGACCACGTCGCCCCCGGCGAGCGCCACCCCGACGACCCACATCCCCTCCCCGCCGGGCGACCCGCCCGCGCCAACGCCGCGCGAGCCCTCCGTGCCGGCGCCGGAGGGCGTGTCCTCCCCCGGCGCGGCGCCGGTCGTGAGGATGCGGTCGACGCGCGACGCCACGAGCCCGACCCCCGCCCGCTCGGCGGCCACGACCAGGGCGGCGTGGAGAGCCTCCGGGTCGACCGACCGCTCCCCCGCCGCCAGCGCTCCGGCCCGCACCCCCGGGGCCAACCCGGGCTCCAGGGCCCGCGCCTCGCGGCCGCGCAGCGGCGTCACTTCGAGCCCGAGCGCCCGCTGGCGGGCGACCAGCTCGTCGAGCGCGGCCCGGTCGTCGGCGTCGAGAGCCGCGACGAGCGTGCCATCGGCCCGGTAGCCGATCGGCCGGCCGGACGCGGCCTCCACCTCGGCGGCGAAAACCGGCCAGCCGCCCCACGACGCCATGGCGAGGGCCAGCAGGTCGTCGTCGCCGGGGCGGGCCTCGGTGACCGGCGCGAGCATGCCGGCGGCCACGGTCGACGCCCCGCCACCGGGCGTGGGATCGACCACGGTCACCGCCGCGCCCCGCTGGGCCAGGCGCCACGCAGCGGCGAGGCCGATGGCCCCGCCGCCGACCACGATCACGTCCGCCCCCCGGGCGCTCACGCCCGCACCCGCCCGCGCCGCGCCCGGCCCGCGTTCTGTGTCCCACATCCGTTGCCTGGCAACGGATCGAGGACACAGTCGCGCCGCGCCCCCGTTCCGGGGAGAAGAGGGGTTGCCCGGCAACCGATCCGCTCCCCGGAAGCGCAGGCCGGTCGAGGGAACACCGCCGTCACGACGGCTCCGGCACCACACCGGCACCAGCACCGGCACCGGGACCAGCACGGGCGGCACCGGCGGCGGCACGGACAGCGGCGGCACCAGCGGCGGCGGCACGGGCGCCGCTGGCAGCATCCGCACCGGCCAGGGCCCCGACGGCGCGATCGACCGCCTGGGCCAGCTCTCGGGTCGCGGACCGCGGGTCGTCGGCGCCGGCCACGGCGCCGATCACGGCGACCCCCCACGCCCCGGTCGCCAGCACCTCGGGTACCCGGGCGGCGGTTATGCCCGCGATCGCCACGACCGGCACGTCGACCGCCTCAACCACGGCGCGCACGCCGGCGAGGCCGATCGGGTCGGGCAGCCCGTCCTTCGACGCGGTCGCGTATGCCGGCCCCACGCCCACGTACGACGCCCCCTCGGCCACGAGACGGCGGGCCACGGCGGGCGTGCGGGCCGTGCCGCCCACGACGGCGACCGAGCCCACCACGCGCCGCACGGCGGCCACGGGCACATCGTCGGCACCCACGTGCAGGCCGTCCGCGCCCACGGCCACGGCGATGTCGGCGCGGTCGTTGACCAGGCACAGCGCGCCGACCGCCCGGCAGCGCTCGGCGATCGCCGCGGCCAGCCGGAATCGGGCCGCGTCGGTCCCGGCCTTGAGCCGGACCTGCAGCGTCGGCGCACCCCCGTCGAGGGCCGCAGCCGCCAGCTCGACCGTGTCGACGAGCACGTGCAGCCGCCCGAGCGGCACCGGCCCGCCCAGGCCCGTCGACCCGTCCCGGGACGGCGACCCGAGCGACGGTGGGCCGGCGGGCGTGGTGGTCACGCCGGACCCCGCCGCAGGGTCGGGGACTCGACGTAGACGTCGCCGCCCGCCGCCACGAACTCGGCCGACTTCTCGGCCATGCCGCGCTCGATCGCCTCGGCCGGGTCCACGGCAGGCCCACCGTCGGGCCCGAGCGAGGCGGCGTACTCCCGGACCTGCTCGGTGATGGCCATCGAGCAGAACTTCGGCCCGCACATCGAGCAGAAGTGCGCGGTCTTGGCCGGCTCGGCCGGCAGGGTCTCGTCGTGGTACGCCCGGGCGGTGTCGGGGTCGAGCGCCAGGTCGAACTGGTCCTGCCAGCGGAACTCGAAGCGCGCCTTCGACAGGGCGTCGTCCCACGCCTGGGCCTGCGGGTGGCCCTTGGCCAGATCGGCGGCGTGGGCGGCGATCTTGTAGGCGATCACGCCCTGTTTGACGTCGTCGCGGTCGGGCAGGCCGAGGTGCTCCTTGGGCGTGACGTAGCAAAGCATCGCCGTGCCGAACCACCCGATCATCGCCGCGCCGATCGCCGAGGTGATGTGGTCGTAGCCGGGTGCGACGTCGGTCGTGAGCGGGCCGAGCGTGTAGAAGGGCGCCTCGGCGCACAGCTCCATCTGCAGCTCGACGTTCTCCTTGATCTTGTGCATCGGCACGTGGCCGGGACCCTCGATCATCACCTGCACGTCGTGGCCCCAGGCGACCTGCGTCAGCTCGCCGAGGGTGGCGAGCTCGGCCAGCTGCGCCTCGTCGTTGGCGTCGGCGATCGAGCCGGGCCGCAGCCCGTCGCCGAGCGAGAACGCCACGTCGTAGGCGGCGAAGATCTCGCACAGCTCCTCGAACTGCGTGTACAGGAAGTTCTCGCGGTGGTGCGCGAGGCACCAGGCGGCGAGGATCGACCCGCCGCGGCTCACGATGCCGGTCACCCGCGACACGGTCATGGGCACGTAGCGCAGCAGCACGCCGGCGTGGATCGTCATGTAGTCGACGCCCTGCTCGGCCTGCTCGACCACGGTGTCGCGGAACAGCTCCCAGGTGAGGTCCTCCGGCACGCCGTCGCACTTCTCGAGCGCCTGGTAGATCGGGACGGTGCCGATGGGCACCGCGCTGTTGCGGATGATCCACTCCCGGGTGGTGTGGATGTCGCGCCCGGTCGAGAGGTCCATGACCGTGTCGGCGCCCCACGTGGTGGCCCACGTGAGCTTGTCGACCTCATCCGCGGCTGACGACGTGACGGCCGAGGTGCCGATGTTGGCGTTGATCTTCGTGAGGAACTTCGTGCCGATCGCCATCGGCTCGGACTCGGGGTGGTTCACGTTCGCCGGGATGATCGCCCGCCCCCGGGCCACCTCGTCGCGCACCATGTCGGGCGGCAGCCCCTCGCGCAGCGCCACGAACTCCATCTCGGGCGTGACCTCGCCCCGGCGGGCGTAGTGCATCTGGGTCACGGTGCGGCCGGGAGCGGCGCGGAGGCGCGGGGCGTCGGCGGCGGCTCCCGGGAACGGCTCGGCGCCGGACCGCCCGGCCCGCGCCGACGCCCGGCCGTCGTCGCGCAGCTGCGCCGTGCGGCCGGTGTAGTGCTCGACGTCGCCCCGCTCGTGGATCCAGGCGCCGCGGACCGGCGCCAGCCCCTCGTGGGGCTCGCTGCCCGGACCGCTCGTGTCGTACAGGCGGACCGGATCCTCGGGTGGGCTGAGCGCCACCTCGGTGTATGGAACCCGCACATCGGGCCGGCTGCCCGTCACGTAGGCCTTGCGACGGCTGCCCATGGCAACATCACTCCCTTCGCCGGCATGACCCGGATCAGGTTCGGCGGTCGGCGCCCCGGTGGCGAGTCGCCACCAACGCCCTCTCAGCCCGTGCCCCGGGCTCCCGCGTGGTCGGTTGTGCGAATCACGGTAGCCCCACGCACCACCGACGCGTCAGGGTGTCGACATGCAGCGCACCCCGCCGGTGGCAGGACCGGCTTGATGCACCAGACGGTCCCCCACGGGCTCGGGCCGGCCGGCCGCCAGGTCCGCGCCCCGACCGCGAGCGAGATCGCGTCGGCCGCCGCCGTAGTCCGGGCCCATCTGGCGCCGACGCCCGTGCTGGCCGTGCGCCTGCCCGGCATCGAGCGCGACGTACTGGTCAAACTCGAGGCGGCCCAGCCCACGGGGTCGTTCAAGGTGCGGGGCGCCCTGGCGGCCCTGGCGGCCTACGCCACCGCCGACCCGGCCACCCGCGTCGTCACCGCCTCCGCGGGCAACCACGCGCTGGGCATCGCGCACGCCGCCGAGCGCCTGGGTGTGGCCGCCACGGTGGTCGTGTCGACCAAGGCATCGCCCGCGAAGGTCCGGGCGCTGGCCCGCGCCGACGTCGAGCTGGTCCAGCACGGCGAAAGCTACGAGGAGGCCGAGCGACACGCGCTGGCGCTGGCCGAGGGCGGAGCGACGTTCGTGTCGCCCTACAACGACGCCCACGTGATGGCCGGCCAGGCGACGATGGTGGCCGAGGTGATCGACCAGGTGGGCGACCACGTGACGCTCGTCGTGCCGGTGGGCGGCGGCGGCCTGATCGCCGGCTCGGCGCTGGGTGCGGCCGGCCATCCCCGCCTGCGCCTGGTCGGCGTCGAGTCCACGGCCTCGCCGTCGGTGTCCTCCGCCGTGGCCGCCGGGGCGATCGTGACCGTGCCGACCGAACCGTCGCTGGCCGACGGGCTGGGCGGCAACCTCGAGGCCGGCTCGGTGACGCCGGCGGTGGCCGGCGGGAGAGTCCACGCCTTCGCGCAGGTCGACGAGGACGCCATCGCCGAGGCCGTGCGGGTGCTCGTCACCAGCGCCGGGCTCGTGGCCGAGGGTGCGGCGGCCGTCGGCTTCGCGGCCCTGATGGCGGGCGCCGTGCCGGTCGCCGGCCGCCCGGTCGTCGTGCTCACCGGCCGCAACATCGCTCCGGCCGTGCTCGCCCGCCTGCTCGACCCGAACGGATCGGCGACCCCGTGACCCACGCCGACCCGACCAACCGCCGGGCCGACCCGGCCGACCACGCCGACCCGGCTGCGACGGCCGACAGGCCGGTGCGCCCCACCGACGCCGACCGCACCGACGGGGCCACCCACACCGGCGGCGCCGACCGGACCACGGACGCCGACCGGAGCGCCGGCGTGCCCAGGCCCGACGGCTCTGCCGTGCCCGGTGCCGGCGGCCCCACCACGACCTTCGCCGGGCAGGTCGCCGCCGTCGGCCCCGACCCGGTCCGAGCGGGCCGCTACCGGGTCGACGTCGACCCGGGCTGGATCTGCCCGACCGTCCCCCAGGGCGGCCTCATGGCCGCGCTGGCCGCCCGGGCCATGACCCTCGAGCTCGGCGATCCCGCCCTCGCCCTCCGGTCGCTCACGACCGTGTTCGCCGCCCCGGTGCCCGCCGGGCCCGTCACCGTCGACGTCGAGGTCCACCGCCGCGGCCGGTCGATGGCGCAGGTCACGGCCACGACGCGACCGGCGGGTGGCGGGCCCGGCCACATCCTCGTGGCCGTGTTCGGGCGGTCCCGCCCCGGCTTCGCGCTCACCGACCGGGTCCCGCCCGAGGTGCCGTCGCCCGGCGACTGCCCCTCGTTCGACGACCCGGCGCCGGACGGCACGGTCGAACCGCCGGTGCCGTTCTGGCAGCTCGTCGAAGGCCGGCCCGCCCTGGGCCACGCCCCGTGGGACCCGAGCCCCCGGCACCGCTCGGACTGCGCCTACTGGTACCGCTTCCGCGAGCCGCCGTGCCGGACCGACGGCACCTACGACCCCCTCGCCCTCGTCACGTTGTGCGACACGATGCCGGGCACCATCGGCGAGCGGGTCGGCGGCGAGCCGCTCGACTGGTGGGGTCCCAGCGCCGACCTGACGGTGCACGTTCTGGGCGAGGCGCGGGGCGAGTGGCTCCTCGGCCACGTGCGCGCGGGGCGGGCCGGCGACGGCTACGCCTCGGCCGACATCGACCTGTGGGACGCCGCGGGCGACCTCGTCGCCCACGGCACGCAGGTCATGTTCTTCACGTTCCCCGGCGGTGCCCCCGACCCGGCGCTGCTCGTCCCCGCGGACCAGCGGGCGCCGGGCTGAGGGCGAGGGCGAGGGCCCGCCCGGGCTCACCCGGGGTGGGTCTCGCCTCCGACCGGCGTGAGCACCTGACCGGTGTAGTAGCTCGACAGGCGCTCCGAGGCCAGGAACACGTACGACGGGGCGATCTCGTCCGGCTGGGCCGCCCGCTGCAGCGGGACCTGCTCGCCGAAGGAGGACACCTTCTCCGGTGGCATCGTCGCCGCGACGAGCGGGGTCCACACGGGCCCGGGCGCCACGCAGTTCACCCGGATCGACCGCTCGACGAGCGACTGTGCGAGCGACTGGGTGAACACGTGCACGGCGCCCTTCGTGGTGGCGTAGGCCAGCAGGCTCTTGTTGCCGCGCAACCCGTTGACCGACCCGGTGTTGATGATCGCCGCCCCGTCGGGCAGGTGCTCGAGCGCCGCCCTGGTGCACCAGAAGTAGCTGTGCACGTTCGTGGCGAACGTGGCCTCCCACTCCTCGGTCGACACGTCGGTGAGCGAGTCGGCCGGCCGCTGCTGGGCGACGTTGTTCACCAGCAGGTCGAGCCCGCCGAGCTCGGCGACGGTCGTCTCGACGGCGTGCACGCACGCCGCCTCGGCCGAGAGGTCGCCGGGGATCGTGACGCAGCGCCGCCCGGCCGCTTCGACGAGCTTGGCGGTGTCGCGGGCGTCGTCGTGTTCGTCGAGGTAGGCGATGGCGACGTCCGCGCCCTCCTTGGCGAAGGCGACGGCGACAGCCCGGCCAATGCCCGAGTCGCCGCCGGTGATCAGCGCCCGCTTGCCCTCCAGCAGGCTGCGGCCCTCGTAGTCGGCCATCTCGTCGGCGGGCTTCGGCTGCATGTCCCCGGTCGAGCCGGGCGGCTCCTGGCCCTGCGGCGGGCGTTGCTCGCTCACGGGTGGAACACCGCCCGGATGCAGCCGTCCTGCTTCTGCTGGAACGTCTCGTAGCCGCGCACTGCGTCGGCTAGGGGCATCGGGTGCGTCGTCAGGTGGCGGGCGGGGATCTCGCCTGCCGCCATGCGCTCCAGCGGCACGGCGTGCACGGTCGGCCCGATCGCCGGTGGCTCCTGCTCGGTCATGCGTTCCCTCGTTCCTCGCCCGGCCTCGCCCGCGTGCGCGAGGCGCTACCCGGCGCCCGTAGGGGAAAACGATGCCGCCGCGTGGTTTCGGGCGGCGCGTGGCATGCTGCGGGAGCGATGCGGGAGCTGACGCTGGGGAGCCTCAACCTCCACATGGGACGGGGGGCAGCTGGCCACGCCGCGCCGTTCTACGACGTGGTCACCGCGGCCAAGGAGGTCGACGCCGACGTCCTCGTGCTGCAGGAGGCCTGGGCGCCCGACGACCGCGACGGCCAGCACGAGCTGATCGCGGATGCGCTGGGGTATCGGATGGCCGGCACGTTCTCGCTGGCCCGGGCCAGCTGCCACGACCAGGTGCGCCTCGTGTGCCGCGAGGGCCCGGACGGCGAGGGCGACTGGCTGATGGCCGTGCTGTCGCGCCTGCCGGTGCGCGAGGCCGACGTGGCGCGCCTCCACCCGCAGCTGCCCCGCGACCCGGCCCGCCGGGCCCTGGTGCGGGCCACGGTCGACGTGGACGGCACCCCGTTCACGGTGTGCGGCACCCACCTGCCACTGCTGAAGGACCCTGTGTGGCGCCTGGCCCCGGCGCTGCGTGCGGCGCTGCCGGGCCTCGACGTCCCCGCCGCCCTGGCCGGCGACATGAACATGTGGGGTTGGTGCATCGACCGGCTCGTGTCGCCGGGGTGGCGCCGGACGGTGCGGGGCCGGACGTACCCGGCGCCGCGCCCGCACAGCCAGACCGACCACGTACTCGTCACGCCGGCGGTCGAGGTTGTCCACGCGGAGGTGGTCCCCCAGGCCATGTCGGACCACCGCCCGGTGCGGGTGCACCTGCGCCTACCGGCACGCTCCTGACCGACCGGGGCCCCGGCGGGGTACACCTGACGCCATGACGACCGCGGCACCCCCCGTGGCGGCCGGCGAGGTGGCCCGCCGCGCCCGGCTGGCCACGATGCGACGTCGGGCGACGGCCCTGCTCGTGGCGGTCACGCTGATCTTCCTCGTGCTCGTGCTCGCGGGCGGCGAGGCGACCTGGGTCGGCTACGCCCGGGCCGCGATCGAGGCGTCGATGGTCGGAGCGCTCGCCGACTGGTTCGCGGTGACCGCGCTGTTCCGCCACCCGCTGGGCGTGCCGATCCCCCACACGGCGATCATCCCCGAGCGCAAGGACCAGTTCGGCGAGACGCTCGGCGACTTCGTCCAGTCGAGCTTCCTGACGCCGGAGATCATCGTCGAGCGGGTACGCACGGCCCGGGTCAGCGCCCGCCTGGCCGCGTGGATGGCCACCCCCGACAACGCCGAGCGGCTGGCCGGGCACATGGCCGACGCCGCGGTGACGTTCGCGGACGTCGTCCGCGACGAGGAGGTGCAAAGGGCGATCGAGGAGGCCGTCCGCCGCCGCGTCGAGTCGGTCCCGCTGGCGCCGCTGGCCGGGCGCACGCTCGGGCTGCTGACCGAGGGCGGTCGCCACCAGCAGCTGCTCGACGCGATGCTGCACACGCTGGACAAGTACCTCGACGGCAACCACGACAGGCTGCGGGCGCGCTTCGCCGCCGAGACGCCGTGGTGGATGCCCGAGGCCGTCGAGGAGCGCCTGTTCGTCCGGCTGATCGAGATCGCCCGCCAGGTCGTCCACGACGTGGCCGAGGACCCCGACCACGAGCTGCGACGCGAGGCCGACGTCCGGGTGCGCAACATGGTCGACGAGCTCCAGACATCCGAGGCGATGCGCCGCCGGGGCGAGGAGCTCAAGGGCGAGCTGCTCGACCACCCCGAGCTGCGCCGGTGGGTGGCGACGATCTGGGAGGACGTGAAGGAGTCCCTCCGCGCCCAGGCCGCCGACCCCGGCTCCGAACTGCGCCGGCGCCTGGCCGAGACCGTCGTGTCGCTCGGCCGGCGCCTGCAGGAGGATCCGGCGCTCGCCGAGCGGGTCGACGAGGCCGTGGAGACCGGCGTGCGCTACGTGGCCGAGCACTTCCACGACGAGATCGCGGCCATGGTGTCGGGCACGATCTCGCGCTGGGACGGGCGCGAGACCGCCGACCGGCTCGAGCTGCTGCTCGGCCCCGACCTGCAGTTCATCCGCATCAACGGGACCGTGGTCGGCGGCCTGGCCGGCCTCGTCATCTACTCGGTCGCCCAAGTGATCGGTTGACGGGCGAGGCCCACGACCACGTTGGCACCCGGGCCGCGCGACGGCATCGTGGTTGGCGCCCGATCGCCGACCCCCGGGAGCACCCATGAGCCTCACCCTCGCCGACGGACCGCTGTCGCGCGACCCCGCTGGCAGCAACTACACGATCGATGGTCCGGCGCACCGCATCTTCTTCCCGCCCGTCCCCCGGCGCATCCGGGCGGAGATCGCGGGCGAGACCGTGATCGACACGACCGGCGCGAGGCACCTGCATGAGACCGGGATCATCCCCCGGCTCTACGTGCCGCTCGCCGACGTGCGCGCCGACCTGCTGCGAGCCAGCTCGACGACCAGCCACTGCCCGTTCAAGGGGGATGCCACCTACCGCTCGGTCGCCATCGGTGACCACCTCGTCGAGGACGCCCTGTGGGTCTACGACGAGCCGTTGCCCGCGGCCCCGTGGCTGGCCGGCCATGCGGGCGTCTACGAGGACCGCTTCGACCGCTGGTTCGACGAGGACGACGAGATCCTCGGCCACGTCCGCGACCCGTTCCACCGGGTGGACGTGCGTAGCTCCAGCCGCCACGTGCGGGTCACCGGGCCGGACGGCGAGGTCGTCGCCGAGTCGGAGCGGCCGCTCGTCGTGTCCGAGACCGGCCTGGCGAACCGCTTCTACCTGCCCCGCGCCGACGTTCGGGTCCCGCTGACGCCGAGCGACACCACGTCCGTGTGCTCCTACAAGGGCCGGGCCAGCTACTGGTCGCTGCCCGGTCTGGCCGACGGGGCCTGGTCCTACGAGGAGCCGCTCGACGGCGCCACCCGCCTCGCCGGCCACGTCAGCTTCGCGGGCGAGGGCCTCACGGTCACCGAGATCTGAGCCGCTGCGTCCCCGGCAAGGGGTCGGGGACGACCGCGATGCGGCGACGCCGGCGACCGCCGACGCCCGTCCCGGGACGGCCCCTCTCCGGCCCAGGACGGTGTCGGTCGCGCCGGCCTCAGCCCGTCGGCGGCGTCAGGTTCGGCGACGGGTACTCGGGCGGGACGTCGGACTCGGGCAGCGAGTCGTAGACGATGACCGAGCTGTCGACGTCGAAAAGGCCGGCGTCCTCCGGCGAGTCGGGGAAGTGGCCGAGCGTGTAGCGCTCGCCGCCGTTGGCGTAGCGGTACATGCCCGTACCGGGGTTGCCGGTCTCGTCCTCGCCGGTGGCCTCCGGGTCCCACCAGATGACGGTGGCGTCGTCGCTGCCACCCCGGTCCTCGTCGGGCCACACGCCGTGGTTGCCGCGGGAGACCTGGGCGTCGGTGGGGCCGCCGCCGACCGGCGGCGCCCGGTACAGCCCGTCGCGGAACGTCTCAGGCGTCAGCTCGGGGCCGGCCAGGTGGATGCCGCTGAACATGAGCCGCACGAGCGGTTCGAGCACCGAGACCGTGTTGTTCGGCGGTTCCTCGCCGTAGGCCCACTCGTAGATGCTGAACGCGTCGATCGTGGACCGCTCGCCCCGGGCCGAGACCAGCGACAGCCCGAAGCCGTTCTTCCACTGGTCGGGGTCGGTGCGGCGGGCGAAGATCGTCGTGTCCATGAGCAGGCTCGGCCCGAGAATCCACTCGGGGTGGTAGTCCTGCGCCGTCGCCTCCTCGGTGAGCGACGCCGGGGTCAGCGGGTCGCCGTAGTAGATGACGGTCGTGATGTCGTCGGACTCCAGCTTGCTCATGATCGTCCGGGCCGTCTCCTGCGAGCGGGCCAGATCGAGCTGGTACTCGACGTCGGTGGTCAGCTCGACGCCGTTGTCGGCCAGGGCGTCCCGCAGCGCCTCGAACACCGCCTCGTGATCGCCCTCTGCCGTGTCGTAGTGCACCAGCGCGTACCGGCGGTCCTGGCTCTGCAACGCCGGGTCGCCGGCCAGCTCCGCCGGACCCGGGCCCGCCAGCTTGCCGACCATCTCGGCGGCCAGCGCGGCGGACTGGTCCGGCGTGGGGCCCTGCTGCCAGATGTAGGGGTAGTACTCGTCGACGATGGACTCGGGCAGGGCGGTGGCGCACGTCGGGCCGCAGACGATGCCGCGCGAGGCCAGCTCGATCGCGAACGTCGAGCCGGACTGGAGCGGTCCGCCCACCACGGCGAACGGCTTCTTCTCGGCGATGGCCGCGGCGTCGGCCCGCGCGGCCTCACGGTCGTCCGAGGCTCCGCTGCCGGTGAACGGCTCGACCACGACCTTGCGCCCGTAGGTCTCGAACAGCGAGCTGTAGAGGTCGGTGTACGCGGCGATGACCTGGTTCGCGCTCGCCACGTCGACGTCCGCGCCCGACGCGCTGACCAGCGATGCGCCGAGCGGGTCGAGGGCCGGGTCGGACTGGTAGTAGATGATCTTGACCTCGTCCGCGGTGACGCCCTGGGAGGTCGCGCCCCCGTTGTCGCCGGTGAACGGCTCGACGCAGGGCGACGCCCACACCGCCGGCAGCTTGATCGTGCCGCGCTCGGTGTCGCAGGTGGGCCCCCACTCGATCTGGTCGGTCACGCCCTCGAGCTCGGCCCGCTGCCACGTCATCGGCCCGCTGGCGACCAGCTCGTCGGTGGCGGCCGCCTCGCTCGCCACCTCGGTCGTCGTGCCGTCGCCCCCGCCGTCGCCGCCGAAGACCACGATGACCGCGGCGATGGCCACCACCATGGCGACGAACGGCGCGTAGCGCTTGGCCAGCGTGGCCGGTCCGGCGCGCCGGCGGGTCGCCAGGGCGTCGATCTTCGCCGCGGTCGCCTGCTCGGCGGCCGGCTTGTCGTCTACGAGGGCCATGGCAGCTCCTTCCGTGACGTCCGGGCGCTCAGCGCGTGGCCGAAGCGTCGGAGCGGGAGATGGCGGCGGCGTCGGTACCGAGGTACGAGGCCACGACGTCGGGGTGGGCGATCACGTCGGCCGGCGGCCCGTCGACCACGACGCGGCCGAGGTCGAGGGCGATCATGCGGTCGCAGATGGAGGTGAGCAGCGGCAGGTCGTGCTCGATGACGAGCAGGCTGGCGCCCAGCTCGTCGCGCACCCGGCGCAGCAGCGGGCCGAGCGCCTCCGCCTCGCGCTGCGCGATGCCGCTGGAGGGCTCGTCGAGCAGGACGACGGCCGGGTCCTGGGCGAACACACCGGCCAGGTCGACGACGCGCCGCGTGCCGGTGGACAGCTCGCGCACGAACTTGTCGCGGTAGGCCCCAAGCCCGAACAGCTCGACCAGGTCGTCGACGCGGCGCCGCACGTCGGCCTCCGAGTCGTCGACGGCCGGCAGGTGGAGGGCGGCGGCCAGCGGATCGCGGACCTCGACGTGCTGCTCGAACGCCACGGCCAGTGCCTCGTTCACGGTCAGGCCGGGGAAGATGCGCCCGTCCTGGAACGACCGGCCGAGGCCCCGCCACGAACGCAGATAGGTGGGCAGGCCCTGCAGCTCGTGGCGCTCGCCCCGGGCCACCAGGCAGATCGAGCCGGAGTCCGCCGGGGTGAAGCCCGAGATGACGTCGAACAGCGTCGTCTTGCCGGCGCCGTTCGGCCCGATGAACCCGAGAATCTCGCCCGAGTGCAGGTCGAAGCCGACCCCGTCGAGGGCGCGCACGCCCCCGAAGCGGCGGGACACGTCGCGGACCTCGAGCACCCTCCGCGCCCCGCCGGGCGCCGTGGCCAGCGCCGTGCCGCTCCTCGACACCGCCCCGTTGCCACCGGGTGGGACCGGGCCGTCGCCGTTGCCGGCGTTGAGGAACACCGAGCGCAGCAGGTCAGGCCGCTCGAGCAGGTCGACCGTCGGTCCCTCGAACCGGATCTCGCCCTTCTCCATGAAGTAGGCCCGGTCGGCCACCGTGAGCGCGATGTTGACCGACTGCTCGACGAGGATGATCGTGACGCCCTGGTCGCGCAGCGCGCGGACCATCTCGAGCAGCTGGCCGACCACGGCGGGGGCCAGGCCGAGCGACAGCTCGTCGATCATGAGCAGGCGCGGCTTGGCGATGAACGCCATGCCGAGCGTGAGCATCTGCTGCTGGCCGCCCGACAGGTTGCCGGCGGGCTCGTCGAGCCGCTGGCGCAGCGCCGGGAAGATGTCGAGGACCCGGTCGGTCGCCGCTCGCACCTCGGAGGGCCGGCGCCGCACCTGCCACGCCGCCAGGCGCAGGTTGTCCGCCACGCTGAGCTGCGTGAACACCCCCTGCCCGCCAGGCACCTGCGCGACGCCACGGATCGCCACCTCGTTCGGCGGCGTGTGGGTCATGTCGCGGCCGTCGAACACCACGGCGCCGGCGCTGGCCTGGACGAGACCGGACATGGCCCGGAGCAGCGTCGACTTGCCGGCGCCGTTCGTGCCCAGCAGCGCCACGATCTCGCCCTCGTCGACCTCGAGGTCGACGCCGAAGAGGACCTGCACGTTGTCGTAATGCACGTCGACGCCGCGGGCGAGCAGCAACTTCACCTCGCCCTGGCGTCGGAGGTGGGCCACCTCCGAGCGGGCCGCGGTCGTCTTCCAGACCTGGGCGATGTCGTGGGCCACGTACTGGCTGCCCGAGGCGATCACCAGGCCTCCGGTCATGAAGATCGGGGCGGCGAAGAGCAGGCCGGTGCGGATGCCGTGGGCGTCGGCGAGGGCACCGATGATCGGCAGCGCCACCAGGCCGGGGAGGATGAACAGCGTCATCACGGCGAAGCCGAACGACCGCACCTTGGCCGGGATGGCGAGCGACATCACCGCGTAGATGCCCGGGATCAGCAGGAAGAATCCGAGCGACACGACGGCGTTGGCGGCGATGGCGAGCGGCAGCACCGGGGCGAGGGCGAACACCGTCCAGGCGATCGCCACGCCGAAGGACACCTGGGCGAGGAACCGGAGCACGTAGCCTGGGCCCCTGGCCATCAGCCGCGTGGCGAGCGGGATGCCGAGCAGCAGGCCGACGAGCTGCGCCGGTCCCTCGAGGCCCGCCGACAGGAAGCCGCGGGCCCGCTCGTCGAGGTTGAAGACGTCGTCGTAGTACAGCCCGGACAGCACGAGCAGGCCCACGATGGCGATCGCCAGGAACGGGATCGCGTAGTAGATCCGCCGGAGGCTGCGGACCTGCCAGATGATGCGGAACGACTCGGCCCAGGAGGGCGGCTCCTCCTCGGTGCTCACCACCTCGTCGCTCGCGCCCATGGCCCTGCGCTCGAAGCTGCCGCGCACCGGCTCCTTGAGCCGCAGGGCCAGCACCAGGAACACGGCGGTGACCGCACCGAAGATGACGAACGGCGCCCGCCAGCCGACGGAGTAGGCGATGAGCCCGGCCGCCAGCGGGCCGATGAACTGCCCGGCGGCGTTGGCGTAGCGATGCACCGCGTACACCCGGGGCCGGACGGGGATGTCGTAGTAGTCGGCCAGCAGCGAGTTGTGGACCGGTTCGTTGACGGCCCGGCCGAGCCCCGAGCCGGCCCGGGCGATGCCGAGCATCCACAGGTTGGCGGCAAGGCCGGTCAGCACCGAGAAGATGCCCCACATGGCGGCGCCGGCCACGGCGATCGGCATGCGCTTGGCCCGGTCGGCGTAGAAGCCGATCGGCAGGCCCAGCAGCAGCGCGGCGATGAGCGACAGCGAGATCACCGTGAGGATGCCGCTGACGTCGAGGCCGAAGTGGTCCCGGATCTCGGGCGTCAGCACGCCGAACGCCGACCGGTCGAGCTCGTCGACCATGTTCAGGCCGAACAGGACGAGCAGCGGGTAGAAGGACGCGCCACCCGTGGTGCGCAGGAGCCAACGGCGTATCGGCCCACCGCCGGGCTCGGCCGGCGCCACGGCTGCACCCCCTGTGGCGGCCGGGACGGTGGACGCCGGGGCCAGCGACAGGTCGTCGTCGCTCTTGGCCAGGACCGCCTGCATGGTCGCCTCGTCGGCGGCGGTGACGTCCGCGCCGGCCTCCGCCACGGCCTCGCCGGCGGCCGAATCCTGGGGCACGTGCGACGCGGGCGCTGCCACGGCGCCGGTCGGTGCGTCGGCGGTGTCCGGCGGCGGGACGGAGCGGCCCTCGTCGTCGGGGCCCGTCTCGCTGGTGCGGGTGGTGTCCGTCACCGCTTCACCTCGGCCTTGGGGTTGGACGACGGGTCCGGTGGGTCGTCGGGTGGGCGGCCGGATACGGACGGCGCGTCTGCGGGGCCCGCGGGCTCGGTGGGGTCCGAAGCGTCGGGCGGGCCGACCGGGTCGACGGCGTCGGCGGGGTCCGAAGCGTCGGCCGGGCCGACCAGGCCGGCGGGGTCCGAAGCGTCGGCCGGGCCGGCCGCGCCGGCGGGGTCCGAAGCGTCGGCCGGGCCGGCCGGGCCGCCGGCGAACGCGGCCACCTTCGTCGCCGGTCCCGCCGCGGCCTCGGCCTTGGCGGCGGCCACGGCGTGCTCGAGCGAGCGGTCCTCGTCGAGCTCCTCGACCCGCACGTCCGCGAGCAGGCTCGGCACGACCAGGCCCCGCCGGGTAGCCACCCGGCGCAGCGCCGCGTCGCGCACGTCCGCCAGCAGGCCGCCCAAGCCCGAGGGCAGCAGCAGCAGCACGAGCAGGAGGCCGGCGCCGGTGGCCAGGAACTGCCAGTCGAGCGGCAGGAAGAAGTCGGCACCCCGCACGTAGACGGCGCCCAGCACGGCGCCCGGCAGCGAGCCCAGGCCGCCGATGACCACCATCGAGAACAGGTCGAGGCTCCGCTGCGTGAGGAACGGCTCGACCGAGAGGCCCTGCTGCTGGTGCACGTACAGCGCGCCCGCCAGCGCGGCGAGGAAGCCGGACAGGGCGAAGGCGGCGAGCGTGGTGCGAGTGGCGTTGACGCCGTAGGCGCGCGCGGCCTTCTCGTTCTCGCGGATGGCGACGAGCACCCGGCCGGTCCGGCTGCGGCGCACGCCCACGACCATGGCCAGGGCCAGGCCGAGGAAGGCGAGCGACACGTAGAAGAACCGGGTGTCGTTCGTGAGCTCGATGCTCCACAGCAGGGTGCCGCGGCCGATGCGCCGCCCGGGCAGCTGGTCCTCGAAGATCGTGCGGTTCAGCAGGTAGGACGCCACGAACAGGGCGAAAGCGAGCGTCGAGACCGCCAGCGTCAGGCCCCGGCGGCGGATGGCGGGGTAGCCGACCACCACGGCGGCCGCCGCCCCCACGAGGCCGGCGACGAGCACGGCGACGAGCAGATCCTGGTCGTGGTCGGAGGTCAGGGCGCCGCCCACGGCGGCGCCCACGCCCACGAACGCCATCTGACCGAGGCTGACCTGCCCGGCCCAGCCCGTGAGCACGACGAGGGACGCCGCCACGATGGCGAACAGCACGATGATCGTGGCGAGGTTGAGCCGGCTGTTCGACAGCCACGCCGGCAGGGTGACCACGAACAGGCCGATCGCCGCCCAGATGCCGAATCGCACGGCCCGCACCTCAGGCAGCGCGGCGAGCTCGCGCGGGATGGGCCGGATCTCGCGGGCCGCCTGCCACGTCGCCGAGGCGTCGCTGTCCACCCGCTCGCCGGTCCGCGACCGGCGCACGACCAGCAGGCCGACGAGCACGATCACGAACAGGACGGCGTCGTTGTAGGCCGGCTTGTTGCCGCTCTGGAACGTCATCGACTGGTCGACGATGCCGAGGCCGATCGCCGCGGTAGCGATCGTGGTGAGGCGCTCGAAACGCCCGAACACGGCGGCGGCCAGGGCCTGCACCAGGAACGTGGGCGCCAGCACCTCGCCGATCGGAAGGCCCACGGCGCCGGCCCGCAGGAACATGGCCACGTACGCCAGCACCGAGGCGATGACCCACACGACGGTGTGCAGCCGGCGGACGGGGATGCCGAGCGTGGCAGCCCGGTCCGCCCGCTCGGCGGAGGCCACGATGGCGATGCCGACGCTCGACCGGGTGAGGAACAGGGCGAGCGCCACGAAGGCAGCGGGCACCACGATCATCGTCAGCACGTCGGTGGCGTTGAAGATGGTGCCGCCGACCTCGAACTCGAGGCCGAAGGGCTGGGGCAGCCGGCTGCCGAACGCGTTCTCGCCGAACGCCCGGGGCAGCAGCAGGGCCGCGCCGGTCAGGATCTGGCTGATGCCGATCGTGGCCACGGTGAGCACGAGGCGGGGGGCCCGGAAGAAGCGGCCGATGATCAGGGTCTCGATCAGCAGGCCGAGCAGCAGCGCGGCGCCGAGCCCGATGAGGAAGCCCAGCCAGTAGTTCAGGCCCCAGGCCAGCACGACCATCACCGACAGGCTGGCCGGCACGGCCCCGAGGTCGCCCTGCGCGAAGTTGATGACGCGGTTCGCCCGATAGATCAGCGCGATGCCGAGCGCGATCAGGGCGATGCGCCCGCCGACCAGCGCGCCGTTCAGCACGACGCCCATGGGGGCGGGGAAGAACACCTTCTGGACGGCCACCAGGGCGATCAGGGGCACGAGGAACGAGAACCGGGTCGCCCGGTCACCGAACTGCCCTCGTAGTCGTCCGCCGACGGTGTCTGTCGTCATGACGCTCGTCCCCCCTATCACGTGCGAACGCCAGCGGTCGGGTTCACCCCGACCCGGCGGTCGGTGGTCCGGGCCCCCCGCTGGGCGTGGTCGTGTCGCCCGCCGCAGGTGCTGCGGCCGGCGCCGTGGTCGCCGGCGGCGCCGTGGACGTCGTCGTCCAGGCGGCCAGCACGGCCGAGACCATGTCCCGGACGAGCGCGGCGGCCTCCTCGATCTCGAAGCCGTGGTGGGCGCGCAGGGCGTCCCATGTGGAGCCGCTCAAGGCCGTCTCGATGGCGGCCCGCAGGCGCGGGCGCTCGGCGTCGCCGACGGCGTCGAGCTCGGCGGCGAACGTCGCCTCGGTCTCGCCCCGGCTCGCCCGTCGCCCGAACTCGAGAGCCCGCCGGAGAGCGGGCGAGAACGGCTCTTGCAGGAGCGCCGCCCGGCGGACCTGACCGCCGCGCTCGAACACGTCCCGGCGCCGCTCGACGATCTGGGCGATGCGCTCGGACCGGCCGGCGGTCGGATCGATCGGCACCTGCAGGCTCGGCAGCGTCTGGATCCGCTCGTAGTGGCGGGCCGATGCGGCGACGAAGAGGGCTTCGACGTCGTCGAAGTGGACGTACACCGATCGCAACGAGACGCCGGCCCGCTCGGCCACTTCCCGTGCCGTCGGCCGCAGGTTCCCCCCATCGATGAGCGCGAGCAGTGCGTCGACGACTGCTTGACGCGTCCGGGTGGCCCGGTTGCCTCGGCCGTCTGTGACAACTGTCTCACTCACCGCCGGCACCGTATTCCTATTTTCACGATGTGTGCAATAGGCAGATCGCGGCCTGGCGGACGGGCCGGAACCGCCCGGCCCGCGCAGACCGCGGGCGTGCGCGTGCGCTCGTGCAGCAGGTGGTCGACGTCGTCCTCAGGGCGAGGAAGCGGGCGTCGGGCCGCACCTCGGATCCCTGCGATCGGCCGAACGGCACGCCAACGCGCACTCGACCACCCGGCCGGGACGGCTGCTGAGCACGACGACCGCCGCTCTTCGCTTCTGGCAGCGCTCCCTTCGCTATGTGCGACCGGGCGCTGCCAGAAGCGATCCCACAACCCGTCCGTGCTGAGAAGCGATCCGACAACCCGTCCGTGCTGAGAAGTGCCCTCCCGCCGGGCCGAGAGCCCGTCGGCGCCGTGGCGGAGTGGCCGGATGGCTGGGTCAGCTGGGTGTGGCCAGGAGGGGCGCGATGGCGGTGGTCGCCGCGGCGACCTGGGCGCCGAGCCCGGCGAGGCGGTCGTCGGCGAGGCGGATGGCCGGGCCCTGCACCGCCACCGCCGCCAGCGGCGTCCGCCCGACGGCGGCGGCCGCCCCCGGCGAGCCGCCACCGCCGCCCTCACCACGCCCGACGGCGCCACTCTTTCGGCCGCCCTCACCTCCCCCGACGGCGCCGCTCCGGCCCCGGCCACCGGCCCCGCTCCTGCCGCGCCCGGTGGCGTCGCTCCCCCCGCGCCCGCCGCCGATCCGGCCCCCGTCGAACACGGGAGCGGCAACCGCCCGAACGCCGAGGTTGCGCTCCTCGTCGTTGAGCGCCCAGCCCCGCGCCCGCGTGCGGTCGAGGTCGGCGGCCAGCGCGGCCAGGTCCGTGAGTGTCCGGTCGGTGAAGCGGACCAGCGGCGGCAGCTCCTCCAGCTCGCGCCGCGGATCCGGCGCGAAGGCGAGCAGGCACTTGCCCATCGCGGAGACGTGCAGCGGCACCCGGCTGCCCAGGGCCTGTGCGAAGCGCAGCGGCTGGGGCGACGCCACGTCGAGGACGACGAGCACGTCGCTCCCCGAGCGGATCCCGAGGTTCACCGATTCACCGGTCGCCTCGGCCAGCGCCTCGAGCGTGGGGAGGGCTCGGGCGTAGCCGAGGTGCTCCTCCGCGCGCCGGCCGAGGACGACGAGCGCCGGGCCGAGCTGGTATCGCTCGCTGCGAGCGTCCTGCGTGAGCAGTCCACCCCCGCACAGCGCCCGCACGAGGCGGTGCGCAGTGCTGACGGACAAGCCGGTCAGCGCCGCGATGTCGGTCACGCCAAGCTCGCCGGCGGCCGTCTCGAAGCAGCGCAGCACGGCCAGCGCCCGCTCGACCGACTGAGCGCCCGATCGCTGGTCGGTGCGGTCCGGGGGGTCGGGGCGGTCTGTGCGGTCGGGGCGGTCCGGGCGGTCGGTCCGGTCCGAGCGGTCGGGGCGGTCTGTGCGGGCGGCCGGCACGCTCCGATGATCACACACGCACACCCGCCCTACTCCATTGTTGCGGGAAGCGATCCCAGAATGTAGAAAATACGACTATGTCCATCGGAATTGAGGCAAGTGGGGGGCGACGCCGGGGGTCCCGGTCGACGCTGCGGTGGCTGGCCGTGCTGACGGCGATCCTCGCCCTGGTGGCGGCGTGCGGCGGCGATGACGACGATGCGGCGAGCAGTGACACGGGCGGCGACGCGGCGGCGGCCGAGGCCGAGCCCAGCGGCTCGCTGAACCTCGGCTACTTCGCCAACGTCACCCACGCCCCCGCGGTCTACGCCGTGCAGGAGGGCCTGTTCGAGGAGGCGCTCGGCGACGCCGTCGACGTGGAGTACTCCACGTACAACTCGGGCACCGAGGCGAGCGAGGCGATCCTGTCCGGCTCGATCGACGCCACGTTCATCGGGCCGAATCCGGCGATCAACGCCTACGGCGAGTCGGACGGTGCGGTGACCCTCGTGTCGGGGACGACGTCGGGCGGCGCCTCGCTGGTCGTCCGTGACGGCATCGACACCCCGGAGGACCTCGACGGCACGACGCTGGCCTCGCCGTCGCTCGGCAACACTCAGGACGTGGCGCTGCGCGCGTGGCTGGCCGATGAGGGCTACGAGACCGACGAGTCCGGCGGCGGCGACGTGTCGATCACCCCGCAGGAGAACGCGGACACTCTGGCCACGTTCATCGACGGGACGATCGACGGCGCCTGGGTCCCCGAGCCGTGGGCCACCCGCCTCGTCGATGAGGGCGGCGGCCACGTGCTGCAGGACGAGGCCCAGCTGTGGCCGGACGGCCAGTTCGTCACCACCCACCTGCTCGTGCGCACCGACTACCTCGAGGAACACCCGGCCAACGTGCGGGCCCTGATCGAGGGCCTGGTCGACAGCATCGACGCCGTCAACGACGACCCGGAGGCCGCCCAGACCACGGTGAACGACGGCATCGAGGAGATCACGACCGCCCGCCTCGAGGACGCCACGATCTCGGGCGCCTGGGAGAACCTCGAGTTCACGCCTGACCCGATCGCCTCGTCGCTCCAGAAGTCCACGGACGACGCCGTCGAGGTCGGCCTGCTCGACGACGTCGACGTCAGCGGCATCTACGACTTGTCCATCCTCAACGACGTCCTCACCGAGCGAGGTGAGCAGGAGGTGTCTGGTCTCGATGCCTGACGTGACCACGTCCCCCTCCGAGGTCGGGGCAGCCGACGCGCCGGCTCCCCCGATTGCGGGGCCACCGTCGGGCACCACGCCGGCGGTGGCTCTCCGGGGCGTCGGCAAGGTGTTCGGCGCCGGCCGCGATGCCGTCGTCGCCCTCGAGCGCATCGACCTCGAGGTCCGCCCCGGCGAGATGCTGTGCGTGGTCGGGGCGTCCGGCTGCGGCAAGAGCACGCTGCTCAACCTCGTGGCCGGCCTCGACGGGGCCACGGCCGGCGACGTCGCCGTCCAGGGACGGACCGCGCTCATGTTCCAGGACGCGGCGCTCTTCCCCTGGCTGAGCGTGGCCGGCAACGTCGACCTTGCGCTCAAGCTGCGCAAGGTGCCGAAGGCCGAGCGCCGCGAGCGCGTGCGGTCGCTGCTCGAGATCGTGCGCCTGGAGGCGTTCGCCGACCGCCAGCCCCACGAGCTCTCCGGCGGCATGCGGCAGCGGGTGGCGCTGGCGCGCGCGTTCGCCCAGGACGCGGACGTGCTGCTCATGGACGAGCCGTTCGGCGCTCTCGACGCCATGACCCGCGACCTCCTCCACGACGAGCTCGAGGACCTGTGGCACCGCCGCGAGCTCACGGTCCTGTTCGTGACCCACAACGTGCGCGAAGCCGCACGGCTCGGCGACCGCATCGTCGTGCTCACGAGCCGGCCCGGGCGGGTGACCGCCGAGGTCGAGGTGACCCACCCGCGGCCCCGGCGCATCGACTCCCCCGAGGTGGCCGACATCGCCGCCCACGTGACCGATCTGCTGCGCGAGGAGGTGCGTCGCCATGCCTGACGACGACGGGCACACGACCGTGACCTCGCCGGACGGCCCGTCTGCGAACGGCTCGGCGGCGCACGACGGCGCGACCGGAACCGAGCACGGGCCCGGCGCGGCCGCCGGAGCCGCGGCCGCGGCGGGGGCGCATGGCGGCCCCGTCGATGCCGAGTTCGCCGGTCTCGATGCCCTCGACCTCGCCGGCGCCGCGTCGGGCCGGTCCCGCGCCCAGCGGTTCTGGAGAGCCACGTGGCCCAAGCTGGCCGCTGTGGGGCTCGGCCTGGCCATCTGGCAGGCGGTCGTGTGGTCCGGTTGGAAGGACGAGTTCCTGCTGCCCCCGCCGGCCGACGTGTTCGCCGAGCTCGGCGACATGGCGAGCGACGGCACGCTCACCGAGGCGCTGGCGAACACGATGGAGCTCGCCGTGAAGGGCTTCGCCATGTCGGTGGTGATCGGGACGATCGTCGGAGCCCTGGTCGCCCGCATCGGCGTGCTGCGGGCGGCGTTCGGCTCGCTCATCACCGGCATCCAGACGATGCCGTCGGTGGCGTGGGTGCCCTGGGCCATCCTGCTGTTCCGCCAGACCGACGCCACGGTCCTGTTCGTGATCGTGCTCGGCACCACGCCGGCGGTGGCCAACGGGCTGATCAGCGGCGCCGACCAGATCCCCCCCATCCTGCTGCGGGCCGGGCGGGTCCTCGGCGCCCGGGGCTTCGCCGCCTACCGGTACGTGATCCTGCCGGCATCGCTGCCCGGCTTCGTGAGCGGCCTCAAGCAGGGCTGGGCGTTCGCCTGGCGCAGCCTGATGGCCGGCGAGATCATCGTCACGATCGCCGGCGAGCCGAACATCGGCTTCCTGCTGCAGGCGAACCGGGGGCTCAGCCGGGCCGACGGCGTGCTCGCCGTCATGTTGGTCATCCTGGCCGTCGGGATCCTCGTCGACGCCCTGGTGTTCAGCACGCTCGAGCGCTGGGTCGCCCGACGGTGGGGCCTGGTCGACGCCGGTCGCTAGCCCCTCGTCGAGGCGGTCGCTTGCGCCTGGTCGACGCGCGCGCGTAGACCCCGTGGGGACCGGGAGCGCCGCTCGGCGGCCACGGACTGACCTCTGGTCAGTCTCTGGCGCCAGCTCGTAAGGTTCCGGCATGACGGACGCCGCCTCCCTCGTCTCCGACCGCCTCGAACAGCTGCTCGACGAGCTCGATCCGGCCACGACCGACCCGGTGGAGTTCCGGGGCCGGCAGTACGACCTGGGCCTTGCGTGGGTCCACTTCCCCGAGGGCAGCGGGGGTCTGGGGCTGCCGCCGTCGCACCAGCGGGCTGTCGAGTCGCGGCTGCGGACGGCGGGCGCTCCGCCCATCGGCACGCGGCACTTCTTCGGCCTCACGATGGCCGGCCCGACCGTCGTGACCTTCGGCGACGACGACGCGAAGGAGCGGCTGCTCAAGCCCATGTTCACCGGCGAGGACGCCTGGTGCCAGCTCTTCAGCGAGCCCAGCGCCGGCTCCGACCTCGCCGGCCTCTCCGCACGCGCCGTCCGCGACGGCGACGAATGGGTCATCAGCGGCCAGAAGGTGTGGAACACACTCGCCGACATCGCGGACCGGGGCATGCTCGTGGCCCGCACCGACCCCGACGCCCCCAAGCACAAGGGCCTGACCTACTTCGCGCT
>Ga0126307_10000050_pt1 | contig 62885 bp, 57 predicted proteins | sample Plot28_FD_89955 | JGI IMG/M metagenome (GOLD analysis project Ga0126307, IMG submission 89955) | Serpentine soil microbial communities from UC McLaughlin Reserve, CA, USA - Plot28 | ecosystem: Environmental > Terrestrial > Soil > Grasslands | place: USA: UC McLaughlin Reserve, Lake County... | reverse complement strand
GGACACGACGGTGCCGGCGGTCAAGTCGCTGCTCGTCCGGGCGCGGATGTCGCTGGCCGAGGCGACGCGGTCGCGCCAGCTCACCTGCGGCGAGGTCCGGCTCGAGCTGGCCGAGGCCGCGGAGGGGCTCCGCAAGGCATCGGGTCCCGTCCGTCACCACGTCAAGCGCTGCGAGCCGTGCCGCGAGTTCCGCGGCGAGCTTCGCTCGAACACCAAGGCCCTTGCCGCGCTCGCCCCGCTCGGACCGCTGGCACTGCTCTGGAAGTCGCTGATCGCCAAGTTCGGCATCGGCGGCTCGGGCACCGCGGCGAGCGGCTCGGCGGCCGGCGGCTCGGGCGGGATCGCCGGCGGCTCGGCGGTCGCGGGCGGCGGCGCCGTTGCGGCCGGCGGCGGTGCGGCCGCGGGCGCCGGTGGTGCGGCGGCCGGGGTCGGCGGGGCCGTGGCCGCGGCCGGCGGCACCGGAGCGGCGTTCGGCGGCGCGGCCGCGGCGAGCGGAATCGGCGGCGCCATCGGCGCCAAGGCGGCGGCGACCGCGGCGACCGCGGCGCTGCTCACCGCCGGTGCCGTCGAGGTCCGTCACATCTACTCCAGCGACGCCCCCGTGAGCGCCCACGAGGGCCGGGCGGCGGCGGCCTTCTCGACGCCGCCGGAGCGCGGCGAGGGCATGGCCCCCAACGGGCCCGTCGAGAACGTTGCCGCGAAGCCGGCCCAGCCGGCGGAGCCGACGATCGAGACCCAGGCGGCGCCGAGCGCGGCCTCCGAGCAGGCGGAGGCGCCAGCGCCCGCGACCGAGGCGCCGCCGGCCAACCCCGCGACCGAGGAGCAGCAGGCGGCGCCGGCCGACGAGGACGAGCTTCAGGAGGCGGTCGCCGGTCCCGCGGCCGGCGGCGCCGGCGCCGCGAGCGGCAGCGGTGCCTCGAGCGCCGACCCTGAGGCGCCTGTCGCGACCGTCACCCCGAACCCCGCGGTCGCCCCGCAGCCGGCGCCGAGCACCGAGCCGACCGCATCGCCAGCCGTCGAGCCGGCAACGCCGCCGACGGATCCCGCGCCACCTGCGGACGAGCTCGACCCGACGGGCAGCGTCCCGGCCGACGCCGTCCTTCCCTAAACGCCCCCGGAGCTGATCGGCACCAGGGCGCGGCCGGTCGTCCCCGCGCTCGAGCTCTCGAGCTCGAACCTGCCGCCGGCCGACTGCACTCGCTCGGCCACCGACGCGAGCCCGATGTGCCCCTCCGAGAGCGCCTGCTGAGGCCGTCCGGCTTCGAAGCCGCGGCCGTCGTCCGTCACGACCAGCGCGAGCTCGCTCCCGTTCCTGCTCAGGCTCACCCCGACGCGGTCGGCGTCCGAATGGCGCGCCGCGTTCGTGAGCAGCTCACGGGCGACCGCGAGCAGGAGCTCGTCCTCGATATCGAGCGCGGAGGGATCGACGTCGATCCGGACCTCGAAGCTGCCTTGGCGCTCGGCCTGGCGGGCGACCGCGCCGAGCGCCTGCTCGAAGCCGCCCTGCTCGAGCGTCACCGGGTGGAGCGCGAGCATCGCCTCGCGCAGCCGTCCGATCGCCGCCGCGACGACCTCGTGCGCCCGCTGCACTTGCGCCCGCCCCGGCGCCGCCTCGATCAGCTCCTGGTTAGCGGCGAGCAGGATCTGAAGGGAGTCGTCGTGGATCAGCTGCGCGATTCGTCGCCGGCCCTGGTCCTCGGCCTCCATCACCTGCGCGACGAGCTGCCGGCAGGTGGCGAGCTCGTCCCTGAGCTCGGCGAGCTCGGCACGCAGCCTCTCGTTCTCAGCCCTGAGCTCCGCCTCGCCGCTCAATCGAGCATCCCGCGGCGCATCGCCTCGGCGACGGCCGCGGCCCGATCGGAGACGCCCAGCTTCTCGTAGAGCGAGTGCAGGTGGCTCTTCACGGTCGTGGTCGAGAGGTGGATGCGCTTGCCGATGTCGGGCGCCGAGAGCCCCTCGGAGACGAGCTGGAGGACCTCCTGTTCGCGCTCGGTGAGCCGCGGCGGCCCGCCCGTTCGCTCTCGCTCCTGGATCTGCTGCGCGAGCCCGGCCTGGGCTGCGGCCGCGAGGGCGGTGCCGCCGCGCGCGATCTCGGCGACCGCCTCGCAGACCTCCTGACGCGACGACTCCTTCGAGAGGTAGCCCTTGGCCCCCGACGCGACGGTCTTGTACGCGAGCTCGGGCTCCATGAACGCCGACAGGAAGAGCACCTTGGTCTCGAGGCCGTCGCGGCGGATCGCCGAGAGCACCTGGGTGCCGTCCATGATCGGCATCCGGATATCGAGCACGGCCACCATCGGCGCGAGCCGCTTGATCTCCTCGATCGCCTCGCGACCGTCGCCGGCCTCGCCGACCAGCTCGAGGTCGGGTCGTTCCTTGATTGCCCGAACGATCCCCTCGCGGTAGATCGGGTGATCGTCGGCGACGAGCACGCTCACGCGGTCTGGGCTCACGGTGCGCGAGTCTAGAACGAAGGAACCCAGTGCCTCAGCCCGAGGCCCTCCATGACCTCGAGCTGAGACTACTGAGAACGGGACCAGACGCCGGTGGGGCCAGCGTCTGGAACGCCGATAGAAAGCCGTCGGGTCTCGTGCCTCGCCCCCGAAGCATCCCTGCCTGGGGTTTCCGCGAGTGCGTTGGGTTTGACATCCATCTCTCCCATGCTGAGCCCCGATCAAGTTCCCACGGCGTGGGGTTAGGGGGGACATAGATCGTGAGCGAACGGCGCGTCTTTCGCTACCCCCGACCGGTCGGTTTCCGGTTGGAAATGCCCGACCCCCGATTGGGGGATGGATCAGCAGTCCGATCGCCTGATGGCGTCAGTAGTTCGCCGCAAGGCGAATCAGGTCAGACCGATCGCCCTCAGGCGTCTGCTCAGCGCCTGAGCGGCAAACTCCCGCGTCTCGCGGATTGACACCCCGAAGAACTCGAAGTCCTCGTCGTCCTCGGGCGCGAACGGCGGCCGCAGGACGCCCTCGGCGACCGGCAGCGACTCGACCAGCATCCGGTGGATCGCCTCCCGGTAGCGGTCATCGGTGGCAGCCATCTCGGCCAGGAACCTGGCGCCAAAGGCGACGTGACGGTGTTCGTCGCGGGCGACGTTCTTGAACCCCTCGACGAAGCCCGGGAGCGTCCCGACTCGTTCGTTGTAGCTAATGATGAAGTGCTGGCCGGTGAGCGCCAGCACTCCCTCGATCACCATGTGGTAGAGCGTCACCGCCTCGACGAGGCACTCGGTGTCTGTCGGATCGGCGGCGAGCCGGTCGACTCGCCCCTTGAGCATCCCGTCGAAGAGCTGCCCGAACTCGTGGTTCAGGTGCTGCTCGGTCGCCCGGAGGCGCTCGGCGAGCCCGTCGGTGCCGTCGACCACGCCCACCTCGGAGTAAAAGCGCTCGAAGAAGCGCACGTGGCGCGCTTCGTCGGCGATCTGGGTCGAGAGGAAGATCCGCATCTCCTCGGTCGGCGCCGCCCGCATGATGGGCCCAAGCTCGTCGGTGACCCGCTGCTCGCCGATGAAGAACGCAGAGAGCCCGTACATGCGCTGAAAGCGCTCCTCGTCGTCGAAGCGCTCCTGCCAGTCGACGCGGTCGGCCGAGAAGTCGAGGTCCTGGGTCGCCCAGTGCTGGCGCTCCCAGAGCTCGTAGAGCTGGGTGTAGTCGAGGAGCTGGACCCGGCCGCGATCGCTCTCCTCGCGCAGCGCCGGGTCGCCCGTGGCGAGGAAGTCCTCGCGCTCGACGATCCCGCTCAGCGTCTCTGTACCGGGCTGCAACCTTCCCTCCGCGCGGCATCCTATACGCGCCGTGTCGAGTCCCTCGGTGCAGCCGGACAAGCGTCGACTCGCACTTTGACCGGCGTGAACCGAGCAACGTGCGAGTCGTACGTTGCCCGGATGCCCGGACGCGCTAGAGGGTGTGCTTTTCGCCAGGAGCGAGAATGAGGACGGTGGAGTCCGTGGCGCGCTCGACCTCGGCCTTGAAGATCTCGGCGTCGGTCTCGACCGGCGGGAAGGTGTCGTAGTGGCAGGGGATCACGGTCGGGGCTCCGATCAGCTCACAGGCGGCGACGGCGTCGGTTCGGTCCATCGTGTAGAAGCCGCCGATCGGGACGAGCGCGAGGTCGGGCGAGTGGCGCTCGCCGATGAGGCGAAGGTCGCTGAACAGGCAGGTGTCGCCGAGGTGGTAGATCGTCCGGCCGGCGATCTCGATCACCAGGCCGGCGGCGTGGCTGAGCGGGTCGCGGTCTGGCGTGGAGTTCGTGTGCCACGCGGGGACGATGCGGACGCCGCCCCAGTCGAAGCGCGCCGTGCCGCCGAGGTTCGGACCGGTGACGTCGTCCACGCCCTGGGAGCCGAGCCAGTGAGCGAGGTCGCTGATCGCGACGCAGTTCGCGCCCGTTCGCTTGGCGACGGCGACGGCGTCGGCGCAGTGGTCTGGATGTCCGTGGGTGATGAGGACGTGGGTCGGCTCGACGTCGTCGGCGCCTACCTGAGCGGCGGGGTTGTTCGGCGCGAGGAACGGGTCGACGAGCAGGCGGGTGTCGCCGTCGGTGATCTGGAACGTCGCGTGGCCGATGAACTCGATCTCCATCCTGCCTCAGTCCTCCCCGGTCGTCTCATGAAGCTCGGTTGCAAGTGCCCAGCCCACCGCGACGCCAACCATCATCCCGATGCGCGCCTCCTCGGCGAGCAGGGTGCGAAGCTCGATGGCGCGGGCGTCCGGGTCCTCGCTTTCGAGCGCGCGGCGTAGGCCCTCCTCGTTCGACTCGGCGAACCAGCCGCCGGACTGGAGCGCCTGGGCGAGGATGCGCTGAAGCTCCGGCGCCGCGCGGGCGACGACGCGCTCCGCCTCGCGGAAGCGCTCCGGGTCGGAGAGCGCCTTGACGGCCGCGTCGAGCTGCTCTTCGGAGAACCCGGTCATGGCGCGGCTCGGCGCTCGTAGAGATGGAGTCGGAAGGGCGAGCCGTAACCCATCCGCCGGTAGACGGGCTCTCCCATCCCGGACGCCTGAAGGGATGAGGTCTTCAGGCCCCGCTCGCGCGCCTCGAGTAGTGCGGCGGTGAGCAGCCGCGACGCGAGCCCGCGGCCGCGGAACTCGGGCGCGGTGGCCACGAAGTAGACGCCGAGGTCTCCGCCATGGTCGATCGTCGCGGTCACACAGGCCGTCTCGCCACCGATCCGCGAGCGGTAGACACGCGCGGAGTGCCGCCCGGCGGTCGAGCTGAGGCTGGCGCCGAAGCCGTCCTTCGTGAGGCCGTAGGCGACGTCGTTCAGGCGCCCGAGCTCCTCGACGGTCGCATCGGCATCCCAGTCGAGCTCGCCGATCTCCGGCGGGTCGAAGGCGTCCAGCTCGAGCGCCATGGCGGCGGGCTTGCCGTCGAAGTCGTGCCCGGCGGCGCTGAGCGCCTCGGTCGCCTCGGTGTCGAAGTCCGGCACCCACACGGTCCACGCCTCGACGCCGGCCTCGGCGTAGGCGGCGGCGAGGTTGTCGAGGGAGCGGACGAGCGACTCGGGATCGGTGTAGGTGACCGAGTTCGGGATCAAGCGCTTGGGCGACTCGGGAACGACCGCGGCGCTCACGCCGTCGAGCTCGACCGTGCGGGCCCCGGCGGAGCAGGTCCCCATGAACCCGATCCACTCACGCAGTCCGCGCCGCTGCAGCTCGAGGACACGGTCGCGGTCGAGCCCCATCACCGCTTGCGGGCGATCATCAGGCCGTCGGCGATCGCGACCATCGCGGAGTCGACCCGCTCGTCGGCCGTGACCAGGTCGTTGGTCCGCCTGATCGCCTCGATCTGCTCCGTCACTTCCCTCTCGGGATGCCCGCTCGCGACGTAGCCGCCGGCGAGCACGTTGTCGATCAGGACGACGCCGCCGGTGCGCATCCGCGGCAGCACCTCCTCGTAGTAATCGGGGTAGCTCTCCTTGTCGGCGTCGATGAAGGCGAGGTCGAAGAGCTCGCGCTCGGGCATCGAGCGGAGCGTCTCGATCGCCGGGCCGATCCTGATCTCGACCCGGTCGCCGACTCCGGCGGCCTCCAGGTTGCGCGAGGCGATCTGTGCGTACTCCTCGGAGAGCTCGCAGGCGACAAAGCGGCCGCCGGGGCCCAGGCCGCGGGCGATGCAGATCGCCGAGTAGCCGGTGAACGTGCCGAGCTCGATCGCCTCGGAGGCGCCGACGATGCGGCACAGCAGGGTCATGAACGCTCCCTGGTCCGGCGCGATCTGCATCCTCGCGATGTCGCCCATCGCCGCGGTCTCCTCCTGCACGCGACGCAGCACGTCGTCCTGCCGCGCGCCGTGGGCGACGACGTAGGCGTGGAGCTCGTCGTTGAGCGCCGTGAACTTGCTCATCGCGCGGCGCTGCGGCCGCCGAGCGCGGCCGCCAATCCGCAGCCCGCGCCCACGAGCCCGCCGGCGAGGCCGGCCCAGGCGGAGGCGAAGTCGTCGACCAGCGGCAGCAGGAGGAGCACCGCGGCGGCCACGACCACGGCGAACTGGTCGTATTCGTCGGTCGGGTCGGCGCGGCGCTCGGCGTCGCGGATGACGACCCACGTCGCGAGCACGCCGAGGGCGATGCCGTTGCCGCCGGCGGCGACGAGGACACCGTCACCGATCGCCGAGTCGAGCGCGTCGGCAGCGAGCATCCCCAGCGCCCCACACCCGAGGACGAGGAGCACGGCCGCGACCGAGCCGACGCGCCGCTCGACGCCGGGCAGGAAGATCGCGATCGCGATCGCGCAGGCGAAGAGGTAGCCGAGGTCGTCGTAGACGAACGGGGCGGCGAAGTAGCGCCACCAGTCGCTGTCGACCGGGCCCGCGACCGCGCCGAGATCGAACACGGTGAGGTTCGAGGCCCGCTCGACGATCAGCAGGATCGCGGGCACGAGCAGCGCCGCGAAGGTGACCAGCGGCCGCGCCGTGAGGTCCTCGGCGAGGTCGAGTCCGCGCGCGCGGCGGCGCCTGCGCGTGCGCCGGCCCTCGCGGACGCGAACCTCGTCGCCGACCCGCTCGAGCTTCGGGGCGCGCTTCCTGAGCCGGGTGCCGCAGTAAGGGCACTCGGTCACGTACGGGCTCACCTCAGAGCCGCAGCTCTTGCAGACGACGGAGAGCTCGGGACCGGCCACCCTCCAAGTATTGCCTACGGCCGACTGGTCTCGGCGATCTGAGCGACGAGCCCCTGGAGGTCGGCCTCGCTCGCCGCCATTGAAAGCTGGCGGTCGGCGCCCGTGCCGCGCGCGAGCAGGTCGTGGATCATCTCGAGCTCCGCGCGGCAGCCGAGCTCGTCCGCGTCGGAGGACAGCATCTCGACGATGTCGCGCGCCATGTCGCGCGCCATGACCTGCTCTCCGGCGCGGAAGTCGATCAGCCTCGCGTCGATCCCGTGGCGCGCCGCGCGGATCTTGTTGTCGTCGATGAGCTCGGTCGGGTACTCGACCAGCGGCTCGTCGCGGTCGTACGCGCTGGCCATGCGATGGGCGAGGCAGATCGTGAGCGCCGCGAGGGCCATCGTGTGCTCGATGCGGGTCTGCTGGTCGAAGATCCGCGTCTCGACCGTGCCGAGCTTCGGGTGCGGCCGGACGTCCCACCAAAGAAACGTGTAGTCCGGGATCGCGCCGGCCCGCACCATCATCTCGACCCGGTGGGAGAAGATCTCCCAGGTCCCGTAATGGGGCGGGATCCCCTGGCGGGGGAAGCCGCGGAAGACCGGCACCCGCGAGGACTTGAGGCCCGTGCGCTGCCCCTCCCAGAACGGCGAGTTGGCCGACAGCGCGAGGAACAGCGGCAGGTAGCGGCGGATCCCGTCGGCGACGTAGATCGCGCGGTCGGCGCCCTCGATCGCGACGTGCACGTGGGTGCCGAAGATGAGCTCGTTGAGGGCGATGATGCCCAGCTCGTCGATGAGCTCCTTGTACCGCGGGCGATCGACCGTGAGCTGGTCGGCGCAGAGCGCGAACGGGTGCGTGGCGGCGGCGGCGATCGTGAGCCCGCGCCGCCCGGCCGTCTCGATCACCATGCGCCGCAGCTCGACCAGCTCCCGCCCCGCCGCAGCGACGTCCGGGCACGGCTTCGTCGCGATCTCCAGCACCGCCTGGAAGAGCTCCGGCTTCACCTGCCCCTCGAACTCAGCCGGAACATCGGCGATGAGCTGCTCGATCGCCTGGGCGAGGGCCCAGTTCTCCGGGTCGAGGATCATCAGCTCCTCCTCGATCCCGATCGTGAACGCCGGGCCGCTGAACTCGTGCTCCAGCAAGGGCCCGAGCCTATACTCCGCCCCAGCCGAGGAGTCGAAGAAAAGGACCGACGAACCCATGGAAGTCACGACCGCGACCGAGCAGAAGTCCCTTCTGGCAACGCTCTCCCCGGGGAAGCGAACGAGGCTCCACAGGCTCCTGTTCGAGTTCGGCCCCGGCCAGGGAACGCTGCTCCTGCTCCCGATCGACCAGGGGATCGAGCACGGCCCGCGCGACTTCTTCGCGAATCCCGACTCGAAGGACCCGGAGTACCAGTTCCAGCTCGCGGCGGAGGCCGGCTACTCGGCGATCGCCTGTCAGATCGGCCTCGCCGAGAAGTACTACCCCGACTACGCGGGCCGCGTGCCGCTGGTGCTCAAGATGAACGGCAAGACGGATCTGCCGCCCTCGGACGAGGCGCTGTCGACCACGAACGCATCGGTCGAGGACGCGGTGCGGCTCGGCGCCGACGCGGTCGGCTACACGCTCTACGTCGGCTCGCCGCGCCAGGACCAGGACCTGCACCAGCTCAAGGGCGTGCGTGAGGAGTGCGATCGCTACGGGATGCCGCTCGTGATCTGGGCCTACCCACGCGGCTCCGCGGTCAAGGCCAAGGGCGGCCAGAACAGCTTCTACGCGATCGACTACGCGGCGCGCCTCGCGATGGAGATGGGCGCCGACGTCGTCAAGCTCAACCTCCCGAGCCCGGAGCCGACACCTGACTCGCCGGCGCCCTACAACGAGCTCGAGGTGAGCCAGGAGGAGGCGGTCCGCCAGGTGGTCGGGTCGGCCGGGCGGTCACTGGTCGTGCTCTCCGGCGGATCGAAGATCGACGACGACCAGCTCCTCGGCCAGACCCGCTACATCATGGAGGCGGGCGGCTCGGGCGTCATCTACGGGCGCAACGTCTGGCAGCGCCCCCACTCCGAGGCGGTCGAGATCATCGAGCAGATCAAGGAGATCATGCTCTCGAGCGTCCGCCGGATTCCGTAACCACTCTCGCGACGCTTTTCTGACGTCCGTGCCGCGCTGCGCGCGGCGCCGCCTGCGACGCTGAGGCCGTGCCCCGTGCGCTCCCCAGCCTCGGATCGCTGGCGCTGCTTGCCGCGCTCGTCGTCCTCCTCATCACGGGGCTCGGGGAGGAGGACGAGCCCTCGTCCGAGCCGGCGCGCGTCACCGCCACCGTCGTCCGCATCGTCGACGGCGACACGGTCGAGGCGCGGATCGAAGACGAGGTCGAGACCGTCCGCTACATCGGCGTCGACACGCCGGAGTCGGTGAAGCCGGATGCGCCGGTCGAGTGCTACGCGCTTCGCGCCAGCCACTTCAACGAGCGGCTGGTCGAGGGCGAGCGGGTACGGCTCGACTTCGACGCCGAGCGCCGCGATGTCTACGGGCGCCTGCTCGCCTACGTCCACGTCGGCGACACCTTCGTGAACGCGGAGCTCCTGCGGCGCGGCTACGCGACGACGCTGACGATCGCGCCGAACGACTCCCACGCGGCGCGATTCGCCCGGATCGAGGCGGCCGCGGCGCGGGAGGGACGGGGGCTGTGGGACGCGTGCGAGGTCTGAGGCGCTAGGCCATCAGCCAGGCGAGGGTCTCGAACATGATCAGCGTGACGGCGACCACGGTCAGCGTGAGCGCGAAGATCAGCGCGCCGAACCCGACCTTGCCGCGCTTCTCCGTCGTCTGGATGCGCTTCGCGCGGGAGCGGGCCGCGGCGCGCTGGCGGAGTTGCTTGCGCCGCTGGCGCTCGAGCGCGGCCTCGTGTTCGAAGGCGTCCTCGAACTGGTCGAGGCTTTGGCGCATGCGTAGATCAGAGCTTGCCACTGTCCGGTCCCCTTAAAGAAGCCAGTTGGTCCGGCCGGTTCACGGCTGCGGACGAGGGGCGAGGTTATCACCGGTGCATGGCAGCTTGCAAGCGTTCGCTAACCGATTGCTTGCGCAACGCACGCGCTTGTGCGGAAGGTCACTCGCCCTTCTTGGCGAGCTTGTCCAGCGCTTCTGAGACGGCGCCGGAGGCTGGCCCTTCGCCGTTCGCCTCCTCCCCCTTGATCGAGAGGTAAACCTCCTTGCGGAACACGGGGACGTCGCGGGGGGCCGTGATGCCGAGCCGGATCTTGTCACGCGACACGGCGAGCACCGACACCTCGACGTCGTCCCCGATCATGATGCTCTGATTCGTCTTACGCGTCAGGACCAGCATCTCGCCTCCATTCGAGTGTGGCCGAGTGCCACCCCCCGGTGACCCTCACCCGTTTGTAACTTCACCGGCAGCGTATCCGTTTCGATTCGCGTGCGAGCCATCTCTCGGGGGCGGGGCGCTCGAGCCGTCCACTAGTATCGCCCGCTCGATGGCCAAGCCCCTTCGGTCCCAGCTCAACCAGATCCGCGCCTGGGTTCGCCAGGGGCGAACCGACGCCTGGATCGCCCATCAGCTCGAGGTCTCGACCGCCGAGCTGCGCGAGTTTCGCCGTCGCCACGAGCTCAACGCCGAGGAGGAGGATTCGAGCGAGGTCGACCTCCGCGACGAGATCGAGGCCGAGATCGAGGCCGCGACCCGCGAGGAGGAGCTCGCCGCCGCCGAGGCCGCCGAGGTCGAGGAGGAGGACGAGGAGGGCACCACCGACGAGGACGCCGGTGCCGTGCGCGAGCGTGAGCGCGAGACCGAGGGCGAGCAGCCCAGGCGCCGGCGCCGGCGGCGGCGCGGCGGGCGTGGCCGCCGTCCCGCCGCCTCAATGCAGGCGACCTTCGACCACGGCGAGGAGGGCTACGGCCTCTGGCTCGATCCCGCGGTCGCCGACGATCCGATCTACGCCGAGCACTGGGCCGGCCACCGGCCGGTCGAGGTCAGCGTGGAGCCGGACCGGATCGTGATCCGGCGCTCCGGGTCCAACGGCTCGGGCTCGGGCTCCGAATCCGACTGAGCCGCGCCGTTCAGGCGCTTCGCGCGGCGCGCTCGCGAAGCCGCGCCGCCGCCCGCCTGCGCCCGCGTCGTCCCTTCTGCGAGCGCTTGCCCTCCCAGGCGTCGACCGGCACTCGCTCGAGCGCGCGCACCACGTCCTCGAGCATGCGGAGGTCGTTGGGATCGGCGTCCGCGGCGAGCAGCCGGCGCATGCTCGCGTTGCGAACCGCGGTCGAGGCCTCCTCGAACAGGAAGACCGCCGTCTCGGCGTCGTAGCTCGCGGACTCCGCGACCGGGATCCCGCCCGTGTCGGCCACGCGCCTGACCGCGCGCACGAGCCGCAGCCCCTCGTCGCCGGCGCTCGGCAGCAGGCGGTTGCGCGACAGCCGCCCGATCACAGCGGCGCGGAGCTCGTCGCGAGTCGGCTGGTCGAGGCTTCGCAGCCCCTTGCGCGGGCGGAAGCTCGCCGGGGTGCCGCGGCGGAAGGAGCGGATCATGTGGATGAGCGGCTTCCAGTGCTGGGGCGGGATCGCGTGCAGCGGCACGAGGAGGACGATCCAGAGCAGGCACAGGGCACCGGCGATCACGAGGTCGATGATCGGGTTCGTCTCGGGCAGGAGCTGCGCGCCGCCGCCGATCGCCGCCGCCAGCAGCGCAGCCGTGCCCACCTCGCGGTAGGGGAAGAACAGCGGTTTGTTGCCGAACTGGCCCTTCAGGAACAGGAGGAGGGTCGGGGTCCCGAAGCCGACGATCATCCCGACCGGCGCGGCATAGACGCCGATCGTCCCGGCGAGCGCCCAGGTGATGCCGATGAAGATCGCCGCGGCGGCGACCACCCCGCCGATGAAGAGCGGCCGCTTGTTCGGGATATTGACGTTCTGATTCACCGTGCGGTACATCGCCGGCCCGACGAAGGCGAGCGCGGTGAGCGGGATGAGGCTCGCCGCGGCCGCGTAGGAGGCCGGCGCGGCGTCGACCAGCGCCTTGCCCGCGAGCACCATCGCGAGCACCGCGAGGATGCAGACGAGCGTGAAGTAGGCGAGGAGCTGGCCGCCGGCCGTCTGCTTTCCGTACTGGTCGTGGAAGGCGTCCCACATCGCGGACTTGCGCAGCGGGCGCATCGCCATCCGGAAGCCCTGCGGGCCGAAGGAGACGACGAAGCCGAGCCGCGAGGCGAGGTGGTAGATGCCGATCTGGTCGTGGTCGACGAACCGCGAGAGGATGAAGATGTCGGCGTTCTGGATCAGCCAGAACGACATCACGATCGGCGCCCGGTAGCGGCCGCGCAGGATGATCTGCTTGATCTCGCCGAGATCGAAGTTCGGCTCGAAGCTGCCGCGCAGCAAAAAGAGGCCGACGAGTCCCGCCGCGGCGGTTCCGATGAGCGTCCCGAGCACCGCCCCCTCGACGCCCGAGCCGGTGGCGAGCAGCGCAGTCAGCACGGCGAGCCCGAGGAGTGGCCTCGAGGTGTCGGAGATCAAAAACGCGGTCGGCCGGCGCTCGAGCCAGAGCGTGATGTCGCAGATCTTGAAGACGAGCATCGCGCCGGCCAGGAGCCCGGCGAGGGCGACGAGGCCCTCGTCCTCGGGGTCGCCGAGCAGGACGTCGGCGACCGGGCGGCGGAAGACGTAGATCAGGCCGGCGGCGATCACCCCGAGCACGATCGCCCACGCGAGCCCGGCGCCGAGCGTGTGCGGCGGCGAGCTCGAGACCTCGTCGTCGTCATCGTCGTCGTCGTCGTCATCGTCGCCGCCGCCGAACGTGCGCCGGACCGTGCCCGGCTTGACGAGCAGCGAGGCGAGCTGCGTAACCAGGCTGGCGAGGAAGGTGAGCAGGGCGAAGCGCCCCATCTCGCTCGGCCCCAAAAACGCGGCGACGACCATCACCGAGACGAGCTGCATCACGTTGCCGACGACGAGCGAAACCGCCTGGACGGAGGAGTTCCGCAGCACGCGGACGCCGAGGACCGCCCCCGATCCGCCGGGATGGGCGTGGCGCTGCTTGTTGGACTTCTGTTTGGGCATCAGCGTGCCCTCGGCGGGCTGCGCCCGCTCAGGCGTCCCAGATCTTCCAGTTCGAGAGGTCGCGGCCGGTCAGCTCGCGAAGCCGCTCGGCATCGGCGCGAAGCTCGGCCAGCGTGTCCGGCGGCAGCGCCGCCTTCACGTCGGGGCGCTTGATCTGCCGGCGGAGCGGCAGCCGGTCGTCGAGGAGGAGCCAGAAGTTCGTCGGGAAGAGGCGGCCGCGGCGGCTGCGGCCCATCCTCTCGAGCTTCACCGCGAGCCGCGTCGCGCGCGTCTTACCGGAGGTCTGGTGGCGCTCCTGCTCGAACCGGGGGTGGGTGAAGTCCGGATCCACGCCGATGAACTCGAACACCTGCCGCAGCGTCTCCATCCGCCCGTAGCGAAGCTCGGACTGCTGGAAGACGAGGATCCGCTCCTTCGGGTAGTGGGCGAGGAAGCGCTCGAGCTGCATCGCGTACTTCGACCGGGTCACGTACGAGGTGTTCGGATGAAGGAGCGTCTCGGCGAGCGTCCCCTTCTCACGTCGCTTCGCGTAGTTGTGGACCCAGTGGGCGGCGATCCGCTCGAGCGGGTCGCGGACCATGTAGATCAGCTTCGCGTCGGGGACCACGGAGTGCATCCGCTCCGGCACCCCCTGGTGCTGCGGGAATGCGCTGTAGTTGGGCGAGGCCTCGCCGCGCACCTTCGCCTCGGCGTCGAAGTGGCCCGCGTACCAGTCCGTGCCGCGCGGCCAGTTGCGCTCCTCGATGAAGAAGTTGAGCTCCTTCGGCCTCGACATCGAGACCTCCGGGTGAAGGCTGAGGTAGTAGTGAAGTACGCTCGTCCCGCACTTCTGCGCCCCGATCACGATCAGGTTCGGCAGCGCAACGGCGCGCGGTGCAGCGCCCGGCGCCGCTTGATCAAGCGGTTTTACGGGTGTCGAAGCCTCCATGGCGACGCCCTCAGGGTACCGGAGGGGCCCACCCTCCCGGCGCCACCACGACGCGGCGCGGGGCCGGGCGCTCGGCCCGGATCAGCTCGAGCCGGCGGCGCGCGAACGCCTCGTAGTCCGCGCCGGCGAGCTCGGCCTGGCGCGATCCGCGGCGCGGCAGGTGCTCGATGCCCGTGCCGAGCTCGCGGAGCTCCGCGAGCGCGCCCAGCGCATCGGTGACGACCAGCGTGCGCTCGGGCGGCTCGCCGGCGTCCGCGATCGCGGCGCGAACCGCGGCCGCGACCTCGGCATCCGGGATCGCGAGCGCGATCACGAGCGCCCGTAGCCGTGGCTGCGTGAGCTGCTGCTTCGTGAGCCGGTAGGCGGTGCGCGGGGCACTCGCGATGAAGGAGCCCCACCGCCGCCGGAACTCCCGCGCGCCCCCGCGAGAGCCGGCGCTCGATTGGCGACTTGTTCTCGGTGTGCGAGAAGAACTCGCCAATTCACCGAGCCAGGCGGCCGCCTGGGCGGCGCCGTGACTCGGCTCCCTCGCTGCCATACGCTCGGCCACAACCTCACGCTCGGCGAGCAGCCGATCGAGCTTCTCCTCGAGCTCACGGTCGTCAGCCGAGCCGACCCCGAACCCCAAGCCCGCCGCCTCCGCGTAGCGCGCTCGTGCCGGCTGGTCGTCGGTCTCGCGGCGCATCGGCACGAACAGCGCCGGAACCCCGAGCTCGATCAGCTCGTGGTACGCGTTGTAGCCGGCGGCGGCGACCGCGGCGTCGAAGGCGGCGAAGTACCGGCTCATCGGGTAGGTCGCGCGCAGCGCCACGACCGCCTCGGGAACCGAGTCGGCGGCCGCGAGCGCGGACTGAAGCGCCGCGACCCGGACTCCGTCGAGCCCACCCAGGTGGGCGAGGGTGCGCCGAGTCGCGTCGCGCACGTCGGAGCCCTGGCCGAGCGTGACGAGGACGTTCACCGCCGCCGGGTCGAGGCCGAGCGCGGCGCAGGCGCGCTCGCGGCCCAGAAGCTCGGATCGGTCGAGGAGCACGATCGGGGCGACCCGGTGGGCGCGGTCGCGCAGCGCCACGGTCGGCCCCAGGTCCTCGGACTCCGCGAGCTCGCCCGGCTCGAGCACGGTGTCGAAGGCGCCGGCGCGGCCGAGGGGCACTCGGCTCGAGCCCGCCTTCCAGAGTGGGCGCCGGCACCAGACGGCGGTCCCCTCGCGCGGTAAGGCGCCGAGCAGCGCCTCGTAGGGATGGGTGCCGTCGAAGACGATCACGTCCGGCTCGGCCTCGGCGAACGCGGCGCGCAGCCGGCCGCGCAGGCGTCGGGACCAGCGGTAGTCGTTGCCTGACACGGGTGTGGCGTAGGAGGCGAGGTACTCGACCGCAAAGCCCATCGACTCGACCGCCGGCGCGGCGGCCGAGAGCGTGACGAAGAGCGGCTCGACGTCGTCCGGGAGGCGCCTCGCGATCGCCATCGATCGGGTCAGGTGCCCGAGCCCCGTCCCGTTCGAGGTGGTGAAGAGGATTCTCAAGCTGCGAGCGCGCGCTCGCGCTCGTAGGAGCGGCGCAGGACCGGGGCGCAGTGATGGCCCTCGGCCTCCAGTCGCTCGAGCGCCGCCTCGTACAGGCGCACGATCTCGGCCTGCTCGTCGGCGGAGAGGCCCTTGCGCCAGCGCTCCCGGTGCGCGGCGTCGGCGTTCATCTCCGCATCGAAGAAGGCGCGCATGTCGGGCTCGTCAGAGATCCCGAGGAAATCGAGGAGCTCGGAGTAGGCGCCGTCGCTGTCGCTCCAGACCAGCTCGTCGAGGCTGATCACGCGCAGCCGCGCCCGGTCGGCCTCCGAGAGCCCCCGGACGCCGCGCTCGGCCTGATCGAGGCGGTCGGCCCAGAACTCGATCCCGGAGCGGACGTCGGTCGGGTGATGTGGCTTCTGGCGCAGCGAGACCTTCGAGGAGCCCGAGTCGCGGCCGTCGCGGACCGAGTGCACGAATCGCGCCTCGGGGAAGATCCGCGCGAGCCCGTCGGCGGCGGCGATCGTGAAGCAGCTCATCTCGACCAGGCACGGCTTGTCCGCCGCGTCCGCCAGCGGCTGGAGGAGCTCGTAAAAGAGCGTCCGGGAGGCGCCGGGCAGGTCGTCGGCGTAGGTGTCCGCGAACCGGTCGGCGGCGGCGTTGAAGCGCTCGGTCGGGACGATCGTCTGCAACCCGCGCACGCGCCCGCGGCCCAGCGCGCGCCACTTGGCGCGCACGTAGGCGCGATCGCCGATCCGCACCCGATGCCACCAGTAGCCGCGCAACTTGCGCAGGAAGTCCTCGGGCTCGGTGCGGCCCATGACGACGTCCGCGAGCCCTTTCGGGTTGCAGTGGAAGCGGCACTCGATCGGCACCCCCCGAAACCGCGAGTGACGGTCGAGCAGGTAGGAGAGGATGTGGGTGCCGCTCCGCCCGGTGCCGCCGACGAAGACCAGCTCCGCCGGAGGCGATGGGCTCTGCGCGCTCTCGATCACGGCTTGCGATCGTAGACGTAGACGAGCGGCTCGGCCGGAGCGGAGTCGCGCTCGAACGTGCGGCGAAGGAGCGGCGCACAGCGGGCGCCGTCCGCCTCGAGCCGCCCGAGCGCCTCCTCGTACAGGCGCTCGATCCGCTCCGCCTTGCGCGCGGAGATCCCATCCTTCCAGCGCTCGGAGTGCGCCTCCTCGCGGTTCATCTTGTTGGTGAAGTACCGGCGCGTCCGCTTCGTCACCGGGACGCCGAGGAACCGGAACATCGGACGCAGGGCGGCGCGCGTGCGTCGCATCCCGATCAGTTCGTCGAGGGAGACCGTGAGGAGCCGCTCGGGCGGGATCGCGTCGGCGCCGGCCTCGATCGCGCGGATCCGCTGCTCCCACCACGCGATGCCCTCGACCCGGGTCCGCGGGCGCACGAGCAGGCGGGTCTGCGAGACCCGCGAGGCGGAGGCGTCGCGGCCGTCGCGCACGACGTGGATGAAGCGCGCCTCCGGGAACAGACGCGCGAGCGTCGGCGCCTGGGCGACGCTGTCGGTGCTCTGCTCGATCAGTGCGTCGCCCTCGTCCGCCTTCTCGCCCGCGACGGCCCGGAACCAGAGCAGGTCGTAGAAGAGGTTGCGGCAGGCGCGCTCGAGGTCGTCGCCGTGCTCGGCCTCGAACCGCGCGACGGCCTGGTCGAAGCGCTCGCGGTCGACGAACCGGTACATGCCGCGCAGGCGGGTGGTCTGAAAGCCGCGCCACCAGAAGCCGCGCAGCCGCTTTATGAACCGCTTCGGGCTCACGTCGCCCGCGAGCAAGCCCGGGAAGCCGTCGGGGTCGGTGTGGAACCGGACCTCGACCGGGATGAGCCCGAACCGCGGATGGCGCGAGATGAGCTGGGCGAGCACGTGCGTGCCGCTGCGGCCTGTGCCGCCCACGAAGACGATCCGCGGCTGCTCCGGCGCTCGCCCGATGTCGATCCCGCCGTAGACCGGCGAGGGCATCTCCGCTGGGGTCCCGAACTTCGGCATCAGCGCTCCAGCTTGAAGTGGTCGACATACGCGTCGCAGGCCGCAGCCATCCGCTCCGTGCGCGGCGGCCGCCTGGGGCTCGCCGCGAGATCCCCGAGCCAGACCCGCCGCGGAACGCCGAGTGCCTCCTGGAGTCCGTTCGGCTCGGCGGCCCGGACCTCGATCGTCGCCGTTCCGTCGGCCTCGATCGCGCCCGCGGGCCAGAATGCCCCGCGGCCGGCGGCGCTCAGGTACATGCCGTCGAGCGACGGCGGCAGCGTGGCCACGGTCGTGCCCTCGTAGAGAACCTCGATGGACACCTGGGACTGGTACTGAAGCGACAGGTCGTAGGCGCCGGGCGCCAGCCGGAGATCGATGCTCGCGGTGCCGGGCGCCTCGAAGCCGCGCTCCTGACCGCCGGCGGCGGGATCCGCGGGCGCCGGCGTCTCCCACTCGTCATAGCGGCCGATGGCGGGCTCGGTGAGGATCATCGCCGCGCCCCGCCGCTGCGCCACCGGCGAGGGACACTTGAGCACCGCCCCCGGATCCCCGCCCTCGTCGAGGACCCGGCTGCGCGGCGTCGGCCCAGTGCGCCGCCAGAGCACGTAGTCGCCCAGCGAGTCGAGACGCTCGAAGTTCGGCGGCGGCGTCGAGGCGAACGCGGCGGTGGTGGTGATCGCGTAGTCGAACTTGTCGAGCTTGCCGGAGTCGACGGTGTCGAAGTCGGCCGCGAGCCCCTGCTGCCAGGTCTTCTCCGGACGCGCCTTGATCTCCTCCGGGACGTAGCCCGCCGGCGCGCGGGTGAGGGCGTCGCGGGCGTAGTAGCCGGCGAAGCGGTCGACACCGAGGAAGACGAGCGGCTTCCCGTCGGCCTCGGAGGCGAGCTCCTCCATAGCGAGCTGCCGCTCGTCGAAGCCCACGGGGGCGGCGCGCAGGGCCAGGAGGCTCGAGACCGCCGCGGCGACTGCCACCAGCGTTCCCAACGCATACCGACGCAGGTCGCGCGGTGGAGCGAGCAAGCCGGCGAGCGCGACCAGGAGGGCGAGCGGCGCGATCACGGCCAGGGCCTTCGCCTCGACGTGGATCTGCGCGAATTGACGCGCCCCGAGATAGACGATGCCGCCGCAGACGAGCATCGCGAGCAGGCCGAACGCGCGGCCGCGAACGAGGGCGTAGACGCCGTAGGCGACGGCGAGCGCTCCGAGCGCTGCCGCCACGAGAGAGCCGCTGACGTTGGTGCGGACGATCCGGTAGTCGCCTTGCGGCCAGATCCCGAACGCCTCGCCCGGAAAGACAGGCGAGCTCAGCCGTCCCTGCGAGGTTTGGACCTCGTTGATCTTCGAGATGAAGTTGCTCGCCGGCTCGAACAGGACGACTGCGATGGCGATCAGCGCCGCGAGCGAGATCCCGACCGCGGCGCGGTGGGTCGCGATCGAGCCCCGCACGGCGCGCCAGTCGATCGGGCTTCGCCCGGCCACCGCCTCGAACACGAGCCAGAGCGGCAGGGCGATCGCGAACCAGACGAGGCCGGGGATGCTGTAGGTGAGAACGCTCGCCGCGCCCAGCACCACCGCGGCGACGATCAATGCCCGCCATCGGGCCCGCTCCTGCACCGCGCTCGCCCGCTCGAGCAAGAGCGCGAAGGCGAGCACGAAGAGGGCCATCGCCGTCTCCTTGAAGGCGCTCTGGGCGAGGAACGAGGCGCCGAGGTAGCTGAGGCCGGTGAGCGCGGCGATCGCGACCCGGCGACCGGCGCCGAACCCCTCGAGCACGCTCAACGCAGCGAGCGCGGTGAGCGCCGGGATGGCGAACAGCAGGCCGTTGAAGGAGCTCACGAGCGACGTCCCGGTCGCCTGCGCGGCGATCACGGCCACCGCCTGCGGGCCCATCGGATAGCCGAACCGGACGGCGCTGGGCTCCGGGCCGAAGCCGCGCTGAAGCCAGTCCGCCCAGTAGAGCTGCGCGGCGTGGTCGTTCGTGTAGACCCCCTCGCCGAGCACCCCGATCCGGTCGTTGAAGAGGAAGGGCAGCGCCGCGGCGATGAGCACGATTGCGAGCGAGAGCGCGGCGACGCGCTGGTCGGGGCGGCGGAGGTCGCCGGCGCGCAGGACGACGATTGCCGCGGCGGCGACGAGCAGGCCGACGAGCACCGCGGCCGTCGTCGCCCCGCCCGGCAGCCGGACCAGGAACGGGGCCAGCGTGACGAGCGCCGCGAACCCGACCGCGCCCGAGAGCCACGGCGAGCGCCGCCAGCCGCAGACGAGGAGGATCGCCCGCCCGACGAGGAGCGAGGCGAGGATGATTAGGGCCGCGCTGACATAGATCGCGATCATGGGCTCAGCTCGCGGCGCCGCGCTTAAAGCGCGCGGGCGGCTGGTTCGCGGTCGGGTCGGCGTTCACCGAGTCGCCGTCGAGCTCGGCCGCGCTCAGCGCCGGGAGGTCGCCACAGGTGGACGGATCGGGCGGCGCGGTGAGCTCGAACACGCTTACCGGCCCGTCGCGCATGACCTCCTTCGCCCCGGCGTCCTCGCGCGTCCAGAGCGCCTCCTTGGTGTCGGTGAGCGAGCCCGGGTTGAACGGGTCGTACATCGTGATGACGTGGGTGTAGCCGCCGTCGGCAAGTGCCTCCCGCCACTCCGAGCACGTCGGGATCCGCTCATAGGCCCCGTCGGGACCCTCCTTGCCCAGCCACTGCACCTCGTTCTCCAGGGCCGTGCCGTAGAACGGATACTGGTTGAAGACGCCGCGCACGCCGCTGATCGCCACCTTCGCGTCGCGCAGGTCGCGCGCCCAGCGCGCGGCGTCCGCGATCTTGAGCTGCGGGCTCAGGTTGTCGTAGCGGTGCTCGAGGAAATGGCGCTGCTCCCACCAGCCGGCGGAGAGGACGCCGACCGCGACCAGAGCGGCGAGCCCGATCGCCCAGCGCCGCGGCGCGCCGACGCCGAGCCGGCCGCGGCCGCGCAGCCGGCGCAGCACCGCGAAGGCGACCAGCACGCCGACACCCGCCGCGATCGCGCCCTTCGCGTGCCCCTGCTGCCACTGCACGAGTGCGGCGCAGGTGGCAATGAAGAGGACGGCGAGAAGCCCGAGCGTCAGCCCGCGCGCTCTCGGCGTCACGCGCGCGGCCGGCAGGCAGGGCAGCAGCGCCAACCCGATCGCCGCCGCCGGCGCGATGTAGCGAACGTTCCAGACGAAGGCGATCGGTGCGCCCTCCTCCCCCGCGGCGGTCAGCGGCGTGAACACGTAGGCGATCGCCGTGAACAGGACGACCGCGCCCAGGGCGCGAACGAGCGGGTCGCGGCCCCGCCAGAGCGCATAGACGCCGCAGCCGACGAACGTCGCGATCACGAGCGACCACAGGAATCCGAAGGACTCGTCCAGGCCGGGAAAGAACCAGTCCTTCCAGACGTCGAAGTCCGTCGCGTAGTGGAAGACCGAGTAGCCGGGCCGAAGCTCGAACGCCCGCTCCGGCGACGGCAGGCCGAGCGGCCCCCACGTCGTGAACGGGATCGGGTTCCCGACCGCGACGAGGTTGCGCACGAACCAGTAGCCGCCGGCCACGAATGCGGGGACGCCGAACAGGAGCGCGCTCCGGAGCCGATCGCCGCGGCCGGCGATCCAGACGACCGCGACGAAGAGGGCGACCACGGGGGCGAGAAACGACAGCTTCGTCCCCCCCGCCATGCCCGCCGCGAGGCCGGCGACCGCGAGCGGCGGCGCCGTGCGGCCGTTGGCGAGGATCCCCACCGCGGCAAGCACGAGCGAGACGCCGACGATGTCGTTGAGCGCCTCGCCGGCCTGGAACTCGACCAGGTTCTGCGCCCCGAGGGCGATCGCGCCGCCGATCAGCGCCTGCGGGCCGACGCCGTACGGGCGCCCGATGCAGTAGGCGCCCGTGAGCCCGAGTCCGAGCCAGCCGAGATTGAGGAGCGGCGAGAGGACGTCGCGGTCATAAGCCGTGAGCCCGACCGCGTGGAACACCTCGGAGTTCGCCGGATAGTAGGAGGCGAAGAAGATCGGGTCGAAGTAGTCGATCGCGCCGAAGTGGGCGCCGTGCGCGAACCTGGTAGCGAGCGGCATGTGGTACCAGAGCGTGTCCGCGCGATCCATGCCTCCCGCGAGGCTCTGGAGGGTCGGCACCATCCACGCCGCGGCGACCGCGGCGACTGCGGCCGCGGCTAGCCAGATCGCGAGCGTTGACGCGGGAGGGTCGGGCGGGCGGGCGGGCGCGGCGCCGGAGTCGCTGCGCACGCTCCAGAACCACGCGGCCGCCGCAGCGACGACCGCCACCGCGGCGAGCTCGACGATCCCGAAGGCTGCGAACGTCCCGAGCGCCTCGGAGGCGAGCAGGAGCGCCGCAAGCGCCAGCACGACCTCGACCAGCCGCGCGGGGGCGCCGCCCCAGGCGGGAATCACCAGCGCCCGGACGCGCCACGCCGCGAAGCCGAAGCCGGCGACGACAACGGCGAGCCCGACGGTCCCGAGCAGGTATGCACCCGCGTCGAGCGTTCGCTCGCTCGCCGGCGCGAGCTCAAAGGCGGCGCTCACCCGCGCCCGCCTCGCCCTGCTAGCGGCTCAGCCCGCGGATGGAGTAGGGGCGCTCGGTCGGCCCGACCATGCCCTGCTTGCGCGCGGCGAGCTCCGCGGCGTCGTTGCCGTCGAGGTTCGCGATGCGCTCGTGCAGGCGCTGGTTCTCGGTCCGCAGCTCGGCCAGGTTGGCATGCTCCGTTCGCGAGTCGCGCCAGGCATCGAAGAGGTTGAGCGTCGGGCCGATGTAGGAGGCGAGGACCGCGAAGAGGACGAGGACGAGGGCGACCCTGCCGACTCGATCCCACTGGATCCTGCTCCTCCTCCCCTGCCCGCGCGACCGCGATCGCGGCGCCGGCTTCAACCGATATCCACGGGCGGTCTGGGCGCGTGCGCTCACGCGTCATCGATTCGGCGCGGATCGCCTCTTACCTTCCGGTGAAAGCGTCCAAGCCGGGATACCTAGCCCGGTCGCCGAGCTCCTCCTCGATCCGCAGGAGCTGGTTGTACTTGGCGACGCGATCGGAACGCGATGGCGCTCCGGTCTTGATCTGCCCGGCCCCGGTGCCGACTGCGAGATCGGCAATCGTCGTGTCCTCGGTCTCGCCCGAGCGGTGGGAGATCACCGCCGAGTAGCCGGCGCGGCGCGCCATCGCGATCGCTTCGAGCGTCTCGGTCAGCGTCCCGATCTGGTTCACCTTGATCAGGATCGAGTTGCCGATCCCCGCCTCGATCCCCCGCTCGAGCCGCTCCGGGTTGGTGACGAAGAGGTCGTCGCCGACGAGCTGGCAACGATCCCCGATCCGCCCGGTGAGCAGCCCCCAACCGGCCCAGTCCTCCTCCGCCATGCCGTCCTCGATCGAGATCACGGGGTAGCGCTCGACGATCCCCGCCCAGAAGCCGACCATCTCCTCGGCCTCCATCGCCCGGCCCTCGTGCTCGAGCACGTAGGCGCCATCGGCCTCGCGGTAGAGCTCGCTGGTCGCCGGGTCGAGGGCGATGTGGGCGTCCGACCCCGGCTCGTAGCAGGCGGCCTCGATCCCCGCGACGAGGATCTCGAGCGCCGCCTCGTTCGAGTCGAGGTCCGGGGCGAACCCGCCCTCGTCGCCGACCGTGGTCCCGAGGCCACGCTCGGTGAGCGTCGCCTTGAGGCCGTGGAAGACCTCGGCGCCCATCCGCAACGCCTCCGAGAAGCTCTCCGCCCCGGCCGGGACCACCATGAACTCCTGCAGGTCGACCGCGTTGTCGGCGTGGGCGCCGCCGTTCAGGACGTTCATCATCGGCACCGGCAGGACGGTGGTCTCGTCGCGCGAGGCGCCGTAGAGCTCCGCGACGTAGAGGTAGAGCGGCACACCCGCCTCCGCCGCCGCCGCGCGCGCCGTCGCGAGCGAGACGCCGAGGATCGCGTTGGCGCCGAGCCGCGACTTGTTCGGCGTCCCGTCGAGCTCCTTGAGCGTCTCGTCGAGTGCCACCTGGTCGGTCGCGCGAGCGCCGGTGAGCGCCTTGGCGATCGCGTCGTTGACGTTCTCCACCGCCGTCTCGACGCCCTTGCCGGCCCAGCGCTCGCCCCCGTCGCGGAGCTCGGTGGCCTCGAACTCGCCGGTGGAGGCACCCGACGGCACGGCGGCGCGGCCGAGCGCGCCGGAGCCGAGCCGCACGTCGACCTCCACCGTAGGGTTGCCGCGCGAATCGAGGATCTGGCGGGCGTGGATGTGCTCGATTGCTCCCATTCGCGGAGCGGGAGGCTACGCGATCAGTCTCCTGCGCGGGCGTCGCGATAGCGGTCCGCGGCGGCTCGCAGAGCGAGCTCCGGATCGACGCCGAGCCGCCGTGAGACGCGGACCGCGTCGAGCAGGAGCTCGCCCACCGCCGCCTCGGTCTCGTCGCGGATCGAGCGGTCGAGGTTCCCGCCGCCGTCGGGATCGGCGCGACGCAGGATCTTGCGCGCGTAGAGCAGCGCGGGCAGGTTCTCGGGCACGTCGTCGAACGGGTCGGAGGCGCCGCGGCCCTCAACGTCGCGCTTGATCCGGTCCCAGTTGCGCAGCACGTCACGCGACCCCGAGACCTCGACCTCCCCGAAGACGTGGGGGTGGCGCCGGACGAGCTTCTCGCTCATCCCCGCCGCGACCTCGGCGAGCGAGCCGGCGCCGCGCTCCTCGAGGAGCAGCGAGAGAAAGAGGACCTGAAAGAGAACGTCGCCGAGCTCGTCGCGGAGCTTCTCGTCGTCGGCGCGCGCGACGGCGTCGGCGAGCTCGTACGCCTCTTCGACGGTGTGCGGGACGATCGACCTCTCGTCCTGCTCTCGGTCCCACGGGCACTCGCGGCGCAGACGCCGCGTGATCTCGTCGAGTCGCTCGAGCGCGCTTGGCTCAGCCACCCGGCGGAACGGCACTGCCCGGTGGCGGGGTGCCCGGTGGCGCCGTGCCCGGTGGCGCCGTAGCCCCCGGGATGCCCTGCTGGAGGCCCGCCGGGACGGTCGCCGACGTCGTCTGGGTGATCGGCCCCTGCGGGAGTCCCGCTGCCGCGGGCGCGCCGAAGACACCGGCGGTGCCCGGCATGATCGGCTTGGTCGAGGCGACGGCGGCGTCGCATCCGCTCTTCTCAGCGACCTGCTCGGTGCAGGCGCTCGGCGCCGGCTCGGCGTTCGAGCACTGCTCGATCTCATATCCGTCGGCGCAGAACGTGCGCGAGACCCACTTCGTCTGGAAGTCCTCCTGGAACGCGGACGCGAGCTCCTGCTGGCGCGCCGCCGCCAGCGTCTGCCTGATCTGGTCGGTGGCGTCGGCCAGCGAGGTGGTCGCGGCAGGCGTGACCTTCTCGACGTCGATCACATACCAGCCGGCGTCGGTCTGGAACGGCCCCACGACCTCGCCCTGCGGCGAGCTGAAGATCTGCTGATCGAGGGCCTCCTCGGACTGGCCTTGGACGACGCCCTGGCGCAGGCCGCCAACCGACTTCGTCGCCTCGTCGATCGAGTACTTCTTGGCCACGGCATCCCAATCGTTGGGCTGCGGCGCCGTGCCGAGCTCGGACTTCGCCTGGTTCGCCTCCTGCTCCGTCTTCGTGAGCACGACGCGCACGTCGCGGGTCTCGGGCTGCTCGAACTGGACCGCGTTGTCCTCGTAATACGACTGGATCTCGGCCTCGCTGACCCCGGGTGCTTCGGGAAGCACCCGCTTTTGGATCTCGTTGGAGATCACCTGGAGCTCGATCCGGTCGCGCGCTTCGTCCTCGCTGAATCCGGACTGGTCGAGGAACTTCTGGAATTGCTTCTCGGAGCCGTTGAACTGCTGCTGCTTGATCTGCGCGAGCTCGTCCTCGACCTGCGTCTCCGTGACGTCGATTCCCATCTCCTCGGCCTCACCACGCACCCAGCGCTGAAGCAGGAGGTCGGACTCCGCGGCGTCGGCGAGCGACTGGTACTGCGGGTCGTCGGCGGGCGGCACGTCCTTGAGGCCCTGGCGAGCCGCCGTCTGCACGAGCGCCCGGTCGAACTCCTCCTTGGTCACGGTTCCGTCGGGCGCGTCCTCGACCACCGCGATCGCGTCGTCCGGGATGCTCGGCTCACCGAGACCCTCCGCCGCGGCGACGACCACGAACAGCGCAACCAAGAGCACCGCGAAGCCGATCAGCGCGAGTCGCTTCGGTTCGGCGCTTCTCTCAGGAGTGGCCGTGCGGCCCTTCTTGCCCTGCTGCCTGGGGCTCACGAGGTCGGGAGCATACTCACCCGGTCCTCCCGGCCCGCAGCTTCGTCGCCGCCGCCGGCGAGCGCCGCGGCGAGCGCCTCGGCGACCTCGCGTACGGCGGTGAGCCGCTCCGCGCCGTCGTCTCCGACGCGGCGCGACAGCGTGCGGTTGCGCAGCTCGTACATCGCCTCCGGGATCCGCTCGCGCAGGCGGCCCACGGTCGTCGCGTCGAGCTCGAGCGGGACGATCGAGAGCCTTCCCGACCGAACCTCGACGGCCTGCGCTCCCGCGGCCCCGAGCTCGATCCGCGCCCTCTGGAGCGCGAGCAGGTTCTCGACCGGCTCCGGCACGGGCCCGAAGCGATCGCGTAGCTCGTCGCGGAGCGCCCGCAGCTCGCCCGAGCGCCGCGCCGCGGCGACCCGGCGGTGGACGTCGATCTTGGCGGCCTCGAACGGGATGTAGTCCGGCGGCAGGTAGGCGTCGACGTCGACGTCGAGCCGCACCCGCGTCTCGGCGGCCGCGGCCCCGCCGTCGCCCGCGGCTCGCAGCGCCTGGACCGCTTCGTCGAGGAGCGAGACGTAGAGCTCGAAGCCGACCGCCGCGACGTGGCCGGACTGCTCCTCGCCGAGCAGGTCGCCGGCGCCGCGCAGCTCGAGGTCGCGCATCGCGATCGCGAAGCCGGAGCCGAGCTCCGTATGGTCGGAGAGGGTCGCGAGGCGCGCCCCGGCCTCCGTCGACAGCGCCTCCTCCGACGGGTAAAGCATGTAGGCGAAGGCACGCTCGGTGGAGCGCCCGACGCGGCCGCGGATCTGGTACGCCTGCGCGAGCCCGAGCTGGTCGGAGCGCTCGACGATCAGGGTGTTCGCCTGCGGGATGTCGAGCCCGGACTCGATGATCGTCGTCGCGACCAGGACGTCGGAATCGCCGCGAAGGAAGGAGAGCATCGTGTTCTCGAGCTCGCCCTCGTCCATCTGCCCGTGCGCCTCCGCGAGCCGTACCCCAGGGCAGAGGGCGCGCAGCCGCTCGGCGACCTCATGCAGGGTCTCGATCCGGTTGTGGAGGAAGAATACCTGGCCGCCGCGAACCGCCTCGCGCTGGATCGCCTTGCGGACCAGCTCCTCGTCGTACGGGCCCACGTAGGTCCGCACCGGGCGCCGGCCCTCCGGCGGGGTCTCGATCACGGAGATGTCGCGGAGGCCCGCGAGACTCATCTGGAGCGTGCGCGGAATCGGCGTCGCCGAGAGCGAGAGGACGTCGACCTTGAGCTTGAGCTGGCGCAGGAGCTCCTTCTGCTTGACCCCGAACCGCTGCTCCTCGTCGACGATCACGAGCCCCAGGTCCTTGGCGCGGACGTCGCGCGAGAGGAGGCGGTGCGTGCCGATCAGGATGTCGACCCGGCCGTCAGCGAAGCGCGCGAGCGCGTCGCGCACCTCCGCCGGCTTTCGCAGGCGCGAGATCATCTCGACCTCGAGCGGCGTGTTCTGAAGCCGCTCTCGGAGCGTGCCCAGGTGCTGCTGGGCGAGGATCGTCGTCGGCACGAGCATCATCACCTGCTTGCCCTCGATCGCGGCCTTGTGGGCCGCGCGCAGCGCGACCTCGGTCTTGCCATAGCCGACGTCGCCGCAGATCAGCCGGTCCATCGGCCGCTCCGACTCCATGTCGCCCTTGACCGCCTCGATCGCGTCGATCTGGTCGGCCGTCTCGCGGTACGGGAAGGAGCGCTCGAGCTCGAGCTGCTCCTCGCTGTCGGGGCCGAAGGCGTGTCCCTTTCGCGCCTGGCGCTCGGCGTAGAGGTTGAGGAGCTCGCCGGCGAGCGCCTGGGCCGCACGCTTGGCGCGCGACTTGATCGCATCCCAGCGCTTGGAGCCGAGCGCCGAGAGCTGCGGCGGCTCCCCGCCTGCGCCGACGTAGCGGGTGATCTTCGCGAGCTGGTCGGTGGGCGCGAAGACGCGGTCCTCGCCGCGGTACTCGAGCTCGAGGTAGTCGCGGGTGACGCCGGCGAGCGTCTTCGTCTCGAAACCGGCGAAGCGGGCGATCCCGTGGTCCTCGTGGACGACGTAGTCGCCAACGCGCAGGTTCGCGAAAGTCGCCAGACCGCCGCGGGCGCTGGGCGGCGCCGCGGCGCGGCGGCGATGGACGAGGCGGCGGAACGGGACGACCGCGAGCCGCAGCTCGGGCGAGACGAAGCCGCCATCGATTCGCGCCTGGGCGAAGTAGACGGCGGCGCTCTCCGCCGGCGTGCCGTCCAGGAACCTAGCGTCGACGCGATCGAGGTTGTAGCGGGCGCGCTCGGCTTCACCCCGACTCTCGAACGCGACCACGACGCGGTAGCCGGACCGCAGCTCGCGCTCGAGCTGCGACTCGGCCTCGGAGATCGAGCGCGCGGCGGAGGTCGGCGTCTGCGCGCGGAAGGCTTCGCCGTCGTCCTCGGCGGACGCGGCGCGCACAGTCAGGAGCGCGCGGCGCGAGAGCGGCTCGCCGACCTCGACGTAGAGGCGGCGCGCGTCGTCCGCATGCATCGCCGTGGTCACATCCTCCCAGTGGTCGCGAAGGGCGGCCGGCACCTCGTCGGCGCTCGCGAGGACCACAGCCGTACCGTCGCCGACAAGCTCGAGCGGGGCGCGGAAGGAGTCGACCGGCAGGAGCTCTGCGACGTCCCTCTGGTCCCCGTCCTCGGCCGCGATCTCCGCCAGCTCGCGGTGCTCGAGCGCAAGCTCCGCCGCGGGGTTCAGCTCGATCAGCTCGGCCTCGCCGAGCGAGCGCTGGGTGAAGGTCGAAAACCAGCGGATCGACTCGATCTCATCGCCGAACAGCTCCAGCCGCGCCGCCCGATCCTCGGTTGCTCCGAATACGTCGAGGATCCCACCGCGCACAGCGAACTGCCCGCGGTCCTCGACCTGGTCGGTGCGCTCATAGCCGGCCTCGGCGAGGAGCACGGCGACATCGTCGAGGTCGACCTCCTCGCCGCGGTGAAGCACGAAGCCGGCCGGCCGCAGCGAGGCGTCGGGCACCGCCTCGGCCAGCGCGACGGCACTCGCCACGACGACGGCCGGCTCCTCGGCTCCGTCGGCGTCCGCGAGCGCGTCGAGCGCTCCGATCCGCAGCCCGACCAGGTGCGGCGGCGGCGCGAGATGAGACTCATAGCCCGTGCCGCGCGACGGGTAGTAGCGGATCCGCCGCGGCGCCAGGTAGGCGCCGAGCTCGCGCGCGAGGTCGCGGGCGCCGACATCGTCCGCGGCGACGATCAGCGCCGCCCGGCCGCCGAGGCCCGGCTCGGCCTCGAGCAGCGCCGCCAGCAGGTACGGCCGGATCGCCGCCGACGCGCGCAGCTCGACCGCCTCGCCGGTGCCCGCGCGGGCGGCGAGGGAGGTGATTCGCTCGTCCTCGAGCGCTATGTCGAGCAATGACCTCAGTCGCCAATGAATGTAGTGATCCGCTCCGCTGTGCCCTTTCGCCCGCATAAGGCATCCCGGTAGGGTCGGCTTCGATGAGCGAGCGGGGGCGACGGATCGCGGCCGTAGCGCTGGCGGTGCTTGCCGCCCTGGCGCTGCTCCTCGCTCTCGTCTCGGGCTACGCGTGGCGGGCCGTGTTCGACTCCGACCAGTTCGCGGACCGTGCCACGGTGGCGCTGGGCAACCAGGCGGTCCGGGACGAGGCCGGGCGTAGGATCACCGATGAGCTTGTCGCGGCGGATCCGGACCTCGTCGCGGTGCGGCCGGTGCTCGAGGCGGTCGTCTCCGGAATCGCCGGCGGCGGGGCCTTCCAGGACCTCTTTCGCGCCGGGGTGCGCGACCTCCACCGGACGATCCTCAAGCGCGACGAGGACACCGCCACGCTCACGCTCGCCGACATCGGGACCACGATCAGGGGGGCACTGGAGGCGTTCCAGCCGAAGCTCGCGAAGAAGATCCCGCCCGGGATCGAGACCAACCTGCTCGAGTCCGACCCACCGAAGGTGCTCGTCGACATCGCCCAGTTCGGCGACGACACGCAGTGGCTGCCGATCGCGCTGCTCATCGTCGGGCTGCTGGCCGCGATCGGGGCGCTGCGGGTGGCCGTGGACCCGCGCCGGGCGGGCGTCGCGATCGGCGTCTCGCTGGCGCTGGTCGCCGTGCTCACGATCGTCGGGCTGCAGGCCGGCCGGGCGATCCTCCTGACGTCCCTCGACGACCAGGGGCTTCGCGACGCGGCGGCGGCCGTCTGGGCCGCCTACATGGACGACCTGCGCACGGCGCTGTTTTTGCTCGCAGGCTGCGGGGCCGTGATCGCGGCCGCGGCGTCGTCGCTGCTCCGCCCCGTCGACGTCGGCGCGCAGCTCCGCCGTGGCTGGGGCGCCGCGACGGCGGAGCCGCAGCGCCGCGGCTGGCGAGCCATCCGTGCCGTGGTGCTGATCGTGCTCGGGATCGTGATTGTGATCGACACCGGGGCCTTCCTGTCGCTGGTCGCGCTGGTCGTCGGGCTCTACATCGCCTACGCCGGCGTCGCCGAGCTCATGCGACTGACGCTGCCGGCGCCCGACGAGGCGGCGGCGGACCAGCGGATCGGCCGCTCCGCGCTGATCGCGACCGCGATCGTCGCCGGCGCGATCTTCGCGGCCGGCGCGATCTTCATCGGCGTCGGAGGGATCAGTGAGCGCTCGGAGGCGATCGAGACCGTCGGCTGCAACGGCTCCGAGGAACTGTGCGACCGGCCGTTCGACAAGGTGGCGTTCCCGGCGACCCACAACGCGATGTCCGCGGCGACCAACCAACGCTGGCTCTTCGCGCAGCAGGGTCACGGCTTCGCCGACCAGCTCCATGACGGGATCAGGGGCCTTTTGATCGACGCCCATTACGGCGACCCGACCAAGGGCGGGGTCGTGAAGACCGACCTCTCCGACATCTCGAGGGGCGAGCGGAAGACGTACGAGGAGGAGCTCGGGCCCCAGGCGCTCGACGCCGCACTTCGGATCCGGGACCGTATCGTCGACTCGCCCGTGACCGGCGACCGCGGCGTCTACCTCTGCCACCGCTTCTGCGAGCTCGGGGCGCTGCCGATCGACGAGGCCTTCGGCCAATACCGGGACTTCCTCGCCGCGAACCCGGACGAGGTCCTCGCGATCGACATCGAGGACTACGTCGAGCCGGCCGACATCGCCGCCGCCGTGAAGCGGACGGGCCTCGACGAGTACGTCTACAAGGGCCCGCTCGGCGATCCGTGGCCGACGCTCCAGGACATGATCGATTCCGGCGGACGGGTCGTGATGCTCGCGGAGAACGAGGGCGGCGGGCGCGCGTATCGCTGGTACCACCCGGCCTACAAGAAGCTCCTACAGGAGACGCCGTACTCGTTCAAGACGCCCGCCGAGCTCGTCGGCCGCCAGCACCTCGACGACGGCTGCGAGCCAAACCGGGGGCCGGATACCGCCCCGCTCTTCCTGGTCAACCACTGGGTCGACACGTCGCCCGCCCCGAAGCCCGCTAACGCGGACAAGGTCAACGCGCAGGACGCGCTGATGAAGCGCATCAAGCGCTGCCAGACCGACCGCGACCTCCTGGCGAGCCTGATCGCGGTCGACTTCTACGAGCGCGGCGACCTGTTCGACGTCGTCCGCAAGCTCAACGCGCAGCGCGGGTCCGGCTGAGTCAGCTCGCGTACGGCAGGCCCGGCCCGGAGCGCTGCCACTCGACCTGTCCGTGGCCCTCCGCGCGCGAACGGTCGTCGACGCCGTCCCAGTCGTGGAGCATCCGCTTGAGGCGCGCGACGGCCTCGGGCGGGTGCTGGGCGACGTCCCCTGCTAACCGGAGCGCCGCCTCCTCCGTGCGCGGCGCCGGGACCACCTTGTGGATCAGGCCCCAGCGGTAGGCCATGTCGGCGTCGACCTCCTTCGAGGTCAGGAGCAGGTACTTCGCCACGGACAGCCCGCAGAGGGTGACGAGCCGCGCCGGACCAACCGGGACGCCGAGCGCGGCGCCCGGAAACCGCAGCCGCAGGTTGGAGCCGCCAACCCGAAGGTCGCAGGCGACGGCGATCTCGGCGCCGCCACCGACGCAGGCGCCGTGGCAGGCGGCAACCGTCGGCTTCCCGAATCCGGTGAGCTCGTCGTAGAGGTCAGCGAAGAGCTCCATGCGGCGCACCCTGGCCTCGGCGTCGAGCTCCTCCCGGACGTCGGCGCCGGCGGAGAGGCCCATGTGGTCGCTCGAGGAGACGACGAGCACCCGCACCTCCTCGTCGTCGCGAGCGCTCGCCAGGTGCTCCAGCATCAGCCCGAGCATCTCGGTGTTGATCGCGTTGCGCGCCTGGGGCCGGTTGAGCTGAACGAGCGCGACGCGGTCGGCGACCGAATAGTTCACGAGGGCGTCACTCATCGGCCGCGATCCTCTCAACCAGGCGGTCGGTCTCGTCGGCAGCCTTCGCGATCAGGTCCCGCACCCTCTCCTCCGGCTCGGAGAAGCGGCCGAGGACGTAGGCGGAGACGATCTCGGGGTCGGTTGAGTCGGGCCGCCCCACACCGACCCGTACGCGCCAGAAGTCGGTGTCCCCGAGCCCGCGCTTGAGGCTCTTGAGGCCGTTGTGGCCGGCGACGCCGCCGCCGAGCTTGGTACGGATCTCGCCGAACGGCAGATCGATCTCGTCGTGGGCGACGACCACCCGGTCGAGCGGCACCCTCAGCTGGCCGCGGGCCGGCCCGACCGAGTCGCCGGATTCGTTCATAAAGGTCTGGGGCAAGAGGATCGCGACGCGAGGCCCACCCGGGCGAACCCGCCCCTCGGCGATCAGGCCGCGGAAGCGCTGCTTTGCCTTCGGCAGGTCCCAGCGCCGCGAGAGCTCGGCCGCGACCTCGAAGCCGACATTGTGGCGGGGCCTGGCGTACCGGCTACCGGGATTGCCTAACCCAACGACGAGAACCAATCGCGCCACCTCCTCCGCTTCGCGTCCGGGGGTGTCGCGGTCTGCGGCAGGACGACGCCTGCCGAAGAGTCGCAGGGGCCTACTCCTCGCCGGACTCGCCCTCGGCGCCGGGCTCGGCCGACTCGGCCTCGCCCGCGATCTCCTCCTCGGGCGCCTCGGCCTCCTCGCCGACCAGCTCCGCCTCCTCCTCGACCTCGGGCTCGGGCTCCTCCTCGACCCGTGGGGGCGAGAGCGTCGCGATCGTGATCTCGTCCGCGTTCTGGTCCTCACCGAGAACGAACTCGACGCCCTCCGGCGGGATCAGCGCGCTGAGCTGGAGCGTGTCGTTGATCGCCATGCCCGAGACGTCGGCCGGGATCGACTCGGGGATCGCGGTCGGCAGGGCGGAGATCGTCAGCTCGTGCGTGACGTGCTCGAGGACGCCGCCCTCGGTGACGCCCGGCGCGTCCTCCGCGCCGATCAGCTCGACGGGGACGTCGGCCTGGATCTCCTCGTCGAGGCGAACCTCCTGGAGATCGAGGTGAAGCAGGTCGCCGCGCACCGGGTCGCGCTGCTGCTCTTTGATCACGGCCGGAACCGCACCGGACCCCTCGATCTGCACGTCGATCAGAGCACCGCCGTGGACCAGGACGTTGCGCGCCTCCCGCTCACCGACCTGAAACGGCCGGGCCTCCGACCCGCCGCCGTAGACCACGCCCGGGACGAACCCGGAGCGGCGCAGGCGGCGGCTGGTGCGCGAGCCGAACTCGGTTCGCGGCTGAGCCTTGAGGGTGACGCGATCTGAAGCCATGGCGACGCGTGAGGATAGGGGAAACGGCTGCGCGCGCGCTGGAGACCTGCCTACCCCGCGGCTACCCTGCGCGGGTGGCCGGCGACGACAGAAAGATCCCGAAGGGACGGGTCCGGCGCTCGGCCAAGCTGGGCACGGCGCTAGGTGGCCAGGCGGCTCGGTACGCCGGCACGCGGGCGGCCACGGTCGGTCGCTCCCAGGAGGAGGCCCAGGAGAAGCTCGAGGCGCGCCATCTCGAGACGGCGCTGACCATGGTTCGCACGCTCGGTGAGATGAAGGGCGCGGCGATGAAGCTCGGCCAGCTCGCCTCGTTCATCGACACGGAGTTCCTCCCGCCCGAGTACGCCGACATCTACCAGCGCGAGCTCGCGAAGCTGCGCACGTCCGCCCCGCCGATGCCGTGGGCGAGCGTCTCCAAGGTGATCGAGGAGGACTACGGCGAGCCGGTCTCAGAGCACTTCTCGGAGTTCGAGCCCGAGGCGTTCGCCGCCGCCTCGATCGGACAGGTCCACCGGGCGACGCTGCTCGACGGCCGCGAGGTCGCCGTCAAGATCCAGTACCCGGGGGTCGCGGAGGCGCTCGAGTCCGACCTGCGCAACGCCGGCATGCTCGTGCGGCTGGCGAAGGCGATCGCGCCCGGGCTCGACGCACGCGCGGTGGCTCAGGAGCTCCGCGAGCGAGTGATGGAGGAGCTCGACTACGAGCACGAGGCGCAGAACCAGCGCAGCTTCGCCCGCGCGTACCGCGAGCACCCGTTCATCTACGTGCCGGATGTGGTCACGCGGCTCTCGCGCCGGCGCGTGCTCGTCACCGAGTACGTCGAGGGGCGGGACTTCGAGCGGGTAAAGCAACTCGACCACGAGGAGCGAAGCCGCTTCGGCGAGATCGTCTTCCGCTTCTGCTTCGGCTCGATCTACCACCTCCAGCACTTCAATGCTGACTCCCACCCCGGCAACTACATCCTCATGAACGACGGTCGCGTCGCCTTTCTCGACTTCGGGATGACGAAGAAGCTCGACGCCGAGCAGATCGAGCTCGAGCAGCGGGCGGTGGACGCGGCGGTGCGCCGCGATCCCGACGCGCTGCGCGAGGCGCTCCACGTACTCGGCTTCGTCAAGAACCCGTCGAAGCTCGATGCCGAGCGCCTCATGGACCACGTGATGCTGGTCGGCGGCTGGTACATGGAGGACCGCGACTACGAGGTGTCGCCGCGCCGGGTGATGAAGATCATCGAGTCGACCTCGGACCCACGCTCCGAGTACTTCGACCTCATGCGCCGCGAGAGCCTGCCCGCCGAGGAGCTGATGGGAAGGCGGATGGAGACCGGGGTCGTCGCCGTGCTGGCCCAGCTGCACGCGAGGCGAAACTGGCACCGGATCATGCGCGAGTGGGTCTACGGCGAGGCGCCTGAGACCGAGCTCGGCCAGCAGGAGTGGGACTACTTCGAGGCCCGCGGGATCAAGCGCGTCCCCGGGATCGCGTCGCGGGCTTAGGGCGCTAGGGCGCCGCCGGCTCGGGCTCGGCGCCCGCGGGCGCCTCCTCACGGGGGCGAATGCCGACGATGGCGATCACGAGCCCGACGAGCGCGATCGCGGTCACAACCCGGAGGCTGAGCTGGATCCCGGCGACGAACGAGTCGCGGACGACGTCGAGGATCCGATCCGCGAGGTTGGTCCCGAAGTCGGCGAAGGCGCGCTGGCCGGGCTCGGTGCCGGCGAGGACGCCGTGGATCACGCTCGCCTGCTCGCCGGTCACCCGGACGCCGAACTCCGCCGAGTCGCTCACCACCCGATTCTCCGAGCGGCTGGTGAAGATCGCCGTCACGAGCCCGAGGCCGACCGCGCCACCCGCGATCTGGAACATGTAGGTGATCCCGCCCGCGAGGCTCGACCGCGCGGCGTCGAGCATCGTCACGGCCGCCGTCGTGACCGAGGGGATGAAGAGGCCGGCGCCGATCCCGATCAGGGCGAGCCCCGGGACCAGCACGCCGTACCCGGAGGCGGCGTCGAAGAACGAGATCAGAAGCGGCCCGACCGCCATCAACGCCGTGCCGACGATGATCACGGGCCGGCCCCCGAAGCGCTCGTAGAGCCGGCCGGACATGAACGCCACCGCCCCGAACAGGCCGAGCATCGGGAGCATTCCGATACCGGCCTTGAGCGCCGACCAGCCCAGGACCTTCTCCATCAGCTGCGGCACGTAGAGGACGACGGAGAAGAACACCGCAGAGAGCATCAGGACGGTGAGGCACGCGGCGCGGAAGCTCCGGTTCGCGAGCACGTCGGGCGGGATCAGGGCGGCTTCGCCGGCGCGTCGCTCGATCATGCCGAAGGCGATCAGCATCGCGACGCAGAGCGCGAAGAGGCCGATCACGCGCGGATCGCCCCAGCCCCAGTCAACGGCCTGATCGAGTGCGAGAAGCAGGGAGATGATCCCGAGCGAGACCGTGACGATCCCCGCGTAGTCGATCCGGCGCTCGGCGGCCTCGGGCTTGCGCTCGTGAACGAAGCTGGCGGTGGCCAGGACGGCGATCGCCGCGATCGGGAGGTTGACGTAGAAGATCGCGCGCCAGCTCAGCTCGTCCGTGAGCACGCCGCCGAGGAGCGGGCCGATCGCGTTTCCGAGCCCGGCGACGCCGAGGATGAGGCCGCCCGCGAGACCGGCCCGGGCCGGCGGCAGCGCGGCGAACGTCATGCCGAGGATGGCCGGCCACATCAACGCGCCGCCGACACCCATCCCGACCCGCGCTGCGATCAACACGTCGGCGTCCGGCGCCAGCGCGCCGAGGAGCGAGAAGGCGGCGAAGATCGCGGTGCCGATGTAGAAGATCAGCTGCCGCCCCAGCATGTCGGCCAGGCGGCCGCCGGTGATGAGGCCCATCCCGAACACGAGGACGTAGCCGTTGATCACCCATTGCACCGTGCCGACGTCGACGTCGAAGTCCTGCTCGATCGCCGGCAGGGCGACGTTGAGCGCCGTGAAGTCGTTCGCGATGACGAGGACGCCGAGGCCCAGCGCGACCAGCGTCAGAACGGTCCTGCGAGGCAGCGCTTCCGGGGCAGCCATCCGCGCGCACTCTAGTCGCCGCCCACCCGCCGATGTAGGGTCGGACGCACCCCACCGAAGGAGATCGCGCATGGGCAGGTTCAGACAGGGATGGGAGCTCACGAAGAGGAGCTGGGGCGTGCTGCGCTCCAACCGCGAGCTCTTTCGCTTCCCGATCTACGGGACGATCGCGGCGCTCGCGGTCACCGTGGTCGCTACCGGGCCGGGCATCTACCTGATCCAGGACGGCGAGCGCGCGCTGGGCGCCATCCTGACCGCGATCGGCCTCTATCTGTCGGCGTTCGCCGCCATCTACTTCGGCGTCGCCCTCGCGGCGACGGCCGACCGGATCTTCCACGGGCAGCCGGCCACGGTCGCCGACGGATTCGCGGTCGCCCGCTCACGCCTCGGCCCGATCGCCGGCTGGGCCGCGGTATCGGCGATCGTCGGCATCCTGATCACCCTCCTCCAGCAGACCGGCAGCATCGGCGAGGCGATCATCGGCTGGCTGGTCGGCGCCGTCTGGTCCCTGATCACCTTCCTCGCCGTGCCCGTGATCGCGCTCGAGGGAACCGGCCCGTTGGAGACGCTGAAGCGCTCGGCCACCCTGTTCAAGGAGCGCTGGGCGGGCCAGATCACCGGCAATGTCGCGATCGGAGGCGCCGTCGTCCTCTTCGGGGTCCTGCCCGCGGCGCTCCTGATCGTCGGCGGCGGCTACCTGTGGGCCGCCGGCGACGGCGAGGCCGGCGACACGGCGGGAGCGGCGCTCGTGATCGTCGGGATCGCCGTGCTGGTCGTCTCGATGCTCGTCCTCCAAGCCCTCAAGGGAGTCTTCGGCGTCGCGCTCTACCCCTTCGCCGCCACCGGCGAGGTCACCGGGGGGTTCAGTGAGGCCGAGCTGGAGTCGGCGGTGCGGAGGAAGTCTCAGTAAGCGGCGGGTCCGCGGCCAGGGACAGGAGCCGCGGGTCGTTGGTGCAGATCCCGTCGACGTCGAGCCCGCGCAGGCGCGCGATCCGCGCCGGCTCGTCGACCGTCCAGGCGATCACCACCACGCCCGCGCCGTGCGCGGCGGCAACCAGCCGCGCGGTGATCAGCGGGTGGTAGACCCACACCGCCCACACGCCGAGCGCCGGTGCCCGCCGGCGGACGATCGCCGGGAGCCGCGTCCGCAGCGACGCCGAGCCCGCGAAGAACACGGGTCGTAGCCAGCGGTTGCGGCTCCAGTCGCGGGTCACCTTCGGCAGCGTCCAGCCCCGTTCGAGCTCCGGCGCGTGGTCTCGCAGGTAGGCGAGGCTCGGGCGCTCCATCGTCGAGACCATCGCGCGCTCGATGAGCTCGCGTTCGCGAAGCGCGGCCGCGACCTCGTCCTCGCGGCCGGCGAGCTTCAGGTCGAGGTCGATGCGGACCGCGTCGAGTGGCGGGCGCGTGAAGTGGTCGAGCGCCTCGGTGAGTGTGAGCGGTTCGCGCCGGCGCGCGTCCCCCCAGTCGTGAGCGACGAGCAGTGGCCCGCCGGCGGGCGCCGGACCGGCCTCCGCGCGGCGCCAGTCGGCACCGTTCGCGAAGTCGGCCTGCGGCCGGAGGACGTCGAACTCGATCACGTCGACCCCGGCCTCGACCGCGGCGGCGAAGCTCTCGGTGGTGTTGCCGCGGCGCATCGCGTCGGCGCCCTTGTGGCCAATCGTCAGCATCCCCGCGATCCAGTCAGCGTCCGTGCCCGCACCAGCCGAAAGGTACCGGCGAACGGCGGCGACCCGGCCGTTACGGTGAGCCGATGAGTGATGCGCTCCGCCGCCGGCTAGCTGCGGCGCTCCTCATCCTGGGGGCCGCAGTCGCCGGGCTCGCGATCGCAGACGTCGGCCCGTTCTCGGATCCGCCGACCGAGGAGCAGCGCGTTGCGGACGTGGTCGAGCGGTTCTTCGGCGCCGCCTCCGACGGTGATTCGGCGACCTTCTGCCGGCTGCTGACCAGCGACGCCCGCCAGGCGCTTCAGGTCGAGACAGCGCAGCGCCTGCACATCGACAAGGAGCCGAAGTGCGAGCGGATCCTCGACGCGCTCGGCGGGATCTTCGAGGGCTCTCAGGTGAGCGTGCGCTACGTCAGCGTGAGCGGAAACCGCGCCCGCGTCGAGGCACGCTACAACCTCGCCGGCGCGGGAGCCGAGCCACGCACCGTGCTGCTGTTCGAGGAGCGCGGCGAGTGGCGGGTGAGCGACCCCGGCTGAGCGCTCAGGTCGTCCTCGGCTCCGAGCGCGCCTTCAGCGCCAGCATCACGCTGAGGACCAGCACCGATAGCGCGGCGACGATCGCCGCGATCCACCCGAGCGGCGTGAACCCGAGGATCAGCGCCACGATCATCACGCCCCCGACCCACTTCGGCAGGGCACCGCTGCGCAGGATCGCGAGCCCGGTTCCGAGCAGGTACGCCGTCACCCCGAGTACCAACGGCAGGAAGTCGTTGTCCCACAGCGCTTGCAGCGCCTGGACCGCCGAGGGGTCGACATCGTCGGCCGCCTCCGCGAGCGCGAACGAGATCGTGCCGTCGATGGCGATACCGATCGCGACGATCGTCGTTCCGACGAAGGCGATCGTGGGAGTGAGGTCGGCCGGCCCGACGGCGCGGCGCAGGAAGTTGCGCAGGTATGCCCCGAACGAGATCAGCAGCAGCCCGGCCAGTACCCCCAGGACTGCTCCGATCTGGACCGAGTCCTTGTTGTCGAGATAGAAGTCGACGATCTCGTCCGCAGGATCCTCCGCGCTCTTCGGCTCTCCGACGATCGCGAACGAAATGATCGCGACCACGATGAACAGCACGCCGGTGAGCGCGACCAGCCAGGCACGACGGTCTGCACGATCCATGGGTCCTCCCCTCTCGGCGGCGCCCGACGCGCCGCGTTCACGCCAGCCTAAGCCCACGTCGGAGGGCTTGCACGCGTTTGCCGCTGCTCGGCGTGTCACCCGTCACCGCGGGTACTCCCCGGCCCATGAGCGACGTCCGAGCCCCTCGCGAGGAGCTGCCGCCGCTCGAGCTTCGCCGGCTGCGCGACCTCGAGCTCGACGAGGCCCCGGAGGAGGGCCAGCCGGCCCACATCGCCTCCGCCTCGGGGATCGCGAAGCGGGGCGACTTCGTCTACGTGGTCGGTGACGACCTCTTGCACGTCGGTGTCTTCCGGCTTGCGGGTGGCGGCGCCGGCGAGGCGCTGCGCGTCTTCGAGGGCGCCCTGCCCGATGATGGTGCGGAGCGCAAGCGCGAGAAGCCAGACCTCGAAGGGCTGACGACGCTGCCCCCGGTGGAGGGCGAGCCCAACGGCGGGCTGCTCGGCCTCGGCTCGGGCTCCAGCCGCGACCGCGACCGCGGATTCTTTTGGCCGTTTGCCGCCGACGGCTCGCTCGCGAACCGCCCGCGGCCGATCGAGCTCGCGCCCGTTTATGAGGCGATGCGGGGTGAGCTCGGCGGCGAGATCAACATCGAGGGCGCAGCGGTCGTCGGCGAACGCCTCTGGCTCTTTCACCGCGCCAACCGCGGCAGCGCGCCGAACAGCGTCGCGGAGTTCAAGCTTCGCGATCTGTCGCGGACCCTGCGGGAGGACCTCGTCGTCGATGCCGACGAGCTGACGACGATTCGCGGCTATGACCTGGGCGAGCTCGATGGAGTCCCGCTCTGCTTCTCGGACGCAACCGCGCTGACCGAGGAGCTCGTCTGCTTCAGCGCCTCGGCCGAGGGCGAGGACGACGGCGACATCCACGGCTCGGTCGTGGGGACGATCAGCCGCGACGGCCGGGTGCGGCGCCTGCGCGCGATCGACCCGCAGTGGAAGGTCGAGGGGGTGCACGCGACCGTCGACACCGGGGTCATCGACTTCCTGTTCGTCTGCGACCAGGACGATCCGGACGCGCCGTCACCGCTCCTGAGCGCAACGATGCCGATCGACCGCGAGCTCGACGAGGACCGCGCGGGCTACGGGCGGTAGGCGTGCACCGCCGCCCGCGCGGCGTCCCGGTCGAGGAACTCGCGGAAGCGGGTTGTCCGCCCCTCCCCGTCGGTCTCCATCAGGAAGAACTCGCGCATCTCGCCCGGCGCGCCGCTCGTCGTGCCCCGGCCCCTGACGATCGCCTCGATCAGGATCAGGTGCTCGGCGACGTCCGTGGCGTCGACCAGCTCGAGACGGATGTCGCCCAACAACGCCAGCCGCTCCGACATCCGACGAACGCACTCCTCGCGGCCGCGGCGCACCCCGGCGTCCGGGAACTTCGGAGGCTCCTCCCAGACGATCTGTGGATCCCAGAATCGCTCCGCCATCGCCTCGAGTCCCTGCTCGTTCCAGATCTTGAACGCGGTCTGGGCGCGCTCCCGCCCGGTCGGGCGCTCGGACACGGGCTCAGAAGAGCTGGTTCTCGCCGGCGAAGATCTCCGACACCGAGTCGTCCGCGAAGATGCGGCGGATCGAGTCGGCGAGGGTCTGCGCGGTCGGGAGCTGGACGATGTTCTCGGGGTAGCCCGGCCGCAGCGGGATCGTGTCGGTGACGACGATCCGCTCGATGCCCGAATCCTGGTAGACGAGCCGCTCGTAGGCGGGGCCCGAGAAGACGCCGTGGGTGGCGCACGCGATGATCCGCGCCGCGCCCTCGTCGAGGACGGTCTTCGCTGCGGCGGTCAGGGTGCCGGCGGTGTCGATCATGTCGTCGACGAGGACCGCGGTCTTGCCGTCGACGTCGCCGACGACGTAGCCGATCTCCGCGACCTGCTGGGCGGGGCGCTCCTTCTCCATCACGGCCCAGTGACAGCCGATCTTGCGGGCGAAGTTCCGCGCCACCTTCACCCGGCCTGCGTCAGGGGAGACGATCACGAGCTCGTCGTCCCAGGCCTGGTCCATGAAGTACTGGGTCAGCATCGGCATCGCGGTCATGTGGTCGACCGGCTTCGAGAAGAAGCCCTGGACCTGGCCCGAATGGAGGTCCATGGTCAGCACCCGGTCGACGCCGACGGCCTCGAGGCACTGGGCGACGACGCGGGCCGAGATCGGTTCCCGGGGTGCCGACTTCTTGTCCTGGCGGGCGTAGCCGTACCAGGGCATGACGGCGATGATCCGGTGCGCGGAGGCGCCCTTGGCGGCGTCGATCATCACCAGGAGCTCCATCAGCGCATCGTTGGGCGTCATCCCCTCGGCGGCGTTGGCGGCGGTCGACTGGACGAGGAAGACGTCCGCGCCGCGGATCGACTCCTTGTAGCGGCAGTAGACCTCTCCGTCGGCGAACGTCCGCAGGTCGACCTGGCCCAGGTCGAGGTCGAGGTGGCCGGCGATCTTCGCGGCGAGCTCCATCGAAGCGCGGCCGCCGAAGACCATGAGCCGCTTCGTGTAGTCCTGCGGGATCGAGCTGATCACCTGCGGACTCTCCTCGAGAATGCTCACGTCGTCGTGCCCCCTGTGTCCTCTTCGGCCTCGGCTGCCTTCCTGTCGGCGTATCCCTCGATGTTGCGCTGATCGTTGGTGGAGACCGCGAGCGCCCCGTCCGGCACGTCCTCGCGGACCACCGCACCGGCGCCAGTGTAAGCGCGATCCCCGACGCTCACCGGCGCGACGAGCGAAGTGTTCACGGATACGCGCGCATCTTCCCCAATCTTCGTGCGGTTCTTGCGCCGGCCGTCGTAGTTGGCGGTGATGCTGCCGGCGCCCATGTTCGCGCCGGCGCCGATCTCCGCGTCGCCCACGTAGGCGAGGTGCGGGACCTTGGCGCCCTCGCCGATCGTCGCGTTCTTGATCTCCACGAAGCTGCCGGCCTTCGCGCGCTGCCCGAGCCTTGCGCCGGGACGCAGGTAGGCGAACGGCCCGACGCTCGCCAGGTTGTCGACCTCGGCGTTGTCGAGGTAGGAGTGGATGACGCGCACCTGCTCCCCGACGCGCGAGTCGATCAGCGTGGAGTGCGGGCCGATGATCGAGTCGGCGCCGATCGAGGTGGCGCCGCGGAGGGTGGAGCCCGGCTCGATCGTGGCGTCGGCTGCGATCTCGACGTCGGCGTCGATCCAGGTCGACGACGGGTCGATGATCGTGACGCCGGCGCGCATGTGGCGGTCGAGGATCTGGCGGCGGGCCTCGGCGGTCGCGGCGGCGAGGTCGGCGCGGTCGTTGACGCCGAGGTTGACGTTCCGATCGGAGGCACGGTGCGCGGCCACGCGCAGCCCACGATCGCGGAACGCGGGCAGGACGTCTCCGATGTAGTACTCGCCCGCCGAGTTGTCGTTGGTGAGGCCGTCGAGCGCCTCGACCAGGGGCTCGGCGGCGAACGCGTAGGTGCCGGTGTTGATCTCGCGAATCGCAAGGATGTCGGTCGGGACGCCGGTCGGGTCCTTGGTCTCGACGATCCGCTCGAGCTCGCCGGCGTCGTTGCGGACGATGCGACCGTACGCGCCCGGGTCGTCGGCCTCGACGGTCATCACCGTGGCCGCGGCGTCGGCAGCGCGGTGGGTCTCGAGGAGCGCCTCGACGATCTCGCCGTTGAGGAGCGGGTGGTCGCCCGAGAGGACGACGACGGTTTCCGAGTCGCGGACGATGTCATGTGCGGCGCGAATCGCGCCTCCGGTGCCGTCTGCCTCCGGCTGGATCACCGTCTCGGTGCCCTCCGGCAGCCCGGGGGTCAGATCCCGGTCCGGGGGGACGATCACGGCGACGCGGTCCGCCCCCGCCTCCCGCGCCGCGAGCACGGGCCAGGCGACCATCGGACGGCCGCACACGGGGTGCAGGACCTTCGGCATCGAAGAGCGCATCCGCGTGCCCTCGCCCCCGGCCATGACCAGGACGGTCAGTCCGCCGCCTGAATTACCTCCGCCCACGTGCGCATCGTAGACGCGGCTGAGCCGTCGATCTTGATCGCTGCCGCGCCCGGGGTTATCTTTGCGGCGGCGCCGTCCCGCGCCCGACCTCCGCTCCGGCTCCCACGCAGCCGGCCGAGGGAGGTAAGGGGGGCTTCGAGCCCTCGGGACGCCGGTCATCGCGAGCCCTTCCGGCGGGGTGCCGAGAGCGTGGGTCCCGGTCGCCACCGCCAGCGAAGGAGCGAGACATGACCGCACAGAAGTCGTTCAAGCGCAAGGTTCGGGCGCGGATGGCGAAGACGGGCGAGAGCTACACGGCGGCGCGCCGCCAGCTGATCGCCTCGGGCGAGCGCCCGGCCACCGGCGCCGCGTCCTACGAGCCGCCGGTGTCGGACGAGGCCGCTCGCGAGGCGACGGGCCGCGGCTGGCAGGAGTGGTTCGCGATCCTCGACGAGTGGGGCGCCGTGAGCCGCCGCCACCCGGAGATCGCCCGCTGGCTGCAGGAGGAGCAGGACGTCGCGGGCTGGTGGGCGCAGTCGGTGACCGTCGCCTATGAGCAGGCGCGCGGGTTGCGGGCGCCCGGCCAGCGCGCCGACGGCGGGTTCTCGGCGACCGCGTCGAAGACCGTCGCTGTGCCCGTCGAGCGGCTGTACGAGGCGTTCCTCGACCGCCAGGTTCGCGAGCGGTGGCTGCCCGACGCCGGGATGCGCATCCGCACCGCCACGCCGCCGAAGTACGCGCGGTTCGATTGGGAGGACGGATCCACCCGCGTCATCGTCGGCTTCACCGCGAAGGAGGACGCCAAGAGCCAGGTCGGCCTCGAGCACGAACGCCTGCCGGATCCGGAGACCGCGGAGGAGATGAAGACATGGTGGCGCGAACGCGTCGCTGCGCTCAAAGAGGTGCTCGAAGCGAAATAGGCACACTCGCGGCACATCCCGGGGTTGAGGCGCGCAGCGCGCGAAGGCAGCCTGCGCAACTGTGCATTCACCTGCAACCGGACGGACCGTGCACATTCGTGCGCCCTATGAGGGGCACGATTGTGCACCGTCGTCCGCTGGGTGGTGAGTGCACAGTCATGAGCGCCGATCATCGGATCGCCGCGGTGGCCAGTCGACAGCACGGGCTCATCACGCGAGGGCAGCTCAAGCGACTGGGGCTCAGCCGAGCGGCAATCGAGCATCGAGTCGCGACCGGAAGGCTGCACCGGATGCGCCGCGCCGTCTTCGCGGTCGGCCACACGGCGACCAGCGATCGCGCCGTCCTGCTCGCTGCTGTCATGGCGTGCGGGAGCACCGCGGCCCTCAGTCATCTGCACGCGGCGTGGATCCGGCGGTTCTTTCCGCCGTGGATCGAGATCCCGCTTACGCCGACGCACATCACCGTCCCGCCGCACAGCGGAAAAGGCCGGTTCCGGGACGTAATCCTCCATCGGGCGACGCTCCCGCCGGCGGACGTCACCGTGCACGAGGCGATTCCCACCACCGCGCCCGCTCGAACGATCCTCGACTGCGCGACGCTGCTCGAGCCGCGGTCGCTCGAGCGCCTGGTCGATCAGGCGATCACGAATCACGCCGTCGACGTCGCGGCGCTCATGAATGCACTCGCCGAGCACCCGCATCGGCGAGGTACTGCGACGGTTCGACACCTGCTTGAGGCAGCAGAGCGCTTCGACACCGTTTCGCAGTCCGAGATGGAGGAGGCGTTCGTAGGGCTCGTGCGCCAGGCCGGGCTGCCAACGCCGAGCCTCAACTATCGCCTTGCCGACATGAAGATCGACGCCGCATGGCCGGACGAGCGGGTGGCCGTTGAGCTTGACGGCTACACCTGGCACCGAACGCGTTACCGCCAGGAGGCGGATAGGACCAGAGAGGCGAAGTTGCGGCGGCTCGGTTGGGTGCCGGTGCGCTACTCGAGTCGGCAGGTGTTCGATGCGCCGGTCGCGGTCGCCGCTGACCTCGCCGCTGTTCTCGCCGGGCGACGAGGCCTAGACTCGAAGCCGCCGTTCCGGGGTGGTGTAACCGGCTAGCACGCGGGGTTTTGGTCCCCGAGGAGGTTGGGTTCGAGTCCTCCCCCCGGAGCTACTCCTGCGCCCCGCGCCGGACCTTCGCCCGGCCGGCTTCGGTGCCGGGCTCGGTTGCGGGGCCGCGGGGTGGGGCGATGCCCAGGACGCGCATCGCCTTGAGGCCCAGGCCCAGTTTCTCGCGGCCCTCGGTCGAGGTGATGTCGTGGCCGCAGAGGTCCTTCACACGCTCGAGGCGGTAGCGGACTGTGTGCCGGTGGGTGAAGAGCTGCTCGGCGGTCGGGGTGACGTTGCCGTCGTTCTCCAGGTACGCCTCGATCGTCGCCACGAGGTCCGTCTCGTACTGCTCGTCGTAGGCGCAGAGCGGCGCGACCGTCTCCTCGTAGAAGCGCTCGAGCTCGCCGGATTCCTCGCTCATCGCCGGCAGCAGCAGGCGGTAGGAGCCCGTGTCCTCGAACGCCAGCAATCCGATCCCGTCGGCCTCGGCGACGTTCGCGGCGAGGAGGGCCTCCTGGCCGGCGCGGTAGAGGTCCGCGGGGTCGGCCGTCCAGCGGCTGCGCGCCACGGTGACGTGGAAGCCCGGCAGGGACGCATCGAGCTCGCGCTCGAGCGCCCGCGCGGCGCGCTCATGCTGGGCGGCCTCGGCCGAAGGGAAGATCGCGGTCACCGCGGCCCGCTCACCGTCCTCGTCGAGCGCCGCGATCGCGCCCGTGCTCGCGGCGCGCAACGCCCGCAGCGATACGACGAGAACCCGCGCGCGCCAGTCGCCGGTCTGCGCAGCGCGCGGCGCGGCTCGCGCCAGGATCACGCCGCCCCCGCGCTCGACCTGCGCGCCCAGCTCCGCCGCCATGGCGATGATGTCGTCGCGGTCGGTCACCCGCCGCTTCAGCACGGCGCGCACGAACTCACCGGCGGCCTCGTCGCTCGCCCACTCCGGCGCCCGCGAGCGCTCGAGCTCGAGCGCGAGCAGCGTCGTCACCATCCGTGTCAGCGTCGGCGACGGCTCGCCGCCGCGTCTCCGGTAGCGCAGCTCACCCACCACCGCGTCCGCCACCCGCAGGTCAAGCGTGCGGACGTCGCCCTCGCCGGAGAGCAGCTTCGACTCCTCCGCCGAGGAGGAGGCGGCGACCGCGAGCACGGCGCTCGAGCGGTCGATCAGCGCGACGCTCGCGCCGAGAGCGGCGGCGGCGGCGCGGGCGACGGCCGGTAGCCCGGCGCCCGACTCGATCGCCTCGGAGAGGTTGTCGAGCGCTGCCTCGTCCGCCGTGCGGGCAGGGTCTGTGCGCGACGTCGCGTCCGAGGGCACCCGAGGATTCTAGGCGCGGGCCCTGAGCTCAGCCGCCGAAGAGATGCGTGATGTCGTCCCAGTAGTAGACGATCCCGATGCCGATGGCGACCCCGACCCCGAGGAGCGCGAGGAGCACGAACAAAGACACGATGACAGCGGTCGCCTTCTCCCACGTGCGCGAGAACGAACCGATCGCGGGCACCAGGATGAGCGCGGCGAACGCGACCAGGCTGATCAGCCCGGCGGCGCCGAAGAGCAGGTACTCGGTTCCAATCTCGGCGACTATCGGCATCAGGCCGCCTGATTCTGGCGGAAGTGGGTGGCCACCATCATCACGGTCGCGCAGGCCGCGAACGCCGACAGCCCAAGCGCCCACCCACCGCTGACGTCGGAGAGGTAGTGCACGCCGAGATAGACGCGGCTCAGCCCGATCAGTGCGGTGAGCGCGATCCCGCCCGCGACCAGCGCCGATCCGTAGGCCCAGCCCGGCCGCAACCGCAGCGTGACCACGAGCGCGAGCCACGAGTAGAGCACGGCGTACGTGGCGTGGCCGCTCGGATAGCCGAAGCCGCTCGCCTCGACCAGCCCACCGTCTGGCCGCGGCCGCGCGACGACGTCCTTCAGCACCGGCACGCCGATGTGGCAGATGACGAGCGCCGCGACGAGCACGGTCAGCTCGATCCAATGGCGGCGAAGCGCCAGCAGCGCGCCCGCCACGATCGCCACCGCCAGTGTGAACGCGGTCGAACCGAGCGCCGTCACGACCTTCGCCGCGTCGGTCAGCCATCCGGTACGCAGCGCGTCGACCGCGTCCACGGCCGTCGTGTCGCCCGGCGTCGGCCCGGCGTCGCCGTCGAGGATGAGCGCGTAGCCGACGAGCACGAAGAGCGCCACCGCGAGCACCGCCATCAGCGTCGTGAACTGGAGGCCCAGCCCGCCGGGTGTGATCCGCCTCCAGACGAAACGGATCTCCGGAAGCAGCCAGCGCAGCCCCGGCGTCGCCTCGATCCGCGCCGCGAGCTTGGCGCGATTCTCGGCCTTGCGCAGATAGCGCGAGATCAGGACGCCGCCGACGATCACCGCGACGACCGTCCCGAACACGAGCGCGCCCCGGCCGGCGATCTCCGTCGCCTTGTCGAGGCTCTGCGATAGCGCGTAGCCCAGGAGCGAGAACGCCCCCGCCCAGAGGCCGGTGCCGAGCACGCTGTACGGCACGAAGGCGCGGTAGCGCATCCCCGAGCTGCCGGCGATGAACGGGGCCAGCGCTCGCACGAGCCCGATGAACCTGCCGATGAGGATCGTCTTGCCGCCGTGGCGGTCGAAGTAGCGCTCGACCTGCTCGAACCGCTCATGTGTGATCCGCACCTTCGGCCCGTGCTCCAGCACGAAGTCGCGGCCGAGCCTGCGCCCGATCAGGAAGCTCGTCGTATCGCCCGCCCAGGCGCAAAACCAAACGATCGCGATCACGATCACGATCGAGATCTCGCCCTGCCCCGCGACCGCGCCGCCGAGGATCACCGCCGTCTCGCCCGGGAAGACGAGCCCGACGAACGCGCCGGTCTCCAGGAAGGCCAGCAGGCCGACGAGGGCGTACGTCCAGTCGCCGAGCTTCTGCGAGACATCCTCGAGCAGCGCCTCGACGTCGATGTCGGGGACGAAGAGCTGGAACGCGACGAACCCGAGGACGATGACCGCGGCGATCACCGCAAGCCGCACCCGCTCGTGCTTGGAGGACTCGAGCTGCAAGGTCCCGGATTATCGAAGGCGCTGCGGCGCCGACACGATCGCGTTCGCGAATCGCGGCGGAAGGGCCGATGCGGCCTGGTCGGCGGCGACGATGTCCTGGAAGAGACCGAACGCCGTCGGGCCGGAGCCCGTGACCATCGCGCGGGCGGCGCCCACCTCCTCGAGCGCGGCGATCGCCTCGGCGATCCGCGGCCGCAGCGACACCGCCGCCTGCTCGAGGTCGTTGGCGAGCAGGTCCGCGTACTCGAGCGGCGAGGCGCCCGATCCCGCTGCCTCGCGCAGCCGCGCGGCGATCCCGTCGAGATCGCGCGGGTCTCGCCCGAGGCCGAGCGCGTCGGCGCGCTTGTAGACGTCCGCCGTCGCAAGGCCGTCGTCGTCGGCGATCAGGACGACCGCGAACTCGCCGGGATCGGGGAGCGGCTCGATGCGCTCGCCGGCGCCGGCGACGAGCGAGAACCGTGGCTCGAGCTGTGAGGGCACGTCGGCGCCGATACCGGCAGCGAGCTCCTCCGGGTCCTCGATTGCCTCGTCCGCGAGGCGGAGCACGGCCGCCGCGTCCGCGCTGCCGCCGCCGAGCCCGGCCGCGACCGGGATGCGCTTGTCGACCTCGACCCGGACCGGGTCGGCGCCCCAGCCTCGGGTGCGCATGGCCTCGAGCGCGACGGTGACCAGGTTCGGCCCCTCGAACCCAGGGCAGACCACCTCGTCATCCTTCCCGTCCGCCGCCGAGACCTCGATCCGGTCCGAGAGGACGAGCGGGCAGAACAGCGAGCGCAGCTCGTGCAGGCCGTCCGGCCTGGTCCCCCCGACGTACAGGCAGAGGTTGAGCTTCGCCGGCGCGCGCAGGACCGTCATCGTGCCGCGTCGACGCTTGCGAGCTCAGCCGCGAGGGCCTCGAACTCGGCCGGCGCCAGGCGCTCCGCCCTCGCGTCCTCGGGCAACCCCATGCGCGCGAGGGCCTCGCGTGCCGCGTCGCGGATTCCCGGCCGGGCGAGCTCGAGCGACCGCGCCAGCGACTTGCGCCGATGCGCGAACGCCTCGCGGACGAGCGCCATAACGGCGGGCTCGGCCGGCGGCCCCACCCGCCGCAGCCCGATCAGCGCCGAGTCGACGCGCGGACGCGGCTTGAACACGGCTCGGTCCACCGCCCGCAGGAGCCGCACCTCGCAGGAAAGCTGGACGAGTACGCTGGGTGCGCCGTACGTGCGCGACCCGGGCGCAGCGCGCAGCCGGTCGGCGATCTCGCGCTGCACCAGCAGGGTCCAGGAGCCGATCCCCTGGAGCTCCGCGATCGTCCGCAGGACGAGCGGAGTGGCGATCGAGTAGGGCAGGTTCGAGACCATGCGCGTCGGACCCGGGTCGAGCGCCGCGAGGTCGAGCCGCATCGCGTCGCCGAAGTGAAGCCGCACGTCGCCGTCCGCGGCGACCCGCTCAAGGCCGGATCGCAGGCGCTCGTCGAGCTCGATCACGTGCACCGTCGCCGCCCGCGCCGCCAGCTCGCGGGTCAGCACACCCTCGCCGCCGCCGACCTCGAGCACCACATCGCCGGGGTCGATTGCAGCCTCGCGGACGATCGCGTCGAGCAGGTTCGTGTCCGCGAGGAAGTTCTGCCCGAGTCTGACCACCGCTCACCCCCAGCCGAACGCACGGTTCGCGTTCTCGGAGACAGTCCGCTCGAACTCCTCGTACGGCAGCTCGCGAAGCTCGGCGAGCCGCCGCGCCGTCTCGACCACGTGCGCCGGCTGGTTGCGCTCGCCGCGGACAGGCTGCGGCGAGAGGAACGGGGCGTCGGTCTCGACCAGGATGAGCGAGTCCGGCACGACCCGTGCGGCCTCGCGCAGCTCCTCCGCGCTCGGGTAGGTGAGGTTGCCCGCGAACGAGCAGTACCAGCCCCATCCCGTCGCCTGGGCGGCGCGCTGCGCCGTGGCGGAGAAGCAGTGCAGGATCACGGTGAGCCCGGTCGCCTCGGCCCGCAGGATCGTGAACGCGTCCGCGAGCGCCTCGCCGTCGCTGGTTCGGCCCCCGTCGCGGACGTGGATGATGAGCGGCTTGCCGACGCGCCGGGCGATCTCGATCTGCGCCGTGAAGGCGCGCCGCTGCTCGTCTGGCGACGCGTGGTCGCGGTAGTAGTCGAGCCCCGTCTCGCCGACCGCCGCGACCCGCGGGTGCGCCGCGAGCTCCTCGATCCGCTCGGCCGCCGCGTCGTCGAACCCGGCGGAGCCGTTGGGATGCCGGCCGACGCAGGCGAGTACCTCCTCGTGCGCCTCCGCAGCGCCGATCGCGTCCGCGCTCGAGTCCTCGTCGATTCCGACGGTGAGCAGCCTGCGCACCCCGGCATCGCGCGCCGCGGCGACCAGCTCGGCATCCGGCGGCTCGCACAGCCCCAGGTGACAGTGACTGTCGATCACGCGCTACGCGGAGGACGCGGCCTCAAGTTTCGGAAAGAGCGGTGGGATCCGCTCGATCGTCGCGCCGCCCCTGCGAGCGCCGAACGCATCGAGCTCGCGGTTGCCCTCCGCGAGCGCCTCGAGCAGCCGTCCGCTCGAGTCCGGCATGTAGGCGTGCAGAAGGAGCGCGAGGACCCGTACGCCCTCGGCGAGGTTGTAGAGCACCGTGTCGAGCCGCTCGGAATCGGCGTCCGACTTGGCGAGCTCCCACGGCTTCGTCTCCTCGACGTAGCGGTTAAGCCGCCGCACGCGCGTCCAGATTGCCTCGAGCGCGGCGGTGATCTGGAACCGGTCGAGCTGCTCGCGGACGATCCCGTCGACGCCCTCGAACCCGTCATCGCCGCCGAGGAGCTCCGGGTCGCGCTCGCCGTCGGGGACGACGCCGTCGCGGTAGCGGTCGATCATCGCCAGCGTGCGCGAGGCGAGGTTGCCCCAGTCGTTTGCGAGCTCCGTCTCATAGCGCGCCTCGAAGCCCGCAGCCGAGACGCTGCCGTCCTGGCCGAAGCTCACCTCGCGAAAGCAGTAGAAGCGCAGCGCATCGGCGCCGAAGCGGTCGATCACCTCGACCGGGTCGAGGACGTTGCCGAGCGACTTCGACATCTTCTTCTCGCCCATCAGCAGGTAGCCGTGGACGTAGACCGTGCGCGGCACCTCCAGGCCCGCGGCGAGCAGGAACGCCGGCCAGTAGATCGTGTGGAACTTGAGGATGTCCTTAGCAATCACGTGGTTCGCCGGCCAATAGCGATCGGTCAGGTCGTCGCCGCGGCGCGCGTAGGAGAGCGCCGTGTAGTAGTTGAGGAGCGCGTCGAACCAGACGTAGATCACCTGCTCGGAGTCCCACGGCAGCGGCACGCCCCAGCTCAGCTTCGGGCGCGACAGGGAGACGTCCGTGAGGCCCTGGTTGATGAACGCGAGCGCCTCGTTGCGGCGGAAGTCCGGCTGCACGAAGTCGGGGCGCTCGGCGTAGAGGCGCTCGAGCGGCTCCTGAAACTCCGAGAGCCGGAAGAACCAGTTCATCTGCTGCTCGCGCTGAAGCGGGATCTCGTGGATCAGGCAGGTGTTGTTCGGCCCGATCTCCTGGTCGGTCTTGAAGTCCGCGCACCGCGGGCAGTACCAGCCCTCGTACATCCCCTCGTATACGTGGCCGTTGTCGTGAACGCGCTGGACCACCTCCTGGACCCGAGCCATGTGCTCGGCATCGGTGGTGCGGATGAAGAAGTCGTTGGACGCCTCGAGCTGCCCCACCAGCTCCTTGAAGCGCGGCGCGTTTCGGTCGACGAGCTCCTGCGGCGAGAGGCCCTGGCGCTCCGCGGCCTGGGCCACCGGCTCCCCATGCTCGTCGGTCCCGGTTAAAAAGAAGACGTCCTCGCCGCGCTGGCGCATGTGCCGGGCGAGGATGTCGACGGCGATCGTCGTGTACGCGTGGCCGAGATGCGGCTCCGCATTCACGTAATAGATCGGGGTGGTGACGTAGTAGCTCACGCGCGGATGAGCTTACGCAGCCAACGGGCCTGTGCCCTAGAGCAGGCTCTCCTGGCCCTTCGCGCCGCCTCGCCGCCTCACCGGTACGCCGGCGGCCTCCGCGAGCGCCGCCTCGACGTCGACGAGGATCGCGCGCTCGGAGCGCGAGGCGACAAGCGGCTCCGCGATGCCGTCGACGTGGACGTAGGTGCGGCGGCCGTCGCCGCGGTCGCGGGCCGGAAGCGGTACGAGCGCGAAGACGCGGTCGGCGCGCACCCAGCGTCCGTAGCCGAGCGAGACGAGACGGGGATCGCGCCTGACCGTGGCCATCGCAGGTCCGAGCCTACTCCCCGCTACGTCTGATTCCTCGCCTAGTCCTCCGGCTTCGGATCGAGGCGGTTGAGCGCCTTCTTGACCCGCCGCTCGCAATCGGGGAGGAAGACCGGGACGGCGACGACGCCAACGTTGCCCTCGGAACTCGAGATCACGAGACCGAGCTTGTCCTTGTCCTCGGCCTTGTCGACCTCGCCCGAGTCGTTGAGGAGGTTCGGCTCCACCTCGCAGAAGAGGTTGCCCCTGATCGCGTAGACCTTCTGCCCCTGATCCTTGGTCTCCTTGAGGTCGAGCTTCGCGACGATCTGCTTGTCACTGTAGCTCTTCTCCTCCTCGCCGCAGGCGATGAGCGCCGCCGAAGCAGCCAGTGCGAATGCCACGGCCGCGAGCGAGATTCCCTTCCCCCGGGTCATGGTCGGGGCAACCTATTAAAAAGGGCGGCCCGAAGGCCGCCCTCTTCCACTACCAAAACGGTACGTCAGAGCGTGCGTCCGATCGCTACTTCCGCTTGCACTTCTGCTCGAGCGTGACGTTCTCCTTCGTCCCGTCGTCATACGTGACGACGCGGTTCCAAAGGAACTTCTTCGCCCTGCAGCGCGCGTTCGCAACCTTGGTCTTCTTGTCGATCGAGGCGTTGAACGACGTGATCTTGCCGGTGTCGCCGGCAACGTCCGGAGCGTCGGGCACGCTCAGCGCCTGGCCGTACTTGGCGCCAGCGTTCGACTTCACGACTCGACCGAACACGGTCGGGGTCGCGCCCTCCAGGCTCGGGCTGTAGGTATGCAGCCGGACCTGGTTCTTGGCCGGCCCGTTGAAGACCGAAACCACCAGATTGTCGTGAGAAACGCCGCCCGGCAGCAGGATCGACGCCTTGCCGGACCCGAGGTAGGAGCCCGACGGGCAGGCGGCCCTGGCCGCGTCCGTGGTCTGGAACTCGATCGGCGCCGAGCAGGTCGGAGCCTTCGTCGTCTTCAGCTTCACGTTCTTGCCCCAGGAGATCATCTCCTGCTCGGGGTTGAAGCCGGGGACCGTGCCCGTGGTCGCGACGCCGCTGAACAGCTTGACCGGCTTGTACTTCTTCTTGTCGAGCTTCGTCGGCTTCACCGAGCCGACCACTTTCGGCGTGTTCTCCGACGCTCCGTCCGCGTACGCCATCGCCGAGACACCGAGGGCCATCACGACCCCAGCGACCACGGCAATACGTGCCTTGCGAATCACATTTCCTCCTAGTGCAAGCGCCCCGGGACGGCGCGCATCGTCGTTGTCACTCCTGCGACCCATGAGCCCGGCCTGGGAGCGATCCATCCAGGGCCGCAAACACGAGCCGGGCTTCGAAGTTGCTCTTGTACCAGATCGGCGGCGCCAGGCATAGCTCGCCCGGCCTACGGCAGCGGGAAGTAGTGCTGATAGGCGGTGGTTTCGTTCGGCACGCCGATCGACTCGTACGGCGCCTGCGGGTTGCAAGGGGGCGCGGCGATCGCGGCGGTCGAGTCCTGGCCGAGGAACGCGAACAGCTTCACCCGGTCATAGAAGGCGGAGGCCTCGACGAGGTCGCCGCCGGTGCGGACGTTGAAGTCGGGGTCGGCGACCGTAGTGTCCTTCGGCGGCAGCGTCGCCACCGCGCCCCCACTGCACTGGCGGGTCTCGAACGACTTCAGCGCCGTCCGCACGTCGAGGTAACCGCCGGGTTTCACGTAGGGGTTCGTGCGGTTGATCTGCAGCCGGTTCGGATAGGTGGAGACGCTCTCGGGCATGAGCGGCGCTTCCGTCCGCAGGTAGCGGATCGGCTCGCCCGTCTTCGGGTCGATCGAGATCAAGAAACCGTTGGTCGCGGCCGCGACGTTGCCCAGGGCCGCCGTGATCTCGCGCCTGTAGAGGCCGAGGCCCTTGAGGATCGAATTGAGCTCGGCCAGCCAGGGATCGAAGCGCTCGAGGATCGGCGGCAGGTCGTTGCCGAGCAGGCGCCGCAGAGCCTCCGACCCCCGCGGTGCCACGTCGATCGTGCGATCGAGGCCCTTGAAGAACGACTCGAGCACCGGCGAGAGCCGCGCCAACGACTGCGCCGTCGGCGTCAGCTCCTCGGCGGTCGGCTCCAGCGCGACGATCGTCGGGTCACTGGCGACGGCGAAGCGCTCGAGCCGTGTGATCGTCTCCCGCGACTCGCGCAGGAACGTCGGGAAGATCGTGAACGCCGTGGCCAGGTCCTGATCTCGCCGCGCGGTCGTCTCGAACACCGTGGCCGCGCTCTGGATCAGGCCGCGAAGCTGGCCCTGGCGCTCGGAGAGCGCCTGGAACACCTCACCGGTGTTGCGGAAGAACCCGCTGACCGCCTGGCGCTCGGAGTCGAGCAGCCGGAGGGCCCGATCCGCCTCGCGGGCGAACGGGTCGAGGCTCGCGATCGCGACGGAGAAGTCATCGCCGCGGCCTCGCAACGACGCCGCCTGGCCCTGCATCCACGCCTTGAACGCGGCCCTCGTGCTCGAATCGAAGGTGCGGAAGATCTCGTCGAGCTGCACCGCCTCGGAGACCTGGGCGCGCGGCAGCGTCCCGTCCTCCGGGACCGACTCATCGTCGTTCGAGCCCGGGGTGAGCTCGACGTAGGTCTCGCCGAGCAGTGTCTTCTGGCGCAGCGTCGCCCGCGTGTCCATCGGGATCGGGGCGAACTCGGAGTCGAGCTCGACCGTCGCCTCGGCATCACCGGCGTCGTTGAGGTCGACGCGCTTCACCTTCCCAACCGACACTCCGGAGATGCGCACGTCGGATTCGACCGCGAGCTGCGTCGCCTCGTCGAAGGGGATCGTGAGCCTGTAGCCCTCGGGCTTGAGCGGGATCGTGCCCCCGAAGGCGAGCCACAAAAACAGCGCCAGCGCGAAGCACGAGATCGCGAACCCGACCGCGATCAGGATCCTTCCGGCTGTCGGCGGACGCGTCTCCATCAGGGCCTGATCAGGGGGGTCGCGGGCGTGGTCGGGTCGAGTGGGCAGATCGTCTCGGACTCCGGGACGTTGCTCACCTGCTGGAGCGTGCGGATGAAGGGCCGGGCCGACGCAAAGGCCTCCGCGTTGATCGCGGTGTTGCACGACTGCAGCACCGAGCCGCGGATCATCGGCCCCTCCGCGTCCTCCAGGAAGGCGTTGTTCGTGTTGTGGTTGCCCCAGGCGATCCAGTAGAGGTAGCCCTCGGTGGCGCCCGGGGGGTTGTACGCGAGGCCGTTGAAGAGGCGGTTGAGCTCCGCCAGCGAGCCACCCAGCTCGTTGGTGGTCTTCGCGAGCGGCCCGCTCGCCTGACGCACGTGCTTGATCGGCGTGGCGATCTGGCGCGTGAACGGCCGGATCTGCGCTTCGATCGGATCGACCGTCTGCGCGAACAGGTTCTGCGCCGCCTCCTGGGCCGGCTTGAACGCACGCGCCGTTGGGATCAGCTCCCTCGAGGCCGGCCCGAGCACGAGCGAAAGACGGTTGCCGCTCTCGAGCGCGCGGCGGGTCTCCGCGAGAGCCGACGGGAACTCGCGCAGGGTCGCGCGGATCGAGGCCTCCTGGTCGGCGAACGCCGAGAACACGTCGTTTTGGGATCGCACCCAGGCCGAGAGTTGCGCGTCGGTGCTCGCGAGCTCCTCGGAGAGCTCCTTGAAGCTCGTGATCACGTGCGCGATGTTCTGGCGCCGGCGTGCGAGCGCGTCGCCGATCTGCGCCAGGTAGCGGCCCAGCGGCTCGAACCGCCGCAGCGTCGCGGAGAGCTCCTGGCCGTGGCCGCCGAGCCCCTGGCCGCCGGCCTGAAGCAGGAGCTGAAGATAGGCGCGCGTGTCGGCGTCGAGCGCCGCGAGGATCTGGTCTGGGTTGACGTTCGGCTCGGTCTGGGAGAGCGAAATCGTCTCCCCCTCCTCGAGCTCGGGGCCGCGCTGCCCGGGGTGCACCTCGAGCGTCATGTCCTGGAGGCCGGTCCGGGGGCGCAGGAGAACGGTGGTGTTGGAGTGCAGTAGCGACGAGTACTTCGGCTCGATCAGCATCGTCACGACGGCGTTGCCGTTCTCGAGCTCGACCTTCGAGATCTCCCCCGCCTTGACGCCGGCGATGTTGACCGTCTGCCCCTGGCCCGGCGTCACCGCCTGCGCTGTCGAGAGCTCCGCCTTGAGCTCGAACCGGTCATCGCCCAGGATCGGGATCCAGGACGGATACGGCTGCGCCTGCTGGGAGAGCACGTAAACGGTGACGAGCAGGCCGGCGAAGAGCAGCGCCGCGATCGCGATGACGTCGCGCAGGTGCTCGCGGATCGCGCGCCTCATGGGCTCACCGCCGTGAGGTCGGAGGGACCGATGGCGCTCGCCGGGCCGTTCACGTCCGGGACCGGGTTCTTGAAGCACGGGAAGTCCATGCGGAACGGCGGCGCTTCCGTCGGCTGCACCGGCTGGATCCCGTCCGGCTGCTCGATCAGGTTGGCGAAGTTCCGGGTGTTCTGGAAGACGCCGCCCGGGTTGTTGCCGATCACGAGCGTCGGCCCGCCGCCGGTCTGCGCCCGCGCGTACGGGCCGTTGCCGTCGAACCCTTGCACCGCGCCGGCGAGGTTCACGGCGGTGAACAGGAACTCGTTGTAGTTCGGCACGCCGGTCGAGAACTGGTCTTCGACGACGGTGTTCGACGCCGGCACCAGGACCTGGGAGGTACAGCGGCCGAGCAGCGTCTGCTCGGGGAAGAGCCGCTTCGCGGCGGCGGTCGCCTCGGCGAGGCCCGGTGCCGCCGCGCGCAGGTCACTTGCGATCCCGCCGAGCTCGGAGTCCTGCATCAGCGCGCGCGTTTGGGCGAGCCACGGGTCGCCGGCCGCGATCGTGGTCGGCAGCTCCTGGATGCCGGGGCGCGACTCGATCGCGAGCGCGCGGACGGCCGGAAGCGCCTCGTTCAGGTTCCTGAGCGAGACCTCCGTCTCCTCGAGCGTCGGCGGCAGCTCGGCGAAGGTCTGGGAGAGGTTCGCCGACTCGGTGGCGAGCGCCCCGGTGAACGTGTTGAAGTTGGTGATCAGGTCCGAGAGCTCGCCGTCGGTGTCGGCGAGCTTCTGGAACGTGATCCCCATGTTGCTGATGAACGCCGAGAGGTCGTGCGGGTGCTCGCCGAGCAGCGCCGTATTGACGATCGACGTCCCGCGACCGGCGCGGCCGCCGTAGCGGAACGCGTCGTTGAGCGATTTCGCGGCAGTCTCGCCCTGCACGATCGGGTCCTGATCGGCGTCGTCGGCGGCGGTCGGCTGATAGGTGAGGCCGGTCCCATAGCCGTGGAGCAGGCGCTGGAGGCCCCGCCGCTCCGGATCCTGCAGCGCCGTGAGGACCTCGTCGAGCTGGACGGCGGTCGCCGTCTGGGTCACCGGGATCGTGTCGCCGTCGGAGAGCTCGGGCGCGTGCGGGCTCCCCGGCTCGAGGTCGACGAAGAAGTTGCCCTCGAGGAAGAGCCGCGGCCGGATCTCGGCCGAGGCGTCCGAGTGGATCGGCTGCCCATCCTCGTCGACGCTGAACCTCACCGCGACCGCATCGCCGTCGCGCTCGACGTTTGTGACCTTGCCGACGTTGACGCCCGCGATCCGCACCGGCGAGGTCTCGCGCAGCGTCGAGGCGTTCTCGAACGTCGCGGTGAGCTCGTAGCCCTCGCTCGACCACGGAAGCTTCTTCGCGAACGCGAGATAGACCCCGATCGCGAGGATGAGCACGATGACGATGCCGAAGATCCACGGCGCGGGTCCGGTGTAGTGGCGGCCCCAGATGCGGGGGTCGGGAGCGGGCCGCTCCGGGTGCGGGCGGCCCGCCGGGCGTCTCGAGAGCGGCCGCCTCACTGGCCCTCCTCCTCCTCGGCCGCTGCCTGGTCAGCCGCGTCGTCTGAGACCCCCGGCTGGTCGTCCGTGATCAGGCCCTGGTCGCCCGGGGCGTTGCCGATCACCGCCTTGCCACCGATCCACGGCTCGTTACCGGCCTCGCACTCGCGCGGCTTCTGGCCGGGCGAGGCGGTGTTCGGGTACGGGTTGTAGTGCAGGAAGTTCGTGGGCTCGCCGCCGCCGCTTGCGTGCGCGGCCGCCACCCCGGCCTCGCTGTTCGGCCCCTGCGGCGCCTGGAAGACCGTGAACCGCTGCCACTTGCCGCCGTCGGCTCCCTGGAGCAGGAGGCTGGCGAGGTTGCGGGTCAAAAGCCCGCCGTAGTTGCAGACGGTCTGCGCCGGAGCGATGAAGCGGATCGTCGGGCCGAAGATCGAGGTCGTCTGCTCGAGGCGGTCGAGCCCAGAGCGGACGCCGGCGTCGTCGTTGAAGGCGAGCAGCGCCTGGGCCGTCGGCGGCAGCTCGCGGTTCAGCGTCGGCGACTCCCGCAGCACCGGAGCGCCGGTCTCGAGCGAGGCGGCGATCGTCGGCGCGGCATCGGCGAGGGAGTCGATGCCGGGCCCGAGCTTGGTGAACAGATCCGCGCTGTGTCCGAGGAACGGCCGGATCCTCGGGAACGCTTCGGTGGCGACCGCGAACGTCGGTGGCGTCTCGGAGATGGTCTCCTGGATGAACGGCCTCGCCACCTCCGCGAGCGCCGTGAACGTGGTGTCCAGATCGACGAAGAGCCGCGCCTGGGTCTCCGCGACGGGCGCGACCTCGGCGGCGGCGGCCGCGCTCGCCGTGATGAACCGCTCGAGGCCGGTGTCCGGCGCGGACAGGTTCTTCATCACCGGCTTCAGGACCTCGACCACCCCCGGCAGACGGCCGATCGCGGAGTTCAGCGCTGGCCCCCTGCCGGCGAGCGCGTTGCCGAACTCGAACAGGTTCTGGCGGATCGCGACCCGGGTCGGCGTGTCGAACATGCTCAGGACCTCGTCGATGTCGACCGGCTCGGGCCGCGCGGCGGCGAGCGGCAAGGTCGCGCCGGCCTCGTATCCGTCCGAGGAAGTGCCCTTGTCGATCTCCAGATACTTGAGCCCGAGCGCCGATCGCGCCCTGACGATCACGGTGGAATCCACCGGGAGCGGCTGGACGTCGTTGTCGAGCTTCAGGTCGAGCTTCGCGTAGGTCGTGCCGTCTTCCTTCTGCTCGGGCTCGATGTCCTCGACCAGGCCCACCCTCACGCCGCCGACCCTGACCTCGTTGCCCGGCACGAGCAGATCCGCATCCGGCACCTGGACCGAGATCCGATAGGTGGGGACGAACGGCAGGCCGGTGTTCGCGTTGTAGGCAAGGAAGACCGCGAGCAGCACCACCATCACCGTCAGCGCGCCGACCATCGTCGGGCTCGAGGCGATCCCGCCGGCGAAGCCCCGGCGCCTCATCGCCTCCCCCGCTTTCCGGCCCGCTGCTCGCCGATCAGGAAGTCGAGCAGCGTCTGCGCGGCGCCCATCCGCGGAGCCGCAGCGGCGTCCGGGGCGCTCTGCGGCTCGGTCTGTGGCACGGGCTCCGGTTCGGCGGCCGGCGGCGAGGGCTCGGCCGGCGCCGGCACGGCGGGTTCCGCGGGCTCCGGGACCGTGGTGACGCCGCCGGGCTCATCCGGCAGGGCGGGTTCCTCCGGGACCTCGGGGGCGCGATCCGGGCGCGGCTCGCCGGCGGCCGAGAGCGCCTTGCCGACGACCCGAGCGAGCCCCTTCGCCTCGCGGCTGTCGCGACGCTCGCCGCGGTCGTCCTTGCGCTTCGCCTTCCCCGAGCTCGACGACGAGACCGTGAACTTGGCGCTGCAGCCCGGCTCGGGGATCAGCTCGTAGTCGACGCAGTTGTTGAGCGGCAGGAGCGCGCGCAGGAAGTGGCCGTACTGGTCGAATGCATTGACGGCGCCGGAAGCGTTGAAGAGGAACTGGCCGAAGTGGTTGAACCCCTCCGTCTTTCGCAGGCTCACGAGGAACTTCCGCAGGTTGGTGGTCGCCGGCTGACCGGACTTGGCGAAGGAGCGGATCTGCTTGATCACCGGGTCGGACTCGGCGATCGGACCGCCGGAGGCCTCCGCCGCCTTCCCGAGGCTCGTCAGCGCCTCGACGCCCGCGTTGGAGAACGGGCCGAGCGCCTTCGTCGCCCGCGTCAACTCGGGCGCCGCGTCGCCGAGCTTCGCGAACACGGGCGTCGCGGCCTGCGAGAACGCGTCCAGCTCGCGCATCGTCGACCGCAGCTCGCGCAGGAAGCCCGGGAAGCGGACGAAGGATTCCTCGAGGTCCGCGCGCCGCTCCGAGGTCGCCTCGGCGACCGTATTGGACTGGTTGATGAAGCCCGAGACGTGGGCGCGCTCGCGCGCGAGGGCGCCGATGATCGCGTCGGACTCCACCGCCAGCCTCGACAGCGTGTGGTTCTGACGCCCGAGGATCGCGAGCACCTCATTGGTCTCGCGCAGCGCGGGGTTCGAGCGCCGGACGATCTCGGCGATCTCCTCGCCGCGTCCCGCGAAGGCGGCGCCGAGGTCATTGAGGATCAGCCGGAAGCGGTCCGGATACGGCGCCCGCATGATGTTGTTGACCAGGTCGAGGTCGACCGCCTTGCCATTTCGCTCGAGCGGCAGCAGGTGCTCCCCCTCGCCCGGCTCGCCGTCGGCCACGACCTCGAGCGGCGGCGGCGGCTCGGATCCCGGTGCGCGCGGCTGCGTGACCTGGCACTCGACGAACTTCTCGCCGATCAGCGACTGCGGGCGGATCAGGCACGAGGCGTCCGAGCGGAAGTCCTGGAAGCCGGGCTCGTCAATGCGCATCACGACCACGGCCTTGCCGGGTTCGGGGCCGCCGTCCTCGAGCGCTGCCTCGTCCTCGGTCGTGACGTCGATGTCGGTCACCGACCCGACCTTGGCGCCGGCCACGCGGACGTCCTCTCCGGTCACCAGGAAGCCGGCGTTGTCGAAGATCGCCCGGACCTCGTACTGGCCGTCGTCGCCGCCCGCCGCGGAGCCCGTGACGAGAATCGCGACGACCGCGACCAGTGCGAGGGCGATGAGCGCGAGCCGCTTCATGGCCCCGGCGGCACGTCGTTGGGCTCACATTCGCCGTTGAGTTCGCCGTTCGAGAGGAACGGGTGGTCCTCGGGCGTCGGCCAGCCCGGGTTCGGCTGGGTCGAGGAGCCGGGGCAGCGCTCGTACGGCGGCAGGCCGATCGCGGCGAACTGATCGAACTGCTGCGCGGGCGAGATCGGGGTCAGCGTCCCCCCGTTGTTCGAGAACAGGTTCTGGCCCGTGGGCAGCACCCGCGCGTAGTGGCCGTTCGCGTCGTAGAAGGCGGTGACCTGGCCGAGCTTCGCGATCAATGCCAGCAGGTCCGGCGTGTAGGCGCGCGTCAGCGCCAGGTTCGGCTGCGAGTCGTTGAGCGCCTTGACCGTCGGCTCGACCGATTTCTCCGCCTTGCGCTCCGCGGTCGGCAGGGCGGCGAACGAGTCGGTGAGGTCGTTGTTCGGGCCCGGTCGCGCGATCGCGTCGGTGAGGTCGCGGAACACCGGGATCGAGGGGTCCGCGGTCCGGCGCAGGTCGCGCAGGAACCCCGGCAGCTCCGGCGCGGCGTCGCCGAGGTCGCCGATCAGCGGCTCGATGTCGTCGAGCGCGGAGCGCAGGTTGACGAACGTCGTGTTGGCCTGGCGCATCGCCGGCGGCAGCCTGACGAGGGTCTCATCGAGGTCGCGGTTTCGCTCGGCGATCGCGGTCAGGGCACGGTTCGCGTTCTCCGTCAGCGCCGAGAGGTCGCTGCTTCGGTCGGCGATCGCCCCAAGCGCGGTCGAGCCCTCGACCAAAAAGCGCGTGAGGTCCGCCTGGTCGCGGGTCAACTCGGCAAGCAGCCGCTGCGTCGACTGGAGCCCGGGCGCGAAGTACTTGTAGGTCTGCCGCGCCGCTTGGTTGTTGCCCGTATAGATCGTCGCCTGGCCGTGGATCACCTTGCGAAGCGCCGCGCGAGTGCGGTGATCGAGGGTGTTGAAGAGCTGGTCGAGGTCGACGGGCGAGGTCGTCTTGTCGGTGCTGATCGTCGACCCGTCCGCCAGCTCGGGCTCGGAGTTCGGCCCAGGCGCTATCGACACGTAGCGGTTGGCGATCCCCGACAGCGAGGTCGCGCGGATCACCGCGGTCGTGCCCTCGTGGAGCGGGTCGTCGGTGTTGATGACGACCTTCGCCTGGGCATCCTCCGTGAGCGAGATGTCCTTGACCGTCCCGATCGGCTGGCCGGCCACAAGGACCTGGTTTCCGGTTACGAGCTGCCCGCCGGTCTCGAAAAGCAGGTCGTAGTCGTGACCCTCCTCGTCGCTGAGCAGAACGTAGCCCGCCAGGACGATCGCGACGATCAGAGCGCCAATCCCCGCGATCCGCGCCACGAGTCGTC